>JAABUK010001848.1_pt1 | contig 39467 bp, 42 predicted proteins | sample 5559141 | NCBI WGS metagenome assembly JAABUK01 (sample SAMN10711869, study PRJNA513367) | rock metagenome | isolation source: Antarctica rocks | place: Antarctica: Victoria Land, Pudding Butte nord | collected 2016-01-03 | reverse complement strand
ATGAAAAACGGGGGCGGTATAGTTTGTTTTGAATTAAAAGGCGGCTTAGAGGCTGGCCGTAATTTCTTAGATAACTTAAAAATGCTTACGATAACTGCAAACCTTGGTGATACAAGAAGTATAGCTTCTCACCCTGCAACCACTACACATGTAAAGCTTACTGAAGAAGAAAGACTGGCGGTAAATATTACACCAGGTTTGATAAGAATATCAGTAGGCCTCGAACACCAGGATGATATTTTGAATGATATTTTGCAGGCATTGGAAAAGTGTTAGTTTTCTCTTTTAAAATGCTAATAAAAAGTTTTAACAAAGAAGCTTTTTTAAATATCTACCAGTTATTCATGTGATCTTTGATTACTCTTTCGTATTCTTTTGTCTTTTTGTCCTTCCAATCCGGATCGTGCTTAACAAACCAGCTAAGCCAGAGCGATCGGGACAGACGCATAAAAAAGGGCTGCAGCAATAAAAGGGTTACACCGTTAAAGATTAACCAGTAGATAATGCTGTTATCGTATAATGAAAAACCAAGTAACACCCACCAGGCAATAAAAGTTGCTACGCTGTAGGCTACAGTTAGTCCATAACTTACGTAACTGGTGCCATAGTAAAAACCAACCTCAATCTCGGTAGGTTGCCCGCAAACAGGACAGTTTTCATTCATTTTCAAATTCTTCTTTAAATCATAAGCATTATCTGTAATATAAATTTTCCCTTCACGGCAGCGGGGACAACGATTGGTTAAAACACTCCATAAATAATATAAAGGGCTTCTCTTTTTGTCACTCATAAAAGTAAATTTGAATATGCAAGGTAAACATTCAAAAACAAAAGCCTGAGTGTCCGCCGACATATTGCAAACACTCATGTTAGCCTCCGTTTATTGCAATTTAAGGGTGTCTGGAATTTCTTTTAAAAGTCTTAAAAATTCACTCGAGCCCTCGAACTTCTCCGAATAAAGTATTCTCGCATCAATTTCAGGAAACTGGTTTATTTCGTTCTTTAAAAGTGTTTTAATTTTTTCTCCAGTTTCTTCAGAATAAAGATGTTTTAATATTCTGTATTCAACTTTGAATTGTCCTTCTTGTTTTGTTGATAGAAAACTAAATTGAGAAATGTCATAAACTTTTTTTGTAAAATGAAAATCATTTTCAGAAGAACTTTTCTTTAAAAAGCTGTCAATTAGTTGTATTTCTGATGCCAATGTTGTAAGCATAAATTGCACTCTCAACAAAAGTATTTTTTGTCCTTGTCTTTTAAAATCTTCTCTGTCATTCTCAAGTAAAGCGCTAATCAAATCTGTCTCATGAATAATTTGAGGTTTTTTTGCTTTAGAATTAAGTTTTAATGCAGCTTCTATTTTAGTTCCAAATGAACCATGCTTCCAATCAGGACTTGGAATTGAACCGACAATAAGATAATCAAGTTGTGTTGTCACCTTTTCGAGGATATACCCAGCTCTGTCTTTTATTTCATTTTCTGCATCCGATACTTTTTTAAATTCTGATAATTTTCCGGTAAAGCAAAATGATTTTGATTTGAAAATAATTCCAATTGAATTCATATTGAAAGATTAAGATGTCGAAATTAAACGGCGGTTAACACGCTAAAAAAAGTATTTCGAATCATACACTTTTTCACCCCGTATACTTCTTACGCCGTAATTAAATCCTTTAAGCGCTGAGTAGCCTCCAAATTCACCTTTTTTATTCAAAGCAATAAATGCCACCTGGATTGTTCTGGCATTTAATCCGTTTCTTTTTACAATTCGTTCTACCGCTTTTTTGCAGGCTTCCTCGGGAGAGAACCCATGACGCATAAGCTCTACAACGGTATGCGAACCACAGATTTTTATCACTTCTTCACCGACTCCCGTAGATGTTGCAGCGCCTACTTCGTTATCTACAAATAAGCCTGCACCTATAATAGGAGAATCACCTACTCTTCCGCTCATTTTATAAGCCATACCGCTGGTGCTGCAGGCGCCGCTGAGATTGCCGCCGGCATCCAGTGCGATCATGCCAATGGTATCGTGATTGTTAATTTGTCCTTTTACTTCTTTTTTCTTTTGTTTGTTTATTTCCTCTTCTATGTTGTCTACCGTTATCATTGGGTTGTAGTGCGAAGTTTTAAGCCATTCCCGCCATGCTTTTTCACTTTCGGGAGTCAGCAGATTTTCTTTTTTAAACCCTTGTGATAAAGCAAATTGTAATGCCCCCTGGCCTGTCAACTGCACATGCGGCGTTTTTTCCATAACAAGGCGGGCAACAGAGACCGGATGCATTATGTTCTCTATCGCCATTACAGCTCCGCAATTTCCTTTCTCATCCATCACACAGGCATCCAAGGTTACTTTTCCATCGCGGTCTGGCAGGCCGCCGTAGCCAACACTTTGATCTGAGGGATTTGCTTCTGTAACCCGCACGCCTTTTTCTACAGCATCCAACGCTTTGCCTTTATTTTCTAATACAGTCCATGCTGCTGCATTCGCTTTTACATTCGGCAACCACGTTGATATAACAACAGGTCCGACAGAAGAAGATTTACCAAAATTATCCTTATCAGCAAATAATGAGGATGAGCTAAAAAAAGAGAATTGTAAAAACGTTCGGCGATTGAGCATAAGGTAATTTAAATTTTGTATTGTGTAATAATAGTACGTTTATCATAAATTGTTACAATTTTAAGGTAACAAAAAAATATATACATACATTAATAATTATGAAATCAGGCTTTAGCACGTAGACTGCAGCTATATATTTTTCCTGAATTTATGGAAAAATAAAAAAAGACCAAGAAAACTTTCAAACAAATATAAATGCAGCTTTATAAAGGTTTTAAATAAAATACTGTAAGTTTCGATAATATTGTAATATGAAAAAAGGCTTTTTTTATAAAAACAGCTTAAGTATTGTTTTCTTTATTTTGTTTGTGGTTTCGCTTGCGGCTCAGTTTTTTACCGGGTGGAAGGAATACAATAATGACCTGAAGGATGATAAGTATCCGCCGGTTACATTATCAGAATATACAACCAGCGGGCATTTTATATCTTCAACTTTCGAAAACTGGGAAAGTGAATTTCTGCAGATGGCTTTATTTGTAATTCTTACCAGAACATTAAGGCAAAAAGGTTCATCGGAGTCTAAAAAGCTCGAAGGAGAAGAAGATGTAGACAGAGAGCCTGATCCTGGTAAAAAAGATGCACCATGGCCTGTGCACAAAGGTGGGATTGTGCTTGCTTGGTACAAGCATTCTTTGTCAATAGCACTATTGCTTCTATACCTGCTTTCGTTTGGCATGCATACATACGGAAGTCTGAAGGATTATAATGCAGAGCAGCTTCGTTTGCAAAAACCGCTTGAAAGCGTTTCTGAATATCTTACCGATTCGCGCCTTTGGTTTGAGTCGTTTCAAAACTGGCAAAGTGAGTTTCTTTCGATCTTTGCTATAATCATTTTAAGCATTTATCTGCGCCAGCAAGGATCTTCACAATCTAAACCTGTAGACGCCGCAAATGCAGAAACAGGAGATTAGGGCAGAAGCTTCGCTCGCAAAAAAGGCAGACGCAAAAAGTAAGCTGGTACAGACTATTTTAAAAAAAAATATATTTTCACGTCTTTCAATAATTATTATTGTTTTCAGTTGTATTATTTTAAAAATAGCTATTTTGCCTTCCGTTTCTATAAAATCTTCATTAACCATCAAATTATCACAAACTTCTTATGGACTTTAAACAAATTCAGGAATTAATTAAGATAGTTAACCGAAGCAACATAGGTGAGTTAAGAATTGAGGAAGGTGATTTTAAGATTGTGATTAAGCAAAAAGAAGATCCTGCCACTGTTTCTGCTGCTCTTCCCGTGCAATCATTTTTACCAGCTCAGCCTGTAATTGCTGCACAGGTGCCTGTATCTTCTGTTCAGTCTGTACCGGCCAACAGCATTACTGCTGCTGACGCGGAAGCGGCAGCAAGCAAACAAACAGAAAGTCTAATAACTATAAAAAGCCCGATGATAGGAACTTTTTACAGGAGTTCAGGACCCGATAAACCAGCTTTTATAAGTATAGGAGATGAAGTTTCGGTTGGCAAAACTGTTTGCATTATTGAGGCTATGAAGCTTTTCAATGAGATTGAAAGTGAAGTAAAGGGAACCGTGGTAAAAGTTTTGGTTGATGATGCCTCGCCTGTAGAGTACGACCAACCACTGTTTTTAGTTGAACCAGCCTGATTTAATTTGAAAATTGAACAAATTTGAGAGTCGTAAATGATTTCCAAGTTTGTTTATTTCAATTTTTCAATTTTTCAATTTACTAAATGTTTAAAAAGATTTTGATTGCTAACCGCGGAGAGATTGCTCTTCGTGTTATTCGTACCTGCAAAGAAATGGGTATTAAAACTGTAGCTGTATACTCTACTGCAGATAAAGAAAGCCTGCATGTGAAATTTGCAGATGAAGCGGTTTGTATTGGCAAGCCGCCCAGCATTGACTCTTATTTAAACATAGCCTTTATCATGGCTGCGGCCGAAATTACCAATGCTGACGCCATTCACCCCGGTTATGGTTTTTTAGCAGAAAACTCAAAATTCTCCCAAATTTGCCAGGATCATGGTGTAAAATTTATCGGCCCCACTGCCGAGATGATTAATAAAATGGGAGATAAAATATCTGCTAAAGAAACAATGATAAAGGCAGGTGTGCCGGTTGTGCCGGGAGGAGAAGGATTATTGGAAAGTGTGTCCGAGGCTAAAAGTATTGCAAAAGAAATAGGTTACCCGGTTATTTTAAAAGCCACCGCAGGCGGCGGAGGCAAAGGGATGCGTGTGGTATATGAAGAAAACGAACTGGAAAAAGCTTACATCACTGCACGCACAGAGGCTGGCGCATCATTTAAAAATGATGGGGTGTATATGGAAAAATTCGTTGAAGAACCCCGCCACATAGAAATACAGGTAGTCGGCGACCAGTATGGAAAAGTCGCTCATCTAAGCGAAAGAGATTGTTCTATCCAGCGGCGGCACCAGAAGCTCGTGGAGGAAAGCCCTTCACCTTTTATGACACCGGAGCTGCGTTTTAAAATGGGTGAAGCAGCAATAAAAGCAGCAAGCGCCATAAATTATGAAAGCGTGGGCACAATTGAGTTTTTGGTAGATAAGAACAGAAACTTTTATTTCATGGAGATGAATACGCGCATACAGGTAGAACATTGTGTGACGGAAGAAGTAATAAATTTTGACCTGATAAAAGAGCAGATAAAAATTGCTGCCGGCGACCCGATAAGCGGAAAAAATTATGAACCCCAGAAGCATGCAATAGAATGCCGGATAAATGCTGAAGATCCATATAATGACTTTCGTCCCAGCCCAGGCAAAATTACAGTACTGCACGAGCCGGGCGGCCACGGAGTAAGGGTTGACAGCCACGTTTATACAGGCTATGTCATTCCTCCTTATTACGACAGCATGATTGGCAAACTGATAACAATGGCACAGACACGTGAAGAAGCCATAGCTACCATGCACCGTGCATTAAGCGAATATATAATTGAAGGGATTAAAACTACTATTCCTTTTCATTTGCAATTAATGAAAAACGAAGATTTCCGCAAAGGAAATTTTACGACCAAGTTTTTGGAGACTTTTAAAATGGAATAGCTACTAATAATTTGGCTCAATGACGGATAGTATGGGTTATTATTATTAAGCTGCAATTGCCCCGACCTTCAGGTCGGGGGTAAAGAATAATAAATAAGAGGCTTTAGCCAAAAAAATAAACACAACATGAGATATACCAAAAGAAAACTTTTGCTAAAAAATGTGAAGTTTTTGAATGCAAATCATGTCAAAGGAGTTTTGGCTAAAGCCAATGCCTGAATTTTTATACAAACCACGACTTAAAGGTCGTGGCAATTTTAACCATACAAATCGTCATAGAGTCAATAATTTAATGTTTTATGAAAGTATAATTTTAGTTTCCTTGCATGTATCTGATATCTTTACTAAGCACTTTTACCGATCGTAAGTATCCATTCCTTTTATCACGATACATTTAAAACCATGAAATCAAATGGATACATCATCATTATTAATACCTCTTTTATTTTTCTTAATAGCTTCTTTTAATTTTCCAAAATGGTAATTTAAACTGATATTAAATGATCTGAAATAAATCTGGTCATCAGTTATTTGTGTAAAGTCAGGCCCTAATGTTACTTCACGATTACGCCTGTACTTAGTAAAAGGATTACTGAAAGAAGCAGAGAAAGTGAGTTTACTTTTTACAAGGTCTTTCTGTATACTAAAAGACGAATTGGTGAAACCGTTAGATTTACCTTGTGGGCTTGATACACCACCACTATTGAGAGTTAAATTAGCATTTAGACTCCATCCCTTATCAAAATGGTATCCGCTTGATGCATTTAAATTTTCCATTAACCCTGTATTTTTTATCAATAAACCCTTTACTATACCACTGATTGATACGTATCTTATATCACTATTTAAGCTAAAATTCCACTTTTTAGTTATTGGATAAACTATAAAAATATTAGTTTTTAGAACACTTCCCTTACCTATATTTTCAAATGTAGTGCGTGTGATATTAGTTGCAGGGTTATAAGTAGAAACTCTATCTTTCACATTATTAAATAATATACAACCTAAAGCTATATTAATAGTAGTTTTTTTGGACTTATTGTAGCTAAGCTGAATAAGATTACTAAATGCTGGTTTAAGGTTTGGATTGCCTGTTGACTCAAAATCAGGATTGGAACGGTCTACAAAAGGATTAAGCTGATTGATACCAGGCCGCTGAATCCTGTTTGTATAAGCTAAAGTAAGGCTGCTCATGTTTTTAAACTTCCTGCTAAGGTTAACAGATGGAATAATACTTAAATAATTTTGTTTTACATGTGAAGCACCGGAGATAAAATCTGCGTCTATAATAGTTTGTTCAATGCGTAATCCTGCTTTAAATCCCCAGTTGTTTAAATTATACTGATACGTGTTGTAAGCAGCGAAAACATTTTGGTCATTATTGAATTTATTGGTGCGGTTTGGATCCAATTCAAACTTGCCGCTGGCTGAGTCAAATAAATGGTATTGAAAATCACTTCTGTTAGTTCTTAAAATACTTTTTATACCTGCTTCAATATTCACCTTCTTCACCAGATGTACATAATCTACCTGGAAAGTTTGCTCTGAGGTGCTTCCAACATTAGCCTGATTGTAATCCGGATCCCTATAATTTAAAGGATTTGATACATCTAAACTATTAAACTGGTTATTAGTATATCCTATATAACGATAGGAAAATGTAAGCAAGCGTTCTTTGCCGGATTTAAAACCCATTTGATAATTCAAAGCTGCGTCAATTCCATTTCCATTCCCTTCATTATTATTGGTTAAATTGTATTGTTGAAGAACAGCGTTTGTTGCATAAAGAAGAGAATTTTGATTACCGATACCATTTGTTCTGCTGCCGTTAATATTAAATTGAGCGGAAATAAGATTAAGACTGTCTGGTTCATAAGTTAATTCAGAACCAAAATATGCACTTTTGCTGTCTGACTCTCTTTTACTATTTTGTTCTAAGTTTGTTGCGTTAATTCCTTTAGTCTTCCTGTTGATTAAACTGGTGATTTGGGGCGAATTATACCTGCTTGCACCACCCCAAAACTGACATTCCGAACTTTCCTTGTTTAAAAACAAACGATCCGCCTGCACCTGGTCCGCCAACGAGGAAACTGTGATTTATGTTTAAAGTACCATTATATCCATTATCAATTTTTTTATTGGTTATAATATTAATAATACCTGCCAAGCCTTCCGCATCATATTTTGATGAGGGATTTGTGATTACTTCAATACTTTTAATAGTTGAAGCAGGCATACTGCGTAATATGTCTTTAGGATTTCTTTCAACCATGCCCGATGGTTTTCCATTGATGAGTATTTTATAACTCGAACTTCCGCTTAACAGAATATTTTCATCCCCGTCAACTGAGAGAAATGGAACTTTACGCATCATTTGTAAAACACTGTTTCCCTTACTTTCAGGGTCCGCCTGCAGATCGTAAGTAATGCGGTCTATTTCCTGTTTAATTAAAGGCGTCTTTGCAGTCACAACTACTGCATCTAATGTATTTACCTCGTTATTGATATAGATGGTACCCAGGTCTGTGCTATTTTTGCTGCTGTCTGTATAATCAATAACAATTGTTTTTGCTTTATAACCCACTGCAGTTATTTCAATGGAATATTTTTGAGGATGAAGGCCAGAAAAGATAAATGATCCGCCAGCCTTTGTAAGATTAGTTTTCAAGCTTATGTTAGTGTCTGTCAATAAGTTTACATTTATATTATCCATAAGCTCTTTTGTGACTGAATCTGCTACTTCACCGTAGATTTTATATTGGGTTATCTCTGTCTGGGATGTTGCTCTTTTACCCAAGAAAATTATTGCGGCAATAATCAGGAATAGATGAAAGCTTTTATTTTGAGGACTCATAATTTTGTTTGTTTATGCAGTTAATAATTCTCTGCAAATATTACCCGCTTAAACCTCCCTTTAAAAGTAATGTGTCGTAGCAGTTTAAATGAATGACGGAATGCTGATTTTGGGTGTTGAAATGATTGAGAGCTTTTAAAAAAATTTCCGTCATTGATTCTTATTCGTTCGTCATACAAGTTTAGCTTTATAGAGGTAGGTAGCTAATATTTGCAGCGTAAAATAATACGCAAGCTGTAAAATAATAATGGAGAAAGTACAAGACATACCGCTAAAGAAGAAGTCTGGCTTAAGGGTTTTCATCCTTATTTGTTTGATTGCTTCCATCCCTGTTTATTGGGCCACTTTGTTTTATATAAAACTTGTTACCGGCTTAGAAATAGAGGAGTTAGCAGTGGCAGCAACTATTGGTTTCTTTTTATTTTTTTATATCGGTTGGTGTTTGCCTAACCAGTGGGCGCTCAAAAGCAAGAAAGTGCTAAATATTGTATTTTCTATTCTTGCCATCATTATAGCAGCAGGTGTTATATGGCTTTTTGCACATGCCGATTTTCCGCTTCATAGCATGCCCGCTATTAATTTATTATTGTATTGGTTACCTTTTATTGTCCTCAGCATGGCAATTGCAATGCTCATAAAACTTTATCGGGAGTCTATAACAAATCAGATACAACAGGCAAATGTAACGGCAGCCCAAAGCCGGAGTGAATTGAATCTTTTACAATCCCAGCTAAGCCCGCATTTTTTGTTTAATACCCTCAATAATTTGTATGGGCTTTCTATTTCTCAGCATGAAAAAATTCCAACCCTGTTATTAAAACTGTCTGATTTGCTTCGATACTCGGTGTATGATGCTAAAGAGTTGTTTGTCCCATTAAAAAATGAACTTGCTTATATAAACAATTATATCGATTTTGAAAAAATACGAATTGGTGACAGGCTGGTTTTAACTACATCAATAGAGACTGTAACAACTGAAGAAATAGAGATTGCTCCTATGCTCCTGATCGTCTTTATAGAAAATGCCTTCAAACATTCTAAGAATACAATAGAAGATAAAATATTTATTGAGATTACACTAAAAATATGGAGCGATTCAATTTTGTTTTCCGTTAAAAATTCGCATACTGACACAAACAACGAAAACAACAACTTAAGAACTGACAGTGGACTTGGTCTTGCCAATGCAACGAAAAGACTCGAATTATTATATGAAAATAAATATGATTTGAAGATAGAGAATAAGGAGGGTTTCTATAGTGTAATGTTGCAGTTAAAAGTGAAGTGATATGGACAAAATAAATTGCCTCATAGCAGATGATGAACCCATTGCAAGGGAAATTATACAAACCTATTGCAGTCACTTGCCTATTTTGCAAGTTGCAGCTTCATGCAGCAATGCTTTGGAAGCAAAAGCAGCGTTACAAAAGCAAAAAATTGATATTCTTTTTTTAGACATTAATATGCCCGTCCTAAGTGGCATTGCTTTTTTAAAAACACTTAAAAATCCGCCACAGGTTATTTTCACTACGGCTTATAAAGAATATGCAGTTGATGCTTTTGATTTATCAGCGTGCGATTATTTATTAAAACCATTTTCTTTCGAACGATTCATAATCGCTGTGGATAAGGCTTTTGAAAAATTGAATACAGCGCCAATTGTAAACCCGGAAAGTACAGAAGCAAAAACCGAAGATTACATTTTCATTAAAACGGATGGTAAAATCTATAAGATATTGCACAATGATTTGTTATTTGCAGAGGCACAGGGCAACTATACGAAAATAGTGACTGCCCAAAATACGTTATTGCCTGCTATGACATTTTCCGGTTTTGAAGAGATAGTTCCAAAAACATTGTTCCTGCGGGTGCATCGTTCCTTCATTATCAACAAATCTAAAATAACACATATTGAGGGCAATAGAGTCTTTATCAATAGAACTGAAATTCCTATTGGCAGCAATTATAAAGAGGAGTTTTTAAAGGAGTTGGGGTTATAAAGTTTTTTGCTATGGAGTGAATGTTTTAAAAAGAAAGTAAGACTTACTTAAAGTTTTCTTACTTATAATCCAGGATATTAATAACATTCTCACAAAACGAATATTCGTTTACATCATTACTGCTCACAATGATTGTTTTATTTTTAGTAAAATCTTTTATAAGTTGATAATATAATACAAAACCTGTCGCATCAAAGTTAGTACAGGGTTCATCGAGCAGCAGGAGAGGAGCATCTGAAAAAATAGCCTGGGCAAGCTTGATGCGTTGCTTCATGCCCGAAGAATAATAACGGATTTGCTTTGATGCGGCTTTTGCTAACCCGACAAGCCTTAAAATTTCCGTTATCGAAATACTTGTTAGTAACGGTTTAAACTGTTGATGAAATTCCAGGAACTCGATTGCAGTCATTTCTTCAATAACTTCTATATAGGGCGCTGCAATAGTAAGATAGTTATAAATGTTATCTGCATGTATAGAAGTGTCATTAAGCTTCCATTCGATACTGCCTTCGCTTATTTCCATGCTTCCGGCAAGGGTTTGCAATAATGTGCTTTTGCCGCTTCCGTTAGAGCCGGTAATGGCGTAGGTATGACCCGGTAAAAAAATTAAATCTGCTTTTCTGAATATCCAGTCTCTGTTGAATCGTTTACCCGCATTAGAAAGGGTTATCTTCATCACTTGCTGTTTTTGAAGGGCGCTTTATAATGCCGGTTTTTGAACTTTTTATAAAATTTACAATTACATCTTTTTCACTGGAAGGAGAAAAAGATTTTTCTACTTTTTCAATAGCAGAAGCAGTTGTATCTTTTTCAATAAAAATAATCTTATAAATATCTGTAATTTCCTTTATTATTTCTGCAGAAAATTTAGAACGTTGCAGGCCGACTGTATTTATGCCTGCAAAACTCATTGGCTCGCGGGCTGCTTTTACATAAGGCGGCACATCTTTCCGAACCACAGTATGCCCGGCAATGTAAGTATGCGCGCCGATACGGGTGAATTGAACAGCACCGCTTAATCCGCTCATTATTGCAAAATTTCCCACTTCTACATGTCCGGCTAATTGTACAGCATTAGCGAGAATAACATTATTGCCAAGTATACAATCATGTGCTATATGCGCATAAGCCATAATAAGACAATTTTTTCCTAACACCGTTTTCCACTTGTCTTTTGTTCCCCTGTTTACGGTTACACATTCACGTATGGTAGTGCCGTCACCTATTTCCACAGTTGTTTTTTCACCCACAAATTTCAGATCCTGAGGAATAGCTCCTATAACCGCGCCGGGGTAAATGACACAATTATTTCCAATAACGGCTCCGTTTTTTATTACAGCATGAGACATAATATGCGTTCCGACTCCAATAAAAACTTCTCCTTCTATAACAGCAAAAGGGTCAATTGTTACATCATCACCAATTTTGGCATCGGGGTGAATATATGCAAGCGGACTTATGCTCATGCTTTTTGTCTTTTTACAATTTGTGCCACCAAAGTAGCCTCCGTAACAATTTTATGACCTACAAATATGGTTCCTTTCATTTCGCAAATACCTCGTCGGATCGGTTGCAATAATTCCATTTTTAAGATAAGTGTATCACCCGGCACAACCTTTTGCTTAAACTTACAATTCTCAATTTTCAAAAAATAGGTATCGTATTTATCTTCTGTATCTCTTGGTATTGCAAGAAAACCTCCGGCCTGGGCAAGCGCTTCCACTTGCAAAACTCCGGGCATTACTGAATTGCCGGGAAAATGCCCCTGGAAGAAAGGCTCATTATACGAGACATTTTTAATAGCGATTACTACTTTTTCTGATAGCTCTATCACCTTATCTACCATCAAAAAAGGATAGCGATGGGGTAAAATCTTTTCAATTTGCTGCACATTTAAGATAGCAGGTTTATTAGGGTCGTATTGTGGAATCTCTTGCCTGTTCTTATTTTTTTTGATATGCTCTTTTATCTTTTTGGCAAAGTTTACATTGCTTGCATGACCCGGTCTGTTAGCGATAATGTGTGCCTTAAACGGAAAACCTACAAGGGCAAGATCGCCCACTACATCAAGCAATTTGTGCCTCGCCGGCTCGTTAGGAAATCTTAGCTCAAGGTTATTGAGAATGCCTTCGGAACCGATTTGTACATCTCTTTTATTAAATACTTTTGATATTCTCTCCACCTGTGCTTGGGTTACTTCTTTATCTACTACTACAATAGCGTTATTTATATCTCCGCCTTTTATAAGGTTATTTGCCAAAAGCCATTCTAATTCATGAAAAAAACAAAAAGTTCTGCAAGGGGCGATATTTGTATTAAAATCATTTATATTCTTTAATGCTGCATGTTGCGTCCCCAACACAGGGCTGTTAAAATCTATAAGTGTGTTTATGCGATATTCATGATAAGGAAGCGCCACCATTTCCACCTTTTTGTCTTCGTCGGAAAAGGTGATATTATGTTCGATATTGTAATAAATTTTTTCTGCTTCCTGTTGCAGTACACCCGCTTTTTGCAGCGCTTCAACAAAGGGTTGTGCGCTTCCATCTAATATTGGCACTTCTTCGCCATCAATTTCAATTAAAGCATTGTCTACCTGCATGCCCACCAATGCGGCCATAAGATGCTCAATAGTACTTACTCTTGCTCCATTATGCTCTAAAGTTGTGCTGCGGTTTGTTTCGACCACAAAGTCTACATCTGCTTTTACTGTAGGTTTTAAGGGCAGATCTACCCGTTGAAAAACTATACCCGTATTGGGAGCGCCACGTTTGATACGCATCGTTACTGACTGACCAGTGTGAAGGCCTGCTCCCGAAATACTTATTTCATCTTGTATAGTATGTTGAAAAGATTGTCCGTTACTGTTCATAAGCGCCGTAAAGCCACGAAAGTATGAAAAGTATCGGATTATATTATAAAGCTGCTATTATATATAACTTCAGGAAGTAAGGTATTTTTAATTCAATAGTTTCATTTTCCTTGCTGTAGTGAGTGACAAGTAATTTTGTTGAAACGTAATCTTTAAAGCAACTTTCTTGAAGTTGCGGCTGAATTTCAGCCTCTTTTATTTTTTTTTCTAAAGTCAAAATTATACTCAACACTTAATCTGCCTATTGCGGCTCCGGCGCTTACTTTTGTTATCCCAGGGTCTTTTGAAACTATAATTTGATTAGCATACATTTGGTAATGAACTACATCTACCTTAACAGAATTTAAAAACACAGCCACTCCAGCCTGAAGATTAAACTTACATTTATTTAATAGATAGCTATAACTTACAACAGGATCTATTGTTACTCCCCGTAAGCCTTCAAGCGTGTTTTTCAAGTCATGGGCATTAGGATATCTATCCCGGTATTGCAGATCAGTGTATTTAGAATAAGTAATTCTAAGGGCAGTTGTGAATTCTTGTTTATGAATCTTATGTGTCGCATTTATTTGCCAAAAGACGTTCCAGAACCTTGCTTTTGTGTCATATCCGCTTGTCTCTTTTTCATCTGGGAGATACCAGAAATTATCAACTTTATACTTTCCATAACCCGCATATGATTCAATATAATTTACCAGCTTATGCTTTGTTGCTGAATAATATCCAATGCCTCCCTTTACTGCATAATCATTTTTATGAATCTTAAATTTGTCACCAAAGAAAGAAACTCGTTTCGCCGTTCCGGTGTTAAGATTACCTGTTGTAAATACTGCAAAGTGTTTAGTCAATGCATAGGAAATATTTCCGTCGTAGCCTCCACCAAGGCCAAGCGAAACATGAAGTTCCTGCTTATGGGTATGAACCGGTATTATTAAAGCCTTAGGAATAAAAAACTCTCTTTGTGACTGAGCTGATATAAAAAGAAGAAGAAGAAGGGAAACGAAAAATAAACGTTTTACACTTATCAGAATTTTTGTTTTTATAATCATCTTTTTGAGATTATTATCTTAATTGCTTGCATATAACCTGTTATTATTATCAGCATCAAAGGCTATCCTATATGATTTGTATCAACTCTTTCTTCTAACAGAATTTTTATTTTGTTTTCCAGTTCAGTAAGGCGTTTTTCCATTTCGGGTAAATTTCTTGCAACAGCCTGACTGCGAAGCGTGCTGGTATAATCAAAGGCGGGAGACCCGGTAACAGTAGAATTTTGTTTTTTTATAGATTTGCTTACCCCGCTCTGAGCGTTTATTTTGCTGCCATCTGCTATTTGGATATGCCCGACAACGCCTGCCTGTCCGCCAATCATAACGCTGTTACCTATTTTAGTGCTGCCGCTGACACCTGCCTGCGCAGCGATAACCGTGTTATTTCCTATTTCTACATTATGCGCTATCTGTATAAGATTATCAAGTTTTGCCCCTGCCCTGATAATAGTTGATCCTATAGTTGCCCTGTCAATGGTTACATTTGAACCGATCTCTACATTGTTCTCAATAACAACATTTCCAATTTGCGGCACCTTTTTAAACGATCCGTCTGCCTGCGGGGCAAAGCCAAAACCGTCGCCGCCAATTACACTGCCGGCATGAATAGTAACATTTTGGCCGATAACACAATCATGATAGATTTTAACACCGGGATGCAAAAGAGAGTCATCTCCAATTTTTACATTATTTCCAATATAAACGCCAGGAAATATTTTCACATTGTTTCCGATTTCACTCGATTCTCCTACGTAGGCAAACGCACCTATAAATACATTTTCACCTTTTTTAGACGTGGGTGACATAAAACTTGGCTCCTGCACTCCGTTTAGCTGCTGCGTTTTTAATTGCTCGTAATGATGTAATAAGCTGGCAAAAGCAGAATACGGATCAGGTACGCGTATGAGGGTGCATGCTACAGGTTGTTTAAGTTCAAGCTTGTCTGATATTATAACTGCCGACGCATTAGTAGTATATAAAAAATCTTCGTATTTAGGATTAGCTAAAAAAGCAAGCTGTCCACTTTCTGCTTCTTCGATCTTTCCGAAACTGCCAACAACGGTATCTGCATTTCCTTCAATACTTCCTTTTATTAAAACCGCTATCTGGTTTGCAGTAAATGTCATGTTTATTAATTTAGCTAATCACGCGATTGTTGCAGTAAAGTAAATACTTATTTAAGAAGCTATTGATTTAATACTATCCGTAATAACAAATGTAAAATTTTTTAACAGGGTTCGACAGTGTTTTATGTATCAGCGCGTTATCAACTTGTGAAATATTTTTTACCTGCCCGTTTTTAAATAAGATATTAATCTGTTCATCATTCGTTTTATACATAGTATTTACCGTTTCGCCGGTGAAAACAAGATACCCCGCTTCCTGCTCATCAATATGCAGCTTTTGACAAGCATTTTGCAATTTTTGATGCACCGTTTCTTTGATAAAAGGCTCAGCCTCAAGTTTAATCTTTAATAATTTTCTGTCTAAAATACCCTTGCACAATGTGCTTAATACAATGTCCGGGTGCAGGCTCCACGTTTTTATGGCATGCATAAAATCAAAATCATCGAGCCTTGCAAAATTTTGTAAAGCTTTTTCATTCATTATTCCGTCAAATTCATTTATAAAAAAATCTACCATTGTTCCGGTTTGTAACGAAAGTTCACTTTTGTTATGCAATTCTCTTACACGTTCTGTTATTTTTACCAGCATTTTTTCTGCGGCAAGCACTGTTTTGTGCAGATAAACCTGCCAGTACATTAATCTGCGTGCTACCAAAAATTTCTCAATGCTGTATATTCCTTTTTCTTCCACCATCAGCTCTCCGTCTTTTACCACCATCATTTTTATGATGCGGTCATACCCGATCACTCCTTCACTTACGCCGGTAAAAAAACTGTCCCGCGTCAGGTAATCCATTCTGTCCACATCCAATTGCCCGCTCACTAATTGGTGCAAAAACTTTTTGTAATACTTATCAGTAAAAATATCTATCGCCATCTGCAGTTCCCCTCCAAATTCATCATTTATTAACCGCATAATGTGCAGACCCAAAGTTTCGTGATGTATGCCCGGTAATAAAACACTTTCCAAGGCATGACTGAAAGGCCCGTGACCGATATCGTGCAATAAAACAGCAGCTTTTACTGCTGCTTCTTCTTCTGCGGTTATCTCTGTTCCTTTACTTCGAAGTTCACTTATAGCATTACTCATTAAATGATAGGCGCCTAACGAGTGATGAAATCGTGTATGAACAGCTCCGGGATACACAAGATGAGCCAGCGCCATCTGGTAAATTCTTCTTAAACGCTGAAAATAAGGATGTGCGATAATCTTAAGAATAAGTGCATCATTAAAAGTTATAAAACCATAAACAGGGTCATTAATGATTTTTCGGGGTATAACAGCCATTGACAAAGTTGTTGTTAAAATAAGCTTACGTGCAGCAAATCTACTATTGGCTGTAGTAAAAAGGGTAATTTTGAGAAATTGCACACTAAATTATTGTATATTATGTCTTTAGGAAAAATATTATGGGTGGATGATGAAATAGAAAGTTTACAAAGCCAGAAGCTTTTTTTAGAAAATAAAGGATACGAAGTAGACACGCTGACAAACGGTTTTGATGCGGTCGAATATGTAAAGGATAATGCGGTAGATGTTGTGCTTATGGATGAAAGCATGCCTGGTCTTACCGGCCTGCAAACTCTTGCACGGATCAAAGAAGTAAACACCCAAATACCTATTGTGCTGATTACTAAAAATGAAACCGAAAACCTGATGGACGATGCTATCGGCAACGAAATCAGCGATTATCTTATAAAGCCGGTAAACCCTAACCAGGTTTGGCTGAGCCTGAAGAAGATTATTGATAACAAGCGACTTGTTGCAGAAAAAACAACAACTGCGTACCAGCAGCATTTCCGCGATTTGTTTATGTCGCTTAACAGTAATCCTGATTTTAATGAGTGGATGGATATCTATAAAAAACTGGTGTATTGGGAACTGGAAATGGAGAAAAGCGACAGCCCCGAGATGCAGGAAATATTACAAAGTCAAAAACAGGAAGCTAACACTGAATTTTTCAAATTCATCAGCCGCAACTATACTTCGTGGATTGACCCGAGAAACGAAGGCCCTGTTATGAGTCATAATTTGTTGCAATACAAAGTACTGCCTCATGTAGAAAAAGGAATTCCAACCTTTTTCCTGCTTATTGATAATTTACGTTTTGACCAATGGAAAGCTATTCAGCCGCTGTTTGCAGAAAACTTCAGGATATTAGAAGAAGAAACTTTTTACAGCATTTTACCTACTGCTACCCAATATTCCAGGAACGCTATTTTTAGCGGCCTGCTTCCTATTGATATTGAAAAGAACTTTCCGGTTGAGTGGAAAAACGATGACGAGCAGGGCGGAAAAAACCTTTTTGAAGAAACCTTTTTCAAAGGGCTTTTAAAAAGATTGAGAAAGGATAACATGAAATACAGCTACACTAAAGTTGTAAATAATAATGATGGTCTGCAGCTTGTAAATAATATTCATAACATGATGGGAAATGACCTGAATATTATTATTTATAATTTTGTAGACATGCTTAGCCATGCACGCACTGAAATGGAAGTGCTGAAAGAGCTGGCGGGAGATGAAATCAGCTACCGCAGCATAACCAAAAGCTGGTTTGAGCACTCACCGCTAAACCAAGCTCTTAAAAAAATTGCCGATAAAAAAGTAAACCTTATAGTTGCAACAGACCACGGAACGGTAAAAGTAAAAACCCCGTATAAAGTAATTGGCGATAAACTTACCACGACAAACCTCCGCTATAAACATGGCCGCAACTTAAACTATGACAGTAAAGATGTATTGTCTTTCAAAGATCCGCGTCAGGGCGGGCTGCCGGTTCCAAACGTAAATTCATCTTTTATTTTTGCCAAAGAAGATGGTTTTTTGTGTTATCCCAATAACTACAACCATTTTGCTAATTATTACCGCAACACTTTTCAACATGGCGGTGTAAGTATGGAGGAAATGATAGTGCCGGTTATAAAAATGGTAAGCAAAGTATAATAAATGGCAAGTCGTTTTTGGTAATCAGCTTTTGAAAATTTAACCAGCCGCTGTGGCGTAGCACTCTTGTACTTTCGTTTCTTTAATCAACTTTTTTAAAGTACTGTAAGTCACATAAAAAATTGAATCAGCAAAATTTGTATGAAGTATAACCAGGCAACACTTAATAAAATTGAGAAAATTCTGTCGGAAGCCGGATACGTTATTCGATATGAGAGAGGCACTTTTCAAAGCGGCTACTGTCTTTTGGAAGCAAGAAAAGTAGTGGTGCTTAATAAGTTTTTAAGTGCAGAAGGGCGTATCAATACTTTAACAGACTTATTGCCCCAACTTAATATAAACCCTGATTTAATTTCTCCCGAATCAGAAGAGTTGTACAAAAATATAACAAAGAAAGCAGGCGCTGAAACCACAAATATACAAGGTCAGATATTTGAAGAAAGCCAATAAATTTTTAAGAATATTATGGTTTTTTTATTGTAATGAAACAATTGATTTAAAATTGATTGTTTCATTATTTCAAGTTGCACGAATGAATCTGTTTTAAAGATTTCTAATAAAGTGTCTTTTTAAATTCTCCGGGCTTTTTAACATAACTGAACATTTTCCGGCAAGCTATTTTCTTATGGCAAGATAGCCCGCTCCGGGCTTCATTTTAAAAATTAATTACCATGAAAAAACTTTTTCTTCCAATCCTGTTTATTATCTTATTGCCGCTTACTTATTCATGCGGTACACTCCGTTCTATTTATACACTTAATCAAAATGACGCTGCTTCAGCTATCCGGCAGTTGTTAAGCATTGGTGCAAGAGATAATAATCTGGCCGGTGCTTTCAGCAAAGAGACTATTCTTACCACCATTTTTCCCCCATCCGTAAGTAAGGTATTAAATACTTTAAATACACTTGGCTTAACCAATGAAGTTGACAGGTTTACGACTACTTTAAGTACCGCTGCAGAAAAAACAGCCATTGCTTCAGTTCCTGTTTTTGAAAAAAGCATTACCAACATGAAGTTTTCTGATGCTATCCGTATTATTAAAAACGGAGGTACCGCAGCTACCGATTATCTAAGGGTTTCGGCAGGTGACACTCTCCGCAGATCTATAAGACCTGTGATGCAGACAACGCTGGATGAGTATAAACTAAATGAGCAATGGAATAATATAATTAAGCCAGCCAGAGCGATAGCCGGCAATAAATTAAATCTTGATTTGGCAACACTGATGGCAGGCGCTGTAAGCGAGGCGATGTTTAGAAAGATTGCCGAAAAAGAGGTGCTGGTACGTAAAGATGCATCAGCGAGAACTACTGTGCTTTTGCAAAAAGTATTTTCAGGAAACTACAAGTAAGCTATACAAAAAAGATGGTTCTGATGTTTATTTAGCATCAGCGTATTTACTTTACAAGAGCAGGTATGATGCAGATTTTTCTTTGCCCTTCTTACCTGCTCTTTTATTATTATAACACTAACAAAGTCAGTTAACATTACTGTCTGTAAGTTCAGCACTTATATTTATACCTGTCCTGTTGCAATTATACATAAGCGCTGATTATAAAAGTGGCAGCGGATTTTTTCTCGAAGGAATAACTATTTTTTCATCTTCACTCAGGTATACCCAAAAGTCGTACAATTCATAAATATCTCCTGGAATCTTTGAAGTGCTGTTTTCACTATTTCTTTCATAAGGGCCTAACAAATTGCCGGAATACCTAAGTTCAGACAGTTTCTCGTCTAAAGTCAATTTTTTAAAACTTTCGATATCCATAATTTATTATATATTTTATAGTTTTGTTCCTTGCGCTTTTTTTTCGTCAAGTACAGTAAGTACGGAGAAAATAGGGAGCATGAAAGCAGCAAAGCTAATAACACAACGTTACGTAACAAAAACAATACAATCAGAAAAATTAAATATTCGATAAAAGTATTTTAATGGAAAGTTTGACGGTTGTTATTAATAACAGTTCCACCGTCGTAGTTAAAGATGAGAGGGAAAAGAGGTGTAATTATTTTTAAGTGTATAAAAATGTAAGCTCAAAAATTAATCCGAATGAAATAATTTTGTCTTAAAATTCGCACTGAAATAAATATTTATTTCAAAGTAAGACAATCTCGGTATTTTGCTTACTAAAATATACAAATGAATAATTTTATTAAAACACTAATAGCAGGGTACGGTGCCAAAAAATTAGGCGGCGGTTGTTTCAGCACAGTCCTTATTTTCATAGTTATCTTCTACGCATTGGGATATTGTGGTAATAACAGAAGCAGGGCCGCAACCATACCGGCGCAACAAATTCATTCTAAAGAAATTAAAAATGTCAGCCTTATTAAAAGCTGACATTTTAAAAAAAATATGTGAGGTTTTTTAAATCCCGGGCTTAAAGCTAAAAAAATTACATAATTGTAGTTTTCTTACTTATCTCGTCAGGGTCATCACCAATTTCAATTTCTGTAAAAGGATCATCGTCGTCATCGTCATCATGTTGTCCGGGCCTGGTGCCAGGCTGAATACCCGGATCTTCTTCCGGTAAAGCATCGGGTTCGATTTCAGGTTTTTCTTTTGGTTTTGTTCCGGGTGTTTCATTTGGCTCTATCTCCGGCTCTGTTTCTCCCGGCGCTGCATATACATTATCAGTTATCCTATCGTTTGAATTTTTCATCTTGTTATGATTTAATACAATTTACAATAAAAACTATAAAAAAAGAAAATTAAATAGCAAAATTACCGTTCCCAGAAATATTTACATTAAATAAAAAGATACTTGTGTTAGCATTTTCACAATTACTATGTCGGTAATTGTTTTAACCCAAATTATTCAAATCCTTACTTATCTGATCTTAATTAAATATAAAAATAAATTACTCTTAAATATAGAGATATCGACGATAATTAGTAAACTTTACAGTAAAATCGAAATCATGAAAAAGATATTTATACATAGTTTCATTGGCATTTTTTGTTTTACCATCGTTATGAGTTGTGGTAAAGATGTAAAAGCGCCCGCCGGTAAACCTGCAGATGCTGCTAAAACATCTGCAAATTCTCCTGTTACACAAACTTCCGGTCAGGATCAGAACAATCACACATGCGGCAGCCAATCAGGCAGTTCAGGCAGCAGCAATTCGTCTGGCACTTATGGTAGTGGCTACTGAGAAGCACAAAATACTTATAATAAACAAAAGCTTCGGCAGTTAACGTCTCTTGTTTTTAGCATTGTTACAGCGATTAATTAAACTAATGCTTTTGCATGCTATTAAGAGGTTTGGAGAGTGTATTTGTGATACTGTGACTTCGGAAAATTTTTAAAAAGGGTTTGGTAAGATAATCAGAGCCGTGAGTCAGGGACGCTCCGAGATGAGTTGTAGCAATCAGAAGACTCAACAATCCGAATGATAATAATTTTTTAGGAATTTCGACCCTGGGATTCTTTTCTTTTGTATATAAAATTGCCGATGTGAGCACTACACTTATTGCCATCCATGTATGCCAGTTAACAAGTGACCGGTCATACTTATCACTGATGCTTAAAAAATAACCGGTAATACATGATACAAGAGCAGTCAGCGACCCCCATAATAAGATTACCGGAATGATAGGTTTATATGATACATATTTTTCTTTTTGTGATAACCATTGTAAAATTAAAGCAAGCAGCAAAAATCCGATTGGCAGATGAACAAGTAAGGGATGAAAATGGCCGATCAGTTCAATCATCAGAAGATTTTAAGAAAGCTAAAAACTTTTCGCTTCATGCACAATGACCTTGTTGATGTTTCGAATAAACCAAAGCGGTCGGGATTACAGGCTAACCTTAATTTCTATACTTATATTTTATGAGAAGTAATTATTGCCTGTGGCAGTTGAACTATAAAGCTATAATACATTTTGCAGCGGGTACTTTTGCTTTCCAAATTAAAGACTTTACATAAAATCAGCGTCATTAAGATCTGATGCAGCAGCGTTGTCAAGAAACCATTGTACATCTCCGTTAACCGGATTAATAAGTTGGGCGGGATAATTATTAATATCCTTTTCACCTTCTAATATATGCTGTACTGCCTCAGCTTTTGCTTCTCCATATACCAAAAAAGCAATATGGTGTGCCTGGTTTATAAGCGGAGCATTGAGGGTAATACGGTAAACGTTCTGGTCTTTTAAAAAGACTTCCTTTACCAAAGGCGCTTCATCATACAACACATTGGTGTGAGGAAATAATGAAGCTGTATGTGAGTTGTCGCCAAGACCAAGCAATACCAGGTCAAAACGAACTTCCTGCCCCTTGACAAAATTATTTAAAACGTCGGTATATTTTTGCGCCGCAACTTCAGGTTCAGCACTTGTATCCACTGCAAATATTTGTGTCTCAGAAATTTCCAACGGATCAAATAGTGCTTTTTTAGCCATCAGGAAATTACTCTCAGGGTCGGTTTTAGGCACAAAACGTTCATCGCCAAAGAAAAAATACACCTTATTCCAATCTATCGCATTCCTATAACCTGCGGCTAATATTTCATACAGTTTTTTTGGAGAGCTTCCTCCGGAAAGTGCCACAGAAAACTTCTCGCCATCTGCAATAGACTGTTTCGCAACTGTTATGAAGTATTCCGCTAATTTTTCAAGCGTCTCTTCAGGGCTTTCAAAAATGTTTACTTTCACGGTTTTCCACTTTTATTATTAAAGGGAAGGGTGAACCAGTGAAAACCATCTCTTGCAATTAAAGCTTCAGCAAGTTCTGGCCCCCATGAGTCGGCGGAATAATTGGGAAAATTGATACTTTTTTTATCCTGCCAGGTTGATAAAACGGGCATTATTAAATCCCAGGCCTCTTCTACCTGGTCACCGCGCATAAATAAAGTCTGATCGCCGATCATAGTATCAAGCAACAATGTCTCGTAGGCTTCAGGTGCCTGGCTGACATAAGTTCCTTTATAATCAAAGACCATATCAACCGTATTTAATACCATATCAAGACCTGGCCGCTTTGCCTGCACCTGCAACCGTATGCTCATTTCAGGCTGTATGCTTATGATAAGCTTGTTTTGCTGCCAGCTTTCAGCAGCCTCTTTAGGAAACACAAAGTGAGGCACATCTCTGAATTGTATGGTAATGACAGATGAAGTCTGATGCATCCGTTTGCCGGTACGCAAATAAAAAGGAACGCCTTGCCAGCGCCAGTTATCTACAAAAAATTTAATAGCTGCAAAAGTTTCAGTGTTGGAGTCAGGATCAACTTTTGCCTCTTCCCTGTAACCCGGCACCTGCTTTCCTTCCATCCATCCTTTTCCGTATTGCCCTCTCACTGCTGACATACGCACATCTTCTGGCGTAAACTTTCGCATAGCCCGCAGTATATCCACTTTACGGTTCCGCACTTCATCTGCATTAAAATTTACAGGAGGATCCATGGCAACAATGCAGAGAAGCTGCAACAAATGATTTTGAATCATATCCCTTAAAGCGCCGGATCCATCATAATAATCCCCACGGTCTTCTACGCCAAGCTGTTCTGTTACAGATATTTGAACGTGCTCTATATAAGTACGGTTCCACACAGGTTCGAGTATAGAATTGGCGAAGCGGAAAGCCATAATGTTTTGTACTGTTTCTTTACCAAGATAATGGTCAATACGATAAATCTGCCGCTCACTGAAAATGCCTGCAAGTAACTTGTTTAACGCTTTAGCAGATTCAAGATCGTGCCCAAACGGCTTTTCTATAACGATTCTTGATTTATCCGGATCGGCGGCAAGATTAGCTTTGCAAATGTTTTCTGCAATAATTGGGAAAAAATCAGGCGAGACAGCGAGATAAAAAATAACATTTGCCTTGGTTTGCCACTCTTTATTAAAACCTTCTATTTTCGTTGCAAACTCATTATAACTGTTTACATCCTTTGCATCTGCAATCTCATAAAAAATATGTTTTGAAAATTCTTCCCATTTTCCGTCTTCTGCTTTTCCGCTTCGCGAAAACTTATTGATCCCTTCATGCAGCTTTACCTTATACTCATCATCAGAAAATTTGGTACGGCCAGTGCCGACGATAGCAAATTGCCCGGGCAACCATCCCTCTAAATATAAATTATATAATGCAGGAGCGAGTTTGCGGTAGTTAAGATCACCTGTGCCGCCAAAAATAATAAAAATAGCAGCTTCAGGTTTTAAAGTTTGAGTCATATTTCTATACCTTCAGGTGATTAAGTATTGTGGATTAAATCTTCTGTATTTTCAGCCAGCCATTGTGTATGATAAATACCTTCTTTACCTCTCAGTTCATAAGTATGGGCGCCAAAATAATCGCGCTGTGCCTGTATTAGGTTTGATGGCATTTCTGCACTGCAGAAAGTATCAAAATAAGTTAATGAGGATGCATATCCGGGCATTGCAATGCCAGAAGCTGTAGCTTTAGATACAATAGATCTTGCTCCCGGCAATGCTTCTGTAACTGAATTCTTTACCTGCTCATCCAACAACAGATTTTCAAGAAGCGAATTCTTCTGATAAGCATTAAATATATCATTTAAAAACAGCGAGCGGATGATACAGCCGCCACGCCATATTCTCGCTATTTCATCTAAGTTTAAGTTATACTGATATTCTTTGGAGGCTTTCAGCATCAATTGCATGCCTTGAGAATAGGTAATAATCATGCTGAAATAAAAAGCCTGTTCCAATGCTGTTAAAAGTTCGTCTGTACTGCCTTCCAGGTTTGGTTGTCCGATATTATATAGTGCGGCAGCCTTTTCTCTTAACTGTTTATATTTAGATAAATCGCGCATAGCAACTGCTGTATCTATCAATGGTATCGGTACTTCCAAATCCATTGACACCTGCGATGTCCATTTGCCTGTACCTTTTGCTCTCGCTTCATCTTTAATATCGTCTAAAAGAAGGTGATCTGAACCCGGAGCTTTAAAAGCGAAAATATCTTTTGTAATGTCTATCAGGAATGATTGCAGGCGGCCTTCGTCCCATTTTATAAACACCTGGTGTATGGCTTCATCGTCAAATTTCAACCCTTTTCTTAGAAATTCATACGTTTCTGCTATTAATTGCATTAATCCATATTCAATTCCGTTATGAACCATTTTTACAAAATGACCTGCCGCACCAGGGCCGATGTATGTTACACATGGCTCTCCATCCACTTTTGCTGCTATAGCTTCGAAGACTGGTTTCATTTGGGAGTATGCAATCTTATCGCCGCCAGGCATCATGCTTGGGCCTTTTCGTGCACCTTCTTCACCACCCGATATTCCCATACCAAAAAAGTGAAAACCTTCTGATTCAAGTTCGATGCCTCTTCTTGTAGTGTCTGTAAAATGAGAGTTTCCTCCATCAATTAAAATATCACCTTTTTCTAATAAAGGAATCATTTCTCTAATAACATCATCTACTATTTTACCCGCGGGAACCAACATAATTATAGAGCGGGGAGTCTGAAGGCTTTGAATAAAATCGGGAGCTAAGGTAAATGCTGTAACCGGTTTACCCTGTCCTTCTTTCTCGAGCAGCGCTACCTGGGCAGGGTTTTTATCGAAGCCTGCAACTGCAAAGCCATTATCTGCCATATTTAATAGTAAATTTCGGCCCATTGTACCCAGGCCAATCATGCCAAAAGAGTACTTAGTTTGTGTTTCGCTCATTGTTATTTTGCGTTTTCAAGTTTCAATTGTTCTAATATTTTTATAGTAGAGGCCGGGTCTGCATGATGGAAAGATTGTATTCCTAATCTTTTTGCAGCATCTGCAAACATAATACGGTCGTCGAAATATACACATTGGTCTGGCGGCACCAACGCTATTCCCATTGCCAGGTTAAATATTCCCGGATCGGGCTTGCGCATATTTACTTCGCAGGAAGAAATAAAAGCATCAAAACAATCATGCAGCTTAAACTTTTTTACCCGGTAGTCATTTAACTCTTTGCCTTCGTTATTTATAGATATTATTCGAAACCCGCTTCCCTTTTTCCATTCTTTCAGCCATTTCAGCATCTCAGGCAGCTCCTGTGACTGTGCAAAAATAAATTCTTTAAAGTCTTCACGGGGAAAGTCTCTCGGATGATTAAAAACAACGGTATCAAGGTATTCATCTAAAGTGATTTTACCAATTTCATATACGTTGAATATAAAATTATGCAAAGCGTCTATTTCTGTAAAATCCAGACCAAATTTTTCTGCAGCTTTTTGCCGTGATTCATGTCCCCAACCATTAGTCAATAAGATACCGCCAATATCAAAAAAAAGAATTTTTACCTGAGTATTTTCCATTGCCGCTTATTTATTTTTTTGCTCGTCAATGGCCTTCAATAACTTTTCGTACGGCTTATTAAACTTCTCTATTCCCTCATCTTCTAATTTTTGAGTAATTTCATCAATATTAATTCCTATCTCCTTTAACTTCTCCATCGTTTGATGTGCTTGATTTAAGCCCTGTTCGAGCCGGTTTTCCGGATTTCCGTGATCCCGGTACGCTTCCAGCGTTTCCATGGGTATGGTATCAACCGTATCAGGACCAATTAAAGCTTCCACATATTTCACATCAGAGAAAGCAGGGTCTTTGCTGCTGGTGCTGGCCCATAAAACTCTTTGCGGCCGCGCACCCTTTTCTTCAAGTTTTTTGAAACGTTCGCTGCCAAATACGCGTTTGTATATCTGGTAAGCTTTTTTGGCAGACGCAATCGCTACCTCACCTTTCAATTCGCCAAACCCTTTTTCCTGCAGTAAAGGGTCTGCAATAACATCAATCCGGCTAAGAAAAAAACTGGCTACAGAAGCTATTTGGTTGATTGATTTTCCCGCATTTGCCCTGTCTTCAAGGCCTGAAATATAAGCTTCAGTTACCTCTTCATATCTTGGTAATCCAAAAAGCAAGGTTACATTTATATTCATGCCTTCGCTGATACATTTACGAATGGCCGGAAGACCTTCAGCAGTACCAGGAATTTTAATCATTACATTTTTGCGGCCAACTTTCTCCCATAAATCCAATGCTTGCGCGATAGTTCCCTCAGTATCACGTGCTAAAAGCGGTGACACTTCCAGGCTTACAAACCCATCAGCACCATCCACTTCTTCTTCGTACAGCGGTAGAAACAAATCTGTTGCAGCCTTGATATCATCAATAGCCACCGCGTAAAATATTTCATCATTCCTTTTGCCTTGCCGGCTCAACTCTGCTATCTGTTCGTCGTACGCATCGCTTCCGCTAATAGACTTTTCAAAAATAGCAGGATTTGAAGTAACTCCGCGAACGCCGTCTTCATCAATCAGCTTCTTTAATTCACCTGATTTTATAAAATTACGGTCTATGAAATCGAGCCAGATACTCTGACCATAATCATGTATTTGTTTAACTTTATTAGTTGTCATTTTTCTACTTTTTTATCTTTTATTATTCGTTATAAAGGGCTAAACTTTAAGATTGCAGTAATTTATTGTGTTAAACGGCTTTATATCATTCTTCGAGATCGTTGTGCTGGTTACTTGTACCTTTATTTTCTCTATTGAAACTTTTTTCAATACTGAAGTTTTTTTTATTACAAGTAATAAAAGATCAAAACCTAAAAGACATAGTTACCTGATCTTTCTGCTTACAACTTTATGCTTACTTTTTTTCAAGATCATTTACTTTTTGCAGGCGGCGAAGGTGCCTTTCAGCATTTGTGAAACGGGCATCTAAAAAAGCAGTTACAAACTCCTCCGCTACCATCGGCCCGGTAATCCGTCCGCCTAAACACATCATATTCAAATCATCATCTTCCACTCCCTGGTGAGCTGAAAAATGGTCGTTTATTAAAGCTGCCCTTACTCCTGCGACTTTATTTGCCACCACTGCAGCCCCAACCCCGCTTCCGCAAACGGCAATTCCACGCTCAACTTCTTTGTTTGCGACAGCTTTTGCCAACGGAATTACAAAATCAGGGTAATCATCCAGTTTATTAATTTCAAAAGCTCCGAAATCTTTGATCTCGTAACCTGAGGATTCTAAATATGGACGAAGTATCTCTTTTAATTCATATCCGCCATGGTCTGCTGCTATACCTATTTTCACGATTACTTTTTTTATAAAAACTGAGAAATTATACTTTATTTACCAATTACAGCTTTCGCTTTCGCCACAACATTTTCAACTGTAAATCCAAACTCTTTGTATAAATCTGCTGCCGGCGCCGACTCTCCAAAGGTAGTCATGCCGATTATATCACCTTCGTCCGTCACATATTTGTGCCAGCCGAGCGGAGAAGCAGCTTCGACAGCGAGTCTTTTTTTCATTGACTTGGGGAACACTTTTTCTTTATAAGCCTGATCCTGCTTTTCAAACAGCTCCCATGACGGCATACTTATAACTCTTGCTGCAATAGATTCTTCTTTTAGTTTTTCCTGCGCACTCATGATTAATGGAACTTCAGAACCGGTTGCTATTAATATAATGTCAGGTTCTTTTTCGCAGTCAGATAATATATAAGCCCCTTTCTCAAGTTCAGTTGCCGGGGCAAATTTTGCCTGGTCTATAACAGGTATCGCCTGGCGGGTGAAGACCAGTATTACCGGTCCGTCTTTATGTTCAATTGCCACTCTCCACGCCTGCGCAGTTTCATTAGCATCAGCCGGACGGATAACGGTTGTATTAGGAATAGCTCTTAAAGAAATAAGTTGCTCGACCGGCTGGTGCGTAGTGCCGTCTTCGCCCAAGCCAATGCTATCGTGCGTGTAAATAAAAATGGGTCTTATTTTCATGATAGCAGCCAAACGTATCGGAGGGCGCATATATTCAGAAAAAATAAGAAAAGTCGCACCATAAGGAATCATGCCTTTTGTAAGTGCAATACCATTTAAAGCAGACCCCATAGCATGCTCACGAATACCAAAGTGAAAGTTGCGGCCGCTTCTGTCGTCTGCAGTAAAGGAAGAGTATTGTTTAAGATTAGTATCTGTGGACGGAGACAAATCTGCCGAGCCACCGATGAGGCTTGGGAGACTCGCAGCGATTGCGTTAAGCACCTTGCCCGAAGCCTGACGTGTAGCAACTTTACCATCAGCAGGTGAAAAAACAGGAAGATTATCTGTCCAGCCTTCCGGCAATTTGCCGTTTCGCTCGAGATCATATTCCAGCCACAACTCCGGGTATTTTTCCTTGTAAGACTGGTACAATTCGTTCCATTTACTCTCAAGACCAACTCCTTCATTACCTTTTTCGCGATAATAGCTAAGCACTTCTTCAGGAACAACAAATGATTGTTCGGGATCGAAACCGAAATTTTTCTTAACCAACTTCACTTCCTCGACCCCTAAAGGTGACCCGTGAGATCCTGCTGTATCCATTTTATTGGGACTGCCAAAAGCGATATGTGTTCGCACTTTTATTAAAGACGGTCTTTCCGTGTCTTCCTGTGCATTTTTTACTGCTGCATGTAAAGCTTCCAGATCGTTTCCATCAGGCACTGACTGCACATGCCAGCCGTATGCTTCAAAGCGCATTGCTACATCTTCGTTAAATGCCAGATTGGTATCGCCTTCGATAGAAATATGATTATCATCATAAAAATAAATCATATTGCCGAGCTTTAAATGTCCGGCAAGTGAAGCAGCCTCTGCGGTTACACCTTCCATTATATCACCATCGCTGCAAATAGTATAAATTTTATAATCGAAAAGATCGAAACCGGGTTTGTTGTAGCGTGCAGCTAAGTTTTTTTGCGCTATGGCAAATCCAACTCCGTTTGCAAAACCTTGCCCCAAAGGACCGGTAGTTACATCTACCCCGGCAATCAGCTCGTACTCAGGATGACCGGCCGCTTTACTGTGCAGTTGTCTGAAACTTTTAATATCGTCAAGCGTAACGTCGTAACCGGTAAGATAAAGATAGCTGTACTGCAACATACATGCATGACCTGCTGATAAAATGAACCTGTCGCGGTTTGGCCACTCCGGGTTATGGGGATTATAATTCATCGTATGCGCCCAAAGAGTGTGACCTATCGGTGCGATACCCATTGGCGTGCCCGGGTGGCCCGAATTTGCTTTTTGTACCGCGTCTGCTGATAGTACACGTACCGTGTTTATCCCTAATTGTTCAATGTCTTGTGTTGTTGCATTCATACTTTTTTAATTAATCTTTTTTTGCACCAGATAATTTATTTTGAGCAGTGTTAACAGTATTTACGTCAGCGGTTTCAGGGGTTGCCTCCTTCTTTAACCATAGTCTTGCGCCCCCTTTGATCCCATCTTTATTTGAAATAATTCTCATGTTGCTCTCAAGTCTAACGGTTAAATTTTTAGCGTTGCCTCCGCCAATGTACAGGAAGTCGTAGTTGAATACAGTTTTCAAAACGCTTAAAACTTTTCCCATGCGTTTGTTCCATTTTTCTTTGCCGATTTTTATAAATGCCTTTTCTCCTATATAATCATCATAAGAGCTTTTTTTGCCGATAGGCTGATGGGCAAGCTCAAGGTGAGGAAGTAAATAACCATCCTGCAGTAATGCTGTGCCAAAACCTGTACCCAAAGTAATCACCATTTCAAATCCTTTTCCGCTTACTACGCCTAATCCCTGCATATCTGCATCATTAACCACGCCAACAGGTTTTCCCAACTCTGCTTCAAGCATTTTCTTTAAATCCACATTTTTCCAGAAGTCTGTACCGAGATTTGGCGCAGTAATGATTACACCATTTTTTACATAACCCGGAAACCCGACAGAAACATGATCATATCCGGGTAAACGGTTTGCCAGGTTTTTTATAGTGTTTGTAATATTTGCCGGATTTGCGGGTATAGGTGTATCTACCCTTTCGTAATCCATTTGCAGTTCACCTTCTTTGTTTAGAATAGTCGCCTTGACGTGGGAGCCACCAATATCAACCGAAAGAATTTTTATTTCTGAAATAGAATCATTCATAAATATGAATTAGAGTATAAATATAGAAATTGTTGAAGGATTATAATAATATCCATTTTAAAAACATTAAACCATGAATAATCCTTCTGCACAATTAATTATAATAAAAAAGCAGATAAAATTCAAACTTACAATTTTTTTACTATTTCCCTGACTCCTTCTTTATAACTTGTGGGTTTAAAATTAAAATATTTTTCAAATTTACTGCTGTCAAAAAAATAATCCCTGTCGTATTGGTAACGCATTTCATATAATTCTGCAAGAAAGGGAACAAAAAAGCCTAAACCTCTTACAATCCAGGCTGGTAATAACTGGTATTTATTTTGTTTACCCATTTCACCTGCAAAAAGATTTACCCATTCTTCTCCGGTAAGAGAATTGGAGTCAGTTGGTAAATTCCATATTTGATTATAAGCATCTTTGGTATTGCCAAGCATCGCTGTTGCCTTTGCAGCATCGGGAGTATATGTAAATGAATGTTTTGTTTTAGCATTAAAAAACCATTGCGCTTTTTTATTCTTTAATAAGTTTTTATATATTAATTCTATCAACACGCTGTTATTTCCTGTTGCTCCGTAAAAATCTGCTGACCTGGCGATAATAGCGTGCAGTTTTCCCTGCTCTGTTTTGTCTAAAATCATTTTGTCAAGCAACGCCCTGACCTCTCCTTTTTTGCTTACAGGGCTTATAGGTGAGTTTTCAGTCATGTGTTTTACGTTATCCCCGCCAATCATGTATACATTGTCAAAAAACACAAGTTTGCTGTTGTATTCTATACAGGCATCAATCACATTTTGCATTATTGCAGGCCAGGTTTCCCTCCATACTTTTATTTTATAAGGAAGTCCTGCTGTCAGATAAACAATTTCAGAACCTTTTACGGCTTCAAAAATTTTTTGTCTGTTGGTAAGGTCAGCCGGGAACAAACTATTTGTATCGTTTACTTTTTTAGGATTTCTGCTTACCAACCTTATATCATTGGTGTACGATTGTACTGACCTGGCAAGTGCAACACCTATTGCGCCGCCTGCACCTAAAATTGTTTGCATATAATTGGTTTTGGTTTAAAGTTTGCTTGTAAAGAAACGCGGCTTTTTACTGCAAAAAAATGACGATTTAGTCAGAAGCGGCATTATCTTTAGAAGATGCTTTATTGCGGTTACAACGGTTTCTCCATTCGCTTTTAAATTTTTCCCTTTCTTCCGGCGACATATTTTGCCATTTTTCTCTCATTTGGCTATTCCATGGTCCGCGCCTGCCTTTCCATCCGCCGCCGCCACGAAAGCCTCCGAATAATATTTTTGATAAAATAAGAATGCCCATCGCCTGCCCGAAATTGATAATATGAACACCTAAAACAGGCGTTAATATATTATTCCACAAATTCATTACTATAAACGTAAACAACAATATTGCTGCTGCTGCGATCAATATAAATCCGGCAATTTTTCTCACCCAGAAAGATCTTTTCATTTTTTTTATTTTAGTTCTTAATAATTCAATAACTCGTCGTGCAATACCCGAAGTCTGTTTCGCAGGTGCAAAACTGCATAACGCTTTCGTGATAATAACGTGTTAACCGTTTCGCCTGTCTTTGCTGCAATTTCTTTAAAAGGCACTCCTTCCAATTCATTTAATACAAATACTTCCCGTTGTTCTGACGGTAATTCAGCGAGTGAATTATTTAATTCTTCCCAGAACAAAGAACGCATATATTCTGTTTCCGGGTTGCCGCTGTTGTCAAACAATATTTCTTTCCAGTCTATATCTTCCTCATCTTCTTCATTGTTATAGATATCTGAAAAAAGGTCTGGCTTATGCTTGCGTTGCTGGTCAGTTATTTTATTGCGCGTTACTGCAAACAACCATGCACCTGCATCCTCTATTGGTTTAACTGCCCGGATCATCTGGTAAAAAACGTCCTGCAGAATGTCTTCCGCATCTGCCTGCCTCGCTACTCTTTTGCGTATAAAACCCATTAACCGCTTACTATAAGTGTTAATAATTTGGGTAATATTTTGCTTTGGGTCAACGCTCATATCAAAAGGTATAGTCAATGTATCGTCCATGTATGGTCATGTATAGTAAGGATGACGGATGACAAATGATAATATTTTAAAGTAATTGAAAAGTTTACCACATAGGCACATAGGAACATAGAAAGAAGTTTAAAACTCCTCGTAATTGCGAGGCACGAAGCAATCCCCATGCATAGTTAGGTTGACGAGTTGGCTGGGGATTGCTTCGCCAAGCTGCGCAAGGCTCGCAACGACGAACTTACCTAAGCGACAATTTGGAATGCACTTTCCTATGTTGTAAATTCATTTCACGTATTTTAAAATATTGTTTAACCTCACTCGTCTGCCTTATTATAATATCATTTATTAATATTAAAAAAGGAAAAACATGCACTACAATCAGTCATGCGCCGCAAAAGGCGACTACGGAAACAGGAGCCGGCACCAGTTTATCCGGACTTTGCAGAGAGCTGCAGTCAACATTTACAAAACAGACAGCACTTATGAGATGCTGGTGTTTGCACCGGGACGTATTAAAGAGAATTTTCACCTGGATGTAAAAGGTAATGAACTTACCGTTTCTTATTCTCCGCCGGAAGGATTTGCACGTCCTGACTGGATATTGAGAGAATACAGCCGTGGCGGATTTGAAAGAACATTCACGTTAGACGAAACCGTTGACGGAACCAACATTTCAGCAAAATATGCTGACGGTGTTTTACAGGTAAGCCTGCCTTTGATACCAGGCAAACAGTCTGTAAAACAGGAAATTGTAATTAATTAACCGCAATTTTAAAATCAGAAAGCAGGTGGCAAAAATAATACTGTCACCTGCTTTTTTATTTAAGAAAGAAAACAACCATTTTTACTCATTTTTCATATATTTTTCAATTCCCGCAGGCGGCTTCCATTTGCTTTTGCGCTCAAAATGATGCCATAGAAGCGCAGAGATCTTTTTAATTAAAACAACTGCTTCATTGTCCGGCGTCCAGCTTTGGTCTTTATTATTTTTTGTGATAATGCTGAAAACATAATCGCCATGCGGCGCATTTACCAGCACCGTTTCTGACCGTGACTCATCAAGCGAACCTGATTTGGAAAAGGTATGTATAAAAGGCGGTATCTCAACCAGAGATCTGTCATCCCAATAAATTCTGCTGAGGTTGCGGATCATGCGTTCGCTGGCAGCTTCACTTACCGCTTTTCCCTGCGCAATCATTGTAAACAAGCGGCACATTTCCTTTGGAGTTGTGACGCCCCAGCCATAAATATTCCGCATGCTGTCGCGGCTTGCAATCCTCGAGTTTACCCTCATGTTTATAAATCCATTTTGCTGCAGCCAGTTATTTATATATTCTCCGCCAACCAATTTTTGCAGCCACAGACTTGCCGTATTATCACTCATCGTAATCATTAGCAGGTCAACTTTACTTAACTGAATCGTATCGTTGTTTTTAAAAGAACCTAAAATATCTTCTCCCGGGTATAAAAGCGAATCGTTGTAAGCAAGCTTCTGGTTGTATTGCAGCTCACCTTTTTCTATCTTATCCATTACACCGCATTGTATGCTTACTTTTATCATACTTGCTGTTGGAAATAATGTATCGGCATTAATATCAGCAATTTTGCCTGTTTTTAGGTTTTGCGCATAAATGCCAACTTGCCCGTTAAAACCTTCAATAACGCTTCGAAGCTGCCGTGTGAGCTTTTTGTCTGTTTGTGAAAAAGCGGCAGAAAAGTGTAATAATAAAACAACGATGAGTCTATATTTCATTATGAGAAGTTAAGAAATAAAAGGAATACATTTATCTTATCCTGCGTAAACTAAATGATTTTGTTTTGTATCTTTTTGTACGCATTTAAGGAAAACACAATTATAACCACTAAACTTATAACTTTATTTAAAACATTTTTACAAATAGCATAATGCCTGAACTTTTCTTTAAATATTATTCTGACATTACAAAGTATAATATTTGTGTTTCAATTTTAGTATTAATTCTTACTCAAAACGTATATTTTACTGTTATTTCATTCGGTACATTTGGAATGGCGATATCGGTATTTATTTATAAATACTACCAAAATATCGAGTATTATTTTTATTTGAATAAAGGGTTATCCAAGAAGAAAATAATTACACGCGCATTTGAGATAAATTTTATTATTTCTATTATACTTTTAATAATACTGTGGATCATACACTATTTATAAAATCAGTGGTTCATTCTTTTGGAAAAAGACAAATATTATCGGAAATACATTTTACGTGTAAAACGGGAGATGTTTTAGGCATATTCGGAAGGAACGGAACAGGAAAATCAACCTTGTTGAAAATACTTTTTGGAACTGTAAAAGCAATCTTCAGTGAAGTTTACTTAGATAACAAAATAGTTGATAAAAACATTCGTCTGAATACAATTACTGCGTATCATCACCAGGAAGTTTTTTTGCCGAAGCATATGACTGTAAAAAACCTTATTCCTTTGTATTTCCCGGAGGGAGAAAAGCAAAATAAATTGTTTTATGACCAACGAATAAACAAGATAGAAAACCAGAAAGTGGGTGCCTTGTCAATCGGTGAGCAGAGGTATCTTCAATTTCTTCTGATACTGCATTCTGACCAGCCTTTTCTGTTATTAGACGAACCTTTTTCTATGCTCGAACCTTTATATAAAGAGTTAATAAAAGAAAAGATTGAAAGTTATAAGCGTGAAAAAGGTTTTATAATAACAGATCATTACTACAAAGATGTGCTGCAGGTTGCAAATATAAAAAAGGTCATAAGAGACGGAGTAATGCTGGCAGTTAATCAAGGCAGTGACCTGATTGATTTTGGTTATCTTTCTAATAATAATAAAAAAGATGCCTGACCATTTGCACGCCAGGCATTTCAAAAACATTCATATACTTATTACTGTAAAATTTTCTCTCAGGAAGAATATCTTTTACGCAGCGGTTTTCACTGCTTTTTGTTTAGCATTTTCCACTAACTCTTTTATATAATTTTTTAAATTTTTAAAAGTCGGTTCCTGCTCAAACCTTTTGCCATTAACAAAGAATGCAGGAAGGTCGGTCACCCCGAGTTTTATGCCTTCTTTTAAATCATCCTGCACATAAACACCATAATAACCGTTGATCAGCTCTTCAAGAAATTTTTTTGACTTTACACCTGCATCGCGTGCATGTCCTTTTAAACTGATAACTCCTAAGCTATGACGGTTGGCAAATAATTCATTGTGCATTTCCCAAAACTTTCCTTCCTGGGCCGCTGCCAGCGAAGCCTCTGCTGCTTTGTGAGCCTTCTGATGAATCTTTAACAAAGGAAAATGGCGGAATATAAATTTCACATCCTGCGGAAAAGCCTCGAGCACGGCTTTTACCACCTCATGTGCCTTAGCGCTGGCCTCGCTTTCATAATCACCAAACTCCATTAAAGTGACCGGTGCTTTTGCATCGCCCACCACTATTTTTTTTGAAGGAATTACCTCCACTACTTCTGCTTTCTTCATATCATTACTTTACCTGATTAATATTTATAAGCAGAGAAAATAATGCCTTTTGATTTATTAACATTACTTAGTTACTTATAGTAACCAAAGGTACATAAATTTACATAAGCAACTGGTGATAACAATGTTAAAACAACAAAAAATGCCCGTGAGTAATGAAGAAAAAGAACAAATTGCTGCTGTTTTTTCGGGCGCGATCAGCCGCAGAAATGTATGCCTGGTAAAAGACATTATGGCCGGCTATTGTGATAAATGGTCAATATACACGGTTTTGCAATTAGGCCAGAATGAAAAAATACGGTTTAATGAATTGCGATCAGCCATTAAGGGTATCTCACAACGAATGCTTACCGTAACCCTCCGGTCACTGGAAAAAAATGGTCTCGTATCCCGAACCGTCTACCATGAAATACCGCCGCGGGTAGAATATCAGTTAACTCCCTTAGGCGAAAGCCTATTAAAACAGCTATTACAGTTGGCTGGGTGGGCTGAAGAAAATTTTGCAGAAATAATAAAAGCAAAAAAAAAGTATGAAAAAATAAATGCTTAAAAGATCATCGGGAGTTAACCGCTAAGAAATGCTAAAGTGCCGGCAGGCTATTCCTATGTCTCTGGTGTCTTATATGTGGTTCAAAAAACAAATTTAAATTGCTTACAGTCAACTGTCATCCGTCAACTGTCATCACTTCTCACCCGCCTCCAAAATTCGTTTCAATATTCTTCAATGCTTTCTCCAGGTCAATTCCTTCACCCAGCACTCCTGTAAAAATATCCCCCTGTTCTTTAATACGATCCATTGCATTAAAAATGGTGAAGCTCTGAATGGTCATGCCTTTCGTCACCACCTCCCAATGCAAAGGCATGGAAACAGTAGCACCTGGCTTAGGCCGGAGTGAATATGGCCCCGCAACTGTAGCCTGAGGACGGTTTTGCAAGAAGTCAATATACATCTTACCCTTTCTGTCAGAAATTTTACGTTCGATACTGGTAAAGTCAGGAAGCTGGCCATGTATCAGTTTTGCCAAAGCTCTTCCAAATTCTTTCGAATCTTCATAACTGTACTTTGCACCAAAAGGAATATAAATATGCAATCCTGTAGAACCGGAAGTTTTACAAAAAGCAGGCACCTCTATCGTATCAAGAATTTGTTTGGTAACACAGGCGGTTTCTATCACCTGCTCAAAAGTGTTTTTATCAGGATCAAGATCTATAATGCACCAGTCAGGATTATCAGGAGTTTCAATACGACTGCTCCAGGGATTAATCTCAATGCAGCCCAATGCAGCAACATACAACAAGCTTGCTTCATCTGTTATTACCGCAAACTCTTTATCACGCCCATCTGTATAACTATGATAAGGAAAGGTTTTGACCCAATCAGGCGCTTTACCTTTTATATCCTTTTGGTAAAAAGTTTTGCCGTCTATTCCGTTTGGATACCTGTTGAGTGTTTGCGGTTTGTCTTTTACATAAGGCAACATGTACGGCGCGACCTGGTAATAATAATTCAGCATATCCCGCTTAGTCACATTTTCCTTCGGCCAATAGACTTTGCTGAGGTTTGTAAATTTCAGATCATGCCCGCAAATGTTTTTTACCTGAGATTCCTCTGCAGGATTTAATAATGTTTTCCGTTCTTGTTTAGCAGGTGTTGCAAGCACTTTTTTCTTAACCAATGTATGTTCTTCATTTACTATTTCTGTTACCGGCGCAGGCTTTTCCCTTACCACATCTTTGGCATTTTTATCTTCCCGCAGTCCTTTAAAAGACGGGTGGCGTATTGCGCCATCTTTAGTCATTTCGCGATAACTGATTTCGCAGACTAATTCAGGCTTTACCCATGTCACTTCAGCTTTAGGCGGATTTGGCCTGAACCGCGATGGCTTATTAAAAGCCGGGACATGTATAAAAGGGCAATCAGGTATTATTAATGGCTTTAGTTTTTCGATAATCTCTTTCTGCATTTTTACATTAAAACCAGTACCGACAGGAGTGACATGGTGAAATGCCCCGTTCTCAAACAAACCTAACAGCAATGCGCTGAAAGGTTTTGGTGAGCCTTCGTTGCAGGTATAACCGCCAATAATTAATTCCTGGTGTTTTTCTGTTTTTATCTTAAGCCATTCTTTTGAACGCAAATCGGGAGTATATACACTATCATCTTTTTTTGCCATAATTCCTTCCAGGCCCATTTTTTCTGCCAAAGCAAAAAACTCGCTTCCTGTCGCTTCAAAATTTTCGCTTAGTTTGATGATGCCTTCCTTTGGTGCAATTGATCTTAATATTTCACGCCGTTCTTTTAAAGGTACATTCATTAAATCCATTCCATTCAGCCACAATATATCAAAAAGATAAAAAACAAGTTGTCCGTCTGCTTCACTCCGCCAGGTTTGCAATCCGCCAAAATCAGGTACTCCTTGTCTCGTCCTAAAAAAAGTTTACACTTTTGTGAGATAATCCTGCTTTAAATGTACAGTTTAAGTTTAGTACTAAAATAGTTTTACATTTATGTTTATCGGGTGAAGCGGA
>JAABUK010001847.1_pt1 | contig 39477 bp, 6 predicted proteins | sample 5559141 | NCBI WGS metagenome assembly JAABUK01 (sample SAMN10711869, study PRJNA513367) | rock metagenome | isolation source: Antarctica rocks | place: Antarctica: Victoria Land, Pudding Butte nord | collected 2016-01-03 | reverse complement strand
AATATTATAGTTGACTATTTATTATCTAACTACTTTATTCCAGCTAAAAAAGTAGTAGAATCTGAAAATATGTTCTAGAGCTTTTTCTATTTCTTAATATTTATAAGAAGTTTTCTTATAATATTATTAGAAAATTATTTCTTTTGCTTAATTTATGATATATATCAGTTCTTTATACAAGATCAGCTCACTATCTTGTTTTTAAAAGACTGAATATTTTTCAGAACTTTTCTAAATCTTGCGAGATAAATAATTGTTTAAATATAATCTTATAATTCAACTTTTCTAATTCTAATTAGAGATCTGAAATATTGAAATAATTATAATATAATTGTATATTATAATTCTGTTTGTATTCTCGCGTAAAATCAATTATGAAATAGATTTGATATCTCGAGCGTAATCTACTTAACAGCTCAAAGCATCGACTTTAATATTATCATTTTCTTTTTAATAGAATATCTTAAAATTATATGCTAATAACAGCTCAGATTATTATATCTGACATCTATTCAACATCTTAGTAGTAGTAAAGTATAATAGATTTTTGTGATCTATATAAACTTTCACAGAATATTTAAATCTCTCTAAATATACTTATTATTCATTAAACATAATAATTATAACTAGAAATTTCTTATTATAAATCTTATAATTGAGTTCTACTAAAATTATCTTTCTAAAATAGAAGATAATAAGTCTTAATTATTCTTTATTATTAGATTGACTTATTATTAGAAACTGTCAAGTCTAGCTATAGCAAGATTCAGATATTAGAAGATTGTGAATAGAAATTATTATGCTTATATAAAAGAGTTAAAGATAGAATGTAATTAATAATATAAGTTAATTATAGAAGAAGAGACTATAAATCTAAAAGATAAATGTTTGTTTATATAATTATTAGTTGTAACTTATATTCTATGTTTCTAAGTGCTTCTTTTAAGTATTCTTGAGCACTTACTTTTAAGTGCTTTTATTAAGCACTCTTAAACACTTTTCTTAATATTTAATCTACAGTTGCTTTTATTAATTATAATTATCAAGAACAAGTCTATTATAGCTTTATAAGATAATATATATAGATAAGATCTTATTTCTTAACTTATTATTAAATCTCAATAATTAGTATTAAGTCTGTTAATTACTAATTTCATATTGTAATACTATTTCTCTCTAAATTAGCTTGATCTCTTAAGTTACTTAAATCTTCTTCTAAGATTTCTAATTCTTCTACTTTTTTCTTCTTTTATTATATTCTTATATTATATTGATAAATCTTTCTCTTATAAATAATATTGGATTTAGATGAAAAGAATAATACTATTAAAAGTATTGATTATAATTATGTATTCTATCTATACTGCACGGAATTATCTGTATATATTTTTTAAAAATGTCTTGAAATATTTAGAATGTACTTATTATAATATTTATTGCAATAGTAACTTTTCAAAAATTGACTTTTAGAGACTGTAATAAAAGAAACTATAATTAAAAATTACTTAAAAAACAACTCTTCTTTATTTTTAATAAGATATTGTTAAGATAATAAGTCTTAATTCTCGCATAAAGTCTTTTTAAGTAACTTAGAATAAGATAATTATTTAAGAGATTAAGTCTCTGAAGAAGCTTAATTAGAAAGAGAAATATTTGAGAAAGAGAGAGTTATTAGTTAGTGCGGAATTAAATATTATTTTTAATAAGATGCAGCTAACTGCTCTCTTTGATTCTTCTCACACTGAAAGTTCTGATAATAATAATTCTTCAGAATCGCGAGATTAAGATTTATTTCTAGTTCTCATATATTTTCTAATATATTATATTCTGACTATTTTATTAAATAATAAGTCTTATTCTTAATCTCTTGATTATTAAGTACTTATTCTATTTTATACTTCTAATTCTATTTTTTCAGATAAATTAGAATCTGTTTAATATTCTTTAGTGTAAATTCTAAAAGAAAAATATTAAATACTAGATGAATTCTTATTATCTCTAGAAGTTTAAGTCTGTAAATTAATTAATTTAGAACTTTTTAAATTAAATAGAGACTGAGTTTTATATGATTTAGTTTGATACTAAGTCTTTTGATTTTGATATTTTGATAAAGTAAGTATACTGAATCTTCTTCTTTGAGATTTAGTTTGCTAATTCTTTTTAAGTTGTAATATATACTAAATCTCTAATTAATAAATTCAAGATTCTTTATTAATTCTTAATATAGACTGATTAATAGTTGCACATTAATAACTGATTTCTATATAAGCTGTTCTATCTCTCTTGATTATTTATATAGAACTGACTTGTAATTATAATTAATATAAAATAATAATATTTTGATTACTGCTGAAGTACTATTATACGCGAATTACGTCAGTAATAAAAGTACTATTTAATTATTCTAACAATAGTTAATATAGTAGTATAGATATTATTCTAGTATCTGATTAATTCTTTTAGTTTGTTTATTTATTTATAAGTAATATATTGTTAACAGCTTATATTTAGTTTTAAGTTGATTTATTAGTAATTTTCAAAATTTAAAGATAAAGAGTTTATCTCAATTTGAAATAATCTCTGCTAATATACTATAATTTGTGAATATTATTTGTAAAAATATGTAGATTAGATCTTCTATATTAGATGTTTCTAGATAATTAATAAAGTAGATATATTTAGTCAATCTATTAGTAATAATTAGAATGCTATTATAGCTGATATTTGTTATTAAATTCTTAGATAGAAATAGCTTGATAATAAAGTTTAATATTATAAATTTTCAAGCTTCTTTAAATATTTTTGAAGATTGCATCTTCTTATATAATTTATATTAAAAGTACTTTATTTTTTAATAGATATTATAGTTAACTATTTATTATCTAACTACTTTATTTATTCTGAAAAAGTAGTAGAATCTGAAAATATATTTTAGAGTTTTCTCTATTTCTTAATATTTATAAGAAGTTTTCTTGTAATATTATCAGAGAATTATTTCGTTTGCTTAATTTATAATGTATACTAGTTCTTTATACAAGATCAGCTTACTATCTTGTTTTTAAAAGACTGAATATTTTTCAGAACTTTTTCAAATCTCACAGAATAAATAATCATTTAAATATGATCTTATAATTTGACTTTTCTAATTCTAATTAGAGATCTGAAATATTAAAGCAATTATAATATAATTATATATTATAATTCTATTTATATTCTCGTGTAAGATTGATTATAGAGCGGATTTAATATCTCAGATATAATCTGTTTAATAGCTTAAAGTATTAGCTTTGATATTATCATTTTCTTTTCAATAGAATATCTTAAAGTTATATACTGATAATAGCTCAGACTATTATATCTAGCATCTATTTAACATTTTAATAGTGATGAAATACAACAGATTTTTGTAATCTATATAAACTTTTACAGAATACTTGAATTTCTTTAAGTATACTTATTATTTATTAAACATGATAATTATAACTAGAAGTTTCTTATTATAAATCTTGTAATTAAGTTTTGTTAAAATTATCTTTCTAAAATAGAAGATGATAAGTTTTAATTATTCTTTATTATCAGATTAACTTATATATATATTAATAGTATAGTCTGATGCATTTATCTTAAGCATAATCTATCTCTTAGAATTAAATATTGTGAGAATAAGAGCTATTATAAATTTTTATTTCAGCTTCTAAAATAAAGACTTTACTTCTGTTTTTTAGATGAAGAATATTTTCTTTCTAGTTATTTATATTAATAAGACAATTATTCTCGAGTAATCTGTAATAAATTTTTGATAGAAGTTGATAAATTCAAGAAATAATTATAATTCTTTTATTATTGTAGATTGCAATTATTTAAGTATAACTGTAATCTTGAATTTGTTTATCTAAATTCTTATCACTATTAGAATAAATTCAAGAAACTTAATATTTTGCTTATAAAACTCGTATTTCTCAATCTTTACTAATAGATTTTTTGTCTGAAGAGTGTGAAGCATTTTTTAAATATGTTTAATATATTATTCTTTAATTTCAGAGTATATAAGAATATTATTAAGATAGATAATATAAAACTGATTCAGATATTCTCTAAGAATATTATTTATTAGAGATTGAAAGAAGACTAAAGTATTTGTTAATTTAAAAGACATGATTAGATACTCATAATAATTGTAATAAGTTCAAAATGCTATTTTTCATTTTTCTTCTTTTTTTATTCTTATCAGATTATATGTTTTTTGTAGATTAAATATTGTAAATCATTTAGCTTCACAAATATGATTATATAGCTTAGAGATAAGAGATAATATATAATAATTTTTTATTATTTATATTATTTAGTTGTTGATAGTTAATATATAGACGCATTTCTTTATTTGACTTTAAAATAAATAGAACTAAATATTCTGCAGATAAAATTAAGAATTAAATAAATTGTTTCTTCTAATTCTTATTAAGATATTCTTGTAGAATCTTAAGTTCTTTCTTAGAAAGAGAATAGATAGATTTATATATAAGCTTCTTATCAAATTTTAATAGAATTTCATGATTCTAGAATTAATATTCAGATAATATAAATGCGTTTTTGTTCTCAATAAACAAATATTTAAATTTATTATACTTAGATAGATATTTAGAAGATTTCTTTATTATTTCTACTAAGCATTTATTATCAGATTTTATTTATACTATCTTTGTGAACAGTACTGTAATCGCGATTATCTTATAAACACAGTTAGAAAAGCTGATAATTTATTATTTCTAGCTAATTACTGAATTATAAGTTTTCAGTCACAAAATATTTAGAATAATATTATATTTGATTTTCATAATATTCAATATCACTTTTTCAGTATATTATTGTATAAATAGATTGAGTGAATAAGTCTCTATCTTAACTTATTCTTGATTTTGTTCTATAGAGCTTTTGTCTGCTAATGCTAATTAATAGAATTTGTCTTTTTTTTAAGTAAATAGATGAGAGCGAGTTATATATACTAGAGAGACATAATTTTTGATGATTTTAGAGTCTATTATAATCTTGACTTTTTGCTATTTAATATGTTTCTATAAGATCATATATTATATATAGCTAGTATCAGTAGCAACTAGTTTTTAAGATCTGAGAAGAGATTCTTTATTAGATCTCTAATATAAAAAATCTTCTTGTTTTTTAATTTTTTAAGTTAATAGTTTCTGAAATAAGTATATTCTTCTTTTATAAAGTAATATTCTAGTTTGTCACACGGAAAGTGTGCATATAACTTATGAGAAATGTGATACTCTTTATTGCAAATCACTCTTATTATTTCTAGCTTCTTAAGTGCTTAAATTTGCGTCATACTTATATTTTAAATCTCTTTAAAATAAATAGAAGTATTAATCTTATATAAATTAATCGCTTCTTAAAGATTACTATTCTAATAATAATAAATCTATTTCTAATTTTGATTTGAATAGTTCTCTATATAATATATTCTTAATTGTAATTTTAACTTGATTTTTTAAAATGTTTTCTTAAGTATATATATCTTATATTAATATTGAGATTCTAACTCACAATCTATATCTGTATATAGTGCTAATTTTTAAAACTTAGTAATTATTTCTACATAATTCTTATTATACTTAAGATTGCTTAATACTTATTTCTAAAATATTTTGAAGATGATGCTTAATAATTATTTCATTTTTTTCTATTTAAATTTCTTAAAGTATTATTCTGAGTTATTCTTATCTAATTTATAAATAACGCACTGATTGTTATAATAGATAGTTCAGAATAAATAGATGTGAAATGATTCTTAAATTTTCTAATTGCGAATCTATCTGAATAATTTAATAATTGTTTCTGATATTGATGTTTTGATGTTCGCGCAGCTAATATTTTATATATTATATGATCTCTCTATTATTAGTTTCACTGATTCTTTGAAGATTGTGTGTAATTATTATTTATTTGAACAATTATTAACTTGATATTCGAGTTTTTCACAATATAGATATAAGTTCTTTTTCATTCTTTCTTCTCACTAAACTGGAGAGAGTTTATCTTGCTGAAATTTCTTTTTAAACTTTTTTTAATTCGTGATATTCAAGTTTATTTCTTAAAGATATTAAATTTATTTGAATTAATATTCTATCTTTTAATATTTATTGAGAATGAATATCTGAGAGCGTTCTTACTCTCTTTTTATCTATCTCTTGTACAGATAATTATTTATTTTAATAATCATGCTAACTAGACTTTCTAGTTTATCTAATCTTTTAATTCAAACTAGTTTATTTTTAACTAAATTCTTTAATTCTAGATAGTATTTTATTATAAGTATTATGTTATCTTATTCAATTCTTAATATGATTTATTAAAACTTAAAAATATACTTTATTACTAAATCTATTTATCAGAGTTTCTGAATTTCTTATTCAGCTATTTATTCTTTGTTCACTCTTTTATATATTTATCAGATACACTTCTTAAAGTAAATATAATTAAAGAAGATTTTTTTAGTCTTAATCTTCTTTTTCTTTACAGACTTCTTCAAGTAATTTGTTAGATGAGATTCAAATTAATCAAAGATTTTATTTCTGAGATAAGTAACTGTGAATATTATCTTGACTTTAGTAATTTTTAGCTTCTAAATATTAAATTAAATATATATATTAATCTAAATTAAGAAAGCTTTAAGCTTTTTTCTATCTTTATAAAATATATCAGAGATATTAATCTTAAGAGAAATATAATCTATATTAGCAATATCTTTCTAAAATAATTCATATTCAGAGTATAACATATTTGCGTTAATGAGATCTATTATGATAAAGTGACTGATATTTAATAATAGATAGTTAAAATGTTAGAAACTGTTAAGTCTAGTTATAATAAGATTCAGATATTAGAGAATTATAAATAGAAATTATTATATTTATATAGAAGAGTTAAAGACAAGATATAATTAATAATATAAGTTGATTACAAAAGAAAAGACTATAAATCTAAGAGATAAATATTTGTTTATATAGTTATTAGTTGTGATCTGTGCTTTATACTTCTAAATACTTCTTTTAAATATTCTTAAACACTTACTTCTAAGTACTTCTATTAAGTATTCTTAAGCACTTTTCTTAATACTTAATTTATAGTTACTCTTATTAATTATAGTTATCAAGAATAAGTCTACTATAACTTTATAAGATAATGTGTGTAAATAAGATCTTATTTTTTAGCTCACTATCAAGTCTCAGTAATTAGTGTTAAGTTTGTTGATTACTGATTTCATATTATAACACTTATACATATATTAATAATATAATCTAATATATTTATCTTAAGTATAATCTATCTTTTTAAGTCAAATATTATGAGAATAAGAGCTATTATGAATTTTTATTTCAGCTTCTGAAATAAAGACTCTGCTTCTATTCTCTAGATAAAGAATACTTTCTTTCTAGTTATTTATATTAATAGAATGATTGTTTTCAAGTAATTCATAATAAATCTTTAATAGAAGTTAGCGAATTTAAGAAATAATTGGAATTTCTTTACTAATATAGATTGCGATTATTTAAATATAATTATAATCTTGAATTTATTCATCTAAATCTTCATAATTATCAGAATAAATTCAAGAAACTTGATACTTTACTTATGAAACTTATATTTTTTAATCTTTACTAGCAGATTTTTCATCTAAAGAGCGCGAAGTATCTTTCAAATATATTCAATATATTATTCTTTAATTTCAGAGTATATAAGAATGTTATTAAAATAGATAATATAGAACTAATCTAGATATTTTCTAAGAATATTATTTATTAGAGATTAAAAGAAGATTAGAATATTTGTTAATCTAAAGAGTATAATTAGATACTTGTAATAATTATAATAAGTTTGAAATGCTATTTTTCATTTCTCTTCTTTTTTTATTTTTATTAGATTATATGTTCTCTATAGATTAAATATTGTAAATTACTTAGTTTCACAAATACAATTATATAGCTTAGAGATAAGAGATAATATATAACAATTTTTTATTGTTATATTATTTAGTTATTAATAATTAATATATAAACACATTTCTTTATTTAACTTTAAAACAAATAGAACTGAATATTCTGTAGATGAAGTTAAAAATTAAATAAATTCTTTCTTCTCATTCTTATTAAGATATTCTTATAGAATCTTAAGTTCTTTCTTAGAAAAAGAATAGATAGATTTGTATATAAACTTCTTATCAAATTTTAATAGAATTTTATAATTCTAGAATTAATATTCAGATAATATAAATGCGTCTTTATTCTCAATAAACAAATATTTAAATTCATTATATTTAGATAAATACTTAGAAGGTTTCTCTATTATCTCTACTAAGTATCTATTATCAGATTTCACTTATATTATCTTTGTAAATAGTATTATAATCGCGATTATCTTATAGATATAATTAAGAAAGCTGATAATCTGTTATCTTTAGCTGATTATTAGATTATAAGCTTCTAATCATGAAATGTTCAGAATAATATTATATTTGATTTTCACAATATTCAATATCATCTTTTTAGTATATTATTATATAAACAGATTGAGTAAATAAGTTTCTATCTTAATTCATTCTTGATTTTGCTCTATAGAGCTTCTATCTATTAGTGCTAATTAGTAGAATTTGTCTTTTTTCGAATAAATAGATAAGAGTGAGTTATATATATTGAAAAGACATAGTTTTCAATGACTTTAGAGTCTATTATAATCTTGACTTTTTACTATTTAATATATCTCTGCAAGATTATATATTATACATAGCTAGCATTAATAGCAACTAGTTTTTGAGATTTAAGAGAAGATTCTTTATCAGATCTCTAATATAAAAAGTCTTCTTGTTTTTTAACTCTCTAGATTAATAGTTTCTAAAATAAGTATATTCTTCTTTTATAAAGTAATATTCTAATTTATCGCACAGAAAGTGTGTATATAACTTGTAAAAGATATAATATTTTTTGTCACAAATCACTCTTACTATCTCTAACTTCTCAGATTCTTAAATTTATATTATACTTATATTTTAAATCTCTTTAAAATAAGTAGAAATATCAATCTTATATAAATTGATCACTTCTTAAAGATTATTACTCTAATAGTAATAAATCTATTTCTAATTTTAATCTGAACAGCTTTCTATGCGATATATTCTTAATTATAATTTTAATTTAACTCTTTAAAATGTTTTCTCAAATATATATATCTTGTATTGATATTGAGATTCCAACTTACAATCTATATTTATATATAATACTAATTCTCAAAACTTAGTAATTATTTTCATATAATTCTTATTATACTTAAGATTGCTTGATACTTATTTCTAGAATATTTTGAAGATAATACTTAATAATTATTTCATTTTCTTCTATCTAAATTTCTTGAAGTATTATTCTAAGTTATTCTTATCTAATCTATAAATAACACACTAATTATTATAATAAACAGTTTAGAATAAGTAGATATAAGATGATTCTTAAGTTTTCTAATCGCAAATCTGCTCAAACAGTTTAATAATTATTTCTGATATTAATATTTTAATATTCGCGCAGTTAATATCTCACATATTATCTAACTTCTCTATTATCAGTTTCGCTAATTCTCTGAAGATTGCGTGCAACTATTATTTATTTAAATAATTATTAACTTAATATCTGAATTTTTCACAATATAGATATAAGTTCTTTCTTATTCTCTCTTCTTGCTAAGCTAAAGAGAGTTTATCTTACTAAAATTTCTTTTCAAACTTTCTTTAATTTATAATATTTAAATTCATTTCTTAAAAATATCAGATTTATTTGAACTGATATTCTATCTTTCAATATTTATTAAGAATAAATATCTGAAAATATTCTTATTCTTTTTTCATCTATCTCTTATAAAAATGATTATCTATTTTAATAATTATATTAACTAGACTTTCTAGTTTATCTAATCTTTTAATTTGAATCAGTTTGTTTTTAACTGAGTTTTTTAGTTCTAAATAATACTTTTTTATAAATGTTGTATTATCTTATTCAATTTTTAATATAATTTATTGAAACTTAAAGATGTACTTTATTACTAAATCTATTTATTAGAGTTTTTAAACTTCTTATTTAGTTATTTATTCTTTATTCACTCTTCTATATATCTATTAGATATACTTCTTAAAATAAGTATAACTAAAGAAGATTTTTTTAATCTCAATCTTTTTATTCTTTATTAACTTTTTTAAGTAATCTATTAGATGAAGTTCAAACTAATTAAAGATTTTATTTCTAAGATAAGTAACTATAAATATTATTTTAACTTTAATAGTTCTCAGCTTCTGAATATTAAATCAAATATATATATCAATCTAAATTAAGAAGACTCTAAGCTTTTTTCTATCTTTATAAAATATATTAAAAGTGTTAATCTTAAGAAAGATATAATCTATATTAGCAATATCTCTCTAAAATAATTTATATTTAGAGTGTGATATATTTGCGTTAATAAGATCTATTATAATAGAGTGACTGATATTTGATAATAAGTAATTAAAATGTTAGAAACTATTAAGTCTAGCTATAATAAGATTCAGATATTAGAGAGTTGTGAATAGAAATTACTATACTTATATAGAAGAGTTAAAGATAGAATGCAATTAATAATATAAATTAATTATAGAAGAAGAGATTATAAATCTAAGAGATAAATATTCATTTATATAGTTATTAGTTATAATTTATATTCTATACTTCTAAGTACTTCTCTCAAGCATTCTTAAGCACTTATTTCTGAGTGCTTTTATTAAGCACTCTTAAGCACTTCTCTTAATATTTAATCTATAATTACTTTTATTAATTATAATTATCAAGAATAAGTCTATTATAGCTTTATAAGATAATATATATAGATGGAATCTTGTTTCTTGACTCACTATCAAGTCTCAGCGATTAGTATTAAGTCTGCTGATTGCTGATTTCATATCATAATAAAAGAGTAAGAGAAGAGAAGAAAGATAGAAAACTGATTTAATAGATGTTTAGAGCTTTGTATGAGAAGATCTATATAGATTAGTTTTAGTCTGAATTAGATAAATAGAATTTATAACTACTATTATAAATAAAGATAATTAAGTTGATTTAAATATAATTATATTAATCATGAATTTCGCACTTAATAATAATTTCGCTTAATTCTCTTAATTAAAGTTTATATAATTATGTAAGTAATACTTTATTTTTATATTTATAATCTCTATTTATTTATTCATCTATAAATAAAACGCTGTTAATAACTTTACAGTAATATTTAGAATCTTATATAGATATAATTATATTATATTTATAAATTAAGAATCTCTATTTAATATAATTATATTAGATAGATTAGAGATTATATAGCAAGAATCCGCGCAATATCAGAAGATTGTATAACTAAATCACTCACTCAATTCAATCTAATAAATTAGAATGTGATAAGACTAAACAACAAGATCTCTTTATCAGATCTATTATAGAAGAAATCAAAGAAGTATATAAAGTCTTAAAAACTAGAAAAAATATATAAAGAAATTCACTCAGCCTGCAAATAAAAATAGAAGAAGAGATGAAAGAATAATTAAAAAGAAAAGTATTTAAAGATAATTCTTTTAGAACTGAATAAAAATTTAATAATATCATATTAAGAATTTAAGAAAGATGAGAGCGTATTACTCACACAACTTTATATAGATAAGATTGACTTTAATCAGTTTCTGTATAAAAGAAAGATGTCGAGAATTAAAAGTTCTTAATATGAATATATATAAGATAGTATAATAGTAGAACATATTCTACTAAAATATCTTCGATAAATCACAGAAAGAATAGAACTTATCAATTCTCTTTATATAACAGATTTAAAGATAATTCTCTTAAAAAGAAAAGAATATAAAGCGGCTATTGAAATAATACTCCGTATAAAGCTGCTCAATCAATTTAGATTAATAGAGAAAACTTAATAAAGTGAGGAGAGAAATAAAAGAAAGAAGAAGAAGTGAAGAATAAGAGAAGAGAAAAAAGATAGAAAACTGATTTAATAGATGTTTAGAGCTTTATATAAGAAGATCTATATAAATTAGTTTTAATCTGAATTAAATAAATAGAATTTACTACTATTATATTAGCTAGATTATAAATTCTTCATACATTTCTATATAATATTCTAACTATATTCTCCGCAATTATACTCTTATTAGTAATTATATAGATAATATAATATCTCTTCTTTATTAATTAATTTATCATATTAAGAATCACATTAAATCTATTTAAATTAGATAATTCTATCACAAAATTTATTAAGATATTCTTTTAAGACATCTCAGAAATCAAAAGAGATTACAACTCTTCTTTTAATTATTATCTTTTTATCTTTAATCTTTAATAGATATAATAGTTTTTTAAATATCACTTAATCACTTTTATTAAATTAGGAAATTAATATAATTTTTAAATTAATTATAGTATTTTTAATTCTTCTATATACTTAATCTCTTAACTCTTATAAATCTATTAAATCACTTATATTTATAACTCTTCTAATTATTAGAAACTGTTAAGTTTAATTATAGCAAGATTTAGATATCAGAAAATTGTGAATAGAAATTACTATTCTTATATAGAAGAATCAAAGACAGAGTGCAATTGATAATATAAGTTGATTATAAAAGAAGAGATTATGAATCTAAGAAATAAACATTTATTTATATAGTTATTAGTTATAACTTATATTCTATACTTTTAAGTGCTTCTATTAAGCACTCTTAAGTATTTGCTTCTAAATACTTCTATTAAACACTCTTAAGCACTTCTCTTAATACTTGATTTATAATTACTCTTATTAATTATAGTTATTAAGAATAAGTCTCTTGTAATCTTATAAGATATTATATGTAAATAAGATTCTATTTCTTAGCTCACTATCAAGTTTTAATAGTTAATATTAAGTCTACTAGTTACTGATTTTATATTATAATACTATATCTTTTTAAGTTGGCTTAATCTCTCAAGCTACTTAAATCTTCTTCTAAGATTTCTAGTTCTTCTACTTCTTTCTTCTTTTATTATATTCTTGTATTATATCAGTAAATCTTTCTCTTATAAATAGTATTAAGTTTAAATAGAGAGAATAATACTATTAGAAGTATTGATTATAATTGCGTGTTTTATTTATACTGCACAGAGTTGTCTATATATATTTTTCAAAGATGTCTTAAAATATTTAGAATATACTTGTTATAATATTTATTATAATAGTAACTTCTCAGAGACTAACTTTCAGAGACTGTGATAGAAGAAATTATAATTAAAGACTGTTTAAAAGACAACTCTTCTTTATCTTTAATAAGATATTATTGAAGTAATGAGTTTTAACTCTCACATAAAATCTCTTTAAATAACTTAGAGTAAGATAATTGCTTAAAAGATCAAGTTTCTAAAGAAGCTTAATTAGAAAGAGAGATATTTAGAAGAGAGAGAGTTGCTAGTTAATGTGAAATTAAACATAATTTTTAATACGACATAGCTAACTACTCTCTTTAATTCTTCTCACATCAGAAATTCTGATGATAATAATTTTTCAGAATTGCAGAATTAAGATTTGTTTCTAATTCTCATATGTTTTCTAATATATTATATTCTAATTATTTTATTAGATAGTAAGTCTTACTCTTAATCTCTTGATTATTAAGTACTTATTCTATCTTATACTTCTAATTCTATTTTTTCAGATAGATTAGAATCTATTTAATATTCTTTAATGCAGATTCTAGAAGAAAAATGTTAAATACTAAATAAATTCTTATTATATCTAAAAGCTTAAATCTATAAATTAATTAATCTAGAACTTTCTAAATTGAATAGAGATTGAGCTTTATATAATTTAGTTTGATACTAAATCTTTTAGTTTTGATATTTTAGTGAAGCAAGTATACTAAATTCTTTTCTTTAAGATTTGATTTACTAATTCTTTTCAAGTTATAATATATATCAAATCTTTGACTAATAAATTCAAGATCTTTTATTAACTCTTAATATAGACTGATTAATAGCTGCATATTAATAACTGATTTCTGTGTAAGCTATTTTATCTCTCTTGATTATCTATACAGAACTGATTTGTAATTATAATTAGTATAAAATAATAACATTCTAATTACTATTGAGATACTATTATATGTGAACTGCGCTAGTAATAAAAGTACTACTCAGTTATTCTGATAATAATTGATATAGTAGTATAGATACTATTCTAGTATCTAATTAATTCTTTTAATTTATTTATCTATTTATAAGTAATATATTATTAACAGTTTATATTTAGTTTTAAGTTGATCTATTAGCAATTTTCAAAACTTGAAAATAAAAAGTTTATCTTAATCTAAAATGATTTCTACTAATATATTGTGATTTATAAATATTGTTTGTAAAAACAGATAGATTAGATCTTCTATATTAGATGTCTTTAGATAATTAATAAAGTAGATATACTTAGTCAATCTATTAATAATAATTAGAATACTATTATAGCTGATATTTGTTATTAAGTTCTTGAATAAAGATAGTTTAATAATAAAGTTCAATATTATAAATTTTCAAGCTTTCTTAAATACTTTTAAAGATTATATCTTCTTATATAATTTATATTAAGAGTGCTTTGTTTTTTAATAAATATTACAATTAACTATTTACTATCTAACTACTTTATTCATTCTGAGAAAGTAGTAAAATCTAGAAATATATTCTAGAGTTTTCTCTATTTCTTAATATTTATAAGAAGTTTTCTTGTGATATTATCAGAGAATTATTTCTTTTACTTAATTTATAATGTAAATTAGTTCTTTATACAAGATCAGCTCACTATCTTATTTTTAAAAGACTGAATATTTTTCAGAACTTTTCTAAATCTCACGAAATAAATAATTATTTAAATATAATCTTATAATTCGACTTTTCTAATTCTAATTAGAAATCTAAAATATTAAAGTGATTATAATATAATTATATATTATAGTTCTGTTCGCGTTCTTATATAGAACTGACTGTGAAGCTGATTTAACATCTTAAGTATGATCTGCTCAATAACTTAAAGCATCAGCTTTGATATTTTCTTTTTCTTTTTAATAGAATATCTTAAAGTTATATACTAATAATAGCTCAGATTATTATATCTGACATCTATTAAACATCTTAATAGTAATAAAGTACAATAGATTTTTGTGATCTGTATAAACTTTTACAGAATACTTAGATTTCTTTAAATATACTTATTATTTACTGAACATAATAATTATAACTAGAAGTTTCTTATTATAAATCTTGTAGTTAAGTTTTGCTAGAATCATTTTTCTAGAATAGAAGATAATAAGTTTTAATCATTCTTTATTATCAGATTAACTTATATATATATTAATAATATAATCTGATATATTTGTCTTAAATATAATCTATTTCTTAGAATCAAATATTATAAGAATAAGAGCTATTATGAATTTTTATTTCAGCTTCTAAAATAAAGACTCTACTTCTATTTTCTAGATAAAGAATATTTTCTTTCTAGTTATTTATATTAATAAGATGATTATTCTCAAGTAATCTGTAATAAATCTTTAATAGAAATTAATAAATCTAAGAAATAACTGTAATTTCTTTACTAATATAGATTGCGATCACTTAAGTATAACTATAATCTTGAATTTGTTCATCTAAATCTTTATAATTATCAGAATAAATTCTAGAAATTTGACACTTTACTTATAAAACTCGCACTTTTTAATCTTTACTAGCAGATTTTTCATCTTAAAAGCGTGAAATATCTTTCAAATATATTTAATATATTATTCTTTAATTTCAGAGTATATAAGAATATTATTGAGATAGATAATATAGAACTGATCTAGATATTTTCTAAGAATATTATTTATTAGAGATTGAAAAAAGATTAAGATGTTTATTAATTTAAAGAGTATAATCAGATACTTAGAATAATTATAATAAGTTTGAAATGCTATTTTTTATTTCTCTTCTTTCTTTATTCTTATTAGATTGTACACTCTTTATAGATTAAATATTATAAATCATTTAGCTTCACAAATATAATTATATAGCTCAGAGATAAAAGATAATATGTAATAATTTTTTATTATTATATTATTCAGTTGTTAATAATTAATATATAGACACATTTCTTTATTTGATTTTAAAATAAATAGAACTGAATATTCTGCAGATAAAATTAAGAATTGAATAAATTCTTTCTTCTAATTCTTATTAAGATATTCTTATAGAATCTTAAGTTCTTTCTTAGAAAGAGAATAGATAGATTTATATATAAGTTTCTTATTAGATTTTAATAGAATCTTATAATCTCAGAATTGATATTCAGATAATATAAATGCGCTTTTATTCCCAATAAATCAATGTTTAAATTTATTATACTTAGATAAATACTTAGAGAATTTCTCTATTATTTCTGCTAAATATCTATTATTAGATTTCACTTATACTATCTTTGTGAACAATACTATAATCGCGATTATTTCATAAATATAGTTAAGAAAGCTGATAATTTATTATCTTTAGCTAATTATTAGATTATGAGCTTTTAGTCACAGAATACTCAGAATAATATTATATTTAATTTTCACGATATTCAATATCACTTTTTTAGTATATTATTGTATAAATAGATTAAGTGAATAAGTTTCTATTTTAACTCATTCTTAATTTTACTCTATAGAACTTTTGTCTGCTAGTACTAATTAATAGAATTTGTCTTTTTTCTAAATAGATAGATGAGAGTGAGTTATATATACTGAGAAGATGTAGTTTTCAGTAACTTTAGAGTCTATTATAATCTTAATCTTTTGCTATTTAATATATTTCTATAAGATCACATGTTATATATAATTAGTATTAATAGCGACTAATTTTTGAGATCTGAGAATAGTAGACTGCGTAACAGTTCGATCTCAATTCGAATGATTCGATCCGATCTGATTCTTAATTCGATTCGATCTCAAATATGAAGAGATTAAAGATTAATCAGTCTGATTCCAAATAAGCTGAGATCAAATCAAATCAGATTGAATTTATTAAGAGCTTGTTAAGAGAAAATGAGTTATTAAGAGCTCAGATAAATATTAAGAGCCCGAATATATCTTAATATTATTTTATTTATAATTAATTATTTTAGAATCTATTTATTCTAATTATTATTCTAACTCTATATTTTCTAGATTACAATAAATATCAACTACTTTCTTCTACTTATTATATATACTAATCTAGAATTTCTAGCATTAGTAATTTCTCTTAATCTTATATATAAAGAATTAGTAGGCTATAATAATAATTATTAACTCTTATTAAACTTCTGCTCATCTTCTTCCTCATTATTCTCACTAATAAAGTCTATTAAATCAGAATTTATCTCATCATCTTTTATTTTCTTCTTCTTTTCCTCTTCTTCTAGCTTAAATATTACTTGAATATATTAAAATTTCTCACGCATATTAAAGCGATCATTATATATTAGCATTATTAATACTCAAATAATACTAGATTAAAGATTATATTGTTAATATAAGCAGATATCGCGAGTTTAATTAAAAAGTTATTCAATTCTAATACTAACAGCTGAAATTATTAAGTAATCTCACGCGATTAATATTAGAATAGATCATATTTATTTAGCTTATTTTCAATATTCAAGAATATCTTATAAATTAAGATTAAAGATTGTAAAGATTATTAGTCGATTATTATACTAATTATTATACTAGTATTTATTATATAAATCTGTTAGATATTATAATATTTCTCTCTCTTCTGAAAAAGAAGCTATTCTGCGTTTCTTTTCTAATAAGATTTCTAAATCTGGCACTTTTTATTTTTAAGAAGAAATTGAGCTTTGTTAATAAGATAGTAAAGTAGAGAAGACTGCAGAAACTATTATAAAAGAGCTGAAGAATAATTATGAAAAGAAAAGATCTGTTAATATAAACTAATAAGAGTTTGATATATGTAAGTATTTCTAAAAGATATCTCTCAAGATCTGATAATAAATCTTATACTAAAGAAAGTTGTTAATAATTATACTAATACTTATTCTAAGAATTATACTTATTTAGTTACTTGCGTTATTATATTACTAGTTATTATTATTAAATATATTAAGTTTATACTTAGAAGCTAAGATAATAGCTATTTTATAGATATTTCCAAGATTGTCTTTAGTATCACTATAATATTATTGAAGCTTTGACTTTTTATTATTTAATACTGTTCGTAATATAATCTTTCAAAATAGTCGCTTTTGCTGTAGCTTAGATATCTATTTATCAAGATAATTAAACAGTTTCTTATAGATCTGAAATATTTTCTAAATTATTAATTTATTATCTATACTTTCTATAATATTAGTAAATAGATAAAAAGAATACAATAATTCAATTAGATAGTTAATATATTTTTATTTCTCAGGAGTAAGATCTTTTATTCTTTGTTCACTTAAAATAAAGATCTTAATTAGATCTCTAAGATTTTGAGCTTATATAAACATTTAATATATTAAATTTCATCTTATAACAATATCTTATATCAAATTAAGAGATTATTAATAATTATTCTAAGTATCTGCAAATTTCTCATGTTATTATGCACTTATATTAATGTAGATAGCAAGATCTTGAATCTATAAATAAGATTAGAACAAAAATTAGTATAATTTAAATAATAAATATCTTTTTCAAAGTTCATAATATATTATTCTGCTTATAAGTATCAGAATGTCTCTTATATTAAGTAGAATCATTATTTCACTCTATAATAATTTTGTTATTTTATGATTTAATTTTAATATATATTACAATATTCTTTAAAGTTAGTTGAATAATATATGAAAAACAAGATACTTGTAATAAAGTACTAAGTTCTTCTCTTAAAATATTCAAAATATTAATAAGATGCTTTATAAACTTATTATTATTAGCTGCATTATTACTTATCATTATTAGAACTCGCTCTTTAACAATATTATATTGCTTAAAAGTATCAAGTAATATTTAAGCTAAATTAGTTTTATTATATTTATTCTGAAGATATTCAAAGTCAAGAAGAACTTTAATATATTTTCAGTTAATATCAATAAAATATCTATTATAATATTAGCTGTAATACTAATCATTATTCTAATTATATAATCTTATTTAATAATAGTTATAAAGATAAGCTTATTTAAACTTTATTAGTAATTAAGTGCTATTAATATTATTGTGTCTGATGAAATTCAGCTAAGAATTTATTTATAAGCTTTCTCAGTCTATTATTTTAAAGAGTTTTAAAATTAATAAGAAGTAAGTATTTTAAATGAGATAATTACGTAAGAGATTATGTGAATTTATTTCTTAAGTTTAATATATTTTACTAAACAAAATAATAGTTATAAAGCTATAATCATTCTAATATTTTATTAATCAAATAATACTTAATCAAATTCTTAAATATTAGCTAATATTATCTTTTTTAATTTCTGAAAATAATAAGCTTTGTTCTAATAATTGTCATAATTATAAAGAAAATATCTCTTTTCTTCAAAGAAATATATTAATATTTTACTTATCTAATCTTTTAGCTTATTTTTTATATTCTTCAGTCTGAAGATATTAAGTAAGAGTAGAAGTTCTAGTATTCTTAATATGAGAATATATTAAAATTGCTTCACATCTCTTATATTAAACTACTAATAATTCATTACTAAGTAATATATATAACTGTAAATGCTTTCAGATAGAAGTCTTTAATTTAGTAATATTAAATTGAATCTGTAACTTAGAATGCTCTTTTTATTAGAATGTAGTAGCTTATTACTAATTCCATTCTATTAAGTAAGCTTTATTAAAGAAAATATACTTATTCTTATAATACTTTAAATTACAAGTTTAAGAAAAGATATAAGAAATAAATAAAGATCTAGTATTAGTCTCACTAATATTAAATTCTTGAGAAGTACTTGAAGATAAATCTTGTAATATAAGTTATACTAATAATTATAATAATCAGCTCAGAACTCTATAAGAGATTTAGAAAGATTACTTATTAAATACTTAAATAATTATAAATAATAATATTTAAGATATAGTAAATTTAGTACTAATATTAGATTTATCATAATTATAATAGTAAATTAAAGTATATCTAAAAATCTCATAATTTTATTATTATAATAATAAAAGAGAGTAATTATTAATATTAAATAATTTCAATTGCACTAATTATACTAATTATTGCACTAATTAATACTGAATTATTTTAGTAAGCTTTAACTTATTAAAAAATCTGATTTCTATTTAGAGACTTATCTAAAATAGATAATTTCAAATAAGATTATTTAAATTCTTCTTATAAATATAAGTCTTCATTTATTCTTATAAAGTCTTTTTAATAATCAGCATTTTCAGAATCTTTTAATAATTAACTTTCTAATTTGAACAAACTTCAAATTCATACTTAATATAATAGACTCTATTATCAGATTATTACTCAGCAGATTTAGAAAGATCAACTTATTTCTTATTCTGTATAGCTTATATATAGTATAAGAGATCTCGAATTTTCTTATTAAAAAATAGATGAGATTTGTAATAATTTGCTAGAAAACTGTTAATATCTATATTATCATAATCATTATTATAATCTAATAAACTTGTCTTTTAACTACTCAATTTAATAATTATTAATATTAATTGAGAACTAGTATTTTGTATTATCAGTCTTCATTCTTTTCTCAAAGTAAAAGATTGAATTTAAAAATGCTAATATTATTTCAATTTCCGAAAACTAATTAATTTAATTATAAAATTCATACTTAAATAGCTTAAAGCTAAAGTTATCAATTATATTCTTAATAAGAAGACTAATAATCTTAGTACAATAATTAATATAATAATTTTAGATTCACATATTTTTTTCGGGTTTAAGTTATATTCACAATAATCTTAACTTCTTTAGTAATAAGAACGCGCTTTATATTATTATTAAAGACTTAATTATCTTTAACAATACAATTCTAAACAATAATAAGAAGATTAATATTTTAATTATAGTCTTCTTCTTTAAAATCGTTTTTTACAAGTTTCTTTGCATTATATTTATTAATATCAGTTTAATAGATATTATCATCAATATCATTAAAGTCTGAATTCTCATACTTAATAATATATTTCTTCTCTTCTTCTTAAATATAATCTAATAATATCTTCATTTTATTTTTAATCATCTTTCTACTCTATTTTGCGTTAATTCTATTTGAGATTAGTACAAATATTAGTATAAATAGATTAGATATCTTATCACTTTATTTATAAGTTCTGAAGCTCTGCTGTAAGATAAGCATTCTACTCTTCTTCATTTATATACTCTTATTCATTTTGCTATTATAATTTCTTCTTTAATCTTAATCTTATTTTGCTATTAATAGTATTAACTATATATATTAATCTTTTATTAGAGCTTATAGCTTTATATCTCTAATATATCTTTTTAATATTTGAGTTTATTAAGTAACTTTTAGCAAACTTTCATTTCTTATTGCGATCACTATTAAAAGATTGATTAGTCTTTTAATTATACACTGCAGCTTTTTAATATATTAGCTATTATAAGATCTTATAGATTATAAATACTTACTACAAATCTGCTTTAATATCTTAAAATATAAATAATATTTTCAGCTTAATATTAATCTTAGTTTTCATGTCTAAAAACTGTATTTCAGAGCTATAATAATAATTAGTATAAAAGAATTAATATCACTCTCAGAATATTAATATATCTATTAGAATTTTGTTAAAAGATTGAAAGAGAGTAAAGAGCAAGTAATAAAGAATAACTTGATTCTTATTTCACAGCTAATATAAGCTGATAATTATAACAAAGATTAATATAAAGTGTTTTTTATTTAGTATAAGTATTCTCTTATATTACTAATATTTCTGTTATCTTTACAGATTCTATAAAATAAGAATTAAAAACATTTATCATCTTAGCATCACTCTTCTTAAGATTAATAGAATTTTTAATACTATCTTAATTTTCTATTATTTTACACTATTTTAATATTAGAATTCTAACTTTTTCATCTCTTAGTATAGAGATATTATGCACATATCTTAATAGAAGTGTGAAATATACTAATTATTGTATTAATTAGTAGTAATTAAGATTGAAAAGTTAATGAATATTTATATTATAAGAGAATAATGAAAAAGTAATAAGATATATATTAGTTAATCTGTATTAAGACTTTTTAATTCACTTTTTTTTTAAATTTATTATTTTTTATATTAAGACTTTAACAAATACTTAATATATCTTACTAAATCTTTCATTCTACTTTTTCTATTTACATTTCACTCACTTTTTCTTCTATAATGCAACTTTATTCAGCTATTACACTAATTTTAATAAGTCTTTTTTGCTTATAATAATGATTAGTACAATTAATATCTTAATCTACTATTCAGAATTTATCAATCTTTATATTTTCATATTTATCTTCTAAATCAAAAGTAAGAAAATAATAAAAATTTCACTTTACTTATATTTTACTTATCTTTTATACTAATCATTATTATAATATTAATTTATTTTGATAATAGTTATCTTAATACTACAGAATTATAATTAATCACTTCTTAAAATTAGAGATAATAGACGCAGATAATAAAGTTTAAGTAAGTTAATAAATATCTTTAATTTAAAATACTAAATAAATACAGCTTCTTAGTTCTAGAATAATAACTAATACTAGAAATAATTGCAAGAAGAAATCACATTTTAAGAAAGATGAGATAATAGTGAGAAAAAGACTTATTACTATTACTGCAAAATAATCTAGAAAGATAGATATTAAAGCTTCAGATTCTAAGAAGAGTATTATCAGAAAGTCAAATAATAGAAGAGACTTTAAATTCTATGTTAAAAGAGTTATTAGAAAGATCTTAAAGATAAATAATAAAAAGACTGTAAACTCTTTAAGAACTTATTGTGCAAAATTAGAAAATAAGTTATAATAATAATTAATATAATACAAAAATATACTGATAAATATTTAGTAAAAGTATTGAAAAAGATTAGATATTATTAAAAAAGCAATAAGCTACTTATTCTCAAAATATTATTTTAAAAATTAATAAGAAAAATCATTTTTAATAAGACTAGATCTTAAATCTAAAGATAATAAGCTTCTGCAATTAATATAATATAGAAGTTTATAAAAATATATCTAGTATCTTTCTTTAAAAATATAATTATTCTATTTCTAGATTATAATAATAATTAGCACAACTAATAATTCAAGATACAAATCTTTGCGCAATTTATGCTAAGAGAATTATTATTTAAAATAAGAATATGCAATTAATTAAAAGACTGAGAGAAAAAAGACAGTACTTAGAATAGCTACTGCTAAGTTGATTAGTTGCAGATTATATAGCTAATAGAGATATTACAAAATGTCTTAGCTTATAAAAGTCTTTAATTATTATAATAATTAGTACAACTATATCTATTCTTCTTATAAATTTAAAATCTCTGCACTATAATATTTGCTTCTTTTTAATTAGATTAGCAAAAATATTTCTTGATATTCTTAGCAGCCCAATTAAAGAATCAGATTGAATCAGATCTGATTCAGTCCGATCTGATCTTTCAAATCTAGAAATCAAAGACCGGATGATCTGATCTCACATAATCTGGAATCGAATCGAATCGGATTATTACGCAGTCTATAGATTAGATTAATTAGAAATGAATAGAAATATCTTATATATATTATATAATTATAATAAAGAAACTTTTAAAGAGAGAAATTATATTATATATAGAAAATAACTTAGATTATATAAAGCTTATATTACAATTCTATTTCTGCGCTGTTTATATAAACTATAATGATGCTAGATTCAATAAGATGCTAAAGTTTTAAAGATGCTCTGACTGTGCTACTTTTATATCAAGACTTGCTTTTGCATTAAGATTTAACTATATTTAATCTTAGAGCTTAAGCAAAGACTTAATATAATCACTCTTTTCTTATTTAATAATTCTTCGTTCTTACTTAGATTAATACTAATAACTTAACTAATCTAGTTATACTTAATCTAATTAAGCTATTTCTGACTCTTTAGCTATCTCAGTTATAACATCTATTACTTACTATAATATTTAGTGAATACGCTGATGAATACTTTACTATGCTTGTTAACTTTTCTACTATCTCAAATTTTGCATGATTTTCCTGCAAATTCAATTCTATTAATTATCTACAAGATATACTATCTCAGATAGATCTTATTTTCGAATTCAGCTTGTTTTTTAAGTTAAATTTAATTCTATCAATTTACTACAAGACACACTAATCTTCGCAGAATTCTGTTAATAATCTACAAGCTATACTAGCTTCTACAGCTTTTATTCTGCAGATTCTCTGCTTTTGATAAACTACAGCTTATAATTACTAATAGCTTATCTCATTCTTTGAGTATTTAACACTCAAGCCTCATTCTATATTATTCTCTGAGTATTCAACACTCAGTCTATTATTTCTTGAGTACTTGACACTCTATTTCCTTTCTATTCTCTCTATAATCACAAGTAATCATCAAACTATCTGAGCAGATTAAAGATAAGAAAAGAAATATTATAATCATCTTTTAAATTCAGTCAGTTTTATTAGACTAATATAAGTTAAGTAAATTTATAAAACAAGTTAGTTCGATTTGTTTCTACTAGTTATTAATTAGATGTCGCAAATATAAGCTCTATAGAACTTGAATAAGAAGAGAGAAAGATTTTATTATAGAAAAATATATTAAAAAGAACATCTTTTTAGAGATTTAAGAGATAATAGTAGAGACTCTTAAGAAGACTCAGATTATATCTATTATAAATCAAATAATATTAGTAATTATAACAAAGCTCATAATAATACTGAATTGAAATATGAAGAATTATATAAAGATTATGAGAGTTATTATGACTAATCTTAATATAAGACAGAATTCCTTTTTATTAAGTTGATTCTTATTAGTGAATAGATTTAGAGATAGAATCTTAATGCTAAAATTATTAGAGATCTATCTATTCAAATCAATCTCTTATTAAGATATCAAATTAGCTTGAATATTTTATTAATAAATTACTGACATTATATTAATCTATAAGAATCAAGAGTAGAAGCTTACACTATTACTTTCTTATTATCTTAATAATGAAATAGCTCATATATAATATACTACTCTATTAATTATTGAAAAGAAGTATTTAGCTTTGTCATCTACTTAATAAAAAAGAGTTATTAGGCGCGATTTTATAAGCACTGATATAGAACTTTGCTCTGATATAAGTTAGAAGTGTTTTTATTAGAATTAAGAACAGTCTTCTATAGAATATATTAATAAGAAGATTAGTAAGCTGTAAATTGCAGATATAAAGATAAAGAAGAATCTAATTTAGAGAGTTTATAAGAGCTTTTAGATTATATTAGAGCTGCAGAATATGTTTGCTGGAAAAAGTCAAAAAAGTCTATAGAACTTTTAAGATTATTTATGAAAGATATAGAATATTCAGTGATATTTCTATAAATAGAGAATTAGATTGAATTGATTAATATATAAGTATTCTTGATCTTATTTAATAGAGATCTCAAAATCAACTTATAAAAAGACATTATATATTAAATCAATATCTATAATATTAAGCAGACTCTCTTTCAAGTCTTTTACATTTACAGAAAAGTATTTCAATACTAATTCTTCTTATTCTTATAAGAAATGTACTGCTTAAGATTTGAAGATTAATTATTAGATAATTAATTGTTTATTAAAGAAGAAGAAGAAGAAGATCTTCATAATAAATGAGAAGATTTCTTCAGAAGAGAAGTCTGATAAGAACTATTATTATATATAATAAGAGTATCTAGCTCTTTAGAATGCTCTTAATAAATTAAGTAGTAATAAGTCAAGCTCTATTAAGAAGAAAAAGATTATAATTAATTTTGATATTGCTTATTAAGAGTGTAAAGAGTTATTTTTATTAGATAATCAGCTTCACAGTTATTTAAGAGCTTTTAATACTTATACTACTGAGACTACTTTTTCTACATAATTATCAGCTGTTATCAATCTCATAACGCAGTTAAAAGAGGAATATTTAGAGGATATATTTAATTACACTGAAACTTATATTAATATATATTAAGCTATTAATTTAAAATTATTTACAGTAGTTATTGACTCTGATTTTAATTATTCAGCTATTAATTCAAAGTTGCTTACTCAGCTCTCTTATATATTCAAGATTATCAAACTATTAATTATTCGAGATATTGATGAATAATAGAGAGTTAATAAAATGACTACTTTCATATTCTATTTCTAAAACATATAGAATAAGCTGCTCAAGCTAAGAATCTCAGTCTTAATATTTGATGATCTTGATACTAAGCTGCTTATTAATACTAATTATATTAAAGTCTGAAATATAATACTTGATATTTCTCATTAATTTGCTATATTTTATAAGAATAATAAGATTGACAAGCTAATAATTATAATATATATTCAAATAATATATTAATTAAGAATCAATCTTATTTTTCGCGTTATCAAGAAAGTAGAAATATCTGCAAACTCAATTGATTAAATTCTAATTTATCTCAGATATTTAGACAAGACAGATCTACTATTTCTATCTTAGATGTCTGAGATATTCAATAAAGTAGTATCAGCTATATAAATAGCTCTAATCTACTTTAATTAGAGCTCTAAATCAGAGATAGTTTATTAAGACATTATTCTAAATATTGTCGCATTTATTAATGAAGAAGAGTTTGTTTATACTGCTTAAGCTATAATAGTACTGAATAAATTTCTTGGAAAGAGAATTGAATGAAGTATGAACAGAAATAAACAATATATGAATCTCAATTAATTATAAGAGACATACTATTCTTAGTATTAATATAATCTTTTAGAGAGTGTTATTGCTTCTAATATATCTATCTTTACATATTAAAATATTTATATTAATAATCTATTATTAATTGAATAATAAAAGTGTCTGTGACAGCTCACTAAATGATTTGCTGTGCTCTTTAATAATATTCTGAATATAACGCGTCAGTTATAGAAGAACTGACTATATATTTGAGTATTAGAGAAGCTAGAATAAGCTCTTAAATCACGCGCGTTATATTAAAATATTTTAAGAGCAAAATAGATTATTGATAAAATATTTGATGAAAATATCTGTCTCAAATATATAATATTAGTAAGGCACTCTTTATACTCACTATCTATCTTTGTGATATATAAATATATTTTAGAAGAAACAGTTAAAAAGACTTAATCTATTATTAATCTATAATCTCTAAATAATATTGTAGAATCAGACGCATATTTACTATCTCTGCAGAATAATATTCTTGCTACTCTCATCTATACTAATTAAATCTTCTTAATAGATTTTGTCAGCAGCTTTTATTAGTATTTTATTCATTCTGAGAATTAGTATAGAATAGTAATAATATCTTATTAAGAACTTGAGATCTTTTAAGTATTATTTATAACATTTAAGAACTTATCTACTTATAATCAGAGAATATTCGAGCGCCTGTTATAAGACTTATTATGACAAATTGTAAATATCTATATTAATAATATCAATATATTCACAAAGAAAGAGTTTGAACAGCATCTCTATAATCTAGATACTATTTTTCAACAACTTACTAATACTAAATACATCTTCAAGATATCAAAGATCTATTTAGACTTTTAGAAGCTAATCTCTCTTAATAAGCTGATTAGAAGACTTGACTATTTAATAGATAAGAAGAAGCTTAAAGCTATCACGCGTTAACATATCTCATAAGATAGATATAATCTTAAGAGATTTATTAGCTTTATTAGTTAACATTAATAATAAGTGTCTTTCTTTGCCCAGCATATTGAGAGTCTATAACAGCTCAAAACAGTTATTTTCCGAGCATCTTATTAAAATAAGAGATCTTTATTAAAGAAAATGTAGAAGAGAAAGAATTGAGACTTTAAAATCTTAATAGAACAGTGAAATAATAATTATACAGCTGTATTTAAAGATTTCAAAGACATCTTTATAAATATAATTGATATTCTACATTATTTCAATTTCAAGAAGATACTATATATTTTTCTTAACGCGTTAAAGAAGCTAGACTTCAAAGTTGCAGCATATTAGCTTAATAGAGATGACTTAGTAGATTCTCTGAAATTATCAAGAACTCTATTACAGTTAATCATCTTTCTATTCAAGAGCTTAATAGCAGTAGAGCGCAACTACTAATTAACAGATCTAGAGCTGTCAGAACTTATCTAGAATGTTAAGTATTTATAAATTTATATTAAGTAAACAAAGATAGTTGTCTATATTAATCATTGAGCAAATCTCATTATTATAATAGCTAAATTATTACGAACAATATCATCATTAAAAATAAATATCTAACAACAAGAATAAGCTGTGTTTCTCAATTAGTATTGAAATAATATAATCATTATTTACAAAGAGGATTGAGATATGATAATATTTAACATATTATCAAGACTCTCAATTAAGCTTTATAATGAGCGTGAATCTTCTAATAAAATTAATAGCTTCGCAGAAATTATTCTGCTTAATCTTGAGAATGAAGAATTTAATCATCTATATTAAAAGATATAAAAGGAATTTGACGAGCTATTTAAATAGTTTAATAAGCTTCTTCTATCTTTTTTAAGAATACAGCGCCTAATTAATAGTCTCTACACTCTATTTCATTAAGAAAATAATGTAGATCTGATCTGAATTAATAGAGAAGAGCAACTTTGTGTCATTATTTTTAAGAGCTTTTAGATTATTATACTGTAGACTGCGCATAATAATCAGCTTTATAATAATTACATGAGATTACAAGAAATCCTCGCAGATATATAATAGTCAAAAATAAATAGAAATAGTCTTCAATATATATGTTATTATAATTATTATAAAATGAATAAGTCTTATTAAATAGACTCTACTCCGCTCTTATAATTACTATCTATATTCTTAAGATTATTCTACTCACTTATTATAAATTTCATTACTAATCTATCTTCTAAAAATGATTATAATATGATTCTTATTATAATAAATAGACTGTCTAAAAGAGTTGCTTTTGAGATAGAAAAAAAGACTTAATCAGCTGCAGAATAAATCAAGTGCTTTTAGAATAATATTATCTGTAAAAAAGACTATAAATTGTCTAATATACTCACTACTAATTAAGATACTTAATTTACAGCTGAATTATGAAAAAAGATATTTAAGCTTACTGAAACATGACTAATCTACATAATAATATATCATTCTTCCGCAGACAATCAATTAAAACGAGTAAATCAAGAGCTTGAGATAGCACTATAATTCTATATTAATATCACTCAGACTAATTAAAGAGAATTTCTACTTATTATGAAATTCTACTTTAATAATAGCTACTTATCTATTATTAATTAGACGCTATTTCAGATTATCTATAGATTTAATTTAAATATGTAGTTAACTCTACTAATTTCTAAGATATCTGAGCAGCTTATTTAGAAGAGAGAAACAGTAAAAGATATAGCTGTTAAAAACTTGCAGATCATAACTGATCTAATAATTAGTAGGATTATAAAGAATCATTTATTTGAATTAGAATAGACATGACTGTATTTATTCTTAAAGACTTATTCTCTACTTTCTACACAGAAATTTATGTTATTCTCTTAATATATTAGAGCTTTTAAAATACTTGAGACAATTGACAAAGAAAACGCACTGTAAATAGATCTGCCTGCAATCTAAAAAATTCATCTTATTATTAGCAAGATACATCTTAACTCTGCAATTAATTCTGATTAGAACTTATATCATCAACATATTTCTCTCACAACAGATTATATTAATAAGAAGAAAATGAAGTATTGAAAGATAAACAAAATAATGAGAAAGCTTATTAATAACAAGATAATAATATACAAGATATGATAATATAATTTCGAAGAAAAAGATGATACTTAAAAAGATTAAAAGATGTTAGCTCAGATTTAATAGATTATAAAGATATATAAAGAAGCTCTAAGATGCTCTTAATTAAAAAGGCGCAGATAAGCTGATAGATTCATATTATATATTAAGTCTCAAGAGCGACTAATATATTAGACTGATATAGATAATCAGAAGATAATTACAGAAGATAGTAGAAACAGATTATTCTTAAGAAGACTATTTACAGATTGTGAATCTTTTTCATAATAAACAACTGTTACAACTCTGTTTCTACGCTATCTATATAAGCTGCGATAGTGTTAAATCTAATAGAATGCTAGAGCTTTAAAGATGCTCTGACTATACTACTTTTGCGTCAAGACTTATTTTTACATCAAAACTCAATTATATTTAATCTTAGAGCTTAAGCAAAGACTTAACACAGTTACTCTTTTCTTATTTAATAATTCTTCGTTCTTACTTAGATTAATATCAACAATTTAATCAATTCAGTCATACTTAATCCAATCAAGCTATTTCTGACTCTTCAACTATTTCAGTTATAGCGCCTGTTACTCACTGTAATAGCTTAGATAGAACTTAATATAAATAAAGTTATTAAACTTACTCGCACAACTTAAAATAAGAATATATAAAATATTAATTCGAACAATATAAATAAGATAAGAAGAAGAAGAAAAGAAGTAACTTATATAAGAACTAAAGAATAAGAACATCAGACTTATTCTAAATCTTAAAATCAAAAATCTTTAATAAATAAGAAGAAATATAGAGATTAATATAATTACACACGCAATTCTTAAACTATTCTATCTAAATTTAGTAAATAAAATCATTTAAAAAAGTTTTATTCATGAGATAAAGTTTAAATTAATTATATAATATAATCTAATTCTTCAATCATATTAATACTTCCGCTATTAAAGATATAAACACTCACTCTATATATATAAAAAGATATAGACCTGCGCACACTATATAGAATATCATTAAACTAATAAATATAAGAAAAAGCTAGAGAGAAAGACTATATAATATAGTAATTATGTAGGGGAATATAAAACTTAGTTCTATAACTGCTTATAGAAGAAAAGAGAATGATCTCATATAAAAAAAAAATATAATAAGAAATCAAGATACTTTCAATCTTAGAATTAATAAAAGATTATCTCTATCTCTTCTTTCTTTTTCTTATCAGTATTAAATTTATTAATAAAAGTTAATAGAAGTGAGTTTGAGTTAAAGATGAAATAGAGTTAAATAGAAGACTTATAAAAAAAAGATTAGCTTATTTAAAAAATTATTTATAAGAATCTAAGAATTATATAAGAGTTAATCTCGTGCTAAGTTAAGATATTTAACTTCTTTTAACTAAAAGTTATTAACTCACATCTAAGAATATTATATATTAGAAAACATCTCTATATAAAATCTTAAGATATTATAATATAATATTAATAAGTTAAGAAATAAGATAATGATAGAACTGCTTTAGAATTTAAAGATTAAAAAATATAATATTCTTATAATTTAAAAATTATAGAGAAGTACACTTAATTATATTTTATATAATTCAAGATAAAGTATCTTCTATAATAATGATTAAAGATAAAAAGACTTAAAAATACTTATTCTTATTAATAAGCGCATTTATATAGATATATGATTAGAGATATATTACTTAAAAGATCTTATTATAGTTATATTAAAACTTTAGAAGATATAAATTATTAATTATATAATTAATATTTATAATATTTATAATCTCTTAAGTTAATACTTAAAATTAAAAGAAATAGAGTCTCTTAATACTCTCTATATAATACTTAGAGCTCCTAATAAGCTTGCATTAAACAGCTGCATTATAATAGCGCATAATAGTTAGAATAATAAATTTCTATCTTCTTGTGATATCTGATGTGAGTACTCTCTTTAAGAGAAAACCAAATAGAATTTGTAATATTATGATGAGCGGTAAAAACTCTGTAAAACGCGCGCGTTACGCAGACAAATTACTTTACTCACAGCATTATTATAGTTTAGTATCTTCAGATCTGTTTAGTAGTTGAAGAAGAATAAACGCATGTTTATCTACTGAATTAAGAGAACACAGTTGCGTGATTATACTATATTTTTGATCTTTCTACTATTTACCTGCGAAATATCAGAGTTACACAGATGAGACTCTTTTATAATAGTCAAGAGATCTAAAAATCTATCTAATAATATTATTAACACAAGTTAAGATAGTTAGAGATTACATTCATTTTATCTCTTCTTCTTCTTCTTCTTCTTCTTCTATAACACAACTTTCCTCCAAAAATACCGCGATATTATGAGTATTATATATGTGAGACGCAGTCATTTATATTATCTCTCTTTTAATAAGAGTAAATAAAATATAAACGCACAAATAAATCTTAATTTAAATATACTGCTATTTTCACTATATTCAGAATCTAAATAAGACTGCAATCTTAACTTACTACTTAGATTTAGTATTTAAAAGAATATAAATAATAAAGAAGAGAAGTAAAGTGTTATTTATTTTATATTATAGAAGAAAAATAAAGCAGAATAAATGCGTGTGTGTCACAAATATTTAAATATTAAATAGTTAGAGAATGATGAAATCTGAGAAGAGCTTATTAACATCTGAGAAATATTAATAATGACTATTAATAATAAGAAGCTTCTTCTAGCTATTTATTATATCTATCTATTATCTATATCTTATTAATAAAAAATATATAAGACGCAGATGTGATACTTAGAATTAAATAGATAGCGAGTTAAGTTAGATAATAATAATCTATAGTTATAATAATAATTAAGCAGATGTTTAATAGAAGTAGAAGAGACGCAGATAATAAGTAGATAGCTATTATTTAATAATAAACACGATTATTAGTAATAAGATGAACTATAAATAAATCTTAAGACAGCACAATATAATTATAATTTTCTCTTTTACAAAGATTTTAATTCAGATTTAGATAGAACAGTTTGTATTAATTAGATTTAATGTGTAATCGAACTTTAATTAAGAATCTATTATTATTATTATTATATAATACTTAGAATGTCTGAAGAACATATTATATTAAGTAATCTAAATCTTCATTATCTTAGCTAATTAAATCTTATATATTTATTATAATATAAACTCTTAGATATATTATTAGAGATTATATAAAAAGTAGAGTTGAAATTAATTCTCTCTTCAAAAATAATAATAAGAGATTATTAAAGAGAAGATTTATATAAATAGATAACTATAGATCTTATCTTTATAATATTAATACTAGAGAATCAACTTATATAATATTAGATAGAAGTAGAAAGAGAATAGTTATCAGATCATCTTCTAATTAATATAGAATTTGAGTAATTAAATTAATTTAAAAAAGAGTTATTAGAAAGATATAAAGTGTGGAAAAAGATGAATTAAAAAGTCTATATTAAAAGTCTTTATAATTATATAAAGCTACTCAAAAATCACATATTATATATTAAAGAAGAGATTAATTACTTTATATATAAACTAATAAGACTTACATATATAATAATAAAAGACTTAATATTATAGATAAGACTATTTTTATATAATCAGAAATTCTAAATAAAAGAATATTAAGAGATAATAAAGAATATAAGAAAAGTATATAAAAACTTTATTAAAAATCTATCACTCTTTATATAATAAGACTTTATATAATAGCGCAGCTAAAAAGAAAAGATATTAATAGTAGTAAATTCTATTTATCTAATTCAGACTAAAACTAATCTATATAGATCTTCTTATACAGAGCTCTAAACATCTATTAAATCAGTTTTCTATCTTTCTTCTCTTCTCTTACTCTTCACTTCTTCTCATTTCTTTCATTCTTCTTCTCACTCTATCAAGTTTTCTTTATTACTCTAAATTGATTGAGCAGCTTCATATAGAGTATCATTCTAACAGCCGCTTTACATTCTTTTCTTTCTGAGAGAATTGTCTTTAAATCTGTTATATAAAGAGGATTAATAAGTTCTATTCTTTTTATAATTTATTAAGAGTATTTTAGTAATATATATTCTATTATTATATCATCTTATGTGCACTTGTATTAAGAGCTTTTAATTCTCAACATCTTTCTTTTATATAAAAACTGATTAAAGCTAATCTTGCTTATACAAAGTTATATGAGCAGTGCGCTCTCACATTTCTTAAGTTCTCAATATAATATTATCAAATTTTTATTTAGTTCCGAAAGAATTGTCTTTAAATATTTTCTTTTTTAATTATTCTTTCATCTTTTCTTCTATTTTTGTTTATAGACTGAGCAGATTTCTTTGTATATTTTTCTTAGTCTTTAAGACTTTGTATACTTCTTTAGTTTCTCTTATAATAGATCTGACAGAAAGATCTTATTATCTAGTCTTATTATATTCTAATTTATTAAATTGAATTAAATGAGTTATTTAATTATACAATCTTCTAATATTGCGCGGATTCTTATTGTATAATCTCTCTTATCTACAATTTATCTTATAATTCTGACATATATATTCTTAATTTCTTTAATAATTTTAGATGCTTGAATTCTAATTATAATCTTGATTATTAGAATCTTTATATAAAGATTTAAAGATTGAATATATATCTTCACTTCTAAGATCTTTATTAAGATTGTCTTATATACTTCTATAATTATACAGAAACACTTATCTTAAAGAGTTTATAGTTTCTTATTTACTTCTTTCTAATATTCTTTAATTTCTTTTAATATGTATTAGATACTTGTTTCATATATAATAACTGAACATATAGCTGTTTAATATACTTGTTTTTCTACTTTTAAAGAGATATTTCAGATGAATTCTGTGATTATATAAAGAGCGTTAATTAGATAGACTGATTTTACTTTAATTACTTGAAGATAGAATTATTATCTAAGTATGATATCTAGTTAAATATTAAGAATTTATATGTTATTCTTTGAGTTGATTTCTTGTCTCTTAAGCTTTAATCTTGTCTGTATATTAAAATTTCTCTTTATATAACTGAAGTGAATTAGCTTGTATTTATTTAAGCAGAATTTTGAGTTATACTTTCTTGCTCAGTTAGTGCATTTCTTATAGATTTTGATGAGTACTTAATAATTTCTCTTTATATTTTCACTATATGTTAGAATATTAATATCATCTACAAAATCTATTGCGCTCGTATAAAATCTAATATTATTATATTTCTTTAATAAATCAATATTATAGAAGAGATAGAGAATTAAGAATATTAGTAAGTCTTATGAGATTTCTATTATGATTGATGTTTCTAATAATATAAACTTGTTAATCTTTATTTTTATATAGTGATCAGAGAGAAAATCTATTACTTATTATATAAGTGACTCTGAGATTTTTCTCTTTCTCAGATTATGAGTTAGTTATACATGTGAGATCTTATTAAATGTCTTTATTATATTTAGTAAGAGAAGATTTATAACTCTTTTATTTTCTCTCTCTTAGATTGTATATATCTTTTCTGTAATCTATTATAATACTATCTTTATTGCTCTTAGAGAACATGCTCTATATTATAAGTCTAAAAGAAGATTATATAATTTAGTGATATATTTTATTTAATTGAATATTACTACTTTTAAGATCTTTTCTAGAATGTTTAGCAGTGCGATTAATCTGTATACTAACAGATTTGAGTAGTCTCTCTTATCTAACTTTTTCAGTATTATTATACAGACGCTTTTAAAATAAGCTGACTGAATTTCTTAAATAAGACAGATCTGAAATAATCTTCTATGAGAATTTAAATAACTTTATTTAGAATTCTATTTAATTCTAAGATCTTATCTTTTTCTATATAACTAACTGCTTTTAGAATTTCTCTTCTCGCAATCTCTTTCTACTATAGAATTCTTTAAGAATATTCATATTCTTTAATATCTATAAGATTTATCTTAGAAGAAGAGAGAAAGCAGATATTATATAGAAGTTTTGCTTTACTCTCTACATCTTTCACTTTGTATATTCTCTATTTAAGAGTGAGAAAGAATACTTAAGTGATTTGTTCTTATAATTACTATCTTGTTTATTATATAATCTTTTAAATTCTCTATAATCTCTATATTATTTCTTATATTATATTTCTAAAGTCTTCTCTTTTTGCTTTTAATAATATCTTTTCTTTTTAACTGCGCTGTTATACAAAGTCTTATTATGTAAAGAATGATGAATTTTTAATAAAGTTTCTGCGTGCTTTTCTTATATTCTTTATCATCTCTTAACATTCTTTTATTTAGAATCTCTAATTATAAGAGAATAGTCTTATTTATAATATTAAGTCTTTTATTGCTGTATATATAAGTCTTATTAGTTTATACATGAAATAATTAATTTCTTCTCTAGTATTTAGTGTGCGATTTTCGAGTGACTTTGTATAATTATGAAGACTTTTAATGAAGACTTTTTAATTCATCTTTTTTCACGCTCTATATCTTTTTAATAACTCTTTTTTAAATTGATATAATCACTTAAATTCTATATTGATTAAAAGATGATCTAATGACTATTCTCTTTCTACTTCTATCTAATATTGTATGAGTTGATTCTTCAGTATTAATATTGTAAAGATGAGATCTATAGTTATTTATTTATATAAATCTCCTCTTTAACAATCTCTTATTATCATTTCTGAGAGAAGAATTAGTTTCAACTCTGCTTCTTATATAATCTTTAATAATGTATCTGAGAGTTTGTTTATATAAGATCTGATTAGCTGAAATGATGAAGATTTAGATCACTCAGTATGATATATTCTTCGAGCATTCTGAGTGTTGTACAAAGAGTGCTGAGAGACTCTATTTTCTCTGATTTCAAGTATTAGTTTAAAGAGTTGTAAATGTTGTCAATATTAATTGTATAATTAATAATCTATATCTTCTGAAGTTTTAATATAATTGTGATGAGATCTTTTAAATAATATATCTCTAATTATGTGTTTGTATAAATGCGCTTGTTAATAAGAGTGAGTATTCTTAAGTCTTTTTATCTTTGATCATTACTATAAAAGACACTTTGTCTTAAATTATATAAAGTATAATTAAATATACTTCTTCATAATTCTTAAATTACGAGAATATTATATTTTTCAATCTTTAAATCTTAAAGCAGTTCTATTATTATCTTATTTCTTAACTTATTAATATTATATTATAATATCTTAAGACTTTATATAAAGATGTTTTCTAATATATAATATTCTCAAATATAAGTTAATAACTTCTAATTAGAAGAAGTTAGATATCTTAACTTAATATGAGATCAACTCTTGTACAATTTTTAGATTCTTATGAATAATCTTTTAGATAAGTTAATCTTCTTTTCTATAAGCCTTCTATCTAACTCTATTTCATTTCTAACTTAGACTCACTTCTACTAACTTTTATTAATAAATTTAATGCTGATAAGAAGAAGAAGAGAGAGATAGAAATAATCTCTTATTAATTCTAAGATTGAAAGTATCTTGATTTCTTATTGTGTGTTTTCTTTGTATAAGATTATTCTCTTTTCTTTTATAAGTAGTTATAAGATTAAGTTTTATATTCTTCTAAGCAGTTATTATATTATATAATCTTTCTCTTTAGCTTTTTCTTATATTTATTAATTTAATAATATCTTGCATAATATGCGCAGATCTATATCTTTTTATATATACAAAATAAGTGTTTGTATTTCTAATAATAGAAGTATTAACATGATTAGAAGATTAGATTATATTATATAATTAATTTGAACTCTATCTTATAAATAAGACTCTTTTAGATAATCTTATTTACTAAATTTGAGTAGAATAGTTTAAGAATTGCGTGTATAATTGTATTAATCTCTATATTTCTTCTTATTCATTAAAGATTTTTGATTTTAAGATCTGAAATAAGTCTGATATTTTCATTCTCTAATTCTTATATAAGTTACTTCTTCTCTTCTTCTTCTTATCTTATTTATACTATTTAAATTAGCACTTTATATATTCTTATTTTAAGTTATGCAAGTGAGTTTAATAACTTTATTTATATTAAGTTCCGTCTAAGCTTTGTACAATCTAAGTTATTTTCTATATATAATGCAATTTCTCTCTTTAGAAGTTTCTTTACTACAATTATATAATATATATAAGATGTTTCTATCAATTTCTAATTAATCTGATTCACAATCTCTTTAATTAAGAGTTTATTGATTCTGATCTTCTCTTTCTTATCTAAGATTTAAATAATAATTTTTCTTATCTCTATTTTTAAAAAGAGAGATTAAGTTGTAGAAGTTGATTTTATTATTAATTTCTTTCTTAGAATATCGCGCGTTATCTCTGCGTATGAGATTGGGAATTTTTCCTATTAATTTTGATTTTCTAGTTGAATAATAAATTTCTTAATTCTGCATAATCTTGTCTCTATTAAATTAGATACTTATTTAGATAGAAAGTGATTTACATATTCTAACACATCTTTTATTATATTTTCTGCGTATAAACAGATTTGCAGAATCAGTCTAAGAAGAGCGCGTATCTTCTCTCACGAAACTGTCAGCTCTACTCCTTTGTACAAGTCTTCTCATCTCTGCGTTATCTGTCTAATAGTCTTAATACTTACTGATTCCATTCTCTCTAGTCTCAAAGAAAAGATATTATTAAAAGTAAAAAAGAGAAGATTTTAGAAATATAATATAAGAGATAAAATAGAGATTATAAAGAATCTGAAAGATTATATAATAAGTAAGATAGTAATTATAAAAATAAATCACTTAAGTATTCTTTCTTACTCTTAAATAAAGAATATATGAAGTGAAAGATATAAAGAGTAAAGTAAAACTTTTACGTGATATCTGCTTTCCCTCTTCTTTTAAGATAGATCTTATAGATATTAAAGAATATAAATTTTTCTAAAGAATTTTATAGTAGGAAGAAATCACGGGAAGAGAAATTCTAAAAATAGTTAGTTATATAGAAAAAGATAAGATCTTAGAGTTAAATAGAATTCTAAATAGAGTTATCTAAATTCTTATATAAGAGAAGCTGAATCTGATTAAGAGATTATTTCAGATCTATCTTATTTAAGAAATTCAGTCAGCTTATTTTAAAAGCGCTTATATAATAATACTGAAAAAGCTAGATAAGAGAGACTACTTAAACTTATTAATATATAAATTAATTATATTGCTAAATATTTTAGAAAAGATCTTAGAAATAATAATATCTAACTAAATAAAATATATTACTAAATTATATAATCTTCTTTCAGACTTATAATATAGAGCA
>JAABUK010001846.1_pt1 | contig 39504 bp, 51 predicted proteins | sample 5559141 | NCBI WGS metagenome assembly JAABUK01 (sample SAMN10711869, study PRJNA513367) | rock metagenome | isolation source: Antarctica rocks | place: Antarctica: Victoria Land, Pudding Butte nord | collected 2016-01-03 | reverse complement strand
AACTTCATCAAGTGGTAACTCACGCTGTGTTCAAGCCACTCTCGGAAAGTCCAACAGCAGCACGAAGGCCAGCACCTCCTGCTCCCACTACAATTGCATCGTAGGTGTGATCGATGATCGGGTATGCCTGTCCCGAGGTTCCAAAAGTTCTTGATGACTGTGCATGCGATTTAGACACACTCTGCAGCAAAGACCGGCAAGCCTGCGATGCACTCTTCCTCCACATCGCGCCTGATGCGCAACTCAGGTGATGTGTGTGCAGTCTAACTGCCTGCTTAAGCTTGCTGTCGTTGAACTGTCACGGTTCGCTAGACGTGGACCCCAGTAAGCTTATTAAGGCATTATTGCTGTGATGACTAACGACGAAATGGCAGGGTTACAACTAACCCTGACATATTGTCCAGAAGCTTGCAGTGCTATTTCGCCTTCAAATTGACCGCGGCTGGGGTCCATATCGGTGAGCATGAGGTGTAGCATCGATACTGCTGTCACATTTTGCACATGGCGGGTTACGTACTAACCATAAGCGTCAGTATGACCTGTAAATAGCAGCGTATTATCCACTTTGAGTCCATAAAGAAAGCCTGAGACAGAGGAAATTTTACATTTGAAGCATGACTGGTCTGGAATCGACAGCTTGGAATTGAGAGTATGGACTGTTTCAGCTGTACAAGGAACCATCAGCGCAGCTCGTGCACATCATGCGTATGCTGGGTATATATATGTACATTGGGCTGACGCCAAAGTTGTCCTCACAAGCATGAACACAGCCTTGCATGACTGCACACTGTATCTGGCACAATACCTCTATGATCCAGGCATTTCCCATGCATGATTGGGAACGTGTATCTGAGATCCAATCTACCAAGGGAACGTGTATCTACTCATCCAAATTTATCAAGGAAGCATGAACACATTCATGCATGAATGCTTTCACGTGAAACTTTTTAAAGGCCCAGCAGACAACTGTTGATAGACAATCCTGTCGTGGTTTTGGTTTCAGGGCGCTTACGATACTTGTGCACTTGCAGAGGTTCCTCGCATCGCCAATCGCACCGCTTTGAAAGCGTTCGAACCCAGTGTTGGTCTAGGCTCCAAGTCTACTGGTTTCATGCATGCTTGTCTTACGACGTCGCAGGTTCATTCTATAGGACGAGAGCTTGCAACAAAAGCCGCCTTCAACGTTTCAGATACTGACTCGTATCTTTCCAGCCAATTGTCCGGTCTGCGACCCGTGAGTCGTCGGCCCAGCCGCTCTATTGCAGCACGACACAGAAGTGAGTGTGCAGCAACTCGCGCGTCAATGCTGACATCTGAGGCGCAACAAGCAACACATGCTTCGCCAGCAAACGGTTCGTTGAAGGAACGCACTTTTGATCTCAGCGACTGGTCCCAGAGGTGAACCTGTCAGGCTCTCTGGTACTGGATGAGCTCAGTCACCTGCAGTATAAGTACAGCAGTTCTGCCTCACTGCCTTCGGAGCTCTTGTGATCGCTGAGCATTCGAAGATGCACCTGATGAGCTGCTAGGATCTTTTTGAAGATGCTTCTTAGACGTGCAGGGACTGGGCGACTGGCCACATCAACCACAAGGAGCATGTGGTTGGCTATTGGATAGATGTACAAGGCACTATACCTCCAGAGCTTACTGGCACCTACTATCGGTACAATGCAACATAACCCAGTGCTCTCATGCACATAATCTTGTGCATGCTCACACCAACAGTGACAGTAGGACCTGTGCACTGCAGATATTGCCACACATATGTATGAGCACAGTACTGTGTGCAATTAGCGTGATCCAAGCGCTGCATAGCCTTTGCAAATTTGTGCCAAGCCTGCACCACCCAGTACAAAGCTTAGATGTCATTGACAGAACACCAATTTGTTCTCTGTAATGGTTGCAGGAACGGTCCCGGCACATACAAGCTGGGCAACCAGGAGCTTGCTCACCCATTTGATGGCCATGGTTTCATCATCAGCATTGCCATCAAGAATGGCAAAGCATATGCAAGGGCCCGCTTTGTGGAGACACCTGAGTAAGATCATCACTGCTTTATTGCTTGCCAGCTGACAGCTCTTGCAGAGCAATGTGCTTGCCTGCCCAATGCCATGCATATGACTTGCATCATGTCAGATGACAGTACAAACTGCTTTCCAGAGAGTAGATGTGTTTGTGTACATTCATAAGAAGCAAGCAACCAGGCAGCATCGTACACACTGCCTCTGTGCCAACCAGACAGTGCCATGTACACTGCCCGGGCTACCAAATCGCATGCGTCTTTCAGGCTGCATAGAATCAATTCATGCATCTATGTTCAGGTACAAGAGGGCTCTAGGCTGCCGCCTTGGGAGGCTCCCGATATAATTGCTCAAAAGCGCAAACTTTTCTTTTCTTCAGGTACAAGAGTGAGGTGTCGCAGCAGAAAATCCTCTTCCGAGGTTCGTTTGGCACTCAGCGCCCCGGTGGCGCCCGGCACAATGCATTTGACATCTTCATGAAGAATGCAGCCAACACCAGCATTGTTCTCTGGGGTGGTAGACTGCTCGCCCTGTTTGAGGCTGCACAGCCCATAGCTATGGACCCCACCACCCTCCAGACCCTCGGCCCAGACTTGCTTGGGGGCACTGTCAAGCCTGGAGCTTCCTTTCACTTTGGCAAGGTTGCCAATCGGCTGTCAGGTGAGCCTCCTGGCTGCCTGTCACTCCAGCAAGGCTGCTTTCTGTCATTTTTGGATTGTTTTGGCGCATATAGCAACCCAATATGAAAACGTGTCAGTCAGAAACACAGCTTGAATGACACTATTTGTGTGCACAAATGATTACTCATGGTTTTCAGTTTGGTCTGCATGCACTGTCTGACTACAGAGGGGCTGTTCAGAGCTTTGGGGATTGAGGGGCGCAAGCATGGGGGTGAGTCCAAACTAGGAGGAGAGGCTGTCACTGCACACCCCAGATATGACCCAGACACGGGTAGGCTTGCACTCCTCGCTTGCAACATGCTTGCTGTTTACGTGATACCTTTCTGACTCCCGTGCTTTCACTCTGCATGAGCGTGCCCGTTCATTCTGCATGACCATGCCCTTACATGATGCAGAAAAGGCGTGCATCTGTTGCGTCAAAACATCATTTGTTTGCAGTGCGCCTGTTGTCTGATCAGGATTGCATGGGCCTCAGGTACCATAGCATGTTTGGGTTCATCACAACCTCTTGAAGCATAATAAATTGTGCTCACATTGCACGCACCATGAATCGTGCGCTGATTGCCTGCACAATGAATCGTGCACACATTGCATGCCTGCCAGAAGCAGCTTTCGCACAAGGGCCAGTTGACCTCCAGCAGCAGCTAATTTGTGTTATTGTTCAAAGCTAATTTGCCTGAACTATATACATGGCTGTTGTTGGGCAGGCAGGCTGGTGTTCTTCAAGTTTCAGATCAGGCTGTCCTTGAATCCCTTGAGAGATGGGCCTGCCCTGCTATCTGGCAAGAAGCTGCCCTTGAAGACTGTGATCACCTTTTTTGAGCTTGACAAGGTGAGCGTGCACATGCCAGAAATGAACCTTTAACTGTTGCTGATCATTTCCTTGATGTCTAGTCTCCACTGTTTGAGCCACCTGATGGACCCCCCTGATCAAAGTTTGACCTCTGAAGATGCCTCCCCTGGCATATTGTCTCTTACCTAGGCGCAAATATTCCCTGCTACATCACCAGCTGCTGTGAAGCTGCAGATGGCATCTTGAAATTTAACTGCTGTACCATTCTGCGCTGATGTTGAAGTGTGTTGCAAGTGTCTGCCGGCCATGCAGTCTCTTTGATCTTTTACCATGTCCTCATTCTGGTTTTTTGGCAAGCGCACAGTTCTATGAGGCACGGCGTTCAAGCGCAGTCTGCAAGCTAATCACCCAACTCCAACCCACAACTTTCAGCCAATCCCCCACCTCCCCCTCTCAACAAGATCTCCCCTACATGCCTCACATCTGGCTCCTCTGTCCTGCTCTGTCATCTGTCGCACTAGCAGCACTGCAAAGCAGTACCGAAGCATTTCTGTCTCTTACTGCAGGATGGAAGCGAGGTCTGTAGGCTAGAGCACCAAACCCCCGGCTACACTTTCTTGCACGACTTCGCCCTGACCCCTACCCACTACATCATGATCCAGAACCCTGTCAAGCTGGACCCTGCACCCTTCCTGCTGGGTAAAGTCAGCGCTGCAGCGTCAGTCAAATGGATAGACAACAAAGCTGCTGAGGTGCATCTGCTCAGACGCCCCATAGTTGAAGCTGATGCTGCTTCTCAGCAACAGCAGCAGCAGCAGCAGCAGCAACAGCAGCAACAGCAGCAGCAGCAGCAGCAGCAGCAGCAGCAGCAGCAGCAGAGCGCAGCTCACAGCAGCAATGGTGGCAGTGTTGAGCAGGATGGGCATGCTGCTGGTGTGAGTACAAGTGGGACTGGTGTTACTGTTACTGTTACCAGCAACACAAGTGACGTGGCTGTAGATGGAGATAGGGCTTCTGAGACTTCTGGGTTGCCCAGCAAACAGCTTCAAGAACAACCCAAACTGGGCCTTCTAGGACTGGGAAGTCCCACTCAACATAGTCAGCAAGCAGCCTCAAGGCTGTTTCATCAGTCAGGGCATCGAGTTTGTGAGGTGAATACGCTGCAGTGCTTTGATTCTGCTGTGCAGAGCTGCTGCTCTTCTGCAGTAACAGTACTGATGTCCACTTATGACCCATGTTGCAGCATTACATCAGTGAAACCTTGTAAGGCCTATGCATGTTGTGTAACTGCCCAAATGCAATTTCAGCAACCCTACTAATGCATGTGTCAAGGGCATGTCAGTCACTCTGCATATGTGTCTCACCCAGATTGCATCCAAACCTTTCATTGACAGTTGGCACAGTACATGTATAACAGCAGTGAGGTGATGATCAACACGGTGGTGCACTACTACTGTGCAGGTTGAACCTGGGTTTGTGTTTCATCAAGGAAATTCCTACTATGACCCAGACACCAACTGCATGGTCATCATCTGTGTACGTTATGATGAGTTCCCAGATTTCAGTGCGCAAGCAGGAGAGCAAGGAAGGTCATATATGGTAAGACAGTTGTGGTTTGTCATTTGCTGTAGGACATGTGTGGTTGGTCATGTGTGGTTGGTCCTTTACAAATCGCATTGGTGCAAGTCACACACTCACACTGTTGTGCTAGCAGGCCTCACAGGGACAAAACAGGCTGCTCTGGAGAGACAAGACTCTTCCTGCACTTACCTAGCTCATCATGAGCTGGAATGCACCACAACTATTTGTTATCGCTGTTTGTGCATCAAGGCATGCATGGCTGATGAGGTTTTGCAATGATCATCCTGATTGTCATGACAAAGACTTTCTCAGTCTTGCAAGGCTTACAGCCCAAGTCTCATCAAAGCATGCATGCTTGTGAAGTTTGCTTGCTCATGTCTGTCTGTGTCTGTCTGTGTGTACAGGAGGTTGACATGGCTAAGCAGCCTGTTGCACAGCTCTGGCGATATGACATCAACATGGCAGATGGAACCCATCAGCAGCAATGCCTCTGCAGGCGTGCCTTTGAATTCCCCTCAGTGCACCCAGCATATGCAGGTGACATGCATGTGATAACATGTGCTGCATATGCACCTGACTGAAACATCTCTGCTGTTTTTGGCACAGAGATGACCTGCATAGACCCTTCACCTGCTTGCACTGCAATGGCTCTAATTCTGCATACTGTTGCACTGTTGCAAAGGATGGTGAGTGATGCGGCAGCAGCATGTTAGCCCTGGTGGTGGTGAGCACCCAGGGATCTGATGTCATCCAGATCTGCAAGAAAATGTATTCTGCTTGACAACCTTTGCTGCCCTAGCATATGCCAGTGCTGCGCTGTCCTATCAACTTGATGTTGATGCAGCTGCTGTGAGCACTTCTGTGACTATTACATGTTGGTGTTGTCGTTGTTGTTGTGAAACTCCTGTTACATGAAAAATCCACAGACCCTACAATACATGCAGCACACCCTGACACACTTACAATGCGCAAGATGGGTCACTTATGACTGTGCTGCTTGTACTGATACATTTTTGCCTGTGGCAACTGCAGGAAGGAAAGCACGCTACATCTATGGGGGCGCTGCTCTGCACCCAACACAGAACATGCCTGTGCAGTCGGTAGCTCGATATGATCTACAAACTGGTCACATGCAGCTGTGGTCAAAGGGCAGCCACTACTTCATGGGAGAACCCCAATTCATCCCCCGTAACAAATCTGATGATCCTGGCTTGAACCCACTTCAGCAGAGGCATACATCACATGCGGGATCACATGTGCATGATTCAGCTGATCAGCCTTCCAGCACCTCTTCTTCTGCTGCTGGGAGTGGTGATGGCATTGCAGCAGGCATTCAGGAAGATGACGGATGGATCTTGTCTGTGGGATTTGATGCAAAGCTGCAGCGCAGTGAATTGGTGCTTTTGGATGCTGCTGACATTGAGGCAGGGCCAATTGCTGTGCTGCCCCTTGCTAGTTCTGTGGGGTATGGGATCCATGGCACATGGGTCCCTGCCTACTATGGGCCCTGATTTGCCATGCTGCTTTGCATCAAGCAGTTGATCATGGACTTCCATATGTCTTATGTGCGGCGTCAGTAATGCCATGCACTTTGTTGCAATTTCTCACGAGTTGACTTCCTAAAACTAGCATGTTTTTATGGTGCTCGTACCCCGTGACGGTATCTTGTTTTGTAGTTGTGCTTAAGTGCAGAAGTCCAGTCCTAGATGCATAGCTGTGCTGCTGTGGTGGGTAATCAGTAGGTGTGGGCATTTGGTAGATGACCTGTGTACAATTATATCTGAGCTGTACTGTCAATCTCAATTGCTGTTCTCACACTTTCTAGCTTAGTGCCTAGCTTCGTGTGGTCCTGAGTTTGGCCTACTTTGTGCAAGGCTTGCGCCTGCAGGCCAATATGCTGGCACACCTGCTGCATTCTATGTGACCTCAAGGACTGCAATGTATACATTACGTAGCAAATGAACCTGCAAACCTGACTTACCGCCTTCTTCCAGTGCCGCAGCTGTACATTGCAAGACTAGCGTTTCCAAAGACCTCAGCTGCAGATGCTGGAGAACGTCCTGCATGAATTGCTGGGATTGCTGCTGCTGTGTCTGCTGTTTATGCTTATTGAGGTACAGTGCACATGTTTAATGCACACCTTTGTAGTCAGCGGACTTGCTTAATATGACCATATGTTACGCCATGATGTTGTGTGTTCTGTTTTGCTAGTGATGACAGCTTCACTAGGAGCGTATCTAATCGCAGTGTGAAAGGCACATATGTACAAATTCACAGGCAGCTAGCTAAGGAGCGTGGCCTATGCAATCTTACGAATTACCTGATCTGTAATCTGTTCATGAATGTTGTGACTGGATGTTGGTAAGTGCTCACAGTTTTAACAATGCTGCTGCTGATACCATTCAAGTTTGGGAGTGGTCCCGCCCAACGTGCCAGATTGAACTGTCCTGTGCAAATTAGCAGAGTTCCCTGCTGCAGAGGGCATATCTACACTCGTGAGCGAGGGAGGGTGACACTGTTTGAAAGGTTTACGCGACTGCTGCTTAATAGACTTCTTCGACGCTGAGTCACTGAAGTTACCGTCAAGAACGTACGCCCACTTGTGCCTCGCCCTGCAAAGGCGTCATGTCACCCGTTGAAAGTCCATATCAGCCCTGTTGTGCGGCCGCTTGCCGCTAGAAACGCTGCCAAGCAGCTGTCTGCCAGACATCCACAATGCCAGCACTAAAAATCTATGGCAGACGATGGCACATGGCCACCGACATGATGCCGATACCTGCATTGTTTGCAATAGTCATACATACAATCTGGATCATTATCTTTGGGCCGCTGGTCGGGGCGTACCATGTGTTCTCGCCTGATCGCAAGTGCCACACGACGGGCCGCGAATATCAAGCTATCTGTGGCGGGTTTCTGGCCATCTATGCCGTATCTTGGATCTTTGAAGTGGCCTTGTTTTACGTTGGCTGTCGAGGTACTGTAGAGCTACGTTGAAAGCTGCAGTTCTGCTTGCAGAAAGCAGTTTGGCACTAGACGCAGGCTGATCTGCATCAAACGTGCTTGCTTTGCAGGTACACCACTGGAAGTACAGAAGAGGAAAGCATGCGTTCCACTCCTGTATGTCATGACCTTCCTGTGGGTAACACAGCTTGCGTTTGCAAGTAAGTATTTTCAGCCGCTCACATGCTGCACAGCCACTTTCAGGACAGTGGACAATGTGATGCACAGTTCTTTTCTTGCCACAAGTGTTGTTGTGGGTTCTGTGCATCTTGCCTCCTGCTTTACTGCCTTAAAATTGTGCGTCATCAGTTGCATGTACTCAACCACCTGTTTGCTACGCAGTCTATGGGACAGCTATTGTGCACAACAAGTACCCTGGTTGCTGGACTGGGTCTGAGGGCCGCGCAGTGGTGCACATTGCACAGTCAATGACCTACTCAACATGGGCATTCACAGCCCTTCTCATGTAAGCACCCGCATTGTCAGCGCAGGGTCTCACAATAGACCTATTTTCCACCTTGGATTGTCTTGATCAAGCACATGCTCCTACCCCAACCTGCCCATCTGGCCAGCTGCTACTGCAGACGTTGATCTTTGTACTGTCTGCAAGATCTGCTTTGTATTCGGCTGGAGTGTGTGCATGCAATCTTGCCTCCTTGGACTGTTGATGCTCTGTCAGATTTCAGAGATGAGCTGCTCACACGCCTCAGCCTTTGCTCAAGTTTGACCAGCCTGGACATTGCCTCACCAATGTCTTTCCACACTCCATCCTGCATGCTTTGCAGTGTAGCTGTCTTCAGCATCTACAACGCCTTTCCAGAGCACAGCAAGCAGGAAAACTGGGAGAAACGCTGCCTGTGCGTGTCTTGGCTATGCGGGTGCGCCCAGGATGTGAAACAAGATGTGGACGGAAGGTACATCCATGCGCAACTCTACAGTTGGGCAACAAATTGAGACTTGCTCATGCTGACGCCACACAGCAAAGAACAGCAAAACATAGCGCAGTGTGACATAGAGCAGCACAGCACAGCGATGCAAAGCTGTATGCACTGGAGTCGTTCCTGTCAGTCAGGGGTCAGCACTGCCACCCTGCATTGCTTAGGACAGCACGTCACAATGCACCATTACCTTTCAGCATGATCCAAAGCTTAGACCTATACGCCTCACCATGCAGCACAGTACAAGATGGCGTGCCTGCCGTTCTTTAGCATCACACAGCACATTTCAAAACAATGGCTTTGTCATAGAACAATGTCACTTGTGTCCTCAATGTGGCTGCTTACTTTCACCAGTGAAAACCTGACAGTGTGAACAACAGGCTGTGTAGTATCTGAGCAGCCATATCTGCAACCATCCTTGCAGGTCAGCAACAGCTGAACCGCGTCCTTGTGTTGTGTGCTGTGCTTTCTGAATGCGCTGCTGGTGCAGAGTCTTCCTTTTCTATCAGCCGTACTTGTTCCCCTTTGAACAGGCTCTGCACTGCCTTAGAATTGCCCCAACATCAGGCTTGCTGGCCCTGACACTTTCCTTTGTACCTTCAGGGGAGCTCCCCTACCCAGCATAGCTCAGTGGATATCAGGGCTGTTTGGCAACGTGGACTTAGCGCCATCTGACATTACAGCTGCCTTGGTGTTAGCAGCAGCAGCGCAACGCCGGCGACGCAAGAACCGCATCAAGAAGGCCCTCAATCCCATCATGAAAGCAGCATCAAATGCAGCTACATCCAATACCACGGACCAGGTGTCAGATCTGGATACAGCAAGCGTGGATGAACGTGAGTGGCTGTTGGCAATACCTGCATGCTGTTTACATGCTTGCTTTTCAGTGTGGCTGGCAGTTGGCAGTACTCACATGCTGTTTGCATTCTTGATCTTCAATATGGGCCGTGTCTTGGCTTTCTGTGGCTGCATCTGTCATCATAGTGCAGCACACAATGCAAGCAGTGGTCCGGTACTTCACTTTGTGTTGCCAATGCAGTGACCTTAACAGCACATTATCAGGACGCCCATGTTTGCCTCCTCATGCAATGCTTAACAGCTTCCCTCATGTTGTATGCTGAATGTCATGCAACACTGGTGCCTCCCAGCATTGCTTGGAGCGTGCAATTGTTGTCAAGCACTGAGCTGCCATACACATTGATAATGACGATGGTCCTTTTTGATGCAGGGAGCAATCTGGAAGACGATGATGATGACAAGAGCTTGCCAGACATTCCTGAAGGGGAAGAAGAAGATGTTGAGGCCCCTCCTGCAAAGCGACATCAAAAGTCAGGCCAATTGAACCCGGAGACCAATGGCCATGCACCTGTTGCCATGCCAGACAACTATCCAGAGGAGTGGAAGAAGAAGTTCGCTGCGGGGTACCAGCAGACCGCCGAGAACATCGATCAGGTGGACACGCATAGCAGAGCAAATAATGGCAGGGCAACACCTCCTCCGGAACGTACTCAAGAGCGGCGGAGCAAGCAGGATACAGGCAACGCTTTGCCTCATGCAGACACCCATGCCAATGGCGGCGTTGCTGCCGAACATGTTACCGCCGATGAGGCCGCCGAAGATGCGCAGCTGCGAAAATACTCAGAGGGCCTCAAGCGCACAGTCAATGCCAGTGGGTCAGGCTATGCCATTCTCGACGATGGCATTGAAAACGGGCAGCCAAACAGTCGCCGACGAACTAGCGACTCTGAGTGCTCTATAGTGACACCTTTTACCGCTGCTTCGCTCGAAAGAGCTCCCACTGTAGTTAGTCTCAGCCAGATCGACCCAGAGGTGCTGGCAGACGCCAGCGGCGTTCCAAGGCCTGTTGGCTTGGATGTTACAGATCTACCCAGCGGCTTTGAGAGGGCAGAGTCAGTGGCATCAGAGCATGATTACATGACCTTGGGGCCTGACGGCGTTCCCATAGCAGGGCTCTTGCAGGCAGGCATGAATGAGCCATCAGGTACTCTTGGAGCGCCCAGTGAGCTATCCTTGCAGCATACCACCTATAGTGGCAAGGTACGCAACCTATTGCTTGGACATTGCTCCTGTCATTCTGCCTGCTTGTTGTGCACTGGCAGTTGCTCTATCTGTGGCAATCTGCCTGTGGCTGCTGCTGCTGCTGCTGCTGAGCAAAGCAATATGCTAACATCATCTTTGTCATCATCACCACTGCCTACAAAAAGAGCATCTTTATTCTCCAATAGGCTGCAGGGCTTGCCTAGATATGTACACAGGCAAGGTCAAGTTTCTGCTTGAGATTCTGTCTCATCATGTGCAGCCTTTGCCTAGAGTAGTGAATCAGGATGCAATGTAAGTTGCCACGCTGTATCAGGACCTACAATACCAGACCTGACAGTTGATCAAACAAAAGCTGTACTGGAAGGCACATGGACAAGAAGCTCTAGTCACCTGAGTCTCCTGAAACCTGACCTTACCAGCAACAAGCCTGTCCCCAGTAATTTTGTTCCTCTTGTGATCATACCAAGTGAACTCACATAGCAATGTTCAGCAGCTCAAGTCAAAGACCTGTAAGTGTCTGTCCAAGCGCAGGCATGCCTTGCGCCCATACAGCAGAACAGACAGTCCAATGTTTTGGAACTCATCACTTTCCTTGTCATAGTCAAAAATGTCATGGATATCAACTCTTCATCATATTCATGCGTACTTCACCACACGACGCAGCTGATGCAGCTGAATGCTTTGCAAGCTGGCATTTGGCTGATCTCAACTTGCTTTATGATCTGCAGCGCATCCAAACACAGACAGTGTGCCCACCCGCAAGGCATATTGTCAACCCTGCCATGCTTGTTTCTGCAGATTGTGGATGATCATGGAGTGCCTCTGACAGACACAGCACACCCAGAGCTTGCCAACATTGGGGACTCAGATTTGATAGGACCTGACAGCAAACCAACAGAAGACATGGGCCGAGCTGCCTCGCTTGCTGTCCCTTTGGAGCGCCAGATCTCCTTCAAGTTTCCCACTGTCATCACCCCTTCCGAACAGGCAGAGGGCTTGAGGCATATAGATAATGGGGAGGAGGGCATGGAGCAGGTGCTGACTGCAAAGCAGGCTGCCAAGGCGTATGCTGGTGAGTCATTGCTTCTGCCAGAACAGGACCTCGTAGGGAAAGGTCGGACTCAGAATTGTAGGCACCTGTCCTTGGCAGAACAGAAATATGTGATGGAGTGAGTGCATGGATGAATGTATGAATGCAGAACGAAGGAGGGAGCAAGTGAGTGAGTGCGTGAGTGAGTGAATCAATCAATGACTGACTAAATCAGTCAATCGCTTTGGCAAGTGCTTGCTCCCAGTGATGCTGTCACAACTCAGGAAGTGGCCACAGCTGTGTAGTCTGGCTGCTATTTCTTGTGGTGCTTGGCGTACTGCTGACGCCCAGGCGTGCTGGCATGTGTGCTCAGATATGCTATGACACGTGATGTTGCCCTCGTTTGTTTAAGAGAGCAAATGAGGGCAACATCAGGCGTCATAGCAGATCTGAGTACAAATTCCAGCATTGCTCTCTTGAACACATCACTTGCAGCACATCACTTCTAGACCTGCCAATTTGGTACATAACTGCAACACCAACGTAGGCTTACCTCTGCAACCTGATCGTCTGTTGCGCTGCATGTGCGAACCTCCGCAACGAGACTGTCTGTTGCGCTGCGTGTGCGAACACTTTTGGCATCAAGCCATGAACAAGTTGCTGCTGACAAGTGTGGTTGACAAGGTCTTTTGAGATTTGAGACGTATGAATGCTCTGTCTTTTGTGTCACAGGCAGCTTCAACGCTGTGGAGCTGGATGACCTGGAGGTGGCGACGCATTACGTAAAGTACGCAGTGGCAGCCTATGCTATCATACCTGTCACCGACCACCCTGAGAAGAAGTAGGGTTCCCTCACAACAGTTCGTGCTTGCTAGTCAGACATGTTTGCATTCAGCATGCAGCTCCCTTGCTGAGGCATTTGTCTCCAGGTTGCGATGTTTGTGGTTATGCTGACCGGGGGGGGGGGGGGGGGGGGGGCACGACCCTTCATGCAAGGAGCGCTGGCAATCACTGCCTACAGGTGTTCATGCATAGTTTGCTGTGCAGTAGCTTTGCTGCAGTATCTTGATCTTGACCCATTTACATACTATTGGCTGCTGCATTACTCCTGGCTTTGCATCACATCTGTGCCTTGTTTTCATTGTCAACTGCACGGCTTGCAATGAACATTCAACTTGGCTGAACACTGCTGATTTTGTTCACACATGGTTGCTCATCACAGGCTTTTGGAAACATCAGCTGCTCTTGTCTGTTTGCTCTTGAGAGTGTATTGCTGCTTAGAGTGGACGCATGCAAGGCATTGCACATTGCCTGCTCTGATCTGACTGGCAGTCCTTTTCTGCTGGCCTTACGTGACTGACAAAACACACTTTGTTGCCGTACAGAGACAGCAACCATGTCTCACACTGTTCCTGATAACAACAATGTTTATGCTTTCTGGCTCAAGATGAGCTAGGTGTGATTCTTGTTCCATTTCAGTCTTGCCTTTTCAGAGCCAATCTGTTGTGAGCAACCCTACAAGGTCTATTGATGTGACCTGACAAACTCACGTTTGGGCTCCCTCTGTGTGCAGTGCTATCCAGCGGTCACCAGTGACATGTGGCATTTGTGCCAAGAAGGTCATCACAGGTGACACCATCACGGCAGACATCATCAAGCTGGCAGACCTGGAGCCGGATGAGCTGCTGTACTGGAGTCATGACAACAGAGCACTGTCTCACTTGCCCTACATGATCATCTTGGACAAGTAAGCTGCTGCTACAAGCCTTTTGCGTGCATTGCACTGATGCAGCCGGTGCCACAGCTTCATGAAGTGTGCTGCATCCAGTTTCATGCTGCAGTTTCATGCTGCATCCAGTTTCATGCTGAATGACATACTCAGTGACAGACTGCTGGTCTGCCCTCTGTGACTGCCTTGTTGGCGGATTGCTGTTTGCCTTCTGCACATTGTTGTCACAGACAGACAGAACAGTGACAGGGATGGGCGCTCCCCCCTATGCTCAGAGCTGATGCACAGCTTGCACTCTGCGTTGGGCAATAACAGCATGATACAGCCAACTTCCCCCTGCCATTCTGCCCTGATGCACTCTGGATGCCCTGGGGACTGTCAGGGCTAGTCTTGATGACTTGCAGCCAGGACTTGTGATGCACAGCCAGTCTTGATGTTGTTTGCCAATCAGTTCTGAGCTCACATGGGTGTATGCTGTGCAGGGAGAAGAAGTCAGTACTCACAGCCAGTCTTGATGTTGTTTGCCAATCAGTTCTGAGCTCACATGGGTGTATGCTGTGCAGGGAGAAGAAATCAGTACTCACAGCCAGTCTTGATGTTGTTTGCCAATCAGTTCTGAGCACACATTGGTTTTTATGTGTAGGGAGAAGAAGTCTGTTGTGGTGGCCATCAGAGGCACTCAGAGTATAGCAGATCTGGTAACAGACGCTGTGGTGCATCCTGAGTCCATGGAGAGCTGGGTACCTCAGGTTTTTTTCAGCCGCTTTTGTAAATGATTGTTCAAATCTACATCTTTCTAACATCTCTTACTTTCAACAGCCATGATCATCGTTTATAACAGCAAAACTGTATGTTTTGCTTCTGTTTTGCTGCCCAGAGGCCCCAAATGCCCATGTAACACCTGCGCAGGCAAAAATCATGCCTCTGTCTGGCCAGCAGTTGGGCCCAGGTAGCCTTCCCAAATCATGCCTATGTGTAGTGTTTGGATGCCTTGTGACACTGCATAAAAGGGCATGACCTCTGCTCCCCAGGGGCCCCTACTGGGGGTCACCCACCTGATTTCACAGGCCCTGTTCAACCCTGCCACATGCTGTGCTTTGCTCTGCCCCTTCTCCCTCTGACGCGCTGTTGATGCTCCTGCTTTGTCAGTGCGTCGTTCTTGTCTATGAGGCATGGCTTGTTTTGGTCATGGAGGCAGTGTGGGGCGCCTTCAATGTCACAATTGTGTGTTTACTTGCTCTGGTTCCCCCCTCCCACCTTTACTTTGCACCTGTTGTCACGCTGGGAATGTGCTGTTGCTGCAGCCCCTGTGGCAAAGCAATAGCCTGCACTGCATTCTTTTCTTTCATGAGTTTTCCTGGCTTTGTTTGATTGTTTTATGGCTGTGCTTGGGCTCCCTGTGGTCACTCCATGCAGCAACCAGTCCACGACCTGCCCGGCCCTCTGTTGCCACTGTAAGTATTGCACAGAAGCAAGCGTATAGAACAGCCCAAGTCTGTGCAGGACTATTTGAAGCAACACGGTGCTGTAGGAGCAGTGTTTGGGCATTGCACAGAAGCAAGCGTATAAAACAGCCCAAGTCTGTGCAGGACGATTTGAAGCAACACGGTGCTGCAGGAGCAGTGTTTGGGCATTGCACAGAAGCAAGCGTATACAACAGCTCAATTCTGTGCAGGACTATGTGAAGCAACATGGTGCTCTAGGAGCCGTGTCTGGGCATTGCACAGAAGCAAGCGTATGCAACAGCTCATTTCTGTGCAGGACTATGTGAAGCAACATGGTGCTCTAGGAGCCGTGTTTGGGCATTCGGGCATGGTGGCTTCAGCTGAAGCTATCTTGAAGGACATGGAGGACCACGGAGTGCTACAGACGCTACTGCACGGCGAAGAGTATCAGAATCAGGAGTAAGCTAATGCCATCTCTCAGCAAGCGCCAGCTGTCTGATTGTGCGTGCATGCATGCTGCTCCCACTGGTTGTGTCTGTATTCTGGCTACTGGGTGGACAGTCAAACGGCTGGAATCCAGGCGTCTCAGTGGGAGTCTGTTGGAGAGCCACTTTACAGGGGTCCTCGGTTCTAGCTTTGCCATGACTGTTGTATACATGAGGCACCAGGTCAGCCTTACAGGTGCAGCAAACTGAACGGCCATGTCCCATTTCAAGCTATTACTGCTCCTTTTGTGCTTTTGTAAGCCAGGCCAGCTGTGTGCTCTTGCTGAGTGACTCCAAATTCGCATGTTCTGGTCACTTGGCAGCTCCACACAGCCAATCTGGCTGGCATGCAATGCAACAATGAAACGATTTTGAGCAGCGAATCTCAGATGTCCGGATATGGTCTTCAGTTTGTGGCTTGATATCTTAAAAGTTGTGAACCCATCCTGTGCAGGAATGAGGCCTCAGGGGAGGGGGTGGGAGCTAAGATGGCCAAGGCCCTTGATGGCAAGGACTACCAGTTAGTCATCACTGGTCACTCCTTGGGAGCCGGCACAGCAGCCCTTATAGGGCTCAAACTCAAGGACAGATTCCCAGGTGGGTCCTTACATCATAATGCAATCCCCATCTTAGCTGAACTAGCCATGCAGGTGCAGGGCAGTCATGCCACTTAGGATTGTGTAGGTTGATCTGTGCAGCTCTGAGTACAGGCTTGTGACAGTGCTTATGCAGAGCATTGCGTAGGGCATTGTGTACAACATAGTGTACAGCATTATGTAGAACATCTGAATGGAGGGAGGACTCGGAAAGTTCCTTGCCATTGGAAGGCGCCTTGCCATGAAGACATTATGCTGAGTCACTGCAGCAGCTGGCCCTGCTTTCATGCATGGGCTGACACGTCCTTTGAACAGCAGTTGACATGCACATTGCATTGCAGATGTGCGCACATGGGCATTCAACCCACCAGGTGGGCTGGTGAGCCGGAATCTGAACCGGGTGCTGGACACCTTCTGCACAAGTCTGGTGGTGGGCAAGGACATGGTCAGCAGAGGGACTGTGAACAACCTCAGCAGGCTCATGGATGAAATGGTCACTGCCTTGGCGCGATGCAGGTGAGACAAACAGGATGAAATGGTCACTGCTTTGGCGCGGTGCAGGTGAGGCAACCAGGATTGATTGCCATGCTCCATGCATTGTGTCGCATCATGGAAGAAATGGTCACAGCCTTGGCGCGTTGCAGGTGAGGCAAACAGGACGGACAGCCATGCGCCATGCATTGTGTCACAGCATGACCTCAGCAGGCTAAAGGACTGCCTGCCTGAATGACAGACTCCTTCACAGCATGTACATTGCCATGATATACATACATGTACATATGCTGTGATATGATCTGATCTGATATCATAGACATGTGACGTAGAGGATATAGTGTTATTGTGCCAAGTTATCACCATGATACATTGCCCTGGTCAATGTCTGATGCACTTGGGTCCTCATCTGGATGTGAATTGCAGACCAAGTTTCAGCTGTTTGTTTGTCTCATATGCTGGTCTCACTGTATACTATATGGCAGCAACCCCTTTGTGCAGCAGAGGCGAGCAGCACTGCATGCACTTGCTTTGAACTTGTTGCTGCAGCAACTATCTCATGTGCTGCAATTCACTCATATATAGTGTGCATGTGTTGGAGCAAGATGCACTGGTCATGGCTAGCACCGCTTGCAGACATTGATCACACCACCAGATCTGCAGTCCTGAGGAACTTCAGTATCCCTACTTTCCTAGGCATGTTACTGACATGTGTTGCATGCAATCCATCACTCAATCACACAATGGATAGACCAGACCTCGCTGCGCACGTACCCAGCTCATCATGAGCCAGAAAGCCGATATCATTGTTGTCATCGATTAATCAATTGATGCAGATTTATTGTGACTGCAGGTATCACAAGCTGCACATGATCATTGTTGATGATCGATCAACTAACGTAGGATTGTTGTGACTGCAGGTATCACAAGCTGCATCTGGTCATTGTTGATGATCGGTCAGCTAATGTAGATTTGTTGTCATTGCAGGTATCACAAGCTGCATGTGATCATGGGGGGCTGGTGGTGGAAGGAGCGCCGCCCTGCCCCAGATGCCCTCTTCTGCTCTTACCAAGCAATCCCCAGAGAAGCTCGTGCTGTTCTGGAAAGGTGGTTCCCCTTCTTCAAAACTCTTTCAGCTTGATGTATCATCTTGTCAGGTCCTATGCTCTGTTGGAAAGCCAGGAGTAGTGGCTTGATTTGTCACTCCTCGAGCATACGTTGAGTCACATTTGTTGCTGGTCTTGTTGTGATATGCTGCTGGAAGGCCAATTTTGGCATAGTCCTTGCTACGCTCACTTTGGGTGACAAGCTTGCAATGATGCTGTCTCAGGCCCGTTTAGCAACGTCTAGCTGATGTATCTTACATATTCAGGGCAACACTTCATGCACCATACCTGTTTCCGGCAGCGTGAAAGCAATGCATACACACATGTGGGTGATACATCTGGGTGCATATATACACTTCAAATTTGGTTTTGTTTATGGGTTCTACTTCTCCCACCAATTTGGTGAAATGTCTGCTTCTCTCATTATGGAATTTGGTAAAGATGTAGCCTTTTGTGGTGTGGCAGGTATCACGTGGCTCAAGAGAGGAAGGGGCGGGCCTTGAACATGTACCCCCCTGGCCGCATCATCTTCCTACGCCCCATCAAGGTGAGGAAGAGGAGGAAGTCTGGAGAGGAGGGTCACAAGATAGAGAAGCGGTGGGATGCTGTGTGGGTCAGCCCCAGGGAGGTGGTGGGCGAAGGGATTCTGGTCTCCAAGAGGGTAAGCTGCATATCATATGCAAGTTTTCAAATTCGTTTTAGACTGTCTTGATGTCATCCAGATTTGAGATTTGTTTCTTTTGTATGTGATCAGACTTGCTGGCTGGCGAAAGCATTGTAATTTGTCTCTCTCATAGGCTGGAATGTGTGCTCAAATGTCATTTTTGACTGTACTGCGGCATCATGAACAAAACAGCAGAAGGTCGTTCTTGTGGAGCTGTCCATGGTTGGCCTGGAAAGAAATTGGCAGTTGTGCTGTGGCTGCACCTGAAGGGCAGTTGCACTGTGCCTGCACCTGAAAGGCAGTTGTGCTGTGCCTGCACCTGAAGGGCACTTGTGCTGTGCCTGCACCTGAAGGGCACTTGTGCTGTGCCTGCACCTGAAGGGCACTTGTGCTGTGCCTGCACCTGAAGGGCAAGTGCTAATGCTGTTAATATCAATACATAGTAAGAATTGATGGGCTAACCCCGAGTATGTGAACTATTGTCCCATGGGTCGAAACGCATCATTCCATGCCTCGAGACTGCAAGCACAAACATGAGAGCTTGAGTCATGACTGCTCTTTTGGTGGTACCATTGTCATGCTGTTTGCAATCAGCGTCCCCTTTTGTTCTGAAACGAAAGAATGATTCAGCTCTCTGATCCTTCAAGGTATACTTGCTGTACTAATCTGCTCAGCAGGATCTTAGTTTGTGGACCTGGTCACAAGACTCAGAGCACTCATCGGTACCCATGGCCCTGCTTACGTGTTGGCCCAGCTGTTTGCAGCGGCCAATACATTAGCAAAGTGAGCTTGTCGGCAAAGCTGCTCACAGTTTGAGCAGTCCTCAGCCTGATGGCTTGTCAGCATTGATTCACACTGTGTTGGCAATTTTGCAGATGCTGGAGGATCACCTGAGCGAGAAGGCCCTCATCCCTGCACTGCGTTTCTTCGCTGAAAACCATCCTCAAAGGCTTACCAAGTCCACTTTCAATCAGGCCAAGCAAGCGAGAGAGGCTGACCGCTTTGAAGACAACCTCAACGAGATTGTTGTCGAAAAGTCCCCTCAGAAGCATGTCGGCAGTTGACAGAACGGCACGTCAAACCTGCTGTACTGTCCTATTTCATTTGACTTCTATTGAACTGAGTCCGACGTCTGCCTATCTTTTTTAAGGTGTGTTGACTGTGGTTGTGGAACAGTCTGCGTTGTCTTTGTATCAACATTCTGTTTTGTTGACATGGCGTGATCATATCAAGGCTGTGCACAGCAAGCTCAGATCAGCTAGCAGGCACCTAGTAGGCTGCTCTGATCTGGTTGGCTGTGCACATGACGCTGCGAGTTGTCTAGGTATGCTAGTTCCTGGGGCACACCTAACAGGGCTGTGACTTAGCAAGTGTGTGCGTGTCTATGCACTGACAGTGTACAATTTCCAATAAGCATGTTTATATGTCATTGGCACCACTAATGCTCGGTGTGAGCATATGCTTTCAGGTGCTATGTACAGCTGGTTGCTGGTGATTGCAATGCTGAAAGTGAGCGTGACGTCACCATGTAATCCCATCATGCAGTTTTGCAGCTGAAACAGTGTCACAAGGATGGTTACATAAGACATTGAGGAAGATTGTTAAATGAATTCTTAGCATCGCCAGCTGAACTCAGAAACTCAAGGAACGCCAAACGTCTTTGTGCGACACAGCTAGCTCTAGAGAGTGCCCAGATCTCCATGCGCCTGGCACTGCTGCTGAGGCATTCAAACGTTTTGAGAAACCCTTCCAAGTATCTATCAATGCCTAAACTGACTACCAGTTCTATATTGACTACTAGTGGCTGGTAGTCGACTGTGGTGTCCACACTTGAGAAACTACTTCAAAGGAAACTTGATGCCATATCACATCAGCACAGCTGGACATGTAATATACGTAAAAAGTCACAAACATATTGATTTAGTATATGCAGGACGACATGCACCGTCCAGCACACACACATAACATGAGCACAACAAGTATGACACCCCAGCACATACCAGGCAGACCCCAGAGAAGCTGCACATTCCACCATAGGACTGGTCACACATGCTTTTAGTCATAGTGTACGAGCTCCTTGCTGATCAAGGCGCACAACTCTGGCTGAGTTGACTTCAAGTTTGCCCTCTTGTTCAAAAGCTTTGACCATAGCTTCTGCCACCGTCTGCCCCAGCTGTGGGTTGTCCACCACAGCCACACATGTGGGGCCTGCTCCGCTGATGGTGCACCCAAAAGCACCTGCAGCAGCACCCTTACATGAAAAAAGCTGATGACCTGGCATTGCGCTCTGTACCTCAGATGCAATGAAGTACATAGCATGAAGTAGATGGTATAGAGTAGATGGCTTAGAGTAGATGGCTTAGAGTAGATGGCATAGAGTAGATGGCATAGAGTAGATGGCAACGCACCTGTAAGCCTCATGAATTTATGCATGTCATGCATGGTTCCAAGTCAAATAAATGCCCAGAAGAAATGTCACACCATATTCTCTCCACTGCAATTTCTCAAGCATCTTCTCACAACATTGCATATGCAACAGTTCATGCCCTGTCTGCAGCACTAGCTTGTAGTCAAAACGACTTTGACATACACGCGAAATGCCTTAGAGACTCTGCAAAGTGATGCACACTTTGGCTGTCACATGGCAAGACTGCAAACATGTATGATCAACGCAAAGAGGGACATGGGCATACCTGCAGCCTTTGCTGCCGCCTTGACAGCTGCAAAGCCGGGTATGAGAGGGCCTCTGACAGGCTCAATGATGACATCTGAGTCCAGGGACTGGCCCACTAGCGCTGCATCCCCTGTCAGGATGCCAGCCACCTGCCACCATTTGCAATGCATTAATGATGATAACAACAATAAGAACAATAACATTAATAATAATAATAATAACAATAGTAACAACAATGATGACGATGATGTTGATAACAAAAACAATTTTTTCCAGCTCACATTGAGCTAGGTATTCGCAGGACAAACCTGGTCTTTCCAGAGCAGCCTGCCTGATAGACTGTGATAGTGTAACTCAGGTTAGCTTGGAGATTGATTCAACATCCAGCAACAGCATCAGATGACAATGTGGCCTACCAGAGAACCTCCCATGGCAGAGTTGTTGATGGCAGACAACATGGGGACCATCTTGGGCAGCACAGCCCTCATTTCTGCTGTGGGGGCCTCAAACTTGGGGTTCACCAGCACAAAGTACAGGTCACCCTTAGCAAACAAGAGCTGCCGGATGTCCAGAGGCTTCAAACCCCTGCAAACAGCCATACCAGTTTGCCAAGAGGGGGGGAAAAAAAGAAAAGGGAAGGGAAGGGAAGGGAAGGGAAGGGAAGGGAAGGGAAGATTAGATTACACCTTCCGGCATCAATTTATCAGAAGGCAACTACTATGCCGGGATGCCCAGGGATCAAAAGGTATCAAGATTGTTTGAGCCCGCCCGATTGTTCCTCCTCTTGCAACGCACAAGACAGGAGGAATGTGAAGCTGGAGGCTTGTGCTTCACCAGCAATATGAACTACCTTATTGTGAGCAAGGGCTGTTGGGAAAATTCAAAGGCTTCAGGCCATTGCAAGCTATTGTACATAGATGCACAGGACTGTATCTGTTGCAAAACAGAGTTGCCCACTGTCCATGAATAGTTTACCAGGCCATATATAACGCAACAGCGCAAGACATATGTGTACAGAAAATATGCCATATTGGAACCTTGGTGTCTGAAACCCCACAAAATTCATGCATGCTGAAGTCACACAGATGCACTGTTCTGATGCTGCCCGCAAGCACCATGTTTGACACATACAAGGCAAACACGCCAGATACAAGCCCAGACAGACACACTCCTAACTGACAGAAACAAAGCCTCACAGATAGAGACATTCCTACCTGACCTGGGCAGGCCGATATAAAACTTGGCTCCTCATTAAACTGACGCCGAAAGGCCTAGTATCCTTTCTTTTCATTCGTACCTGACAAGAACAAAACCCCCAAGCAAAGCCGGCGCAATGTTATCTGCATGGTACCCACTGACAGTGGCCTCTGAGGCCAAGCCAGGCAGGATGAGCTCTTCCTTGCTCAGGGGGCTGCCAAACAGGGCATTCACGGCAACTGCCCCAGCTGCTGCACTGGCTGCGCTGCTCCCCATGCCGCTACCTAGAGGCAGGCCCTGAATGTGTCATCAAATGAACGATTGCACATTTGCATGCAATGCTGAGTCTCATGCTACAGCTCTGGACAGTAGTGACAGATGCAGCATGAACTCATAGCACTCAGCTTGTGACAGGCCTGTCCGCAAGTGTTGTGTACTATATGTGTATATTATTTGAAGCATTACGCTGATGCACATGTACAAGATGCTTGACTTAGAGCAGTGGCATACGTGATGACAAGGCTGCTGAACAGACCTGTGGAAACTCTCGGTCTGTGGTTGTAACATGTTGTTTGTGCTTACATGTGGCACAGACTGAAGGTAAGCATGCATGAGCAATCCAGCTCCATCACTCAGAAGTGATGCCAGGATTCCAGGCTGTATTTTGATGACAGCTGGCAGCAGTGTTGGAGTGCAGCTTACCTTTAGTAGAGTGAGGGCAACACCGCAGTCAATGTTGCCAAGCAGCTTGATGGTCTCAATGGCAGCAATACCAACACAATTGTTGGCAGCAACTAGAGGGAGCCTTCCATCATCTCCAGTGATGCTCTTTATGACTACCTCGCCACCTGGGAGGTCAGGCATGGCTTCTGCAATCACAACATCTCCCTCGCCCTGCAAGAAGTCGAACTGCTCGTACAAGTCGAACTGCTTGTACAAGCTGTGGTGCGCATACTTTGGTGATAGTACAACCACAAGTTGGTACAGTGCAGCTACCCCATACGGGCGTCTTGGGCGTGGAAGGCGTGTGTTCGATTTGAGCTTTAAGCATACCTCCACTGCACAGCCCATCCAATCGAAGCCTGGCCCGAGGTTTGCTATCGTAGCTGGAGCAAAGGCCTTGGCGATCTTTTGATGCGGACTGAGCTGGCCATTGGTGGACCTGGGCTGCGCGCTGACGGTTGCATGCTGTGCAGTTGTGGGCTGTGTTTTGCGACAAAACCCCCTGTTCCGTGCATGATGGCGGCGGCAGAGTTGCGATGGGCTGTAAGTGCCTTGAATAAACTGAGAGCAAGTGTGCATGCCAAAGTCCCTTGTCGGATTCGTCACTTCGACACTCACGGCCAAACAGGCATGCACAGCTATGTGAGAGCGATGCCCAGCTTCAGAACTGTTCCTGCTCCTTTAATGGCAGGCAATCTCCAAATCTAGACCAGAACACAACGGATACTTGCACGGCTAAATCACCGCTGTCTTTGATGCAACACAGCTGGCGTTTCGGAAGATTGTGCCAAGATGGTGTTGGCTCTTCTTCCTCTAGTCTGTCGGAAGCACGGAGGCTGGGAATCCTGCTCATTGTTGTCGCCATAGCGTTTGCAAAAGCCTGACATTGCTTGAACTGCGTTTTGGATTAGCGCTTGCGCATTGCAGGCTTGCCTGCAGGCTGTACAAGCCACATACTATCCGTCACAAGCCTCCAACTGTCAAAGTAGGCAGCCATGCCTGCGCAGGTCCCAGTGCGAGGCTCGCACGGGGCCTTCGTACCACATAACTGCCGGTCTATGTTCGCAAACGGCACCAGACTGCAGCCCTCCAGATGCGTCAGCTCCGCAGCCGTTCGCATATGCAGACTAAGAGTGTCTGCAGCTCAAGGGGTGAACCAGATGGAAGCCCAGTCAGCGGCTGACGCAACACCAACCCCTCAGGAACAGCACAACGGCAGCTCCAACCCAAGGCAGAAGGCTCAGCAGCGAGGTGTGCTGCACACTAAGTATCCAGCATATTTCTGACTTGTACACTTATATCACGCATGCAACTCTCATGATCATACTGTTTACGCAGCTCCTCTGGACAGTAAGGATGCCTTCAAGTCCAAGTATGTCCCTTTCAACTCTGTCAAGGCGGGGCGCACAGACGACACAGAGCAGTACTCCCTGGACGATGTAGTATACAGATCACAGGATGGGGGTCTGCTAGATGTTCAGCATGACATAGAGGCCCTGCAGCAAGTGGATGCAGCTGAATGGAAGCGACGCTTTGACAGTCGATCTGGCAGAACTGCATGGCCGTATGGCTCAGGTGTTTGGTCCAAAAAGGAATGGGTCTTGCCGGTGAGAATATCTACATTGTCATGGCTGCTGCTTTCTTGCTGCTGCTCAATCATGCTGGTTGCACAAGAGCTGCTGCAACAACATGCATATTGTCATGGCTGCTGCTTTCTTGCTGCTGTTCATTTATGCTGGTTGCACAGGAGTTGCTTACTACAACGTTCAGCACATAATTCTGGGGTGTAGTTTGTACTAACCATATGAGTACACTGGAGATTTGGATCATGCAACAATACCGCTTGCTGCAATGCTGGTGTGCACAAGCTGCAATTATGATTAGTACAGCTTGCAAGCCAGTGCCAGGCTCACATGTCTGCTTGTTTGATGCAGCAAATCAGTGATGATGATGTGGTGAGTATGTTTGAGGGCAACAGCAATTTGTTCTGGGCGGAGCGCTTTGGGCGAGAGTCCCTCAACATGACTGAGCTCTGGGTGAAGCAATGTGGCAACAGTCATACAGGTGACCTTTTGGATTATGGTGCTAAGGCTTTGCAGCAGGCACTGTCACACTGGCACAGTGTCAGGAGGAAGAGGGTGTACAATAAACGGTCAATTGCGCAAGCAGATGCTGCCAGACGGTGCAAGCCTGTTTGTTTGGCTGGCAGCCTTGCACATCATCTTGTATGCAGGAAGTACCATCACAAGGCCTCAAAATCACCCTTCAGATAATGTCGCATTCCATGTGACAACCAAACTTCAGCGGACAACTGTCATACATGCCTTAATACTGCAAGTCTGAATGCAGGGTGTGTGTATCAGATGCTAGCTGCCTAGGCAGACACACAGTCACAGCTCTTGGCATTGACATGCATGCAGCCCCTGACCACCCACTGACGCACAATGAGATCAGACACACTATCTGCTGGATGACCTGCTGACCCCTCGCTCATCACTGCATGCTGCCTAAGTTGCACCATAACCTGCATCAACCACAATGCTCTCAACCCTGCTCAATTCACACTGCAGGCTCATTCAAGGACTTGGGAATGACTGTACTGGTCAGTCAAGTCAACAGACTGCGCAAGATCAAGCCAGACGCAGTCCAAGCAGTCGGTTGCGCCTCAACTGGTGACACGTCAGCAGCCTTGTCAGCGTACTGTGCGGCTGCTGGCATTCCATCCATCGTCTTCTTGCCAGCTGACAAGATCTCCTTGGCTCAGTTGGTTCAGCCCATAGCCAACGGAGCCTTGGTCTTGAGCATTGACACCGACTTTGATGGGTGCATGAAGCTGATCAAGGATGTCACTGCTGACTCACCCATCTACCTGGCCAACTCCATGAACAGGTGTGCTCAAGTCTTGTAGATGCTTTTCTTACACAAACAACAAAAATGGTAGAAAGCAAAATCACTCAAAAGCACTTTGTGAGGCAAAGTGCTTATGAGTGACTTCCAGCAGATAGGCAACTTTTGCGTATCTGCTGGAGTTTTCAAACTGCACTCTGGTCAATAAACCACACTGACTAGCATTGCAACACTCTTACAGTGACATGTGGCCTGTTGGTCAAGCTGAGCCTACCCTCTGCAATTATGCTTGGAAGACCAGAAGACAACGGACTTTCAGGTTTGCCTCTGCGGCACTCCTCTTCAGGGTCGGAGTACTCTCTGGAGTTACAGGACCAGAAGCCTTCTGCCTTTGCCTCAGCTCTTGCCTGTTGCTCAAGCTTAACCCCACCCCCCTTGTGCATGCAGTCTGCGCCTAGAAGGCCAGAAGACTTCTGCTTGTAACCCTGTGCCTTGCCAGGATGCTGTTGCCCTGTTGCTCAATGTTAGCCTGCCCCTTGTGCATGCAGTTTGCGGCTAGAGGGCCAGAAGACTGCTGCCATTGAGATCTGCCAGCAGTTTGACTGGGAGGTGCCCGACTGGGTCATCATCCCAGGAGGCAACCTGGGCAACATCTACGCCTTCTACAAGGGTTTCAAGATGTGCCAGGAAATGGGCCTCATCAACAAGATGCCTCGCATGGTCTGCGCACAGGCGCACAATGCCAACCCCCTGTACAGAGCATACAAGAAGGTAAGCATGCCAAACAGGCTCCGTGTACAATGTGCAATAGACGCGTGTTCATTCAGCCATTTAGTTGTGCATTGTGTGTCTTGCTGCTTTTAGAGGCAGGTACACACAGTCCTGTGTGAAGCCTTGAAGGTTGTCAGCGTACCAACAGTCACACAACATGTGATGCACTTGTTGCAGCACCATGTGGTGGCATGTTTGATGTGCTGCCTTGAGCAGATATAGGCAGGTTACTATGAGCAGTTTCAATAGCCAGCCGCACACAGTGCACTCACACACATTTTCGGCTGGCGGCTGAAATTGATCAGAGTGATCTGCTTGTATCTGCTCAAGGCAGCACATAGTATATGTCAAGCACACATGTGATGCAGCATGCTCAGAGGTCCCATGAGGTTATAAGTCTTGCAGCATCTTGCTTCAGTTCTATAATGCCTCAACCCTGCAGCGTCTCTACAAATGCAATCCAAGTATGGTTTGTCAGTGTTGCTTTGATGTGCCTGTAGGGATGGGAGCACTATGAGCCTGTCAAGGCGCAGACGACCTTTGCGTCAGCCATCCAGATTGGGGATCCAGTTTCACTAGACAGAGCCATCATGGCCTTGAAGAGACCAATGGCATTGTAGAGGAGGCCACAGAGGAGGAAATGATGGACGCTGCAGCCCGTGCTGACCTCACAGGTATGGGTCGGTCGCTCACCCTTTAGGGTTTGTTGGTCTATTGTATGGAACATTTGGACTACTTTGAGCTGCCCCCAAACCATTGCTGAAGAGATTTGCATGTCTGATCAGCAGATGGTCATTGGCATGGAATGCATTGTTGACAATTGGATCTACTGCAATGTATGCTGAGGCTGCTGCAAGCAACAGTCAGCAACAGCAGCAGTGCAGTGCTTGTATGCTGTGATTGTATGCTGAAGTTTCTAGCTGGCAACCACATGCAGATCAAGGTCAGTTGGTTTCCTTTGTACAGTGACTTTTCCCACTGCTTCTGGGCTGTCATGCTGATGCTTTGGCACATGCTTGAATGCTATTAGCTGCTGAATCCTGACCCATGTGTTGCTGCGTTGCAGGCATGTTCAATGACCCTCACACCGGCGTGGCAATAGCAGCCCTGATCAAGCTGCGAGAAAATGGCACCATCGGCAAGACAGACCGCACAGTTGTGGTCAGCACAGCACATGGTCTGAAGTTCACACAGTCCAAGGTTGCATATCACTCCAAGCAGATAGAGGGTTTCTCTGGACACTACGCAAACCCTCCCACCCCTGTCAAGGAGAACTTTGGCTCAGTTATGGATGCCATCCGACAGCAATTTCCAAGCATGAAGAAGTACACTTGAGCATACGTCTAGAAATTTTTGAGTCAGCATGTCAGCTTAAGCCACCACATTCAGCGAGCCAGGCTGACCCCAAGCGCACCAGCTGCAGCGCTTTCAAACCAATGCTGAAAGGCATTGCCGGGACCACAATGCTCGGTGTCAATATCTGATGTGCAATGCCAGAAGGCATGACAACAAATGTGGCTCTTCATTTCGTATAGTGATGCTTGCACAGTGTTCAGCCTGTCACAACTGCAGACTTTTAATAGCGCTGATATGCCAGTGTTAATCCCTATGTTGTGCATGACTTTCAGGAGCTGCGATATTTAGTGTGCTGTATGATGTTTTGGCAGTGTTGTTGGCCTACGTATGCTTTGCTTGCTTTACAGGGTTGAGCAGTGCTTGTTTTAGTTGAGACCTCGATTTCAGACTGTGCTTGCCCTTGAAAGTATCACTGCGTCGGCTCATAGAAGAAGAAGAAGGACTTTACAAGTTTCTGCCAGCCACGAGACTGTTGTACCAACGCTATGTTGGTCACGCTATGTTGGTCATGCCTTACGACATAGGGCAGTTTCCGGCGGCTGATCCACGTGTAGCCCTAACGCGCGGCGTGGGATTATTTTCAAGCAGGTTACGTTTATTGCAGCAACGGACATAGGCCCACCTGTGACAATCACAACGCGTGAGTTTGGGACTATACACTGGAATTTTGCTTCATCTGCGGCAACCAGATCCACTTGATATCTACGACCTTGTGTGCTTTGAGGCAGCGGCTGTAAGCTATTGTCTCCCACTTGAAGTGACGACGCTGTGAGCTGCTTTTGAGCTCCTTGTTCGTACTTCTGCCTGTGCGCTTGAGACCGCAACACAGCTGTTGAGTGGTGTCTGGACTAGCGTCACCGGCCGCTGGCCATCATGCCCGAGATGCACCAAGACGAGTTTTTCTGGGTAGACAGTAACGAGCCTCATGCACAGAGGCGAAAGGCAGTTTTGGCAAAGTATGGAAATCAAGTCCGCAAGTTGTATGGCTACGACAACAAGACAGCTTATCAGGTAGGGCTTTCAGTCTTCACGTAGCTCACTTTGGCCTTCCAGATACAGGCCTTACAGTGGCATACATGCCTACTGGAGTGTTAGCTCAGCTGGTTGGTATGTGTTGAACTTGTGCAAGCAGCAACTGTGCTGTTGCAGGTCATGTTTGTCATGGCAGTTCAGTTTGTCATGGCGTATCACGTGCGGAACCTTCCCTGGTGGAAGGTTCTTGTCGTGGCGTACACTGTCAGTGGCACCTGCAACCAGAACCTGTTGTCAGCACAGCATGAGATCAGCCATTTTCTGGCTCTGAGAAAGCCATTTTGGAACAAGGTCCTGGCAATTGCGTCTAACTGCCCCATTGTTGTGCCAGTTGCCACTAAATTCAGGCAATACCACCAGGAGCACCACTCTCACCTGGTGAGCCACATTGCATTGGCCTGCTGTTCTTGTTTCCTCGCCAGAATGTGGTTCCTGCTGCTGCTGTGCACTGTTGCTGCACATTGCACACATAGCCCGCTGTTCTTGTTTCTTCACCAGAATGCGGTTCCTGCTGCTGCCATGCACTGTCACTGCTTTTTGCACGCAAAGCAGTCTACCAGCAGCTTGGAACACCTTGCACACTGAACACTCTGTGTCCGTCATGCATGCTGTGCAAAGGCTGCAATCACTTGACAGTGTTTTGCAGCTCGTAGTATATCGTGTTGACTTGCTCAGGCAATCTACTAGATTAATGTCTGCCCTGCAGGGAGTGGAGGGGTGGGATGTAGACCTACCCACTGGAATTGAAGCAAATGCCATCGTTCACACAGCAGCCAAGATTGGCTGGATGATCGTGTACATCCTAGTGTACGGCATCAGGCCACTGATCATCAGGCCAAAGCCTGTCGGGTTGGCTGACGTGATCAACTGGGGTTTGGTGCTGTCCTTTGATGGGGTTCTGCTGTACACCTTGGGATTCAAGAGCCTGCTGTACTTGCTGCTGGGGACAGTGTTTGGCGGTGGATTGCACCCAATTGCTGGCCACCTGATCCAGGAGCACTACATGTTTGTGACGGTAGGCCTGCAGCTCATCTTGTGCCGGTGCTGATTGGAATGTGACTGGTCTGCTGTAGTGTATCATTGACTGTGATGCTGTATTCCTATTCTGGGCATGTTGGAGGCACAGTCTTGGTGATGCAGCAGATGTGCAATGCTGTACATGAGCAGTACAGCAGTATCATGGTTCTGTAGATTCGTACAGTGACACCACACTGCCTGTATAGCCAACTGTCACAGCAGCACGTATGGCATGAGCAAGGTGCTGTGATGGCGTGCAGCAAGCATACAGATGCACATAACGCAGCATTGCTTATGTTGTCTGCTGTTAATCTGTAGGGTCAGGAGACATACTCATACTATGGGCCACTCAACTGTTTCACATACAATGTGGGCTACCACAACGAGCACCATGACTTCCCACAGATCCCTCAGACGCGACTTCATGCGGTGAGCTTCACTGCTGGCTCTGTTTTGTGGGCAAGCACATGATGCACATCAGTCTCTTCTGGGACGTGATGATGTGCCTATCACACTGACATTTCTCCTGCAAACAGGCTATCTTGCCATAATCGTCGTTGCTCAGTGTCAAGCCTATACATACATACAGGCACATCAGCATAAACTGCATGGTGAGTTCAGCTTCTTTCCAGCAGACAAGCATTTACTGGCTCCCTGTGTTGCAGCTACGTGAGATCGCCCCAGAGTTCTACACACCCCTGCAATGTCACACCTCATGGGTATGGGTCATCTGGAAGTTCATCTCAGACCCGGAGGTGGGCCCATGGACCAGGATGAAGAGGGAAACCAGGGAGGGCACTGACGGCGGCCAAGAGCCCATTGCCCTGCACAAGAAGACAGCCTTTGCAGACATCACCAATGTGCAGAAGTCTCCTGCCAGCAAGGCTGTCAAGTCGCTGTAGACCCTGCATTGTGTTGTGTTTAAATCTTGTTGTTTGATTTGTGTTTTTCCTGTTGCTCATGGCATTGTTACACTGCACACTCTGACATTCAAATTACAAGCAGTAGGACAGGAATCACTCTTGACTTGTGGCACTGATGAGTACTTGTAGACTTGACTCCGACATGACCTATTCGAGTGTCCTACTAGTCATATGGTGTTGCTACCTCAAGATATGGCAAGATTCTGTGGCTTTGGTGTTACTACCGGTAGTATTGCACATTTCATTACATTCATAACAGGATTGTGATGTGGAGGGTTTGGCCACTGTGCGTTTGTAATGCGTTGTGATCAACTGTGGTAATCCACTGCACTGCCGATAGAGACAGTGAGGTAGTACAGCATCAAAATCAGTTTGCATTAGCGCTTTCACTTCTGCATTAGTGCTTTCATTTCTGAATCGGTGACAGCATGATATGTTTGACTCGATTGCCCTAATGGTCCTGCCTGCAAGGTGTTAAGTCAGACATAAATAGACTTTGCTATGAAAAGCTCTCCAAACCTGAACAGCGCACTGGAAGGTATCATAGTCCACTGCATTGCTTGGCGGGCCAACACCACCTATCTGGTGTGCAGCTACACATGTAGCATACAAATCACATTGTGCAGTGAAGAATCACTACCGTAGTTTGTCCACCTGTCTGTGTGAGCTTCGTGACCTAGTGACACATGCTTCATCTGTCTAGCTGCATCAAGATCCTTGGTTGAAGGCTGACCATGACAAGATGAACGAGGAACAGATGAAGCTTTTGACCTAATGCCCTGCGAACCGTGCTGCAGTCTCTCACTCGACAATGGGCTAATGTTCTGTGTACGTCAGGCAGCCAGGCACAAATACCACTGGGTAGGTTAAAAGCTGGAATGCAAGTGTCCAAACTGCTGCACATGTACAAAGCAGCTGTTAGCACAAGTGCATCAGTATAACTAGCCTGCAACATTTGCAAGCCTCTGAACTGAAGCGGCCGCTGAAGTCAAGCCTAGAAATACCAAGTAGAGTGAAAGCTTTTGATGGGACGTGCTAACCAGGCTTTTTGTCTTGATGCTGCGCAGCCACACGTGTTGTTGACTGTCTTCTTGCTAACTTTTGCTCATGTCAACAACAGCATTGGCAGCGTTATGGAATCCAGCAGCATCAAGCTGCTCAGCAAAGCTGGCTGTCTCTTGCTCTGAGCCCAGCTTGTAAGGGGAGAACTGTTCCGAGGGGAAAGCACCGCTCGTGACATCATCTCGGTATTGTTGCAAAGCCTGTTGGACCACTTCGCCAACGTTGCCGTACTGCTTGCAAAACTTGGGGGTGACTTTGGCGTGATGGGGATGCTGCATCATGCCCAGAAGATCATGATAGACAAGAACCTGCAGTCACACATTTTTTAATGGTCAGGTCAAATGTGTTTCTGTTTCAGCAGGGGCATTCATGACAAGTGCCTTTACACAATTAATTCTGGACTGATCAAAATCAAAGGTAACCTCCATAGCAACAAGACATGGTGAAAAGCATGCAAAGCCTCAGAAGGGCGTAGACTCCTCAAAACAGCTAACATGAACAGACACAATGCATGAAAGAGGCAGCATGCCGACTGACTGCCTATGTCAGCTGGTCAGCATGTACTCAGCTACATTACCACTGCAAGCATGTCATTCAGTACTTTAGACAAGCTTGTCAAGTATGAGACACTGTAGAACCACATCACCATGACACTGTGAAATGCCACTTCACAGACTCTCGGACATAGCAACGCTAGACTGCTCCACCCGTGTTGCTCTGAACAAGCCTGTCTGGACAGAGGTGACTTCTGTTGTAGGCACCTGATGCCTGCTTACGAGGCCGATGCTTCATGTATCCTCATGACCATCAAGTGAAGAAAGTGTGTGTGTACCTGACCACTGCAGTGGGGACCTGCCCCAATCCCAATTGTGGGAATGGTCAGCTCCTTGGTCAAGGCCTGAGCGACAATGGGCGGCAGGCACTCCAGAACCACAGCAAAACAGCCAGCATCTTGCAGCGCCTGCACCATGTGGCAGTCACTGATTGCTTGACAGCATTGCTGGCTGCTGCTTGTCTTGAAGCTTGGCAGTAGGATGGTTTCGCTGTGGGAACAGCACAGCACAGCACAGCACAGCACAGCACAGCACAGCATAGTTGTTCTTCTGCTCAGTTGCTGCAGTCTGACTGGCAGCCATGCTCTTGCAGTCAGAATTCACATGCAAAAGTAAAGGCATGTACAGTTGGGCTGATGACGAGAACACAATGGTATGAGAAGCCCTCAAACTGCAACAGGAGGTATCACTGTAACACTTTTCTGCAAAATGAATCACCTACCTTGGCGTTCTGTAAGACTTGTATGGCTGATGCAGCAGACTGGCCTTGCGGCCTGAAGCCCCCCAGGACACTGATGGACTGGGGCAGTAGCCCCACATGCCCCATCACTGCAATGCCAGACTCCACCACCGCACGGACAGACGCTGCTCTGTGGGGTCCGCCACCTGCAGTCAAGGAGAGTTCAGACCAAAATTTAGATTTTATGTGCAGGAATTCATGACTTTCATCATTCCCTTTGTTGTGGCTTCCATGCAGCAGTATCATCCCAAGCAGCAGTGAGGCTAGAGTGCAAGTCAGGAACGCATGGAGGGTGATCCCACATTGCTGCCATGACTGATGGCCCACCTTCTAGTTTGACAGCATCCATGTTGCCTTCCTTCATGATGCGCACAGCATTCTTAACGGCCTCCTGAGGGGAAGACTCGTAGCAACCGAAAGGCAGATCTCCTACTAGGAAAGGCCTGCAAGGGCAATCACAGGGCAAATGTTCAGACACAGTAGGCATCAGCTACAAGCATGAGCACATACAATCTAGGTCTGACCTGGGTGTGTGATGCCCACCGCAACGTAAGCAGCAGTACAAAGAAGTGCGGCGTGTAGCGACGTGCTCAGCATGAGCATTCTGAGGTGAACATCCTTGCATAGCACCTGGAATGTGTACTTCATGTGGCTTTTAGATCATGCATACGTACTCTCAGGACCATATGTACACATCAGGAGTCTTACATAGAGATGTCAGAAACATGCAATAGACGACACGATGCCGCATACCTCACCTTCTTGCTCCTCTATATACAGCCTTGCAGTGGAGGATCATCTCATCCAAGGTGACTGGTAGAGTGGTGTCATGCCCGTGCACCACCATGGCCACTGAATCACCCACCAGCAGAATGTCAATCCCTGCACTGTCTACCTGCAACCAAATCAGGGGTCCGGCCATGCTGACTCAGAACCCATTCATTCCTTCTTCCATGTAGGCAGGATATCACTTATCAAGGTCCAAGATTTGGTCAACAGCATAAGTAACAGCAAGCTTGCAGGTCTTTCTGCAGGGTCAGGGACGCACAGTCCTGACTAGCTCCCTGTATGACTGAGACTACTTGGTCGGCAACAATGCATTGATGTCCATGCACTGATGCATGGATGAGCTGCATCACTCTTGCATGATATCCTTGGTGAAGTCTGATGTGAGATAAGCAAGGAAATAGCAATGGACCGACACTGCTCTGAGGCATGAGCTCAAAACAATGTAGGGCTTGGAACTATGCAGGGCAGCAGTGCATGCCATGGTCTGATCTGAATGTGAGTGGTTGCTCACATGTACTGCGGATGGGTAGTCATAGGCAGTGACCATGCTGATTGGCTGCTTTTTTCTGTACTTGCTCTGCAAGGTACGCAGGGTGACTCGCTTGGGAAGAGGTGCAGTAGGACCGCCATACACTGTGTCCTCTGGTTGAATAGAGAAGCTTCTGCTGCTGTTGCTGCTGGTTGGGCAACCTTGCCCTTGCATCAATGTTTCTGCATGCAGTTTCTGATTTGAAGATGAGAGTTTCAAACTGTAGACAAGTCTGCCAGGCGCCTTGACAAGGGACGTTACCTGTGGTGCTGCATGCTGACCAAGATGGGCAAAACACTGTTTTTGACCTTCTTGCGGCTGTCCGCAGCGCCGCTTGCATTGCTCAAAGATGCAATAGGTGCAGCAACCGCTGCTTCACAGCGCTGTATCCCGTGAATTTCTGCAAAGTCTTCAGTCAAGCTTGCATGCAAGTGATGTGAGGGCTTGCTCGATGCCAATACAGAGCGGGCATGCTGCTGAAGGCAGGCACAGACGCAGGTAGCTGTAATACTGGCGTCTTGCGTCACTGTTGTCAACAGTCGGCATAACGGTCGCAGTCGAAACCTCGTTTGACTTTACGAAAGATTGACTGAGGCACCTGCGAGTCGCAGCCTGCGACTGATATGCCTGGACTACCCTTAAGCGGCAACAGCAAGCCTTAAGACTCAAGTGACAGTGCAACAGCATTCCCTCTCTGTTGATCAGACTGCCGAGGGACAATGGACGCTAAGGTTGTCCAGGCTGCAGAGCAGCAAATGCGGCGATCAGCGCCTGAAAATCCTCTGTCCAAGCGACAGAAGACTGGCACTGGTATGCAACGGCAGGGTCTTCCACATCGATTTTGCTCTCTGTCCATACTGATCTTCACAAACTTTGACTGGTGCAGAGAGCTACCAAAGTGTGGCACGGTACAACTACTCCTCTCAAGATAGCTTACAGCAGGGGGCACAAGGCTTCATTGTCACATGTGCTTTTCGAAGGTGACTTGTCAAAATTTGCGAGTGCGCTTGTGTCACCTGCACCTTTTTGTGACTCAGACTTTGCTGCTGGGCGTAGGGAGAAGAGCGCAACAAAAGAGGCAGTAGCACTGCTCAGCCAATACCTGGGTGAGCACTGTTCCTTGCGTGTCTATTCTTGCATACACACCTGCTTCCTCTTCACCGGCCTCACACTGCATAACATGCGCAGGCTTGCAACAGACAGAAGCTCATGCAGATGAAGCTGTGCCATTCACATCTGCTACACATAGTCCAGCAGCAGCAAAGGCATCAGCAGCAGCCGTAGCAGCAGCAGCAGCAGCAGCAGCAGCAAGTAACTCAGACCATGCTGCCTCAGATCCTTCTGACACTCCCACAGCATCCTGTCAATATGCTTTCTCCATCACAAAGCTTGCCAGCAGTGGCATCATCATGCTTCAACTGAACCAACAGGCAAGCCAGGACATGAGCAGGCATGCTTCAGAATCTCATGATGACAGCACTCAAGCAACTCAACAGCAGGAGGGTGCAGAAGCATTGCCAGCCAATCAGCTGCTGCCTGGTTCCTTGCCAGTCACTGTAGTACGTCAGATAATGGATGATCTTCAGGCCGGAACTCTAGCCACCCCTGAGTAAGTAAGTGCTGCTACTCTGCCAGCTGTCTGTGATCAAACTGAGCTTGCGTCCCTATGTGCTGTGCGCTTTGTACTTATTGGTCTTGGCCCATGGCCAACCATTGCCACCCCAGCACGCTGAATTCATCTAGCTATTTTAGGTTTCTATTCTGTGTGAGATCATGTTTAGTACTGGTGCATGCTTGTCCATTTGCATTCCAGCAGCAGCTCCTGTTGATTTTCAAGTAACATATGAATGCTGCCCCCTAGCCTGCTGCTGAGCTGCTGTGCATGGTTGTCTGGCCATCGTAACAGCATCATGCAAATTGTCAACTCTCAGCAGTGGCGCAGCAGAGCAGGATATGTCTGCATGACCAAGTGCTGTGTTTGCAGGTTCTGTGAACGCATCATACCAGTGCAGATCACATGCAGCATGACACAGCAGGCTTTGACATCTGCAACACAGCGGCTGGCCAAGCTGCATGCAAAACAGGCAGTGGAAGCATCAGAAGATCAGTTGGTCAAATTTGCTGGTCAGTCCATCATCTTCTTGCCACCAATCAGTGTATGTACATGCAACCAGTTGGTATTGCATATGTGTCGCTGCCATGTAACAGCAATCCAAATAGTCATGCAGAACATTTTTTTTGCTGGATCGTACTGACAATCATTAGAATGTGATATTTGCACTGACAAGACCTTGTCACACTTGGCCGGAGGCCCTTTGGGTGTAGATGTGATTTGGACAGGCTCTCAATGGAGTGTAGATTGCAGCAAGCATTTGGCAGCTGACAGGACTCTACTGACTGACAGACAGAACACAGCTGTTAGAATCACCCGAGAGTCAAGGTTTGGCTGACCGTAGCCAATTGGCACCTGCTAGACCATTCAATAAGATTCTCATTGGCAAGCATGGATGTAGCATAAAGACTTGAAGGGTATGGTACTCATGTCTCTCTCATGGGATGTACACAAGAGAACCCCACTGCTGTTGCCTGCAGTGGCGTACAAGAGTCGAGGCGGCTCAAACAAAGCAAAGCAAGCAGCCACCATTGCACCAGACAGTCCCCAACAGCCAGGCCCCGCCAACAGACAGCAGGTCATTACTCTTGTGGCTGCTGCTGTTGAGGAGGCTGTGGTCAGTGCTGGTGGCAAAGTACATGTTGAACTGAAGCAACCACAGGTCTGCAACAGCTTTAGGGACTCATGCTTTCCTTGCTGGATTTGCTCTGAGACACATGTTCCGCATATATGCCCTGATCTGCAGAGCCTGGTCAATGCCTGGATTATAGAGAGATTGTGGTACAGTATGCAGTCATGCAAAGGTGTGCTAGACTGCACAATGCATTGAACAGGGCTCATGCCTGGCCAGTAGTGTCTCTTTATGCGTCAATGCAATCTCAGGCAGAGAGTGCATGATGGTGGGGAAACAGCGGTTGCTTTTTGTCCTGCAGCAAGCAGTTTGTGCTGCCAGTGAGCTGTTGATGATTGTTTTGTGTCACTGCAGGTTGTCATTCTGGTTGAAGTGCTGCCAGTTTCTGCGATTTCATTGTGTGCAATCAGTTGGGTCCCTGCGTGCATGACTGTGCAGACACCGAAGCTCATGATCAAGCCATTGGTGTCATCACAACCACCCGCAACAACCCACTCTGAGCGCAGCAAAGGTCCCTTGCAGAAGCAGATGTCAGGTCCTGTAGGGGACTAATTCAGGAATGACATGCTTTGTGTGTTGGCAAACCTGAAAAGAGCAGCAACTGCATTCAAACCCCACCAGATCTGCAGCGTCTATGCACCTTTTCTTTTTGACTGACGTGACGCCGTATACACAGAAGTATGCAGAGTCACCCAAACAGAACAAGACCGTGACTGGTAAACCAGTTTGCAATGAGGCAATGTGAATGCTAAATGACATGCCGGGCCTGAAAACCACTTCGATTAGGCTTGAGCTTCTGAAGTTGCAGTCATGGCTGCACGTCTGCTGTTGTATCAAGGCGGCCATAAGTACTTGTGCACATCGGTGAAGCATGGCACATATGATCATCTGATGCAAGCGCCTGTTTATTTAATCAAGCCCAGCACACTGCAAAGCTTTGGAAAAACAGAAGAATGTACATCAATGTCACACAAGCTCAAGACATCACAACTTATACCCATAAGTGTATCTGTGATTGCATTTTCTCTTTCAAAATAACATGGTGTTCATCTGTTCATGAAAAGGATGCTCATATTGTGCTATGATGCCCAAGCACTAATGATTGGTGGACATACAAAGCCAAACATGAAGTGAATGCAACTCGATGCCAAAAGTGACACAGTATCTGCTGGCGATGCCAAAGTCCTGCTGACAGCTGGTGGTCTCATGATTGGGCGTGACAAACATCTGATGATTGGCTGCCTCCAAACAAGAAATTTCCTAGCGCAAGCCCCAGAACTATCACACCAAAGTATCCAATGTTGAATGTCATAATTGCCAGCATCAGCAGGTATGAGCAGGACAGGTTGACTGCATATAGCAAACTGTGGATTGCACGTGCTGAAGTTGGGCTCAAAGACCTGCATGCAGCAATTGAAAGGTGACTGGGCAGCTTCGGATGGTGATCATCATGGTTCATGGTCATGACAAGATACATACACTACTCAGGCATACCGCTTGTTGCTAGCATCATCCTCTGTGAGCTCTGCTGGTGCCTGTAGCCTGTCATACTCAGTTCCCTGAGCGTTGCTAACAAATTGTTGATGGAAATTGTTCCTATATGCGTTGAGGACCTCATGGAAAAGGCACAGAGCAAGAAGCCCCGTGCAGCTCAACAAGTACGTTCCCCAGCTGTATGTATGCCACTGCTTCAGCCATAAAGTTACAGCTGTGCTCGCTTCAAAGGACATTTGCATGCTCATATGCATAGCGTTGTCCTCGCTCATGCCTGAGCCCTGAATCGTCCTAGGTGGCCTTTGTTTTGCGTTCTGCGCTGGGAGCAGATCCGCTGAGGTGCTGAAGAGTCCGAACCAGACCGTGAACGTGTACACAACGCAGATCAATAAGAACACCCGCACCAGGGACTTTTGACGTGACGGCACAGCC
>JAABUK010001845.1_pt1 | contig 39520 bp, 35 predicted proteins | sample 5559141 | NCBI WGS metagenome assembly JAABUK01 (sample SAMN10711869, study PRJNA513367) | rock metagenome | isolation source: Antarctica rocks | place: Antarctica: Victoria Land, Pudding Butte nord | collected 2016-01-03 | reverse complement strand
CAGTTCGAAATCATCTACCCCGGCCGGCGAGAGGCCGCCCGGGCTGCCTGAACCACTCAAGGAGAATCGCGTTTACACAAAACTATTGACACTCCCAGAGCGGCGGCAAGGTCCAATTGCGATCACGTAATGACAATGACTTCACATTACGCTATGCCAAGATTGCGGCGGCGCTGCATGCCCTACCGAATAATACGGTACTCGACGGTGAGGTCGTCGCTCTTGATGAACAGGGCAAGCCGTCATTCGGAGCGTTGCAAAATTTCGGCTCCGCTCCTGCGCAACGAATGCTGCACTGCTTGCCGAACCTTCCGCCGATGCACTCCACTTTCACGCAACACCGCCGATCGTCCCTAATCCACTTCGGAGTTGCTCGAATAGCGCCACTTCGCTCTCCTGTTCACAGAATCCTTTCTGTCCTGCTGCAGGATGTTTCTGTTCCTCCTTCATAGGTGTGCCAAATCAGACTATCTGTCTGAGTAATCCTCCGGCACTCCTACCGTGATGAAGCGCTGGTCAGTTGGATATGATCGAGGGCCTACACTGTGCGTGGAGTAGTGTCCCATGGTGCACAGATGAGTCGGACGCGGTTTTATTAATGCAATTGGACGCGAGTTGATAACCCATTCGCGACTGATCCACCTCTCGCTGTTTAAATTTCTCTTCGGTATCCAGGCGTTACAGCTGCAGTTTGGACACGTGCTTGGGTTGCCGTAAACCGTTCCTTAATAACAATTCTTTACAAATACGTTCCAGCGTGTAAACATGAGGCGTTCGCAGATGTTTAGGCGAACCGCCGTCCCTCGGCGGCATTTTAACTGTGGACGAATAGAAGCGGCTTATCTCCGTTGCCCTTCCATAGTGTTCCCAAAATGCCTTAGTAACTCCAGAAATTGCATCATTGATGATGCAGAGCAAAAAGTAATATTGTGCAAACAGAGTATTCGCTTCGTTCCACCATACATTTCACATGAAGTTTCCAGTCGTGGCGTTAGTTAGCTAGCCAGAGTGTCGCTTCGCTGTCGAGCGATTCGAAGTTTCGTCCGTTAATTCCGCGATTCCACAAATCCGTTTTACTGCAGCGAAGGTTGTAGGACGTACTTGACTCCTTTTAACAAAGGGCGCTCTTGCGGGATTTGTCCAGATCGTTCGCCAATGCAGGCTAGGTTGGCAAATGAACACTAGGTACGAGTATCGTTCCGTGTCTGTGCGCAAACCGGGTGACCACTGGCTTGTAGCTACGACGACCCTGCGGTCATTACAGAGCAATTGTGAATACGCAGGCCGAAGTCCATTCTACCGGCGTACCACCCCTCCAAGAGTTTGAGCAGAAGCACTATCCTGTCACCCACTGGGCCCAACTCTGGGGCTTCAGCGCCAAAACTGTTCGCGAATGGTTTAGCGAAGAGACCGGCGCGGGGATTCTGCGGCAAGCGAATACTGGCCGCCGATCCAAGCGGGACTACATCACGCTAATGATCTCTGCTACGGCCGCAGGGCGTGTTTACGCGCGGCACAATGGGCTGACTTATTTACGGAATGGAAAGGTAATGTCAACACGTGAAATATAGACGCGAGCTGTACCCTTACCGTCGCCATCTCCGAAATTGCGCCTTCTTCGGACCGGGAGGACGAGAGGCAAGAGTGGATAAATGCAACTGCCCGTTTCATGTTGACGGCATTTATAACGGCCAACGAATCCGCGCATCTCTCCATACGCGCAGTAACCAAATGGCGAACCGCGATCTTTCAAAGCTGGTCCGCAAGGCAGATGAAAAACACGAAGCAGCGATCCGCAACGACCTAGGCTCGAGCAGCCACGAAATTCCGGCAACACGAACAATTCAAGATGCGGTGGAGCGATTCCTGCGGAGCTGCGGCGGGATGGACCAGAACGGAAAGTACCACGGGGATCGCGCGTATGGCACGTGGCGAAAATATCGTTGCACCCTTGGGCTACTCGAAAGATTCTGCGCTACTGGACGGATTTCCGGCCTGAAGGACGTCACGCTGGATGTGCTGGACGAATTCCGCCTCACACGCAAGATTGCCCTTGTCACCTGGAAAGTTGAGCTGCAAACCCTCCGCACATTCTTCACTTATTGCATCGGGCATAAATGGGTAACTTCGAATCCGGCGAAGGACTTCAAATCTCCTCGCAACTTAAAGCCAAACGAGGTGGTGCCCTACACTCCGCTGGAAGAATCCCAAATTCTCGGCGCGTGCGACCAGATTAGGGTCGGAAGGTATTTGAGAACCGATTCGATTTACGAACGGCTACGCGCGATCGCCATGATTGGCATCCTTCGTAGTACGGCGCTTCGTGTGTCGGACGTTTGCACTCTGGAAAAGACGCGATTGCTTGGGACCCTGCGCAAATTACATGGCCAGTCTGGGTGCGGACTCAAAAGAGCGGCGAGCCTCTTTTTCTTTCGATTCCAGATAGCTTGAAGCAGACGCTGGACACGCTCCCGTTACCGCGCAACGCGGCCCAGGACTGCCCTTATTCTTTTTAGAACGGCCAAAGCACGAGCCGTGCAGTCGTTGGCATCGCCGAGCGGACTTTGGGAACGGATTCAAGAAATCTGGCGTGAAGAACGCCCATGCGCATCGTTTCCGTCATACGTTTGCCACCCGGCTGCTAAAGAACGGAGCAACCTTCGAGCTAGTGGCCGACATACTCGGCAACAGCCCGGATGTTATTCGGAAACACTACGGCAATTGGTGGCAGGGCAGGCAGGCGAGATCTACTGATGAGCGCCCATTTTGCTACGGCGTTTATTGATCCAGTCACACCAAAGTCACATAGGCTTTTAGGGTCGGTAAACTAATGAATACACAACGGATAAAATGGTGCGGAGAGGGGGACTTGAACCCCCATGAGCTTGCGCCCGCTAGCACCTCAAGCTAGTGCGTCTGCCAATTTCGCCACCTCCGCAGGGGGCACTACAACTCGAAATTACTTCTTAGGCGCTGCCGGGGGAGAAGCAGGCGCCGGAACTGGCTGGGGTGTCACGCCAATCTTCGGTGCCGTCAATGCTTTTTTCCCCTTCACATCCAGCGAAGAACCGCCGCCCGCATCCCGCGTCGCAAAGATCGACAGCGACATAGAGGTCAACATGAATACAATCGCAGAAATTGTGGTCGCCTTCGATAACAATGTAGCCGAGCCTCTGGGCCCAAAAGCCGTCTGCGAACCCATCCCACCGAACGCGCCTGCTAAATCCGCCGCTTTGCCGCTCTGCAGCAGTACCACAATAATCAGAAACAGGCAAACCAGCACGTGCACAACCGTCAGAAGAATGATCACAACCACACCAGTATACACTGCAGACTGACTCCTGATGTACAGCTCCCCACCCTCCCGATTCCGTACCACCGTCCTCTACCTGGGCCAAACAGAGGTCCATGTATTCGCGCTTTCTATCGCTGCTAGCGTGCTCCTCTCGTTCTATCCCTTCCTCATCGTTATGGTTTCGCTCTGCAAATACGCGTTCCACTGGCCCGCTGCCGTGAACGCCATCTATTTCGCCCTGAACGATTACCTTCCCGGCGAAGTAGGTCAATTCATTCAGCGCAACCTGGCCGTGTCCGTCGCCTCGCGCGGCAAGTCGCAATTCATCTCACTGGCCCTGCTCCTTTTCACGGCCAACGGTGTCTTCGAACCGCTCGAAGTCGCGCTCAACCGCGTCTGGGGAGTTTCCCAAAACCGTTCTTACCTGAAGAATCAAATCCTCAGCCTGTTCCTGATTTTTCTGTGCGGCTCACTCGTGCTCGGCTCATTCCTTCTCACCGCCGTCAATCAGGAGTTCCTCAAAAGTGTTTTCGCCGTTCCGAACCTGCCCGCGTGGGCTGCCTCTACAATCTTCAAAATCGCTGCACTTCCCATCACCATCCTTGCCCTCTTCCTGGTTTACTGGATCCTTCCTAACCGGCGTGTCCCCGCGCGTCCGCTCATTATGGTTTCCATTTTCGTCGGAGTTATTCTCGAAATTCTCGAGTACCTCAACATCCTGATCTGGCCCTTCCTGAAAGAAAAACTCCAGGCCGAATATGGCCCTTTTCACATTTCCGTCAGTATCGTTCTGCTTAGCTTCGTTCTTGCCATGATCGTCCTTGCCGGGGCGGAATGGTCGGCCCGCAATCCCGCAATCGCGCGCGAAGAATTAGGATTGTTGTCTGTGGGGGCATAGCGCTCTGCTATCATCCTCAGTAATGTTGGCCCGAAGCCGGTCCTGACCTATGCTCGATTCCGCCATTGTCATACTGATCGTGCTTTTCGCTTGCTACCTAGTGATGCGGCGAGCCGCAACAGGTGGCGGTTGAATGCCCGCGCGCCCCGGCCGTCGGCCGGATTCCTGCTCTCTCCCCAAACCCATTTCTCATGACAATAAACTGGACCCAGATCGCTGAGGCTCGCGGCATCGTTCCTGACGATCCGGAAAAGTTCAGTTCCGTCCTGACCGCTCTTGAATCCGCCTTTCGCCCCTTGATCGCTACCATCCCGTTCCCCACTGAGCCTGCTGTTATCCTTTCGGAATCGGCAGTCGCCGGTGAGACAGAACCCGTCCTGGACTAGCCCCTTTGACCATCACCGAAGCCGCCAGTGCTCTCCGGAGCCGCAAGATAACCTCCGCCGAACTCACGGAAGAGTCACTGGCACAAATAGAACGCTTTAACCCTAAGTTCAACGCATTCCTCACAATCACGGCTGAAGAAGCGCGTGCCGCCGCCGTCAAAGCTGATCGGGAACTTGCGGCAGGCAAAGACCGTGGCCCCCTTCACGGCATACCTATCGCGCTAAAAGACGTCTTCTGCACGAAAGGCATCCGCACCACCTGCGGTTCGCTTCTCTTCGAAAACAACGTCCCCACCTATAACTCCGCCGTTACGGATCTGCTCTCGCAAGCCGGTACGGTCCTGACTGGCAAAACCGGGCTTCACGAACTTGCCTACGGCATCACCTCGAACAATCCGCACTTTGGTACCATCCGCAACCCGCACGACCCCTCCCGTATCCCGGGCGGCTCCAGCGGTGGCTCCGCCGCAGCCGTTGCAAGTGGAATGGTTCCCGCCGCCATGGGCAGCGATACCGGGGGCTCCATCCGCATTCCCGCCTCATTCTGCGGCTTAGTCGGGCTCAAGCCGACCTCGGGCCGAGTGAGCCGCTTCGGTGTCATGCCGCTTGATTTTTCGCTCGACCACATGGGCCCCCTCACCCGCACCGTACGCGATGCTGCCCTTATCCTCCAGGCCATTGCCGGGCACGATTCCCGTGACGACACCAGCTCGCGCCATTTGGTCGAACAGTATCTCCCGCCTGACAATCCCCAAATTAAAGGCCTGCGCATCGGCCGGCCAACTACCTTCTATTTCGAGCGCCTCGAACCGGAAGTCAGAGAAGCCGTGGACCACGCCTTCCGGCATGCCGAATCATTGGGTGCCCAAATTATTCCCGTCGCAGTTCCAGATATTGCGGCAATCAACGTAGTGGCCCGCGTTATTCTCATGAGCGAAGCTTGCGCTCTCTTGGAGCCCTATCTTCACACCCGCGAAAAGTTCGGTGCCGATGTCCTGGCGCTGTTCGATCAAGGCCGCGCCCTCCCGGCGACCGATTACATCAACGCCCAGCGCCTTCGCCGCCTCCTGCAGCGGGATTATGCAAGAGTTTGGCGCGATATCGACGTTCTTTTCACTCCTACCTCGCCCATACGCGCGCCAAGAATTGGGGAAGCGTCCGTAATGATCGACGGCACTCCTGAAGATGTTCGGATGGCTTCCACCCGCTTCGTCCGCGGCTTTAATCTAATGGGTTGGCCTGCGCTTTCTTTGCCTCTCCCCTCGACAACTCTTCCCATCGGGCTTCAAATTATCGCGCCCGCTTTTCAGGAAGCTCGCCTTCTGAACGTCGCTTCAGCAATAGAGCAACGCTGATTTCACGGCAGCCTCAGAGCTGCGCATTCTTCCAATTTCGGAATTCAAGAATTTCTATTGTTTCCGCATCTCCCAAAATGTGTAATGGCGATTCTGTAAGTTGTTGAAACTGAACTGAAACAGAATGGTGCTGCAGGTGCTTTTGTTGGAGGGACAAAGTGTTACGTTCCTATAACTTATGACTTCAACTTTTCAGAAAGCGAAACGGCACGCGAGTTTCTTTTCCGGTGCGGCTCTGCTGCTTGGAATGTCTCTCTCCGCGAGTCTTCACGCGCAAACCACCACCGGCAATTTAGTCGGTACCGTTACAGACCTTAGCGGCTCAGCCGTGCCAAATGTCTCTATCGACGCTGTTAACGTGGCAACTAACGTCAAGAACTCAACCACGGCTACTTCCAGCGGCGATTACCGCTTGGGCAACCTTCCTGCCGGTACCTACAACGTCACCGCAACGGCCACTGGGTTCACTACCGCCAGCCGTAGGAATGTGCTTGTTACGCTGAGCACCACGTCCACGGAAAATATCACCATGCAGGTTGGCGCAGTCTCCACCTCAGTCGACGTTTCAGATTCGGCAACTATCATTGACACAACAACGGCTACCATTTCTACAACGTTCGATACCACTTTGTCGCGCGATCTGCCGACAGCTACCGTCGGGCTTGGTGTATTGAATTTGTCTCTTCTTGGTTCCGGCGTTGCAAGCAGCGGTGGTGTAGGTGCTGGTACCGGTCCTTCCGTAGGCGGCCAGCGTCCCCGCAATAATAACTTCACGATTGAGGGTGTTGACAACAACAATAAGGGTGTCACTGGTCCTCTCGCTTACATTCCTAACGATGCGGTGGATAGTTTCACGCTGCTCCAGAATCAGGTGGGTGCCGAATTCGGACACTCCTCCGGCGGTCAATTCAACACAATCGTGAAAAGTGGCACCAACTCTGTGCATGGCGCTTTATACGATTACCTGTTTAATCGCAACCTGAACGCTATCGATCAGAAACTCGCTAATCAGGGCACTTTTTCCAACCCCCGTTACGACAACAATCGCTTGGGAGCTTCTATTGGCGGACCGATTTTGAAGAACAAACTCTTCTATTTCGGCAATTTCGAGTACAATCCTAACGGTCGGGCCAGCACGCCCGGCACAGGAATTACAGCACCTACCGCTGCAGGCTACGGTGTCTTGAATAGCATCCCCGGCCTCAGCCAGACCAATCTGAAAATTTTTCAGCAGTATGTAAATCCAGCTCCAATTGCCGATCCGAAGAAGACTATAAAAATTGGAAATATCTCCGTCCCAGCCGGAACGCTGCCGATCGTTGCCCCGAATTTTTCCAACAGCTATGCCGCTGTGGCGAGTGTCGATTACACCTTGTCTCAAAAAGACCAAATGCGAGGCCGCTACATCTACAACAAGACCGATGCAATTGATGCTAGTTCGGACCTTGCAGCGTTTTTTCTGACGAACTCCACGAAGTATTACATCGCCACGCTGACTGAATTCCATAACTTCACGGCGAACCTGACCAACGAATTGCGGTTAGGATTCAACCGCTTCAACAACCCGTTGGATGCAGGCAACTTTAAATTTCCGGGCTTGGACTCATTCCCGAACATCGCGATTTCAGATCTAAACCTTAATATCGGGCCTGATTCAAATGCCCCGCAGACCACCATCCAGAATACTTATCAGTTAGTCGATAATGTCACTTGGATTAAAGGCCGACACACTTTTAAATTCGGCTTTGATGGACGCAAATCTATTTCACCCGCAACATTCACTCAGCGTGGCCGGGGCGATTACGAGTACACCACTCTTGAAGTATATCTGCGTGACCTTTCCCCGGACGATCTTGCCCAGCGTAGCGTCGGTGCCCCCGTTTATTATGGCGACCAGACCCAGTTCTTTGGGTACACGAGTGATTCCTGGAAAGTTCGCTCGAACTTCACCTTGAATTTGGGTGCCCGTTACGAGTTCACCTCAGTGCCTTTCGGAGAGCGTTCCCAAATACTGAACAACTACGCGTCCGTACCTGGATTGATTTCTTTCAACAAGCCGCAGCCGCAATACAAGAACTTTGCGCCGCGCATCGGTATCGCATATTCTCCCGGCACCAGCGGCAACACCTCTATTCGTGCTGGTTTTGGAATGTCTTATGACGTGATCTATGACAATGTCGGCCTTCTCTCACTTCCCCCTCAGTTAAGCCAAACCGTTGACGTGACTGACGACGGCTCCATGAACTTCCTGAAGAACGGTGGCATAAGGCCGAACGCGTCTGCTGGCACCCTAAGCACTGCCGACGCGCGGGCAGGAACCTCCGGATACGTTCCAGATCAGAAACTGCCTTATTCCATCCAGTGGAATTTCGGCATCCAGCATGTTTTCGCAAAGAATTATACCTTCGAGGCGCGGTACTTAGGTACTAGAGGCGTTCATCTAGACGTGCAGACCCGCATCAATCGCATCGGAAAGACTTCACCGACGTTCAATCTGCCTACGTACTTCTCCCAGCCCAGCCAAGCTACTTTGGATGCGCTCACGGTTACCCTCCCCCAGATTCAGGCGAAATCGAACTACGATCCGCGTTTCCGTGCCGCCGGCTTTAACGGTTCCTCGATTGTTGAGGACAGCCCAATCGGCCGTTCTAGCTATCACGGTCTTGCCGTCCAAATGAACCGCCGCTTCAGCAACGGTCTGCAGTTTATCGGAGCTTATACGTGGAGTCATTTGATCGACGACAGCACGGCGGACTTTTTCTCAACGGTCCTTTCTCCGCGTCGTCCTCAAACTTTTGAAAACCAGCGCGCAGAACTGGCCACCTCCGCCCTGGATCGTCGGCAGCGCTTTACATTCACTGCCGTCTACGATGTTCCGTGGTTTAAACAAGGCAATTGGTTCCTTCGCAATGCCCTGGGCAACCTAGAGATTGCGCCAATTTTTACTTATGAATCACCTGAATTAGGTACAGTTCAGAGCCAGGTCGATGCGAATCAGAACGGCGACACCTTCACGGACCGTACCTTTATCAACATCAATGGCAACCCCAACATTGGCAGCACGGTCACCCCATTGAAGAACTCTGCAGGTGCCACAGTTGCTTATGTTGCCAACAACCCTAACGCCCGTTATGTGATTGCCGGCATCGGAAGTTACCCTAACGCCGGACGTAACACGCTCGAAGGCCGTCCTATCGATAACCTGGATCTCAATCTGCTCAAGCGCTTCTCTTATAAAGAAAGGGCCAAGATTGAGTTCTCCGCTCAGTTCCTGAATTCCCTGAACCATCCTCAGTTCATTCCAGGGAATCTCAACCAGATTAACTCCACCGGTCAAACCAGTACTGGGGTCCGCAATTACCTCACCCCCGGCAAAGCCAATTTCAACAATCCAGAAGCCACCTATTCCAGCAACCCCCGCGCGATTCAGGTTGCCTTAAAGTTGATCTTCTAACCAAGCACGTACTTCCATCGGGGAGCCTTCGGGCTCCCCTTTTTTTTGGGTCACAGATTAGACTGCTTGCTCTTTCAATCACTTACCGGTAAACATCGAAAACCCCGCCGTCTGCCGTGGTATCCCTTGACTGAGGAGCGACCCGAACAAAACAAACAACTTACGGGAAATTGGGTTCGTTTCGGCAAATAACACGTTAAGCCAATCTATACTGGAATCGGCAGCCATGAGCCGCTGTTTCAAGCTCTAACCACAAGTGCGTAAACGCCTCATCTACGGGTTCGGCACCTTCCTTCTCCTCATTCTGGTAGTCCTCGTCGTCTGGCAAGGCTCCTTCGATTTCGGCTCTTACGAACCGCAAGATCCCGCCCAAACTCTGATCCTTTGGAGCGTTTCCACCCTCATCTTTGTTCTCATGGTCACGCTCGGCTTTATGCTGGTGCGCACCGTCGTCAAACTGCTCGTTGAGCGACGGACCAACCGCGAAGGCTCGCGCATCAAGACCAAACTTGTTGCCGGAGCCCTCGCGCTCAGCATCATGCCGGTTTTCTTCAACGTCCTCTTCAGCGTCGAAGTCGTCAACCGCAATCTCGCCAAATGGTTTGCCACCCCCATTGACCGTCAGCGCCTCGATTTTGTTGAAATCTCGAAAGCCCTCTCCCGCGAAATGCAGGATAAGGTCAATGCGCAAGCCAGCCTCCTGGCCAGCCTTCCGGAGACCCGGCTTCAGCTAGCTGGCGCTCCCACTCCCACCGGATATCTCGATTTCTTTTGTAAAGAACAGTCGCTCGCCGGTGCCGCTTTGTACGCGAACGGCATCGCCACCCCTATCGCTACCTGCGGCACAATCCCCACGGTGATCCAGCGTGAGGGCGATTTCGCTGTTGGCCGTAAAGCTGTATTCTGGTCCGGACGGGAAGTCGGCACCGTGCGTGCCATCTCCCGCGTCGCCCTCGACGTCCGCGAAAAGCAGCGCGAAATTGAAAAGTACGATGCCGCTTATAAGCAGCTCTCCGCCAATAGCCGCCAAGTCCGGCAGAATTATCTGCTGCTGCTGTTCCTGATCACGCTTTTCATCCTGTTTGTTGCCACCTGGGTGGCGCTGTTTCTTGCCAAGCAGATCAGCGTTCCTATTGCCGCGCTCGCTCACGCCGCCAAAGAGGTTGGCGAAGGCAATCTCGGTTATCGCGTTCAGGTGGGCGCGAATGACGAATTAGTCGGCCTCGTGCAAGGCTTCAACCGTATGACGGAACAGCTTGACGCCAATAGCCGCGAACTCGACGCCCGTCGCCGCTTCACCGAAGCGATCCTCGAAAATATCCCCACGGGTGTCATCTCCATCTCCGCCGATGGCCGCATTCAACGCGTGAACCGCGCGCTCAAGAGCATCCTGCCGGAAACACTGGTCGCCAGCGCACAAACTCTAAACGATCTCTTCCCTCGTGAGGATGTCGCTGAAATTCTTTACCTTATGAAGCGAGCCCGCCGCACCCGCGTCGCAGCCCAGCAACTCGATCTCAATTTCGGCACTCATACTCTCCACCTGGCCATTACGGTTTCCGCGCTCGATGAGCGGCTCACCTCCGGCTTCGTCATGGTCATCGAGGATACCAGCGACCTGCTGCGCGCCCAAAAAGCCGCCGCGTGGAACGAAGTTGCCCGCCGGGTGGCGCACGAAATCAAGAATCCGCTCACGCCTATCAGCCTTTCTGCGGAGCGCATCCGGCGCCAGCTTGACCGCGCCAGCGTCTCGCCTGAAATCACGCGCATGGTTCACGAATGCACAGACCTGATCGTCAACGAAGTGCAAACCGTCAAGACACTAGTAGACGAGTTTTCCCAGTTCGCTCGCTTCCCCGCCAAACAGCTCGTACTCTGCTCTCTAAATTCCATCGTCGAAAGCGCGCTGGCCGTCTTCGCCGGTCGTCTGGACAACATTATCATCCGCACCAACCTCTACCCCGGCTTGCCCGATATCAACGCAGATCGCGAACAGATGAAACGCGTCGTAGTCAATCTCATCGACAATGCCGCTGAGGCTATGCAGGATTCCTTCATCCGCCAATTGCACATCATCACGCAACCGGGTCTCGGTGACACCATCGAACTCATCATTGCCGATACCGGCGCCGGCGTGTCCGCGGAAGACAAGGAAAAGCTGTTCGTGCCTTATTTCTCTACTAAAGGGCGCGGCACCGGGCTGGGCTTGGCCATCGTGAACAATATCCTCACAGACCACAATGCGCACATCAGAGTGGAAGACAATACCCCCGCCGGCACCAGATTCATCATAGAAATGGAGGCAAGCACCAACGCATCACCGCTACCAATTCCGGCCCACGCCTTAGATTTGAAGGAAGCCGCCGTCGTCCTATGAGACCCGCCCATATCCTGATCGTTGACGATGAGCCGGGCATCCGCCAATCTCTCCGCGGCGTCTTCGAAGACGAGGCTTACCAAGTCTCCACCGCTGAATCCGGCGAAGCGGCTCTCTCGCAGCTCCATGAGCATACCTACGACCTGATCTTTCTCGATATCTGGCTCCCCGGGCTGGACGGCATGGAAACGCTCGCCCGCATTCAGGAAATTCCCTTCCCGGAGCGACCCAACGTAATCATGGTCTCCGGTCACGGCTCCATCGAAAGTGCCGTGCGCGCCACCAAGCTGGGAGCCTTCGATTTCCTCGAAAAGCCCCTCTCCATAGAGAAGCTCCTCATCGTCGCAAAAAACGCGCTCGAACAACGCCGGCTTCTGCTCGAGAACGGCCGTTTGAAAACAGATGTCGATGCAAAGTACCGCATCATCGGCGAAAGCGTCCCCATGAAAGCCGTTCGCAAGCAGCTTTCCCTCATGGCCGGAACCGATGGCCGCGTCCTGATCTATGGCGAAAGCGGCACTGGCAAAGAGCTGGTGGCTCATGCGATTCACGCCATGAGCCTGCGCCACGGCAACGCCTTCGTCGAAGTAAACTGCGCCGCAATTCCGGAAGAGCTGATTGAGAGCGAGCTCTTCGGCCACAGCAAAGGCAGCTTCACCAACGCTCATGAATCGAAGCCCGGAAAATTTCAGAAAGCCGATCAAGGCACAATCTTCCTGGACGAAGTCGGCGATATGAGTCTCCGCACGCAGGCAAAAGTGCTGCGCGCGCTGGAAGAGCAGCGCTTTGAACCCGTAGGCGCGAACAAGTCAATTCAAGTAGACGTCCGCGTCGTTGCCGCCACTAACAAAACTCTCGAACACGAAATCGAAATCGGCAATTTCCGCGAAGATCTGTTTTACCGCTTGAACGTAATCCCTTTCCATGTCCCGCCTTTGCGCGAACGTCTGGAAGACGTCCCGCTGCTAGCCGATTTTTTCCTCCGCGAATTTACCGGTGCCTATGGCCGCAAACCCAAAGAACTCACTCCGCAGGCCTACGAAGCGCTGCAGGACCATCATTGGCCCGGCAATGTCCGCGAGCTGAAAAACCTAATTGAGCGCATCGTCATCCTCAACCCCCAGGTAAGAATCGATGCACGGCACATCCCGCTAACCACCAGCAAACGGGCTATGCCAGAGAGGACGCCAGACCGCTTCGGCAGCCTGCAGGAAGTGCGGGAATCCGTGGAACGTGAATACATCTTGAAGAAGCTGGAAGAAACATCTGGCAACGTCACAAGAACAGCCGAACTTTTAGGGCTTGAGCGCAGCAACCTTTACCGCAAAATGAAAACTCTAGGCATTGAGCATGTGTAGCGCGTGGTATTTACGCAGCAGCTCGTACATCACCACCCCGCCCGCCGTCCCCACATTTAGTGAATGTTTCTTCCCCAGCATGGGAATCCTGATGTGCCGGTCGGCCAGCGCGCCTAGCGCGGGAGCCAGCCCCTCGCACTCGTTCCCGAACATTACCAGCACCGGGAACCGCGGTACCCACTCAAATAGGTCCACTGCGTGAACGCTGGTCTCAATCGCGCAAATTTCCCAGCCGTTCGCGCGGAGCCGCTCCACTACGGCAACCGCTTCCAGCGCTTGTTCCCAGGGCACAGTCTCCTCGGCCCCCAACGCTGTTTTCGTCAAACCCTTATGCGGAGGAGTACCGGTATATCCAGAAAGATACAGTTTTTCAATTCCCACTGCATCCGCCGTCCTGAAAAACGATCCAACATTGTACAGACTGCGAATATCGTCCAACAGAACCGCAACCGGCAGTTGGGTAATAGCGTCATAACGCTCAGCAGCCGTTGTCGCCTGGTAGGGTAGCTGTTCGTTCATTGGTAATCTATGAGTGTAGAGAATGTAGTGGTAAACAAAGTGAGTTCCGTTAATCTATCCATCGTGATCCCGATTCATAACGAGGAACACAGCATTCTTCCTCTTTACGATCGGCTGACGGCGGTGTTGATTGGTTTGCGGCGCCCCTATGAAATTCTTTTTATAGACGACTCCTCCACTGACCGTAGCTTTGAGCTCCTGGCGAACCTGGTCCAGACGGATCCGCGCCTCAAAGTCCTCCGCCTGCGCCGCAACTTCGGCCAGACAGCCGCTCTCTCAGCCGGCTTTCATGAAGCCAAAGGCAAAATCGTCATCGCGATGGATGGCGACCTGCAACACGCCCCGGAAGACATTCCCGCCCTGCTCGCTAAAATCGACGAGGGCTACGATATCGCTAGCGGCTGGCGCAAAGAACGCATCGATAACCCGCTTACGCGCAAAATTCCGTCTCGGATCGCGAACTGGCTCATGTCGCAAGCCTCAGGCGTAAAGCTGCGCGACTTCGGAACTACCTTTAAGGCCTATCGAGCTGAAGTGCTGAAAGATGTTCACCTGTACGGTGAACTCCATCGATTCATCCCCGCTCTGGCTAGCTTTTACGGCGCGCGCGTCGCAGAAGTGCCCATCCAGAACACCCCGCGACTCTCAGGCGATTCGCACTATGGCTTGAGCCGCACCTTCCGCGTTCTTTTCGATATCGTCACCATCCGTTTCCTGCTTCGCTACTTCACTCGCCCCATGCATTTTTTCGGAAGCTTCGGGCTCTTCGGCTTGACGGTAGGTGGCTCCATCCTGGCCTATTGCGCCTCTGTGAAGCTCTTTCAAGGCCAGGATATCGTGCAGGAGCACGGCCCCTTGATGATCGCGGGAAGTCTGCTTTTACTAACCGGCGTCATGATGTTCTCCACCGGATTAATTGGAGAACTGATGATCCGAACTTACTTTGAAAGCCAGGGCAGAAGGATCTATGCCATCCGCGACGTCCTTACTCAGAAGCGAAGAAACGTAGTAGATGAACCCCGGTAGCCGAGATCAAAACGCCAGATTCAAAACGGTCCAGCCCGTTGCCAGCGGTCCTCAAATAGGCCCTTCATAGCTTCACCCATGCCTTTGTGATCGAAGATCACACTGGTCCATAAGGTTCGGCTCACCACCGGGTCAAGCAATGCCACCATCCCCCGCTCACCATCGAAGAGCGCCAGTTTCAATGGCAAACTCTCTGCCTGTCTCACGCCGATGCCAACATGGGCAAACTCGCGAAGTTGCTGGATGTGACGCGCATCCGGTGTCCCGGCTTCAATCAGCAACCGGCATGATACACCGCGCAACGCAGCCTCTTTCACCATCCGTTCATCGAGCGGGTCCACGGCATAGGGCGGCCGCGAAAATTCCAGATACTCCGCTGTAACGCCGCGCAGCATTGCGCGGTACTCAACTGCGGTTTGCGCCGGTTCCGACACAATGCGAAGGAAATCGAGCGTGCCGCGGCCGCTCTTTCCCCCGGCGTACACGTTGCGAAGGTCGTCAATCACCGCATCCGCCACCCGGCCTTGATCGATCAATTCGTGTTCCAGTGTCTGTCGCTTACGGGCCAGGTAACTCGGAATCGCGAGACTAGGCTCCACGGCGGAGAATAGCTTCGTCCGTTCCTGCACCACCTGCGCGAAGCCCTTCTCCACAAGGCTGTCCAATACCTCATAGATTTTTTGGCGTGGAACGTGAGAACGCGCCGCCAGTTCCAGTGCTTTGAAACGGGAATGCCCCAGCAGCACTAAGTACGAACGCGATTCGTAGGCATTTAAACCTAGTTGCTGCAGCCTTCTCCAGAAACGCTCAAAATCTAACTCCGCCAGTTCTTGTGCCATTCGGTTCTAATACAAATATCAAACTCCAGCGGTATGGGGGAATTAACTTATAAATAGATAAATCCTAGACTCCAGAATAGGTTTGCTGGACTTGACGCCGCAATTAAAATCAGACTCCGTCGTCATGATCTCGCTCGTTGACAGCGACGATCGCTATCGGGCCCAGCTTGCGGCCGTTATTCTTCCGGAAGCTGATTTACTGCTCAGCGATGCTGTATTTTCGGCTGGAGAAGCATCTGCGGCCATAGAACGTGAGTCACCGGATATACTTCTACTCGCCATCGGGCAGAATCACGCGGAAACAATAACTCTGCTCGAATTCCTGCATTCGTCTAAAGAAAACATAAAAGTAATTCTTTTGGTTTTACTTGAGAGCCAGGATGTCTTTGTAAAAGCGGTGCGCGCCGGATGCCGCGGGATTCTGCACAAAGATTCCCCGCCTGATCTGCTTCTGAAATGCATCCGCAAAGTGCATGAAGGAGAACTTTGGCTGGACCGCGCCACCACCGCTCAAGTACTCAGGCAACTTACAGAAGAGCAAACCGTGGTCAGTCCCAGGGCACGCGATCATAAAGGCAGCCCGTTAAGTCCCCGTGAGCGGGAAATTGCCGGTCTGGTAGTTCAGGGCTATAAAAACAAAGAGTTGGCTGAAAAGCTAGCCATTAGTGAGCAGACCGTCAAAAACCATATGCACAATATCTTCGACAAGCTGGGTGTTTGCGACCGCCTGGAACTTGCACTGTACGCCATACACCACCGCCTTCTTGATCCAACTTCTTGAAAACGCGAGATTTCACAACAATTTCACAACCGGCGGCAATCAAATGCTTCCGTTTGGGAGTATGCTCATCAAGGACTTATCTACATGCGCATATCTCTGTCTCGCCTCCTTCTTATAGCCTCGTTTGCTATTGCAGCCCCGTTGTACGTTTCGGCTCAGACCGCTGAAACGGCCTATTTCCAAGGCCTTATGCTGCCCTCGAATGAAACGCCTCCTATCACGGGCTTCAATACGTCCGGCTTGGGAACGCTGGTGGCGCATGTGCTCCGCGATCCTTCAGGAAAGATCGTTTCCGGCTCGGTCGATTTTTGGATTGACTATAACTATCCCAAGCCCTCACCGCAACGGGGCTTCACATTCACAACGGACCAGCCGGAGTGTCTGGACCGGTAACCATCAACACGGGGTTGAGCGGTGCTAATCCATACGTCGATGCAACAGGCGTCGGCAGAATTGAACGGCAGGCACAAGTGTTGGCCACTGATAACGCCGCCCTCGATACACTTCGCGGCATGTTCGAACGCCCAAGCGATTTTTACGTTAATATGCACTCTACCGAATATCCGGGGTGGCTTTATACGTGCGCAGTTGCAGCGCGCTTCTGTGGTTCGCCTGATGGGCATTATGCAGTCAGCGAATGAGGTGCCACCGAACAATAGCGGGAACAGCGCGGTTTCCAGCGTTACCGCAATCGCGGTTCAGAGTGATTCCGGCCGGTTTACTTCCGGCTCCGTGATCTTCGATTTGAACTACAACGTGGCCTCTCCTGTTACGTTTACCGGGTTGCATATCCACAAAGGCGACGCTGGAGTGAACGGTCCCATTGAAATTCCCACGTCCGTCAGTTCCGTTGCATCTGACCCCAGTGGCAAAGGAAATTTGCATTACCCGGTTAATGTGAACGTGGCAAGCGCGCTAGTACAGGACGGCCTTTCGGGCCTGTTTGGTAATCCTAGTGGTTACTACATCAACGTCCACACTACTGTAAACCCCGGCGGCACGGCTCGCGCGCAACTCCGCGCCACTGATCAGCTCACTTTTCCGGTGACGCTGCTCCCTTCGAATGAAGTGCCCCCAATTATTGGTTATGCGGCATCAGGGCCTGGCATTGTCACCGTCAAGACCATTCGTCGTCCCGATGGTTCAGTGGAAGCGGGTGTGGTGACGTTTGACGCTAACTACCGCTTCCCGGACAGCCCGACCGTAACAGGCTTTCACATTCATGACGGTCCTGCCGGATCGAATGGACCCGTAACTATCAACACCGGAATCAGCGGTGGCAGCCCGATTGCGGCAACGTCCTCGGGTAACCTGTTCCGCACCGTCACTGTTGGTGACGCAGCGGGCATCAACACACTGAACTCTCTGGTAAGCACCCCCGAAAAGCAGTACATCAATCTGCACACCAGCGTGTATCCGGGCGGCGTGATTCGTGCCCAGTTGGGAGTAGCGAATGCCGGGCCCCCCAAAGTTGGCATTGTGATTAGCGCCGTAAGCGACCCCACTAACACCACCGTCGCTCCGGGCGAACTGATCAGTATTTACGGAAATAATTTCGCAACGGCGAACGGCAACCTGCAAGGTTTTGACATTGCCGCCGCGCCCATGTCTCTCAACGGAGTTTCCGCAACTGTGGCCGGCCAGCCGGTGCCGATCATATCGGTTTCGCCTACCCTGGTCACCGGGCAGGTTCCTTTCGAAACCGCTCCCGGTACCCAGGCGCTGGTAGTCAGCACAAACTCCACGCCCAGTGCGGATTTTAACCTTAAAGTAGTACCCGCGGCTCCGGCGATTTTCTTCGATGCCACCGGCGGTATTGTTCTTCGCAACTCGGATTTCTCTCTCATTCGCCCGGATAATCGAGCCCGCGTCAACGAAGTGCTGCTTGTTTACTGCACAGGTTTAGGCCAAGGCACTCCGGCGCTTCCCACGGGCCGCGGTGCCCAGGGGATTTCACGGACGCAACCGGTTACGGTCACAGTTGACGACAAGCCGGCAAACGTAATTTATTCCATCGCTTCGCCGGGATTTGTAGGGCTCTATCAGGTGGCTTTCATGTTGCCCGTAGGAACCCGGGGCGGCACGTCCCTCCTGAAAATCACCGAAAATGGGGTCTCTTCCAACGCCGTCGCATTGCAAACTATTGATGCCGTAACGCCCTGACAGGCTGACACGTTACAATAGAAGTTTCTATGCGAACAATGTTTTTGAACCCCCCGTCGTTTGAAGGTTTTGACGGCGGGGCGAGTTCTCGCTGGCCCGCGTCTCGCGAAATTGAGTCTTATTGGTACCCTGTCTGGCTCTGTTATCCCGCCGGAATGCTTCCGGACAGCAAGGTTGTGGATGCTCCGCCCCACAAGATTTCCATTGAACAAACGGTGGAGATGGGCAAGGACTTCGAACTGCTAGTCCTTTTCACCTCCACACCGGGTTTCGATGTAGACGTGAAGATGGCTAACATGATGAAGGTGGTGAACCCAAAGCTGAAGGTCTGCTTTGTCGGTCCGCCGGTCACAGTCGAGCCTGAAAAGACTCTTAACGCGACGAACGCTATTGATTTCGTAGTGCGCCGCGAGTTCGATCACCAAATTGTCGATTACGCCAATGGCAAGCCGCTCGAAGAGATTCCGGGTGTAAGTTTCCGTAATGCCGAAGGAGTGATCGTCAATAATCCCGAACGCGGCGTGATTGAAAACCTGGATGAACTGCCTTGGGTGAGCAAGGTGTACAAGCGCGATCTGGACGTTACCAACTACAATGTCCCATTCCTGCTGAACCCGTTTATTTCGCTATACACCTCGCGCGGCTGCCCCGCTATGTGTACGTTCTGCCTTTGGCCGCAGACGCATTCCGGGCACCGCTGGCGTCTCCGTTCGGCGGACGATGTCGCAGCCGAAATGGCTTACATCAAAGAGAACTTTCCGGAAATTAAGGAAGTCTTCTTCGATGACGATACGTTCAATTACCAGAAGGCGCGTACCATCGAACTTTGCGCCAAGCTGAAGCCTTTGAACATGACTTGGTCATGCACTTCGCGCGTCACAACGGATTACGACACGCTCAAGGCAATGAAAGAAGCTGGCTGCCGCTTGCTGATTGTGGGTTACGAATCGGGCGACCCGCAAATTTTAAAGAACATCAAGAAGGGTGCCACCATCGATATGGCGGAACGCTTTACCGCGAATTGTCGCAAGCTGGGCTTGCTCATCCATGGTGATTTCATTGTTGGCCTGCCGGGCGAATCTCGCGAGAGCATCCGCAAAACGATCGATTTCGCTAAAAAGCTTGACAACGAAACCATTCAGGTTTCCATTGCGCATCCGTATCCCGGTACCGAATTTTACGATTACGCGAAGAAAAACGACCTTATCTCAATCGGTTCCATGACGGATGAAGTGGGCCATCAGCTTCCCAAAGTAATTTACCCCGGTCTCGATGAGGCCGAACTAGTGGAGTGGGTGGAGCGTTTCTATGGCGAATACTACTTCCGTGCGCGCGTGATATGGCGCGTAGTTAGCAAAGCCATGTTCAATTCGCATGACCGCAAGCGATTGGCAAAAGAAGCCAAGGAATACATGGCTCTCCGCCGCAAACGCCGCAAATTTGTCGCGGACCACCGGCAGGCCACAGCCGCCGCCGCGTCCGCTCATGCAGGCGACTAGCACTCAACCAGTTTTCAAAACCCGGGTCTTCACGCTGATCGTTATTCTGGCGAACGTGCTGGGAGACTTGTTCCTACGTATGGGGATGAGGCAGATTGGCCCGATTGCCTCTGCTTCCCCGGTTGCCTACGTAATGGCGTTTCTCAATCCCTGGGTCGCCGTGGGTGTCACGTTGCTTGTTGTTTGGATGCTGTCCCACATGGCGCTCTTAAGCTGGGCGGATCTGAGCTATGTTCTGCCGGTGACGTCAATCGGTTACGCGCTGGTCGCACTCGCTGGGCACGTCTTCTTGAATGAAGCGGTCTCCCTTACCCGGTGGGCCGGCATCGCGCTCATCGTTGGTGGAGTGATTCTGGTGGGCCGCACGGAATTCAACACAACCAGGCAACCTGAATGAAGTGGATTCTGGTGGCGATCATTGTCGCTTGCACCACGGTGGGTGAAGTTCTTCAGGCAAAAGGGATGCGCCAGCAAGGGGAGATTGACGATTTTCACCCTGGCGCACTCGGCCGTGTTTTAGCCGCCATGACGCGGAACCGCAATATTATCCTTTCTGTCACCTGCATGGCAGTCTCGTTCTTCTCATTCATGGCGCTGCTCTCCATCGCTGATGTCAGCTTCGCCGTGCCGGCTACGGCGGCTAGCTACGTATTTGAGACGATACTGGCGAAATTTCTGCTGCAGGAGCACATCAGCCCGCGCCGCTGGATGGGCGCCTCGCTCGTCGCATGCGGCGTAGCGCTGCTTTCGGCGTGATCTGGCTCGCGCTTCCAGTTGTTGGCTGCACCACCTACTGGCTCTTGGCTTTAGGTGCTGCTCTCAAACGCTTGCGTGAACCGGCCCCTCGCTGTAATTACCAACCACCCGTTTCGATTCTCAAACCGATACGCGGAAGAGATGAGCACTTGTATGACGCGATTCTTTCGCACGCGCGCCAGCACTACCCGGAGTTCGAGATTATCTTCGGCGTACGGGATCCGAGCGATGCCGCATGGATCGATATTCACCGTTTGATTAATGAATTTCCGGCTCTTGCGATCCGCACTGTTACGGAAGCGCCGGATACTCCGAATGGCAAGGTAGGGATGCTGATCGCGCTTGCCGCAGCGGCGCGCTACCCCACGCTGCTGGTGAATGACAGCGACATTTCGGTTGAGCCCGATTACCTCAGCACGGTTATGGCACCGCTGGCCGACCCCGCCGTTGGCTTGGTTACCTGTCTCTATCGCGCGCGTGGTTCTTCCTTCCCGGCACGCATCGAAGCTCTTGGGATCGCGACAGACTTCGTTCCCAGCCTGTTGGTCGCGCGTACGGTTGGCGTGGTGCAGTTCGCGCTAGGCTCCACGCTTGCGTTTCGACGGGAGCAATTGGATGCTGTCGGCGGCTTCAAGGCCATCGCAGATTATCTTGCCGATGATTATCAACTGGGCGCAAGGATCGCAGCAACAGGGAAGCGCATCGCAATTGCGGCGTGTCCCGTCGAAACAAGTCTCGGCAGCGGTTCGTGGAGCGACGTGTGGAAGCATCAGGTCCGCTGGTCACGCACCATTCGCGTTTCACAGGGCGCGGGGTATGTCGGCTCAGTTATCACTCACGCATTGCTTTGGTCTGTTCTGGTTTGCGCCTCTGTGCCGTGGCTTGCCGCAGCCTGTTACTCGGCCCGCATCATTGCGGCGTTCGCAAGCGCCCGGGCAGTGAAGGCTCCCGTTGCCTGGTGGTGGCTGCCACTGCGCGATGCCTTCGGTTTTGCCGTGTGGGTGGCCGGCTTATACGGCGGCCATGTGGAGTGGCGCGGCCAGCGCCTGAAACTTCGCAGCGACGGCCGAATCGCCGTCTGATACGCTTTCTTAATTATGTTAAGCGGATTTAAAGAGTTCCTGTTTAAGACGAACGCCCTCGCGCTAGCCGTCGGGGTCATCATCGGCGCGGCGGTAGGCAAAGTAGTCTCCTCCCTAGTTGCCGATATCCTGATGCCGTTTGTTAGCCTGCTGATTCCAGGCGGCGATTGGCGCTCGGCGAAGTACGTCCTCAGCACCACTACCGGGGCCGATGGGAAGACGATCGTCAACTCAGTTAACATCGGAACCTTTTTGGGTAACGTGATCGATTTCGTAATCATCGCGCTCTGCATTTACCTGATCACGAAAGCGTTCCTGAAAGAGCCGCCGCCCCCCGCCACAAAGGCATGCCCGAAGTGCTGCGAAACCATCCCGGTTAGTGCGACTAAATGTCGATACTGCACAACAGACCTATAATCGCCAGCTTGGCCCTAAGCATAATGCTGGCCCAACCCGCGCCGCCGCCTGACCTAAAAGCACTGAGCCGGATGACCGCCCGGTTTGTGCCGACTCCGCTGACTGCCGATACGTCCCGCTTGAGCGTTGGGGATAAGAAGGCGCTGGTGCAACTGGTAGCGGCCGCGCACGCAATCGACGAGCTCTTCCTAAAACAGTACTGGAGCGGGAACACCGCGCTGCTGACAAGTTTGCGGCAGGACGCCACTCCGCTCGGCAAAGCAAGACTTCATTATTTCTGGCTGAGCAAGGGCCCATGGTCTAGCCTTGATGAGAACCGTGCCTTCCTTCCCGGGGTTCCCGCAAGCAAGTTACCGGGCGCTAACTTCTATCCCGAGGATATGAAGAAGGAAGAGTTCGAGACTTGGGTGAAGACTATCACTCCACAGCGGAAGCAACTGGCCGAAGGCTTCTTTTCCGTTATTCACCGAAAAGGCAACAGCTTGACGGCTGTTCCTTTCAGTGAGGAATACTCGGTCGATTTGCATAAAATAGCCGCGCTGTTGGACAACGCCGCCGCACTTACCGAGAACGCGACGCTCAAGAAATTCCTCACCTCACGCGCCCGCGCGTTTTTTTCGAACGATTACTACGAGAGCGATCTGGCATGGATGGATCTGGATGCGCCGCTCGATATCACCATCGGGCCTTACGAGACGTATAACGATGAGATCTTCAATTACAAAGCTTCGTATGAGGCGTACATCAATATCCGCGACGATGCCGAAACCGAGAAGGTCAAGTTCTTCTCGAGCCATATGCAGGAGATTGAGAACGGTCTCCCGATAGAGGCGAAGTACAAGAACCCAAAGCTTGGCGCGCTCTCACCGATCCGTGTGGTGAATCAGGTAATCGCGGCGGGCGATGGTGCGCATGGCGTGCAGACAGCGGCGTACAATCTGCCGAACGACGAACGCGTCACGGTGCAGAAGGGCACTAAGCGCGTGATGCTGCGAAACGTGCAGGGAGCTAAATTCAACAGCATCTTAGTGCCAATTTCAAAGCGGATGCTTCCGGCGGCGGCTACCCGCGACCTGAGCTTCGACGCGTTCTTCACGCATATTCTGGCGCATGAAATGACGCACGGCATCGGGCCGCATGCCATCACAGTAGATGGCCGGCAAACAACGCCCCGTCAGGAGTTGAAGGAGCTTTACAGCGCGATTGAAGAAGCGAAGGCGGATGTGTGCGGATTGTATATGTTGCAGTACATGTACGATCACAAGCTGCTGCCTGAGGCGGAAAAGAAGCTGTACACCAGTTATCTTGCATCTTCGTTCCGCACCCTGCGGTTTGGGTTGCATGAAGCGCATGGCAAAGGCATGGCTGTGCAGTTCAACTACCTGATGCAGAAAGGCGCACTGATCGCGAACGCGGATGGAACGTTCGCGGTTGATTTCGAAAAGATGAAAAGTGGCGTCCGCGATCTTGCTCATGACCTGCTGACCATTGAGGCGACGGGCAACTATCGCGAAGCCAGCCGCATGCTGGATACTCTGGGGCACTTGGGACCAGAGGTAACAGCCGCTCTTCAGAAGTTAACCGATTTGCCCACCGATATTGAACCTGTCAACGTGACGGCGGACAAGCTGAAGTAGATTATTCGAAACCTTCGCCCGGGCTGGGCAGCACATCGTTCGGCCCCGCGAACCACACATAGAGCGCCGGCAGCACGAAGATGCTCATCAACAATGTGGCGCTTAAACCGCCGACGATTACGATAGCAAACGGACGCTGCGAATCGCTGCCGATGGCGTGAGACGTGGCGGCGGGCACCAAGCCCAGCGTTGCGACTAGCATGGTGATCATGATAGGGCGAAGCCTTAGAACAGCACCTTCCTCCGCCGCCACTACCACGGAATGCCCACGCGCGCGTAGCTGGTTAATGTACTCTACCATAATGACGCCGGTTTGGACAGCAATGCCCATCAACGCCAGAAATCCCACACCGCTGGAGACGCTGAAATGAGTGCCTGTCAGATACAACGCGAACAGGCCGCCGGTGGGAGCAAGGAAGAGCGTGACAAGCACCAGCGCAGCCCACTTGAAGCTCTGGAACATGCTGTAGAGAATGAAGAAGATCAGCAACAGCGTAATCGGCACGATGATGGCGAGCCTGGCGTTGGCGCGCTTCGCGCTTTCGTATTCGCCGGCCCACTCCAGGCGATAACCGCGCTTGAGAGGCACCTCCTTGTTGACTTTCGCAATAGCCTCGTCCACCGTGCTGCCCAGGTCGCGCCCGCGCACGCCGTATTTAATCGCGATGTAACGATTGTTGCCTTCGCGATAGATTGTCGATGCGCCGTCACGAACCGAAGTGTCGCTGAGTTGCCCTAGCGAAACGCGTTCACCGGTAGGGGAGAGCATTCGGATATCTTTGATCTGTTCGATAGTATGCCGGTAAGGCTCCTGATAGCGGACGACCAGATCGTAGCGCTCTTCTCCTCGCAAAATCTGCGTGACAGGCTTGCCCCCGACAGCGGTTTCCACGACATCCCGCACATCGGATACGTTGATGCCGAAGCGATCCGCTGCTTGCCGGTTGACCACTAAGTTGATGTTGGGCTGGCCAATGACGCGCAGAACGCCAAGATCCGCAACCCCTTGAATTTTGCTGAGCACTGCCACAATTCTGTCGGCTGTGGCTTCCAGATTGGCCAGATCGTCGCCGAAAACTTTCACGGAAAGCTGGCCTTTCACGCCGCTGACAGCTTCTTCCATGTTGTCGGCAATGGGTTGGGAGAAGTTCCACAATACGCCGGGAAATCGTTCGAGTTCATGATTCATGGCCGCGATGAGTTCTTCTTTCGTTTTGAACTGTGGCCGCCATTCTTCGTGGGGCTTTAAATCGACGAAGTATTCGGTGTTGTAGAAACCGCTTGAATCGGTACCGTCATCAGGCCGGCCAAGTTGCGATTCCACTTGCTTCACCTCTGGAAATTTCGCGAGCACAATGCGAGCTTTGTGCATCAGGTCTGAACCCTCAGTCGGGCCGGTGCTGGATGCAGCGGTGCCACGCGCCCAGATAGCGCCTTCGTCAAGATGAGGCAGGAACTCTGAGCCAATCAAGCCACCCACCGCCAGGTAAAGAGCAACAGCGAGGACTGCGATGGCCGTACCCACAGTCACAAAGTTGTATTTCATCGCGCCGCGCAGCAGGACACGGTACTTGCGGATCACCCACTCAAGTATCGGGTTGTGCCATTCTTTCGCATCCTTGCGAAAAAGCAAGCTAGCCAGCACGGGCGCGATCAGGATGGAAAAGATGAGCGCGCCTATAAGGGCGAATGCAACCGTCCACGCCATGGGCCGGAACAGCCGGCCTTCCACACGCTGCAGCGTAAAGATGGGTAGATGCGCCAATATGATTAACAGCTTTGCGTAGAACACCGGTTTCTGTACTTCGTGTGTTGCGGCGCGGATGCGCTCCTGCATGGTGAGCGTGCTATCTTTGCGGGCCGCGTGGCGTAGAATGTTTTCTATCATCACGACCGTGCCATCGACAACCATGCCGAAATCAAGCGCGCCTAGTGAAAGCAGATTAGCGGGTATGTGATTTAGCTGGAGACAGGTAGCGGCGAAAAGCAGCGCGAAAGGGATGGTCGCCGCCACGATTAGAGCGCCGCGTAAATTCCCCAGGAAAAGGAACAGGATCACGGACACCAGCAAGATGCCTTCGGTAAGGTTATGCATCACGGTGTGCGTGGTGAAGTGGACCAAATCGCTGCGGTCCAGGTAAGGCACCACTTTCACTCCGTTCGGGAGAATGGTGTCGTTAAGTTGCTTGATTTTCGCGTGCACTGCTTCCAGCGTCTGATCGGGAAGCGCTCCTTTGCGCATCAGCAAAATACCTTCCACCACATCGGGCTCATCCACTACGTGGCCGTTGAGATGGTGTACGGCGCGGCCAATCTGGCCCAGGCGAATTCTGGCGCCTTGCGTCACCACGGCAACATCGCGCACGTGTATCGGAGTGCCGCCCTGGCTTTTGATGAGCGTGGCTCCAATGTCGTCAGTCGTTTGCATCAGACCAATAGCGCGGACGTTGAAGGCCTGTGTTCCGTACTCGACAAAGCTGCCACCGGCGTTGATGTTGTTGTTTGTGAGCGCCTGCTCCACCTGCGAAAGGCTCAACCCGTAGCTGATCAGCTTGTTGGGATCGAGTTGTACCTGGTATTCGCGCGTGGTGCCGCCGAAGCTGGCGACATCCGCCACATTCGGAACGCTTTTGAATTGTTTCTCCAGCACCCAATCCTGAAGGCTTTTCAGATCCATCAGGTCGTACTGCGGGTTGGTGCTTTCAAGCGTATAGAACATGATCTGCCCCACAGGACTGTAGTTGGGCCCCAGTTGAGGGTTCACGCTGGTGGGCAGTGTTGCCCCTTGCAGCTTTTCAAGCGCCTGCTGGCGCGCAAAGATGGTATCGGTGCCATCTTCAAAAACCATGGTGACCACTGACAAGCCGAAGAGAGATGATGAGCGGAGGCTGGTTAACTGAGGTACACCGTTCATCTGCGTTTCGACAGGAATTGTGATCTGCTGTTCTACTTCCTCGGCGGCGTGGCCCGGCCATTGCGTAATTACCTGTACCCAGGTGTTGGCCACATCCGGGTAAGCTTCAACAGGCAGTACGCGAAAGGCAGCGTACCCGCCGATTAGCATCAACACGCCAAGCGCCAGGACGATCAGCTTGTTGCCAAGCCCGAAATCGATCAGCTTGGCAATCAAGATTCGCCTCCTGCATTTGAAAGAGCCAAGGCGTTCTTCACGACCTTATCGCCCGCGGCCAAGCCGCCCAGGATTTCCTGCTGACCGTTCGCGAGCGCGCCCACCTGTACTTCCACGCGCTTGAAGCGGTTCTGCCCGTCCGGCCGGTACACCCAGCTTTTATCATGAAGCCGGATCACGGCCGTGGCCGGAACTACCTGGTGCGCTTTCTTGCGTTGCGAGAAGAATGTGACTGCGGCAAACATGCCGAGCTTCATGGTGCCGCGGGAATTTTCGAGCTCAAGACGAATCTTAGCTGTACGGGTAGCGGCATCCAGCACCTGAGAGATGTTGCTTACACGCCCATGCAAAGAGCGATCGGGATACGCATTCAAACGAACTTCCGCGTTATCGCCCAGGTGTACTTCGCTCAGCAGGTTTTCATAAACATCGCACAAGACCCAGACGCGGGAGAGGTCTGAGATGGTGAAGAGGTCTGGCGAATTGTCAGGAGTCTTGATGGCGGCGGAGGTGGCGGTGTTCTGGGCCGTGATGGTTCCCGACGCGGGCGCGCGGATTTCGAAAATGCTGGATATTTTTGCTGGATCGCCGCCTTGTATTTTGATGCGCTGAGAGGACGTCCTTACATCCACCTTTGCTTTATCCAGCGTGCTCTGCGCAATCTCGACTTCTTTCGCGGCGATAGCGCCGTGGTCGTAGAGCAGCTTGGTGCGTTCGAACTGCTTCTGGGACAAAGCTTCGTCAGCCTGGAACTTCTGGTAATCGGAGAACGCCAATTCCAAATCCGGACTCACGACGTTTAGCAGCACCTGGCCTTTCTTGACGGTGTCGCCCAAGCGCGCGTGTATCGCGGTAACCCGGCCGCTAAGCAGCGCGTTGACGGGTACCGTACGGTTTACATCCGGAGCCACAACGCCGGTGGCTTTCATTTCTGAAGGTGCGGACTGTTGCTGCACGGCAACCAGCGGGTACTGTTCCGGCTTGGCCACGGTTACCGAATCAACTGAACCGGCTTCTATTACTTTCACTTCAGGCTCTGGAACTGCCGCCGCTTCCTTCTTGCATGCAGCCGAAAGCAGAGCGAGAGCAAGTGAGGTTGCGATGCTCTTCTTCATTGGATAACCTCCTGGCCCACGGCCAAATTCAACTGGTTCGCCGCTGCGTAATAGTTCCCCAGCAGGTTTAAATAGGCCACCTGCGTATCGCGGTAGCTGCGTTGTGCATCAAGAAAATCAAGCAGGGACGCCCCGCCATTGGTGAATGCAAAATTGATCTTGTCGCGGATTTCAGTCGATTCTGGAATGTAACGGTCGCGATATGGTTTCAGCAGTGAAGCCACGCTTTCCAAACTGGCAAGCCCGCTTTCCACATCGCGGATCACCACTGCTTCCACGCCCTGGCGGTTGCGCTCATTCTGCTGGATGACGATTGAGGTACGGGCTTTTTCCCCCTGGTTTCGATCAAAAATTCGAAGCGGCAACTGTACTGAAATCCCGGCGGTGTTATCGGCTTGTGTCCGTTGTAATTCAAAGCCCACTATTGGATCTGTGGACCCGTTGGCAGTGGCGAGACGGTGGTCGGCCCGGGCCCGCTCCACTTGCGTGGCCACACTGCGTAGATCGGGCCGGGTCTCAAGCGCCTGTTTGCGCACTTCGTCCAGCAGCACGACACGCTCGCTGAAATCAAAGGGGCCGGTTACGTCAAACGAATCCACTGGGCGGCGATCGTTCAGCAAAGCCAGTAACTGAATCTTGGCGGTGCGCAGATTCACTTGCGCATTCACCAGATCGGTTTCGAATTGGACGTGCTGCAAATCCACGCGGACGAAATCAACGCGGGAGATATCTCCTGCTTTCAGCCGTTCCTGGTTTACCTGAACCACGCGGTCGTAATATTGCAGATTCTCCGTCGACAACTGCCGCAAAGCCTTGGCGAGCAACACGCGATTGAAGGCGTCCCGCAGCGAAAAAGTTAGATTGCGCTCCAAATCCAGTTGATCGGTGGTGGCTGCCTCGGTAATTAGCTGGGCGCTTGCCACGCGGAGTTGCCGTTTATTCCTACGCTCAATCAACTGCGAAATTGTTGGCGTGATCTGGGCATTCACAAACGGCTGAAGCGGGTTCGGATGAAAGATGCGGAACTGATCAGCCACGAAACCGATTTGCGGATTCGGACGCAGTCCCGCTGTGATTTCGTTTGCGCGAGACTCTTGAATATTGAGTTGTCCCGATAACAGATTCGGATTGTTCTGGCGGAATCGCTCGCGGACCTGATTCCAGGTGAATGGTTGCTGCGCCCATAGGTTTGGCGTGCACGACCCTAGAATTAGGAGCGAAAGCGAAGGCCAATAAGTACGCCTCACACTTTCCCCTCTTACTTTAAAATCTGAGATTTGAAACGGCGGGAGATCAGGCTGCGGACGGGGGACCGCGACCTACAAAACAGGGAAGCTGGCGCGCTAGGCTTTGCAGCCCCAAAACAATTACGCTGCCGAGACAACTGAGTGCAACAACAAAAACGAATGCTGCGGAGAGCTGCAGATTTTCAAGCTCTTGCAACACCCGCTCCAAATGAACGGAGCTTTTACCCGCCGGCGAGGAATGGCTATGCGTGCTCCCTAGCGTGGAAAGGCCAAGGATGTCGTCGCTTGCGGAAACGCACGGGAATAGAAAACAAACAGCAATAAGAACAGCGCTAATGCGTTGTACCCTACCGCCGGCGTGTTTGACGCACCACTTCCGCCGCTCCGCAAGTGCAAACAAAAGCACCGCAGCGAACGCAATCAGTCCCCATACCGCATTCAGGACGTTTGGTGAAGACACTTCTTTAGACGAGTGTAGCGCAGTGGAATCAGGTGACCGGGCCGGGGTTAAACGGGGCTAGTGCGTTTCCCAGGCCCCAATGTTCACTCCACGTGCGGCGGCGCCCGCTTGCGGTATCGAGTATGAATTGAAAAATCTGCTGGCCTACTTCTTCTATCGTGGCGTCGCCGGTGGCAATGGTACCCGCGTTGACATCGATCAAATCGTGCCAGCGTTCAGCGAGCGATGTGCGCGACGAAACCTTCACAACGGGCACCATGGAGAGCCCGTAAGGCGTGCCTTCACCGGTGGTGAACACGTGGACATTCATGGAGGCGAGTTGCTGCGTGCCGCAAATGAAATCGCTGGCAGGGGTGGCGGCGAAGATCAGGCCACGCCCTCCGCCGACGCGTTCACCGTGAGTGGCGACCCCCATAAGAGCGCTTCGGCCGGCTTTGGCAACACTGCCCAAAGCCTTTTCGACGACATTTGAAAGGCCTCCGCGCTTGTTGCCGGGCGTTGGGTTTGCGCTTCGGTCGGCACCGCCGCGAGCCAGATATTCGTCATACCAAGCCATCTCGCGCACCAGTGCTCGCGCTACATTAACATTGACAGCGCGCGGGGTGAGCAGGTGCACGGCATCGCGCACTTCAGTCACTTCAGAGAACAGGACGGTGGCACCCGCGCGTACCAGTAAATCTGCCGCGGCACCCACAGCGGGGTTACAGGTTACTCCGGAAAACGCGTCGCTGCCTCCGCATTGCAAGCCAACGATCAAGCCTGAAGCAGGGCAGGGAACCCGCTGGCGGCAATCCAGTTCCGCAAGCCGCTTTTCCGCTGCTTCCATCAGAACTGAGATGGTTTCGGCAAATCCCAGGTTGTCCTGCAGGCGGATCACGTTACCCTGCCCGATGATGGGCAGGTCGGTCGTGAACAGTGTGGCGGGCTGCAACTTCTCGCAACCGAGGCTGATCACCAAAGGCCGCGAGCCTAAATTTGCGTGAAGGGAAATGTGTTTCAGGGTAGCAATGGGAATCGCTGCGCCCGGTGCGTTAATTGCGACGCCGCAGCCATAGGTGTGGGTGAGCGCTGTTACGCCATCTACGTTTGAGAAACGTGGCAGCAGTTCGCGCCGGATGCGGTTTGCCGCGTGCTCTACAGTGGGTGCGACGCACTGCACAGTTGTGGCAAGCCCCAGAATATTACGCGTTCCATAGGTGCCGTCGATATTCGGATAGCCTTCAAAGGTGACTCCTTCGAGCGCCGGAAGAGGTGGGGGAACGGTCGTCGCAAGCGAAAGATTTTCTAACAGGGGCGCAGCCGGCATAGCAAGCAACTCTTCCCGCACCCACACACCCGCCGCAAGGTTACGCCGCGCATGCCCAATCACTTCCCCATAGCGGATAACCGGTTCGCCTTCTGCCAGCGCACGTAGCGTTGCTTTATGCGACTGCGGTATGGCTTCAAGCGCAGTGAGCCCCTGGCCAAGATCTTCGCCGGACCGCGCGCCCTCAGGGTCGACTACGATCCCGACATTGTCGCGTTCGTTTACTTGGATTAATTTGCGCCGCAACTTTTATTGTAGGAACTTGACGGTCCGCATGCATAATAAGTGCGAATGCTGAAAGAGGCGGAAACGCAAGAACCAGCGATGCGCAAGCGCAGTTTCTTTGCTGACTTGGGCCCCGGGCTGATCACGGGTGCGGCCGATGACGATCCCTCCGGCATTTCGACTTACTCCGTCACAGGCGCGACCCTGGGGCTTGCAGGCTTGTGGACCGCGCTGTTCTCATTCCCCTTGATGACAGCGGTGCAATTGATGTGTGCCCGCTTGGGACTGGTTACCGGGCGTGGCTTGGCCGGTGTTATCCGCTTGCGCTACCCGCGCTGGGTGCTATGGTCTTCCTGCCTACTGCTTGTAATTGCCAACGTTTTCAACATTGCGGCGGATTTGGGCGGCATGGCTGAGGTGATGCGGATGATGACGGGCATCCCCGCGGGGTATTGGTGTTTCGTTTTTGCGGGACTGATTATCGCCATGCTCTTCTGGACCTCGTACAAGTTGATGGCGCACATTTTTAAGTGGCTCACGCTGGTTCTTTTCGCGTATGTCATCACAGCATTCTTCACGCATCCGGATTGGCTTCAGGTGCTCCGCGCGACTTTATTGCCGCACTTTGAATTTACTCGTAACAACATTTCCATCCTGGTGGGGATTCTGGGAACAACAATTTCCCCTTACCTGTTCTTTTGGCAATCGGCACAGGAAGTGGAAGAGGAGCGGTCTTTGGGCCGGAACACGCTCGCGAAGCGAAAAGGCGCCTCACCAGAGGAGTTGCGCTGCGCTAGAACGGATGTTGTCGTCGGTATGTTTTTCTCGAATCTGGTCATGTTTTTTATCATTTTGACAACCGCTACCACTTTGCATGCGCATGGCGTCACACAGATTGAACGGCTCAGCAGGCGGCCGAAGCTCTGCGACCGCTTGCTGGTAATTTCGCGTATCTGCTATTTACGATCGGTCTGATCGGGACCGGCATGCTGGCGATTCCTGTACTTGCCGGGTCTTGTGCATACGCCATAGCCGAGGCTGCCAATTGGGGCAGGCCCACGTTGAGCCGCAAGCCGCACCTGGCACGCCGATTTTACGCAGTAATTGCTGGTTCTCTGCTTGTGGGGCTGTGTTTGGACTACGCGGGATTAAACGCAGTCAAGATGCTGTTCTGGTCTGCAGTTGTGAACGGCGTACTGGCCCCGCCCCTGGTAATTCTAGTTGTCATGCTCACCAGCGACCCTACTGTAATGGGAGAGCACGTTAATCCCCCGCTCCTAAAATACCAAGGTGCGCTGTGCGCCTTAGTAATGTCGCTGGCCGCGGTTGCGCTCTTGTTCTGAATGATCCATTCTGTTTTTCAATTGTGGGCTGTTAGTAATGTAAAGTCCACAGGCTTTACGTATTGTAATTTTCGCTCGTGACTAAAGAGTATACGGATGGGACAATCAGGCGTACTAGAACTGGTTTAGCGATTTGTGGGCTGGCACCTCCGCGCTGGCCCGCAGATTTACATTCGAGACGCCCAGTTCAGATAGCGCACTAGTTCCTTCCTGTTTCGATAACTGAATTTCCAAAAAATTGCGGGCGTGACTTGATCGGCGTGTAAACCTGAATAGGTCTCGATACGCCATAGCAGGTAGGGACTGCGCCAGGGGCGAAGCCTATAGCCGCGCGTCAATCTCCAAAGTGTAAGGAGCGCGTTCAATCCACCAGCTACTTAGTAGTTTTACCGCTCGCGTCGCCTTTGGCCGCATAATAACCGCTGCGAGTCCTTACCATTGGATGGTTTGGACCATTGGCGACCACTTTTACGGTGCGGAATGAGCCATCCATGTCGGTACTGGAAGATGAATAGCCGATCGTGTATTGGCTACGAAGATCCCTGGCCACCTGATGGGCAATACGGTCTACTTCGGATGAGTCCTTCGGAAAGAACGCCAAGCCGCCGGTAGCCTCTGCGAGACTGGTTAAGGCACGCTTTGCCCGATTTGCTTCACGGCGTTCTTCTTCGCTCAGCAAGCCAATGCAGTAGATGGCGGTTTCACTATCGGCCTGCTGCGATGCCTGCACCAGATTTTCCAAGCTGATCATGCTGGCGTTATCATTTCCATCCGTTACCACCAACAGCACCTTTTTATCTTTCTTTCCTTTTTCCCGCAGGTGGTCAATAGACATGCGGATGGCGTCGCGCATCGCAGTGCCGCCGCGCGAATCTATTTTGGTCAGGCCTTGTTGCATCTGCTTGATGTCGCTGGTGAAATCCTGGTCCAGGTACGCTTCGTCATTAAAATTCACGATGAACACTTCGTCATCGGGATTGGAATCCTTCACCAGAGCCAAAGCGGCGGATTCCACCTTCTGCCGCTTGTCCCGCATGCTGCCGCTGTTGTCGATGATCAGACCGAGCGATACCGGGACATCCTCCTGCTTGAAAACCTTGATCTGTTGGAGCTTCCCATTCTCGTAAATCTCAAACGCACTTTGCGTCAGGTTGGTAACCAGATGGCTGCTTTTATCAAACACAGTGGCGTGCAGGACTACCAGACGTGTATCGCTGGAGAAGGTAGCCGGCCCTTCATCTGGCTTTTGAACGTTATCCGGTTTCTGCGCCGCTGCGAAACAGACTCCAAGGGCGAGACAAGTAAGAAGTCGCATGTTATTGAGTGGGGGCGTAATAGCCCAAGCGCCAAAAAGCTTTTAACGGAGGAAGCCCGCGAGGCTGCACCAGTTTCACCTGCACCTTTCGATATTTCCCGTTCCGTTCAGCATTCGTGGGTGTATAACCAAGCAGATATTGGTTGCGTAATTCGATGCCAATCTTAGCGGCAACATCCGGCAACTCATTCAGGTTATCGACAGCAAAAGCCCGCCCGCCGGTTTGCTCTGAAATTTCGGTCAGCAGTCCCGGACCGGCCAGTTCCTCCGCAGTTCGTCCGCGGCCGCCCATGGATTCGTAAATACCGATGGCATAAATCTGTACATCCGCCTCGCGCACCAGATTCTTAATTTCGCTCTCCGTATAACGACTGCTGTTATCGCCGCCATCGCTGATAATCAACAGCGCTTTGCGCGCGTTATGGCCCTTTTTCATGGTGTGCAAACCCAGATAGACGGCGTCGAGCAGCGCGGTACGGCCTTTGGAATGTGTGAAAGTGAGGCGGTTCTGGACTTCTTCCAGACTGGTAGTGAAAGGGACAACTAACTGCGGACGGTCATTGAACTCCACCAGGAAGAATTCATCCTGCGGGTTCGTGGTACGAAAAAATTGAGCTACGGCCTGACGGCTTTTATCGAGCTTGCTGCCCATGGAGCCGGAAGTATCGAAGATTAGACCCACCGAGATGGGCGCATCTTCGCTGGCAAAGTACTGCAGCTTCTGTTCCACCTTGTCTTCAAATACGCGAAAATGCTCTTTTTCGAGGCCCGTTACGAAGCGATTGAGCGGGTCCGTGACGGTAACCGGTATCTGGACGACGGTGGTATCGATCCGGATGTTCGATCGAGCTGAGGGTGGTACGGCGGGTGCGGGTTTCGCGCGTGGCTCAATTGTGACCTTCTGCTGGGTATCTTCAGCCAAGCCAGCGGCAGGTACCGTAAGAAACACCGCAACCAACAGATGTGTGGCTAGCAGAGCTGAGAAAAAGGTCTGTGGACGGGGCAACATTGGGCCGAATAAACCCTTCTTGACCGAAGTCTAGCACACGGGTTTTATGCTAAATTCGTTTGTGCCCCGCAAAATACTGGGCGTGATTCCCGCCCGGTACGCAAGCTCTCGTTTCCCCGGTAAAGCGCTGGCCCGACTGCAATCGAAGAGCATGCTTCAGCACGTTTGGGAGAGATGTTCCCTTTCGCGTTATCTGACTCACACCGTAATTGCCACCGATGACGAGCGAATTTACGCGGAGGCGCGCCGTTTTGGCGCGGATGTCCGGATGACGCGCGCGGATCATCTTTCCGGTACCGACCGTTGCGCGGAAGTAGCATCGCAAGATGAAGCCGAGCTGATTGTAAACATCCAGGGCGATGAGCCATTGATCGATCCCGGAGCAATCGATGCGGCTCTTTTGCCTTTGGTGCATGAGCCCGCGATTCTGATGGGCACACTGAAAAAGAAGATAGAGGACGCGCGGGAACTGACAGATCCGAATGTTGTCAAGGTGGTTACGGACCGCTTTGAAAACGCTCTTTATTTCTCACGTTCCACCATGCCTTATCCCCGCGGTGGCGAGGTTGTCGAGTGCTTCAAGCACATCGGTCTCTACGTGTACCGGCGCGCGTTTCTGCTGGCTTATTCGGATTTAACGGTTGGGCCGCTTGAAACAGCGGAACGCCTGGAGCAACTGCGAGCTTTAGAGAACGGCTACAAGATCCGTGTGGTGCCGACGGAATACGAGTCCCTAGGTGTCGATACGCCTGAAGATCTGGTACGAGTTACTGAACTGTTCGACCGCAGTCTTCAATACACAGGTGCCGCACATACAAAGAATGGCTAAATATATTTTCATCACCGGCGGCGTGGTTTCCTCGCTGGGCAAAGGCATCGCCGCCGCTTCTATTGGGTGTCTGCTGGAAAGTCGGGGGCTACGCGTCGCGCTACAGAAGTTCGATCCTTACCTGAATGTCGATCCCGGTACGATGAGTCCCTTTCAGCACGGGGAGGTATTCGTCACCGATGATGGCGCTGAAACAGACCTGGATCTTGGCCACTACGAACGTTTCACGCACGCCAAGCTGACGCAAGCGAATAACCTGACCAGCGGGCGGATCTATGAATCCATCATCCAGCGCGAGCGGCGCGGAGATTATCTGGGCAAGACGGTCCAGGTGATTCCGCATGTCACGAATGAGATCAAGGCCGGAATCAAAAAAGTGTCAGAAGGTGTGGATGTCGTGATCGTGGAAATTGGGGGCACGGTGGGGGACATCGAATCCCTGCCTTTCCTTGAAGCGATCCGCCAGGTGCGGCATGAGCAGGGACGCGAAAATTGCATTTTTGTTCACGTCACGCTGGTGCCGTGGATTGCGGCGGCGCAGGAATTGAAAACAAAGCCGACGCAGCACAGCGTTAAAGAATTGCGAGCCATCGGTATTCAGCCCGACATTTTATTGTGCCGGGCGGAGCGATTCCTTCCGAAGGAGATGAAGGAAAAGATCGCTCTGTTTTGTGATGTGGCGGAAGAAGCCGTCATCACCGCAAGCGATGTGAAATCTGTATATGAAGTGCCCCTTTCTTTTGCACAGGAAGGCGTGGATGAAATTGTGCTGCGGCAGTTGAAGATTGAGCCACGGCCCAGCGACCTGAGCCGGTGGCGCGGCATGCTTGAACGCATGCAAAATCCAGTCGATGAGGTGTCCATCGCACTCATTGGGAAGTATGTGGAGTATGAGGATTCATATAAGAGCTTGAAAGAAGCGCTCTTGCATGGCGCGCTGGCTCATCAATTAAAGCTCAACCTGCACTGGATTGAAGCTGAGGGCGTGGATGGTCCTGGGTGGCAGAAGCGGCTGCAAGATTTTGATGGCATTCTGGTGCCGGGCGGTTTCGGCAGGCGCGGTATAGAAGGTATGCTGAACGCGATCCGTTTTGCGCGCGAGCAGAAGGTGCCTTACTTTGGCATCTGTCTCGGAATGCAAACCATGGTGATTGAGTTTGCTCGGAATGTGTGTGGATTAGAGCGAGCCAACTCGACTGAGTTCGATCCCGCGACACCGCACCGTGTGATCTATAAACTTCGTGAACTGAAGGGTATTGATGAACTTGGCGGCACTATGCGCTTAGGCGCGTGGCCTTGTGTGCTGGCAGAAGGCAGTTTTGCGCGTGACTCCTACCGGGAGCCGGAAATCAGCGAACGGCACCGCCACCGGTATGAGTTCAACCGCGAATATGAGAAAACACTGACCGAAGCGGGTTTGCGCATAACCGGTGAGACGCCGGACCGCACTTACGTAGAAATCTGCGAGCTGAAAGATCATCCCTGGTATTTGGGCTGCCAGTTCCACCCGGAGTTTAAATCCAAACCCTTGGAGCCGCACCCTTTGTTCCAGTCGTTTATTGCCGCGGCATATCAGTACCGGCGTCATCGCATGATGCCGCTTGAGCCACAGGAAGAAACGGCCGGGTATTCGCGCGGTGCTTAACTTACTTTTAATTGCAGGGCCTTGCGTCATCGAAAGCGAGCAGCACTGTCACGACATGGCGCGGGCAATCCAGCAGATTGCCGGAGATTTCATCTTTAAGGCATCGTTTGATAAAGCGAACCGCACCCGCGTGGACTCTTATCGTGGCCCGGGGCTGAAAGAGGGTTTGCGAATCTTAGCCGGTGTTCGTGCCGCCACTGGTTTAGAGGTGCTGACCGATATTCATACCCCGGACCAGGCCGGTCCCGCGGCAGAAGCGGTGGACATTCTGCAGATCCCCGCCTTTCTTTGCAGACAAACCGATCTTCTGGTGGAAGCCGGACGCACGGGCAAAGTGGTCAATATCAAGAAGGGCCAATTTATGGCACCTGGCGACATGCAGTATTCGCTCGATAAAGTCCGGTCTACCGGGAATGAAAAGGTGATCCTGACGGAGCGCGGATCGTCATTCGGCTATAGCAATCTTGTGGTGGATATGCGCAGCTTGGTGATCTTGAAGAAGATGGGAGTGCCGGTGATATTTGATGCAACGCACAGCGTGCAACTGCCCAGCTCTGCAGGCGGGGTATCGGGCGGCCAACCGGAATTTATCGAACCGTTGGCAAGAGCTGCGGTCGCTGTGGGCGTGGACGGAATTTTCGTCGAGGTTCACGATAATCCGGAACAGGCGCTTTCGGATGGAGCCAACTCGCTCCACCTCAGCTTGCTGCCGAATTTCCTGCAAACGCTGGGACGCATCGCTGCGTCATAAACTGTAGATGGTGCCGAAACTTAATCAACGTAGCCGCCGCGGCTTTTCGCTTATCGAACTGCTGATTGTTATCGCAATCATCCTGATCATTGTCACGGTGGCTGTTCCGAAGTTGAACAACGCCCGCAAATTTGCCCAGGAGACGGCCGCGATTAAAGCGGTACAGACCATCCACTCCGGCGAGGCGCAATACTTCTCGCAATACGGTAAATATGCCGGGTCTCTTGCTGAGTTGGGGCCGCCCACTAGTGGCCAGGCGGGCCCGCAAGCTGCAGATATCATTCACGAAGATTTGGCTTTAGGGGTGAAACAGGGTTACAAGTTTACCCTCGCGGCCACTCCGCTGGGTTATACCGTGAACGCGGTGCCCGTAGCCTTCGGGTCAACAGGAAGCCGCACCTTTTATTCGGATCAATCTATGTCGATTCGTCAGAACGCAGGTCAGGAGCCTGCCGGCCCGTCCAGCCCGGAATTAAAATAATACCGGGAGGTTGTCAATTAGGACGCTGAATACTTCGGCATTGGGAATACGAGCACTATTCGCAAAATGTTTTTGGCCACATGTAGCAGCGCTTCAAATTTGGCTATGCAGGCTCTGCAACACACTGGGGTGCCGAAAGAGGACGTCAGCATTATGACTATCTACAGCACGGTCAAGGGAGAATTTGCCAGGGTCGCAGGTTGGTAGGGCGTCCGATGACGCTGTAGGCGGAATTGGCACGCTAGCTGGTTCATTAGTGAAAATGGACGTTCCGCATGGAAGCGCGGAAGCCGTAGATGCCCATCTTCGTGCTGGGGCAGTTCTGCTTTCGGTTCACGAAGGAGCACATTCTGACGTGCTGGTGACGCTTCAGAAAGGCAATCCCACCCGCGCTGTAACTGCTTAAACAAAAAAAAGGAGGAACTGTCTGGTTGACAGTTCCTCCCTATACATGTGAAGTCCTGGTTAGAATGCTCCAAAGATGACAGACTGCAAAGTCGCAGCGTAAGTCACAAAAGCATTCACATTCAATGGATAAGTGAGTGTGGGCCTCGTTTCTATAAGAAATACTGTTCCGTTCTTGTAGTATTTGACCTGTCCACCTTCAATCGCGATCTTAATGACATCTCCGGTAGTACAGGCTATAGCCCTGCGGTATTGGCCAAATGCCCTCACTTCCGCATAACCACCTCCGTTCAGAGTGAGCCCATAATCGATGGCCCCGAGATTGTGTCCGAATCCAATGCCCCGGACCGTGTTGTTTTCCGATGCGGTGAACTGCACGAATCCGTTACCTTGCAAAACCTGTTCCTGGGAGTTGGC
>JAABUK010001844.1_pt1 | contig 39521 bp, 46 predicted proteins | sample 5559141 | NCBI WGS metagenome assembly JAABUK01 (sample SAMN10711869, study PRJNA513367) | rock metagenome | isolation source: Antarctica rocks | place: Antarctica: Victoria Land, Pudding Butte nord | collected 2016-01-03 | reverse complement strand
GGCCAATTAACCCTCTATAAGTTGCTACTATAAATATAAACCACCCCTGTGTTTAAAACATCCTTCAAGAAACGAGTTTAAAACACGTCTTGAGCTAGCCTAAAGAAGGTAGTCAAAAAACATGTTTAAAACATATTCGTGCCCTAACGGCAAGGGCGTCAGTACCATCACATATAGAGAGAGCTTGAACTTGCTCGGATGCATTCAACTATCCCATCAGTTGATTTCAATCCATTTCTTCGTGGCTCTGCCGATGATCGTCAGCGGATCGCCTTTGCAATTGACAAAGCTCTAAGCTCCGTAGGCTTTCTTCAACTTCACAATCATGGTATCGAACAGCGCAAGGTTGATGCATGTTTTCAATGGGTGGGTTGAATCACTCACGCTACTATACCGGCCGGCCGGTAGCTTTGATGCTGATATGATCGCGACGCCCAGAGCAAACGTCTTTTCGACCTCTCAGAGTCCGAGAAGGGGGCAATTCATTCATCAACTCGCTCACATAACCGCGGGTATTCTGGTATAGGAAACGAGAAGGTCCGCGGCCGAATATGCATGAAAGAGAATTTCGATTGTGGCAATCCAGAGGACGATGAGCAACCTAACAGCTGGCCGACCGAGGAGCTGTTACCAGGCTTCCGTCATTTCACGGAGGGTTTCTTTCAGGTACAAAGTCCCTCAAACGTACTAATTCCCTATTTCGAGGCCTGACAATTCTCATAACATAGGACTGCACTAAGCTTATACATCAACTGCTTGTGTGCTTATCCCTCGCGCTGAGCTTGTCCCCCGAAGAATCGCTTGGCCAATACCACGCCAGTTCCCTATTCAACATGAGTCTCATTCATTACCCTACCATATCTCCAACACTATATTCAGCCGGCGGACTGGCCCGTAATCCAGCGCACTCTGACTTTGGTACCTTGACGCTTCTCTTTCAGGACGAGGTTGGTGGTTTGGAAATAGCTGATACGAGCTCCACGAGTAGTGACACAAGTGCTGGGGTCGAAAGAAGCGGGAGCTTTGTACACATTGATCCGAAACCAGGGACGATTGTAGTCAACGTGGGATACTTGCTTATGAGGTGGAGTAACGGCCGCTGGAAGAACACGGTTCATAGAGTATCAGAGCCTCCTCATTGGAAGGAACAGGATCTGCAGGGTTCGAAATTGAGCGAGACTACTAGAAGTGGCCGGGGTAATGGGGATGTGATTCCCGAAAGGTACAGTATTGCTTGTTTTAGCGCTCCTGACCCTGCTACAACTGTTCAAGCTCTTCCGTGCTGCTGCAAAGATCAGGCATCAAGGTGGAAGCCTATCAATGCCGGCGAATATCTTTGTGGAAAGAGAATGGCTATGTACGCCGAACAATAATTTATGTGTACAGTTAAGAAGGAATGCGGCCAAGAAACTTCGTATCTGCAAATTGTTGTTTCTCATTTCTAACAACTTCGAAGGAAAAGAACGACTATTAGGTGGCATATAGAGTTCATCATGGATGATTCGGGAAGGTCTATTAGGATTTTGTCAAGTCGGGTGTGCGTTGCACTAGTTTTCTACATTTTTACGTGGTCCTAGTTTGCAAGATGACGACTAACGTGTAGGTCTTTTCAAGAGCGTTTAGTGTGACAACTGTTGGAATACGAGGTCATATGGGGCATATTGGTATTTTGGTTGTTGTTGTTAGGAGGCTATCTAGGAGGTGGAAGGTGAAAACTCTACTAGCGGGCCCCAGCCCTACCAGCCCTATGAGGCGGAGGTTACCAACTCCCCTATTTCCAACAACAACATTATGTTTTGAAACGGACATTCAAGAACACTTACATGAAAAGGCCTGCCCGGCCGCTCAATTCCGGGCTAAGCTTTCAACGCATATTGCTTCAAATATTCATAATGAGGAATATTGATATTTACGGTCTCCCGAATGACTCTAGCACCCTCAACCCCAAATCTACTCCTCCAGTCTTCATCTTCTTCTTCGCTTTTAGTGTGTTGTGGTGACTTCTTGGTCGCATTGCATGTTAGCTATTTGCCCGACCTGGAATGCCTGTCAATGTTCTTGACTCGCAGAATCCCGAGCCTTCAACCCCGAACTCTCCAGCACATCCTCATGGAACCCTTTCCATTTTTGAGAAGATTTCCGAGCCAACTCTTGCTGTTCTTCCGTGTTCCAAGAGAGCATGTCGTCGTTGTATTCCAGGTTGGTAAGATGGCAGAATTTCTCAAGGGTACCGGATGGGTCCATCTAGGAGGTCATCGGCGTCGACAAGACATATTCCAGACCCCTCAGCTTCTTCAACGCCAAGGTGCTGTGCGCGCAAATAGTCGAAAAGTCTGAGGGGAGGGACGGTACAGCAGTAAAGACTAGAGACGCTGCGCCGCGGATGGCGGATGCGGCAAGCGAATTGGAACTTTTGGAGGATGCGAGTGGGTAAAACGGTTGGGTTGTCGGGTTCCGTTGGAGACGCGTTCGGGGACAAGACGGAAGGAGCGAACGATGCTGCGTGACCGGGTGGGGCACGATGTGGAGGGCGAAGTCTTTGATAAAGACTCGTTTTCCCTGAGGATGAGATCGTCATATCTTTGCACTGATGAGGGGAAAGTGGCCTTGTTACCTCAGCCGCTTCGAGGATACGCTGCAGTACGGCCCCATATGTGCAATTCTCAAATCCTGATCCCGCACGGGCGTTTTTCTCGTTCTCAGATCTTTGGGAACGTCTTCCGAGGCCCCGGTAAAAGGCATCGCCGAACGGTTCATGAAGGCAGATTAATGTGTCTTGACATGTCGTGAAAACCTTTTATACAAGTGGTCATCAATACCGTCAAAAGGCGAGGTAAGACGAACTTGAATGGAAGAAAGTAAAACAGTTGAAGGGTGAGAAATGGAACTAACCCTTTCGACGGCTGTAGAAAGAGCCCTAAGATGACTCATGAGAAGAACAGGTTCATGCGACATGATATGAAGTTGCAGGTGAGGTATTTTGAAGTAAGAGAAAACTGCAAAGTCTACAGAGTGCTTTAAGAGAGAGAGAAGCACACGATCGGATGAACCCGAGACGACGGTGAAGTTCGGTCGAAGAAACAAGCCTGAGAGGTGATGTGGGGGTATCTCAATGATCCGACTTCATGTACACCCCCCGCTATACATGTGTTGAAGCAATAGAAGCAGGAGCAATGTTAGGAGCAGGAGGAGTAGTAACATAGTGGTTGCAGTGCCATTACACTGCCCGCTAGCCTAGTTGGGGCTAGCGCCAATTGCGGCACAAAACGTAGATACTGTAGAAGACACACCTTTAGACAATCATCAGATTTACACTTCATCATTCAAGCACCCATGGCGCATGGCCTCACAATTTGTAAACACGTAAAAGGACCTCGTATGTGGCCGTTAGGTCTGTGACGGATCGAAGGATTGAGCAATCTGGAGTTACAGCAATGAACCATGCAAGATGCCGTGGCCAGGCCTCAAGAAGCAAACGAAGGCCGGACCAGTCAATCTAGCCTCTCAAGACCCTACTGCGGCTGCGAAACCACCTGTAAGTCTTAGACCTTGTGTAAGTGATTGCAGCAACTAAGGACCGTGCCCTGAAGCGACCAAAGAGTCTGTGGGAGTCCGCCTTCAGTCGCCTGAGCGATGAGAAACCAGACCTTGTCCGGAGGTTCATTGTTATTCTGGAGTCAGAGGCACATGCTGTGACTCTCTCTCCCAAAACCGGGCCGCAAGGTCCACCGGCGCAGGTTTGTTTATCGGACCTGATAGAGCGAAAGCTGGCAGCGATGAAGGATCGACAATGGAGAGTGTCGTTGGGCAAAAAATCGATCGAGCTTCGGGAGCAAATAGATCGCGTCCTGCAAATTGTGATTATGGCTAAGGATCTAGGCTCTTCGTTGGCAAGTATGGACCCAATACACGCTGGTATTCCATGGGCTGGTGTATGCGTACTTCTGCCGGTGAGGCCTCTTTCCAAACATTACATTCTTGCTTCTATTGACTCTCGCGACACAGCTTCTTTTGAACGACAGTCAGCAGCGCACGATAGTTACCAACGGACTCGAAAGCATTGCGAAGTTGATACGTCGGTTTTCTGAAGTTGAGAATTTTTACTTGCGAAAGACCCAACACAGGCTTTGTGAAGATCTGGAAGAGGCGCTCAGCACCCTTTATTTTCACATCCTTGAATTCGAAGCCAGATCTGTTTGCCAATTTGATCGCAACACCGCCTCTCAGACTGGTAGGAACATCATCAAAGCCGACGGATGGCAGGACATCCTCAATGCAATAGAGAAGTCCGAGACTACTTGTAACATTCTGGCTCGCATTATTGACACTGAAACCCAACACAAGTGGAATGATCAAATCGAAGCGTTGATCTCTGAGCAAACCAGTAAAGTAGACAAGATTCTCAAGCTTTCCGAGCAGAGCAGTGTCCAAGTTCGAGCGCAATTTGCACGCAAAAATATTTTCAAGGACGATTCGACCATCTTCGACCTGGATTCCAACGAAGCCAAGTGTCTCGCCTTATTTCGTACCACCGATTATGAGTTCGACAAGAACAAAAATCCAACGCGGCTTGAAGGTACTTGCGAATGGTTTCTCAAGCATCCGATCTATCAAAAATGGCATCAGAACAATAGTGTGGGTTGGCTCTGGGTAACGGCAAATCCAGGATGTGGCAAGTCTGTGCTTGCCAGGTCATTGGTCGATGAGTTCTGTGAAACAGTGAAAGAGCCACGAACTTGTTACTTTTTCTTCAAAGACAATACTGAAAAGAACCGCAGTGTTAATCACGCTCTATGCGCAATCCTTCACCAGCTGATATATCGGGACAGAGCTCTACTCAGGTATGCTATGGACGCTTATCATTCCAATGGAAAACAGCTGCCCGATCTGATTGAACCTCTCTGGAAGATCCTGCTTTCCATCCTTGAAGCGTTGCAGGAACCCGTTATATGTATTCTCGACGCATTAGACGAATGCTCAGAATCTTCCAGGATTGTTCTTATCCAGAAGCTTGCTGCCTTGTTTTCAAACGAGCCCAATAGCCCAAAGTTAAAGGTGCTCATGACAAGTCGGCCGAATACAGTTGTAGAAAATGCAATCTGGGATCACGGTATAAATCCAGTCTCAATTCAGCTCACTGGAGAACGTGAGGTTGAATCGCTGGCGATATCAGAAGAGATAGATGTATACATTGCTGCAAAAATTCGGCATTTCAAAGAGTTGCGGGAGTATAGAGGCATCAATGATGAAGCTCATGAGACTTTGCATGAGAAATTAAGAGGCATCGAGAATCGCACGTATCTTTGGGTCTCCTTGATTTTCCCGGAGCTAGAATTGCATGCAGGTGTTTCTGAGGCAAAGCTATTAGGACTAATCAAGCAAGTCCCTACAACTGTGCAAGAGGCATATGAAAAGATCCTCAACCGGAGCTTGGATGCCCGGCGGGCAAGACTTTTACTGCACATAGTCGTTGCCGCTTATCAGCCTCTAACACTGACTGAAATGAATATTGCATTGGCTGTGCAAGACCATTCCGATCCTATGGAGGATCTCGACACTGAACCCACGGCATCATTTGAGGTCACTGTGCGAGAGCTTTGTGGCCTGTTTATCATGGTCAAGGATGCCAAAATCTATCTTATCCATCAGACGGCCAAAGAATTCCTGGCGCAGGTCGATGAACAGGAACATGCAGCATTAGCAGATCTCTCCCCGTGGAATTGGAGATACTCATTCAATCCGGCCGACTCACATCGAATTGTTGCTCGTACCTGCATGCTTTATCTGTACCTGTCATATCTACGTCGCAAGAAAACGGAAGAGGAAATGACCGTTGGTCAGTTCCAACATATGAAGACAGCATGGGATAGTTTTTCAAAGTATACAAAAAAATCTTGGATGAAGCATTTCTCGGAAGCTGGATTTTCTGGCACAACGGGCATCGAGTCGTCCATTGCAGGAATTTGTGCAACTCCTTCCATAAAAAAAACGTTGACTTGGGCTCAATTGTATAAGTCAGCATCGAGTTGGTCTTCCTCTCCTGAAAGCTATGTCGTCAAAGTCAACTTCAACGCTTTGAACATGGCATCTTTTCATGGACACGCCGACATGGTCAACCGATTCTTGAAGACCTACACTGCGACCGAGAAAGGCATTCCCTCCATAAGGTGGGCTTTGCAGAATAACCACACTACAGTTGCGCATGCTTTGCTCGATACTATTCCCAGCGATTCTTCAAATGGCCATATCTTGAACGCAGCCTTTCACATAGCATGCAGTGCAGGCGAAGAAACTATTGTATCGAGACTCCTGACTTACTCTACTGTAAATCCTTGTCACCCAGACTCTCTTGGGCGAACTGCGTTGTTCTGGGCCGCAAGAGCCGGCCGCAAGGTCGTTGTCCAGCAGCTCATAAAAGTGCGAGAGCAACATCACTGGCCCAAAGACGATGTTGGTTCTTTACTTCTGATCGCAGCATTCCATGGTTTTGAGGACGTCGTCCATCTATTAAAATCCTACGGGCCTGCTGAGAGCAGTAAATTCCGTATCGCAGCGCTATATCAAGCGATTTCCCGTGACCATGCATGCGTTATGCAAGCCTTGCTAGAGGACCACGGCAGTATCGCAATATCTCGGAGTGAGTTGGAAAGGCTGATTATTGTGGCACTCACGTACAACAAACAGGCCTCAATCGACGTTCTTTTACAGTATTCTTTCAATGTCAATGCTCGGGACGCGCATGGCCAAACCACTCTTTTTCTCGCTGCAGATAAGACCATAAAGGATAAACTCATCAACATGGGCGCTGATGTCAACGCCATTGCCTCATTAGGATGGAATCAATGCTATGAAGGCGTGGGCGAGACTCTGTTGTATCGTGCAGTGGCGAGTGGGGACTACGAATTCGCTCAGCTTCTTTTGCGGCATGGAGCTGATGTCAATGTCAGATGCCGGGACGGACAAACAGCCATTTTTACAGCAGTTGCAGCAGCAAACTTCGAGCTTGTACTCTTACTGCTGGACGCGGGCGCAAATCCTACTATCAAGAACCAATATGGTTTATCCCCAGTTCAGATGGTGGGAGACGTCTCCTGTTCCACACTAAAAAGGATGAAAACCTCCGAACACCAAATGGAACTTTTAGCTTTGATGGATCATGCAGCCCACAAACATGGTGAACAAATAGAAGGGACTAACGATGCTATGAGATTAAGAAACCTTGTCCCAAATCCGCAAAGCTATCACGAACTCTTACAAGAAGATTCGGAAAGCATTGACTGGGAAACTTTTGCGCAAATCCTTGAAATGGATGAACCTGATGACGACAATGATCATCATTTCTCTCGAGAATTGGTTTCAAACTTCTTTCAACAATACCAAGGTTCAATCATCGCGGAAGCCAAAGATTTATTGTACGCAAATTTCTCCTCGCAATTAATATTTTGCACACTCCAAAGAAGCGGCTGACGTTAGGTATCAGGGCATCAGGGGATTTTGAGGGCATCTACGGAACGCTTGGCGACTTCATGAGAAGCAACTGTGCCACTGTTGGGTTCCAGAAAGCATCCCAAATTTGCGATATATTCTTGCAAGAGTCCCACAGATTCAATTTCTGGGTCGGTTGTAGGCATGACGGTGAGGATGAGAGCGCGGATGCCGAATGTCTTAGGCGCCTGAAGCAAGCGGCCAACGACTTACAAGAAGAGCTTACGAATATGGAACAGCGTATGCAAGACTTCTACTATGAGATTCAGGACCCAAGATTTGATCCAGACACACGGACACTTGCGCAACAAAAATTGGAGCTGTTGAACGACGTCTCTGCCAAAACAGACCAGGCAACAACCATTCGGCAAGAGATGGACGGCACTTCTCTTCACCGTCGGTCGAGCATCTGAGCCTCACGCCGTTGCTTTTTATGCATAGCTCGACTACCACGAAGGAACAAGGGGAAGGGTTTTTTTTGTCGCAAAGCTGGTTCACGGCTTGAACGCTGTATCATGCACGACTTGAAAAGAAGCGAAAGACAGAGCTTCGCACTCTGGCGATTGCTCAGACGGGGCCGTGATAATCCATGCCAGGCCTTTCCCACAGATTGAAAAAATCACATGGCAAACAGCATCTGAAGACCTTGCTTGCTTGTAATCGCCATAGCCAAGCGCTTCATGCTTTGCTTTGTGACTCTCTAAACATCGCTCCAAGAGGTGCGGTGAATAGGTAGGGTCGCTCGAAGATACTATTGTGATACCTTGTAGGCTTCTTCCTGAACGAAGACGATAATCATCACTACTACCTATCGGGCATCGACTCCGTTTGAACTACAAATATACATTATATATGTTTGGGCAAACCCGACAGCCCCTGGCGGTTTCTAGGGCTAATTTTTGCCCCGGAAGCCGCCCTGAGGTGTCAAGCACTCCCTCTATCTAAGCGACTGAGTCTATGGAGTGGGTGGGTGGGGCGAAAGCGAGTTTCTGGCTGAATCTTAAGGGATGAAGGGAGAAACAGGAAGGGATGAAGGGGGAAACAGAAGGGGGGACCGCCTATTTATCCTTCTACCACTTTCCATGACCCCCCTTCGCCTGCCGATAGCCTCCAGTCAAGCTGGCTCTTATTATCGTCTCCTCTATTTTCAATATACACTCTGGTCATAAAGTAATCAATTGTTGCGCCTGCACTAACCGCGAAAGGATCTGAGAGTCTCACTCATCCTTGCGCCCGACTCCACAGGCTTATTGCCAAAGTATTCAAGGGAAAAAAAGAATTACACCGCTCATGAACGATATCCAGACATCTCGTCAATCATCTTCCTCGCTTTCACCATCCCCCCCTCAGCATCCTCAATCGCCTTCTCCACAAGGTTCATCGCGTCCTGCATATTCGACAACATCCCTCCGCTTAATAACTTCCCCAGGTGCTCCTCAGACATCCGTTCCACGGCTTTTTCCAACGAATGACTAAGCTGGCTGACCAGTTGCAGGGCGTCGTCGAGTGTCTCATTGGACTGGTCAGATACTTCGGCATCCATGACGCGTGACAGCGTAGTTTTGTGTTGCTCGGCTATTGAGTCCCGTAAAACGGGGAATCTCAAATGTGCTGCAACACCTCTCGATACGAGAAGAGCTCGGAGCGCGACCGGGGCGGAGTGCCGCGAGCCCAGACCAATGTAGAATTGGATGGCTTGGGCCTCTGAAGACAGCATGTACTCACGGCATAGCTTGACCTTCGGGATACTGGATCGCCAGAAAGTTTGGATTCGGCCTACGGCTTCAGTCTCGGCCTGCGTGTACTTCTCATCAAGTATGGTACTTGAAGAAGTTTTGCCGGTGGTAGTGTCGGGGGAGGTAGGACGTATCATGAGCGAGCGCACATCATCCATGGAACGGGTCGTCACTCCAGCCTCATTTTGAAACTTGCTGAAGGATTGTAATCGACTTGGATCCTTCGACACGATTACCAGTGGATTCTTACCTTCGTACATCGCAAATGAGGAAGCAAGTTTCTTGCCTAGCTCATCCGGATTTTTGTGTTCGAGATGATCTGCACGTACGGAAGAGTAGCGAAAGACCTGCCGCATCCATGGTTCAGTGACGAATTAGAAAGCATCTATTCCCCAAAACTCACCTCATTTGCATAATGCCTCGCAGTACTAATCCCACTTTGAAAGGTTGGTAGATTGACGAGCCCAATCGCCAGAAACTCTGCGTTTCGCTGCTGCAAAAGTGACTGATGGTATTTCCTTTTGCCGTACGAGAAAGACCAGCCTTGTTGCAGTGCTTTGTCCAAACGGGTAAGGAGACGAGAGAAGGTCTGCACTAATTGAAGAAGGCATTCATGATATCTTTGCGTATCCTCCCACACCAATGAGCTAGGTGAAAGGCTGCTTTGACTCATTCGCGGGATATACAGCTCGATCCAGGATTGAGGGACGATGAACGCCTGCGAGGAAGTTCTCAGGATCTGTACGAGTTGTCAGAGAGTCATCGCTTGTGCATTAGAGATTGAAGGAAAATACTAATAGTAGTGCAAGGTACTCGATGACAGTAGTGACAGCATGCATTGATGAAAGCTCTTGAACATCGAGACTCTCTAAATCGGTGAGAAACTTTTCCAACCCCCGTTGCTGCAGTGGATTAGCTCAGTGCACAGCTAATGATAAGACTAATGATACACGCGATACATACAAACAGAAAAGCGTTCGGGGTTCTGCTATCATCTTCAAGCGAATTCAGGAGCCTAAGGTGCTGTTGCATGACCCCTCGATTTGAGATGTTCCAAAGCTTGTATGACAGCGCCCGGAAGAAGCGAGAGTGAAAGTTTTGGCCTGTGAGTGTTAGCAAATCCCAACCCATGTTTATAAGTAGGGCGTACCAAACGTCTTCGCAAGTTGCATTTGCTCGAGCAGTGAAGAAAAATCGCTTCTCTGCGTCCAGTCTTTACCCAACCTGTGATAAAGTAGGTTTTCGAGACAAGACCCAATCACCGAGGCTTTGCCACTACGAAGCTCCTCAGCTTGTATCTTAGAGATGATCGAAGCGTCTTGTTCGAACGGAGATACGTAAGTCAGTTGGCGAAGCAAGCGCTCAAGCCAGCGGCGTCCTGAAAATGAATTGTTAATTGCATGTGATCATGTCCGTTGGAGATGACTGACTAATTGGCAAAAACTTTTCCTGAAACTCCCTCGTCATGATGTTGCGGTTGTGCAGCACAGTCAGGTCACAGAAGACAGCGCTCACACGTCGCAGATCCTAAATCGGAATTCAGAGACAGGTACAAAGCACTATTCCTGGGCGCCATACCTCAATGATACGTGAACAATCGACCGTTCTGAGGCGTTCATGCAGCTGAGGGCAGTTCTTGCCTCGCCTCTTTTTGGAGCAGAATTCTGCAAAAGATGAGGATCAACTACAATGGGCAATAAGCCTCACAATTTTACCTTTCAAAAGATACTGCGAACAGCGTAGCGGATGCTTCTTCTTGAATAACTCGTCTGCTTTTATATCCAGAGCCAGTGTTGCACATGCCAATCGATCGAGCACCCACTGCTTTGCCGTCTGCGTCAGGTCGACAGCGCTAGCGTCAGTTATGGCTTCACGAAGCGGTGACCAAGGCAACAAGAAAGATGGCTTTTTCGAGTCATCCGTCGTCCACACGCCCGTCAGCAGAAGTGTGGTTCTCCTAGCTTTGCTATCGCCTTTTAGAGCAAGGTCTTTGCTAACCTTGATCGCCTCTTGGATCATCTTGAATGGAAGGCCATCGAGATCAGACGCCTGATACATTGCTGTGGTGTCGAGAATTGACTGAAGAGGTCAGACAATTGACGTTATGGTGCAGACGGGCAGCTCCCGCGACTCACCTGAAGACTTAAGAAATCCTTGATCTTCGAACTTTTCAAGCCTGCATATTCCAGAGTGGTCGAGCTTTGAGTGTAAATTCGATAGGCATCTCCCCATTGTTGAACTTTGCGTGCGACATTCGGTAGTAGTATGTATCCTGGTTCTTCAAAAAACTTGGCCGCCGCATCCTTCGGGGAAGCGCTCATCATTCGGCCTGCCCAGACGTAGTCCAACACATTCAGAATCTCGTCCTCCGGTATCTCATTAGCGGATCCCGATGATTGCTGTTTCAACCAGACGTTGAGGGCCTTCTCGAAAAGACACATTTTGACAAGCAAGGAGAAGAGATCTTTGTGTCTCTGCCGCTCCATGTAAAAATTGACCAAGTCATCGTACATCTCGTACTCGATGAAGCAAGCTTCCTGTTCAGTGTGTGATCCAAGGATTGCGATAGCGTCCTTGCGATGCTCGCGGGATATCTTCCCTTGTTTAAGCAGCAATTTGCAGAGGCGGCTGTATGTTCGATGAGCGTCGAGTGGGATTTGCTCACGGTTTCTGTACGATATTTCTTAGTCCTCACAGCCTCAGTATAAAGCAATGGGTGGAACTCACAAGCTTAGATACGAGACCAGTTGATCAAATTTGCCCCCTTTGCGCAACGCAGCAGCTGCTTCGACGTATCTCCCATCCCAATGGTAACATTCAGCAGCTTTTTCGTGGAGATCTGAGTTCGCGAAGAGCTGTGCGGCTTTTCCGTAGTCTCTATTTTGCAACCATAGATCTAGCAAAATGCGTCAAACAGAAGCTTTGGCAGTCACGCGAAGTTCCACTCACCTGCAGCGCGCTCAAATTGGGCCATTCTCACCAGGTTTCTAGATGCTTCGCCGATGAGATTCATTTCTAGGAAAAGCCCAACCGCCGCTTCGAGGTTTTGCCGGAAACCTTCGATGTCGTCTTCAGCATCGCAAATTCTCCCATCCTCCTCATAGATCTTGGCCCTCGCGATGGTTTCTCCTCGATGGTCCTTCGCTTTTGCAAAGCACATTAGTGCCTGAGAAATTATGATTAGCAACTCAAAGCAGACAGCTCCTGAAGGCTAGGATTGACCGACATCTTTATAGCTTCTTTGCTGCATTAGCTGTTCTGCTCTTAATGACCATCTTCGGGGGTCGTTCGAAGTACCAGGGCGAAGAGTTTCGAGACTCGCCGCGAACTGAACTGAGTAAGCACGCTGACTTTCAATGGCAGGGCTACTGACGTTCGCGTCGTTTAGTTGGGTCACTTCAACTAGCGACTCTGGCACATCTTGCGTAAGCAATTTCACGACCGACGCTATGGCGGCCTCGTCGCTCTCGATGAGAAAGAGTTGAATGCGCGCTCGTGTGACGGCGACATAAAGATGCTGATTGAAGATGTCAGCAATGTAGAAGGATTTGGACTGGAACAGGACTGGTTACCTTGAGATCCGAGCACATCGCCTGGGGAGCATTAGCAAACATAACTTTCCGTCCGAACCTTCGAAAAGACCAAGAGGACGAACCGAGTTTTTCCTTGCATCAAAGACAGCAGTTTCGTCCTTCACCAGCGCATTCAAGCTTCTTATGCCCGCAGGGCTAGGGCTTTCTGAGAAGAAATTCCACAAAATGACATCGTCGAACTCCATGCCTTTGCTCTGAAGGATAGTGAGGACCAGAGCAACGTTGCCAATCTGGTCTTGAAGCCTCGTCTTCATTTTTTCATCGCGTACGAGAATCACTTGCTCGGCGCCGAAGTCCGCAGATCGCTCGGACAGTTTGACGTGGCCAACGTTGCTCGAGACGAGGATCTAGATACCACATCCGACTAGACAAGAGGTCAGAACGTCACAAGAAAAATCATTTGATGAGCCACTCGCCGAAGAGTACAGGCTTTGGACCCAAAAGACATCCAATCTCTGGCTCCAATTTATCTACCGTGTCCGGGAAACCTTCTTTGTCAGTACTAGATCTACAGCATGATTTGCAACGAGCAACGGATACCTTTCCATAGCATTGCCATGACTAATGATGCCAACGCCAAGATTCCTTGATGGGAGCGATAGTTCTTGTTCAGCGTGAACATAATGGTTTGTGCTAGTTGTTTCTGATTCGCGGCGGCACTGGTAGCGGCGAAGTGATCATGAAAAAGCGCTTTGATATCCGCGAACCGGAAGGTTGAATCTTGAGAAATTGCCTGTGCGGTATCGCCGGCTGGAAGGTTTGCATTAGCTACAGACTGAAGGCCTCGTAATAGAAACTCACCGAAATGAAAACCCCGACTGTCTTTGATGAAGCTCAAGAGCAATTCAAAATCCAAACCGCGTTGATCTTGGACTTCTGTCGAGTGGTCAGTGCGTGACCACTTTAAGTCGACTTGACTCATACCGTCGATGTATACTTCGTCGAAGGAAGACGCCAACAATTGCTGGAGCAGCGGATCCCCCCGCACTGCCCTCAGCAGTCTCACGACGCGATCAACATGGTCTACGCCCTCGGATGCGATTTTCAGATCCTCATAAGCCTGAAACGCTTCATATACACGAGATCTCTCGACTTCTGATTGAAAAGCTGGTGCCAGCCGGCTGCTTCTTGTCAAGTATTCTTCGCGAGAGAGAGGTATCAGCGATTCCCGAGACGAAGCAGATCCCTTGATCACACCCATGATCTCGGCGAACACCAGATCAACAGAGACATGCTTTGTGATCCTGTGGGGAAGATGCGGCCAGTAGTCCAATCTGAAAGTCTGAAAGTCAATGAACTGTCCCTTTGGCCGCTTTATTGTCAATTTGACTTCTTGAGCTTGATTGCCAGCATGCGCCTCTGAGTTGTGGAAATTCTTGCGATCCATTGCTCTAATTCAAAAAAAGTGGGGCGTCAGCAAAGACAAAACTTAACAATGAGGCCCAACTCGTCGCAGGGTCATACCTCACTGTGTTCTCCAACAGTTTGAGAAAGCGGTCGAATGTGCAGACGAGTGGATAGCTATCATCGCTCAATGTGAGTGCACTATCATTTGTACGAGTGCCCTCAGCGAAGCTCATCAAGGGGTCGTCGTCTTCTTGAAGCACCTCTAGATTGAGTGACTTTGACGTCAGGGTCTCTATCAGTCTCCGGACGTAAGCCCTCAACTTATCGGCAAGGAAGCTCGAGCGCGTGAGTAGGACCTGTTTTGGTAAACAAGTATTGTTAGCAAACCACGAAGACTGCCAAAGCATAGCGCTACTGACCTGTCTAATCCGTCTCTCGCCTGGCAGCCTCCTTCTAGCTAGATGCTTCCCAACCAACTTGAACACCAGGCATGTTGTCTTCCCAGTCCCACTGCGACCCAGAATGAGGCTTGCCGTCTGGAAGTGACCTATTACTTGGATCTCATCTGGAGACAGATCGAACGGAAACTCGGCAGTCAGGTCATTGGCCAGGATTGAGCGAATCACGGGCGCCGTCAGAGCATAGAACTTGTTTGCCATGTCGATAGTGTCCTGGTCCACAACCCTCACGTCTAGGTCTGTAGGGCGACGGGATGAAACTGCAAAGACTTGGGGATGGTCCTTGAACTGCGCAGGAAGTTGTTTGCCATCAAGAGAGGGCGGTCGCTGTTGACAGCGACGGATGATCTCAGCAGAATAGGTTCGCTGAAGGACGGCAACCCGCTCGATGGATTTCGAGATCTGATGACCTTTAGCATACGATTGGCAACAAAGATGGGTCGGACTACTTCAGAAGGGTTGCCGACTTCCCAAACTTGTGTTTGTTAGTGCTCCATCGAGTTTAACGTTGCTTGGGCGCTCACTTTTGATCAACTGTTGCGGCACTTCCATCTCCCCAGCGATCCCTACGTCTACCTGCCACAGGATGAATGTCTTCTGTCCACATTTTTTCATCGCAAGGGGCACCCTCAGCAGCTTCCGCTGCTTTTCGGACCCCGCCAGTCGGTATTTCCATTCTCCTGATGCCAAGCTGAGCAACTTTTCTTGAATGGGACCGAAGTGACCTGATCGACTAATTGAGTGATTGAATTTGTTGCTTCATTGAACAGGGAATGCTTACCCGAGCGATTTAGGCCCTGAATGCTCTTCAGAGCTTGTACAGATAACAGCACTTTCCAGTCCCCGACCGATTTGCCAAGTATGTCGACTTGCAGATTGGACACGGCGGCAAGACTCTTGTCGCTCACTGCTGTGAATATGGAGTTCGTTCTGGGTGCTGCAAGGCTCAAGGCTTCTTTGCACAGCTTACATGGGAAGGTCTTGGCTATGACACGGAGAATCGAAACTGTGGTTTCGCCTTTGAGTGTCTGGATGGCTTGCTGAAGTTCGCTACGTGAGCTCGGGACTTCGAGTCCAAATTCCTTGAGCGACACAAGTAGATCATCCTCTAGTGTGAGAGCGTGGGCATCTGGCCCCTCCGGCGCCCCCTGCCTGCTGATGACATGGGCTTTCTTATTGTCCGGGTCGAGCGCTGTCAAGCGAGCTGATGAGGAGGTCGCATCTCGGGTCAACTGTTGTGATCGTAATTGTGATTCCCGTTCAATATTTTCCTGTAACCTGTGAAGAGCTCTCTTAAGACCTATCAATGTCCCCCATCGTTGAATCTCCTTTGGGATGCCGTGTTTGACCGTACAGGACTCCACGAGGTCCACCAGCCTCCGAGTCCATGTCTCCAAAGTTGCGGCATCTTGCGTCACGGTGATTGGCAAGCAAACCCAATGACACATGGTTTCCCCACCCGACTCATCGGATGCAAGGTGCTCCAGGATGTTGCCATAGCCTGCAAGCACGGATGCTAGCTTTCGCAGCGTAGGGGGCTGGGATACAAAGCAATTTTCAAGAGCTGGTACCAGAAGCTCAACCACTTGGGCAATTTCGATTATGTCGGGAAAGGTGGGGAGTATCTCAAGGAGGAGGGTGACTGTTTCCGATGCTATGCGATCTCTCGCGGGAGGCTCAGGTGGAAGGTGTTGGAAGGCGTGATCACGAACGAAGGCTAGGCGACGTCTTATCGGAGGCTTTGGCTGAAGTTTTTGGAAAGCATGAAGGCGGTGGAAGACATGAGCGAGGCGATGACTGTGTGTAGTGAGGTGCAAAAGAGTTTTCTCCTTAGTCTGACCTTGGGCAAGGCTGGATATGTGCTCAGGATGTCTGATGATACCGTTGACTGTCTCGTCGTAGACGCTCCTGCTGGGCTCCACCTCGCTCTCGAGGAGACCAAGGAGCGTTGGATAGTCCCGCATAATTGTTGGAAACAGAAGTTGTGTGAAGACAATGGTGGGATCGTCTGGGTTGCAAAGTTTTGTTGCTGAGAGTGAGCTTGAGATCACGAAGTTTCGTTTTCGTAAATTGAACGCGTCTCTTTATAAATTGAACGAAGCTTTATCAATTGATCACTTTACCTGTTTCATTGATAAAGCGAGGCATCTGTTTACGAATTGAACAACGCCGCTGTTACCCCCATCGCCAAGCTCGGATAACTACACCAGCTGGTCCGGGAAGCCACCTCTCGGCTACGGAAAACCACCTTTTGACGAGAGTTGTTTGCAATGTTGTTTGCTATCTACTTTGGTGAATGATGAATGGGTATACGGAGGCGTTGAAAATAGGGGAGATGGTAATCTCCGCTTTTACCTGCTCGCTCCTAGATAGACTCCTATCCAGCTTCAACCTACATACCAAAATGCCCCATATGACCTCGTCCTCCAACAGGGTATGAGCCCGGGTTAGTGCAAACTGCCTGGGTTGTTGCTCCGTATTCAGTGACTACGACAAGCTCACTGCCACCATGACTCTCGCCGTACATCACCCAATCCGACCTCTGACCGAGAAAAACTTCGATGACTGACTTATCAATATTCTAGTTCATCTACGATCAAAAAAGCTATGACAGTGTACTCAGACTGCGTCTGATGACATGAAAAATTAGGAAAAGAGTAAACAAGCTGCTGGTGTCATGACTCTCATTATCAACGTTGACGTCAAACAAAAGCTGATCAAAGAAGACTTCAATGATGATTGCAAAATGCTTAAACATTTAAAAGTCTTACTTCAATCTTTTTTAAGCATGAAGTTTATGCATGCTGTCGTTAATTGACTCCAAGAGTCATCGGCAAAACGGGATCCCTAGCCCGAGGACTTCCTGGGCTGCCAGGGCCGGGCTGGGCCAATCTGCCCATGTCCGGCCCTTGCGCTGGCTGAGCGCCCGGGGCATAAGGGCAGGCGAGGGGTGGGAAATTCGGTTTATGCTCCCACCTGCTGCGCCCCTGCACTGCCCTTAAATACTCCCTCTTGCTCTGTTATCCTCCCCCCTGCTCCCTCCTGCTCCCTCTAGAGCGGCCTTGCTCCCTTCCTCGAACGGAAACGGCAATTACCAATCCTAAATTCGGGGTGTATATAATATATATATATAGGGGAGGAGGAGCGAATGGGAGGCAAAAATGGTTTGGGTCTTGTGCTCTAATATTTAGATCCTGCGTTTGATCCTGGTTAAGTTGAGGAATTGCTTTTTGTGGTGTGAACGTCATATTTGTTTGCTTCTTACTTTCTACTCCCTGCTCCAAAAGTTTTAGAATGTGATGTGTAGATGTGAAATAAAAATATTAGAACACAATCAAGATTAGAGCTGGACCGTAACGGTTGCGCGAAAGACTGGAAAGACTGCAGTCTTGCTCTCTACGTCAGTGATCGAATGAAATATGGAAGCCCAACTTCAGGGTAACTCACTACGCACTCTCATTGGTAGATGCCCAGAGGATCAATAGAACGACGTCCAGCTTACGACGTTCAGCTGTATCTCCGGATTTAGGTGATTGTAAATCCGCTTAAACCCGTGGTAGAAGGGTGAGAATCCTGCTTCCCTATAGCACTACAACTACGACTCCGTCTTAACCGCCTCAGAGATATTTCCATACTAGCACACCAACCTCTCTTCATTCAAATTTCTTGGCATCCCACACGATGGCACAAAAATCGGACATTGTGTTGATCAGTGGCGGAAACACGGGTATTGGATACGAAACCATTAACAAATTGGGGTTGGAGAACCCTTCCTACCAAATCCTGATGGGATGTCGCGACTTGGCTAAGGGAGAAGAGGCGATTGCAACGCTCCCTGCTGGCATATCTGTATCCCCTATTGTACTGGATTGACCTTGGATACCTCCATCGCCGAATGTGTGGACCTGATATCGAAGAACTATGGCCGACTAGACGTGCTCATAAACAATGCTGGCTGGCTTGGTACGGGCACCACCCTACGAGAGAAATATACGTCGACCCTTTCGGTGAACACAGTATCAGCCGCTTGTTTGACAGACGCTTGTCTCCCCCTCTTGAAGAAATCGGCCCATCCTCGCATCATTTTTGTCACTTCCAGCCTAGGGAGCTTATCCAGGACCTCACAGGCGTATACCAACCGCCCTATACCTTACAGGGCGTCAAAAGCGGCAATGAACATGATTGGCGTCTGCTATGCCCGGGAATTGGAGGCGGAGGGTTTCAGCATCAATATCTGCGATCCGGGCCTGAACGGCACTGGTCTGGCACGCCAGGCTGGAGCATCGGAAGAGATGATTCGTAGTCTCCCTCATCCAAGCGGTGGGGCAATCAACATTGTCAGATTAGCAACGTTGAAGAAGGGCGAAGAGACAGGTGCTTTCTCGTGCAAGGAAGGACCGTTGCTATGGTAGGAGCGAGGAAGGAATGATAGCTAGAGGTCTTCAGAATCGTATCGCTCGTACTGTCGCAGAGGTGTCAGTCCCAGAGTATCACGTAGGGTGATTCTGATGCGCTTACATCAGCATACTGTCTCAGATGATGACACTACTCGTAACTTAGAAGCTATATGCAGTAGTCATCTTTCAACAAGAATTGGGGCCGCAAAGCAACCTGTCGAGCCTGTGAGTTTGTGAGAGTAAGGTAGTTGCTATCTATATAGTACTGAAGCAAGAGTCCATTCTGATCGTTGGTTGCCAAGTGTTACATCAGGTGACCCAACATCAAAACTTTTCGACCCCGCACTATGTTTTTCGCTGCGTCGACCCGTGCAAGTCGTTTTCTTCCGTTTAAACTACCATCATTCCTTTTTCTTTCGCTTCAACTACCATCCTGATTTTTACAGTTCATTGAAGTCGTTGTACGTACATCAGGTGACCGGAAATCGTCTGATCGACGATTGAAATTTTCGGGGTTACAGTTGGTGGGGGGTTGGAAAAGTTGAGCCAGGGCCGGAACTTTTTTTTTTTGATCCCGATCCCGGCTCAACTTTCTGCATATGCTAACCATGAGTTCAAAATTATTCCAACCCCGGCTCAGCTTTCTGCATATGCTAATCATGAGCTCAAGAATTGATGTTATATAGCTAAAGTAGCTAGAAGACAAACAGCTTGAGCGAAGTATTGAAGCCGTGCATATGCACAGCTTGAGCGAAGCATCGAGAAAACAGCACAATCACAGATCATGCATATTCTATATCATGAATAGCAAGACGAGCGAAGATTCTTCTACATATGCTTAGCATATGCACAAAACATGCGAAATCATGAACTCAATTTGTGACATGTTATTCAACAAGCTCATCAGATCTTTCTCGTGCATTTTCTTCTTCATTCTCGTTGTTCAGCTCATGATTTGCATCATCGCTTTTCTCGTTGTTTTCAACATTTGCATTGAATGAATCTTGAGCGAGCTGAGTTTCTTCTTAGTATATGCGCAGCATATGCGAAGTGCGACACTCATCTTCAAGTCGTTCATTGATGTTTCTTTGTGCTCAGTTGATGCTGCGCATATGCATCGACGAGGCTTTGATGATCAGATGTGTATTTTATTGTGGCCTCGCTTAATGCTCTTGGCATATGCTTCGCATAGGGTCCGAAGCTTTTCCAACCCGCCGCCAAGTCTTGAATGTGCGGGGCATATGCGAATTTTAAAGTTCAACCCGACGCCAAGAATTTTTTCCGACCCCGACTCAACTTTTTCAACCCTCCGGCCAGCTGTAACCCGGAAATTTTCTTACCTGTTTACCTGTTTACCCGTACATACCTGCATCTGTCGTTACCTACATTGTACGCGTATATATCAATCTTTATCTCTTTTTACGAATCTTTTTCATGTCTCAACGCACCTGTACTCGCTGTGCTCATAATCGTCCCATTCATGAATTCTTCAATTCTAATTCAACGCGTGTTTTGAATCTTTGTTTATCGATTTACCTGTTTATTCATACACACTGTATGCTTCATACATGCTTCATAGCACATGCTAATTAGTTCAATAGAAAGCACTCTTCATGACTCGATATCAAACTTCCTACCAAACTCCCTACCAAACTCCCTACCAAACTCTCTACCAAACGCCCTACCGAATTCCCTACCAAACTCCCTACCAAAAGCCCTACCAAACTCCCTACCAAACGCTCTATCGAACTCCCTACCAAACTCCCTACCAAAAGCCCTACCAAACTCCCTACCAAACTCCCTACCAAACTCTCTACCAAACTCTCTATCAAACTCTCTATCAAACGCCCTATCGAATTGTTATGAAGAAGAGCTTGGAATAACGATAACGGATTCTCTACATCTCATTGACTTTCTCATTGGCTTCCCCATTGGCTTCCCCATTAACTTTCTCATTGGCTTCCGATAGACCACATATGGAGCACTGGATAGGTCACATATGAAGCACTGAATAGTTCACATATGGAGCACTGGATACGTCACATATGGAGCACTGGGTAGGCCACATATGGAGTACTGGATATATCACATATGGAGCACTGGATAGTTCACATATGGAGCACTGGATAGTTCACATATGGAGCACTGGAACGTCACATATGGAGCACTGGGTAGGCCACATATGGAGTACTGGATATATCACATATGGAGCACTGAGTAGGTCACATATGGAGCACTGGGTAGGCCACATATGGAGCACTGGGTAGGTCACATATGGAGCACTGGGTAGGTCACATATGGAGCACTGAATATATCACATATGAAGCACTGGATACGTCACATACGAAGCATTGAATATACTACATATGAAGCATCGAAAGGACAGTAGAGTTGATTTTACAAATCTGTTTCTTATTTTGCACTTTTAGGAGATTCGCCACTAAATTTGGTGAGGCTCTCGGCAAATTCTAAAAAACGGCACAGGTTTCGCAATCAACGATATCTAATTAAAAAGACGTAGTGCAGAGCAATTTCCATCGGAAATGGCGATCCCCTCGTCCGTGCCGTACAGTAGATGGCACGATGGCTACTTGAACATCGGGATGATATCTTATCAGATGGAGCTAAACCATAGAGGATAAGCGGTTCCACCCCTTGTCCGCGTATCAGTCTTCCTTCGAATGCCCGATTGACAGGTCTTTAGCTAATCTTTTCCCTCTAAAGAAGTGATCAGGCAACGTAGACCTACAAATACCTGTCCTTGACTGCGATTGCTCCGAAGATGTGTCATCAAACTCCTCAACCGCAGGATTCGTTTCTAACGTCTTCGAACTAGCAGCTTCCTAGTCCTCTTCAGTGCGGACAAGTATGTGGCCAAAGTCACAGACCGTAAGTGTAGCGTGTCATTGGTCTTTCCTTTGCTGTTACTCTACAGGTGGGTATCGCCAAGATAATTTAGACATAATGCGATTGTGTTACTTAGCATGGTCAATTGACGTCATTGAAGAAGTTGAGGAAGTCTGTACCTCCGTACTGTCTAATCAAAGCTTTAAGCTCACTGACCTATCTCGCCGAAAAAAGTGGGGATTGTCTGCTCGCTCTTTCTCCTGGCGGACATGCTTCGTATGGAAGAGCAGGTTAGTCTGTACGCATGTCTTTATTTCTGAGGGTTTTTGCAAGGACTAACTTGCTCGGGAAACTTGCCAGCTTTGTTGCGTCTAGATATGGTGATGATGGGTGTTTCAATGGTTGTTTGACGAAGAGTGAACTTGCGACACGGTTTCGTTGAGTTTCTAGCCTGCAATGCATGTCTGATAACTGGTACAATTGAAGAGTTGAAAAACCAAGATGTGATAGGGGTATATCGTAACTCGAATCCGAAGTGTAGGGCCCACTTGGTCAAGCAAGATACCTGCTCACGGCCATTTTCACGTTTCTCTAGTACAAAAAGAAATGCTCTCTACGGTCGTTAGTTGAAAACAGTTGAAATCCATGTTCGCATGATCATCAGCATTAACAACTCACCGGCTGCATGATCTTAAAGATTTTTGTACAATCGTGAAGCATAGACTTGAAGAGGAAGGCTCAAGACAGAGTGTAAAGAAAGATCGTAGTGCGTCCGGTTCACAATGAGAACCCTTCACCACGCTAACGATGAGCTCGCTGCTGCAGGGTACGTCCGCTCAAGCTCTCTTAGCACATTATTAGATCGAATCATTCTTCTCTGTCGAACAGCCCCAGGCTGCTTACTAGCATCTTTTCCAAAACACACACCATATCTTCGCAAACCTTAGCCTCATACTGTGTTTGGGAGTATTCGCCGGTGCATCGACGACAAAAAGCTTTCATCAGCTTGTCGACTTTGAAAACCTCGCCTTTGAATACATTCACTTTGATACTCTCCTCGTCTTGGTGGTTTGTTATATATGCTCCGAGACTCAGGCGACCAGGCACCGTATTTCTCCTCTCCGACACCATGCTGTGCAGGGAGACGGCAGAGGAGTAGGGTGTATTCCAATGAGACCCAGGCTTGCTCACACTCGCTGATGCACATGCGCTTTCCATATCTCCAGTCTCTAAATTGAAGATGCCAGTCCCATCACCCTGATTCCAGGTGGTACTTCGAGAACGGGTTGAAGATTCCGAAGAGGGAGGGTTCTGGCGACATTGAGGATAAACAGATTTGCAGACGGTTATCACCTCAGCTATAAGGGCTCAAAACTAAGGATGTAGTTGGCATCATGGTTAGAGCAGTCTTGAGCACTAAGAATGCTGTGACACCGAGAGATCGTTCTTCTAATTTGGTTCAAGGCGAATTCAAAGAAGAGTGACACGATGGGGCCTTGAGAGAGTTCGGAGAGGAGCTGCAAGATCTTCTGGCGGCAGTAACAAGACGTGGGAGAAGTGGCTGACGAGTGTGGTTGCAAGGCTCGAGCACAGTCTTAGGGGATCTTTTCAGGGCCTCAAGACGTGTTCCACGCTGTAGGCGGTATCTGGGGCTGAGTGGGGCATCTATCTTGAGGCAGGTTCTGGATATCGCTCCTGGTAAGCTGGGCCTGACTGCCATGAATAGGACCTTCGCCGTAGGGTTGAAGGTAGTTCCGACGAGTCTCAGTTGAATCATCCACAGACGAAATTTGTTCAGGATTACCCAGGTCGTTTGCGTTCTGGAAGAAATCCATCCAGTTATAATTCGAGCCTAGCGGGTCTATCATCGATGACGCAGACTCCTCGAAGATGGAAGTCTCCTCTTCTGACAGTAAGGACAGTTCATCTGGCAGAATAGCACGTTGATGTACCGTGTGTCTTGACTGTGGTGGCTCTTGTACTTGCTTTCGTATGCTGTTCCGATTCGCTGAATGTTTACCGGAGCGCATAGATACACCATAGACACATTGTATATCATGAGACTGACAGCGAGCACACGTGGGGCGGGCTTTGCTACACCTGACCTTGGCGAGATTGCGGGCATCACAGGAGTTTCTCAACTTGAGGTTTCGAGGGGTCTGGTTGTTGACAGACATTCCGTAGGAGTAGGGTTTGGCGGATGCCAGTAGGGTGCAAATTTGTAGGGAGAAGAATTTTATGTAATGATGCTCTACCCAGGGAGTCCTGCAATCAGTATCAAGAAAGGTAGTACATACGGAAATTTATGACCCTCAGACCTTACCAAAAGTATGAACGCTCGCGGTGAAAGCATCAGATATCTTTGCCCTATTTTGGCGATTTCATTAAATCACGTTGGGATGTAGGATGTGATACATTAGAGTGAAGGAAAATGCTCATCGATGAAGGAGCCAGGTTAGTAAGTCCGCTCTGAACGTAGGCAGGATGCGAACCTGTCAAAGTAGGCGATGTCTCGCCACCAGCCCTGAATATTCGATCCAATTTGCTAGTAGTACTAACGTTCAATGTCAGCATAACATCGTGAGTAAGAGTCTTTTTCAGGGCCTTCATCCAAGCAAACCAATCGGCTACACAGCCACGGTACCACAGGGAAGGCCAACCCATACTCTCAATGAGGCCAGCAGCGGTAGCCTCGATTACAGTGGGGTGGTTTCTTGCTTACTCCGCGAACCTGACAAATCAGATGATGATCTTTTCAAGCCCTAGGACAGGGGATTTTGAATGAATAGATACCGGTGATTGATGTTGATTCATAGGCTGTTTGGAACCCAATAGACATTTGACTGGGATAAGGGCACGTCGCGCGTGTGCAGCCTTAAAGTTCATGGATACCTGGTAGCTCACTTGAACTTTGACTGACCTGCAGCCTTGCACGTTTCGATCACACTGTTGGTCCGGTCAGATATCTGTCTTGCCAAGACTCACACCGCCCTCTGGAACAACCTGCGATCGGATTTCGAAGAATCCGATGATTCCATACAACATTATTCCAGATGAGACACACTTTGGCACACCGTTGTCTACCTATCCAAGCAAGTTCTACCTTCAGAAAACATCGGACTGGGGACGACTATGATGAATCAATTAAGAAGACTGCTCGTAGCAGTGCATGTAATTCCTCAAGCGATTCTCGCGCGTCACAGGCCGACTCTTGACCGCTATTCGGCGGCAAAGTACCATCCGTCTTGGCTTGCATTAGAGAAACATGAGGATTTCCAACCTTACCTATACATCTGCGTAGATAGAACCAACGTGATTTTGCGAACATATGGCCTCTTGTGACCTGGCGGGAGCGTGGTGTTTGACCTCGAGATCTGACATAGTAGTCCTAACGGTTTCTTGCGGCGAGCACTCTTGCGAAGGGACTTGTCAATTGCAACTATTCGATCAAATCCTTATCCCATTCAAGGCTGTGCTGTACATTTTCTGATAAAGTAGTCATCACTCAGCTAACGAATTGAACCTCTGAAGTCAATCCTAAGCATCACTTGTTATTAAGCCAATGCAACTTTTCATGCCAGGTAGCTTCGCACGTACGATCTCGGCTGTTCGAGCTGTTAGCAATCAGCAAGCTTGGTAGAACATGTATGAATTCCATAGTAATAAAAATGAATGACAACAACGACCGATGGGGTTTCGTGTCGCGCTTAATCTGTCATTTCCGATCAAGGATTAAAAAGATAGTTTTCGATAAGTTGCTGTCGTCTTCAAGCAGCTCATTCTCGCTGTATAGTGTTATTCTGCTGCCAATACCTGAGTCCGCCCAGAGTCCCGGGAAAATTGAAGTATCTGCATAGAGATTTTCCCATGATAATACAGGGAGCCAGGTTCGAAGCTGTGCTGCATAATCTAAGAACTGTCTTTTTACATAATTACAGTGAGCTGTCATGTACTCGCATTGTTCCTTGCAAATATCAACACCGGCGGTAACGAAGACATTCTTATCAATGCATTGGATTTCAATTAAAGTCGTGTCTGCGCAAGGTCATAAACTAGTCAGTTCATACAGAGATATCAATATAAGATTAGAGTTCAAGTCCTACTAAGGAAGATCCACTACCTTGTCCAATTCCTATTTTCAAAGCAAACGTTGAAGTTGTCGATGCCTGTCAGAACCTAAGTTCCGTGGGTGGAGAGCTAGAAAGAAGTGGGAGTAGCTCTCAACATGGGGAAAGCAACAACGAATCCTCTGCCCGTACAAGCAGAACAGATCGGATCGAGGCAAAATCATCTCGCACGCCATGGCGTTCATGTTCCGCCAGAACGTCTCATCCTAAGTCTTAGTAGAGTGAATTTGATGAAATCGCTTCCTGGTTGACTATTAATTTGATATGCCCTCAATGATAGCTCGAGAGGGCCAAGACATAGATTGAAGCCTGACCTCTGAGCCCGGACCCATGGAAGCAACTCCGCTATACCATCCTGCATGCTCCAGAGTCGGAAGATAGGCGGTCCGAGCCGTACAATTGTCAGCTACTTGAGGACTAATATGGAGGAATGGAGGAATGAAGGACTTAGAAGCCACGCTGTTGGCTGAAATGTGGGCTAAGGTGCAGGGGGAGACTCGTGTAGCAACTAGAGAGAGAAAACGGTCTAGATACCATGCGAGATGCAAGAGGAGCGGTCAAGCTATCAGGCCCAGACCGAGGAGGAGAGACTCTGAGGAGCACCGATGTAGCAGTGAAGATTTTCGGCCATGAGTCGAAGAAGCCTGTTTGTGGTAAGTAGTGTCCAATATAATTATGTGAGGATCAATGACTACTTACGTCTTGGATGATGGAGAGGCAAAAGTAAGTCATTGGAAGTGACCACTAATGAAGATTGACACTCTCAGCCCAAGGCCTGTCTTCCAGGCCTCCGAGTCGCTTTAGATCAGCTATGGCTGCATGACAGAGTGCGGAATGCGTTGTCCGAGGACATGTCTGTCCAGCTACTTGTAGCAGATCATAAGGTAGGAAGGTAAAGTAGTGTCCCGAAGAGTTAAGAGAAAGCCAAGCCAGCCGGATAAGATACGAATAAGTGCTGAGAATTACGCCAAGTCGGGTACTTTGGATACTTGAACCTAAAGCCCAACCAACAGCCGAGCATCTTCAACATCGACGCGACAACTCGACAACTCGTCACTCTAGAACCTCTTGATCACTCGGCACATGAAACGTGTATGGCTGCTCTAATGTGGCATTGCGCATCAGGATCAGACTCCACATCGAAGTCAGATCCAGCCACGGACACTTGTCAAATCTCACTTTTTCTACTTGTTTAGAGTTGCCTGGCCGGCAAGATCGCCTCCATGACTTGCGTTCTGCCTCCTAGTCAGCAGAATATAGATGGCGACTTGTGGAATTTCGATCTCTCAGTCAGAGCTTCCTCTATACCTTTTCGCTAGTCGATCACCGCTTCTTAGGTTTTCCAACTGGCTTACTTACTATTTGCTTCCGCAGACGGCGAAGCTGAAGTATAACCCTACCGATGACAATTTCACGAGGCTGATCAACATGTGTGACTTGACGGTATTTTCATCCGTTGTTCTCCCATCTAGTCCCGTTCGCATCGAGATCTTCTCCTGTTCTACGCGAAGGCTTTCACTTATATGCACAATGACTGCGTTTTCTTGCATTGCTCTGACTTCGTCGTAAAGTCAATGCTCGGAATTTTATCGAAAACGGAATTTATGAGAAGAAAGGTTGAAGTCTAAAAATTATGCCGGGTGCTCAGATATTCCATTGGTTTGGCAATTGCCGTGTCTCAGCATTGGGGCATTCTGGGCCTCATTTCCCGAAAGCCTGTTGCTTGGAGGTCTGCACGAAGTATTGACAAGACTCTGCCTGATCGCAACCTCTTGTAAGCGAGTTGAACTGTGGCTATAAGATGAGGGTGTTTTCCCAAGGTCAACCTCCATCCTGACTCGCTCCAGCAACCCAAATAGTCAGACATTTAGACTTGAAAATCAACTTCTGTCACCTGCCACCCTCATTACAAATACAACCCAGCAATCATGAAGATCCAAGCTCTTGCCAGCCTCGCCGTACTCCTGTGCACCGGCTTCGTCTCTGCCCTGCCCAACCAGCAGTGGGATGACAGCTGCTACAAGTGCGAGTACAAGTACGATGACTGCGGAAAGGAATAAGGAGGGTACAATATCACTCATCCTCGTTCCCACTACCATTTTTTCTTTTATCCCAAGCCTCACCTATGAACCTATACCCAAAACCACCTCTGCAACAACTGCCCCCCCTTGCTCTCCCATTCCACACCGACTAAATCTCTGCCCCAAAACATCATCCTCACCCACACCCACCTTTCTCAGTCCTTCACCAATACGGACACCCTCTCGCTAGATCCTACAACTCCTGCTACGAGTCCTTCGACCAATGCTACCCCAAGCCGTACTGCCCCGAGAAAGAAGACGAGTGCTACAAGTGCGAGTACGAAGACGATGATTGTGGTCGAAAATACGGCGGGTACGTGTCTCCCTCCCTTGCAACCGTTCTCTTTCCCTCTTGAAATCCGTATCTCCATCTTCCCCAGAATTTTCCCTTTACTCCGCATAATCCATATTCACACTATCCCTTACCAATTCCAAAACAGTTGCGCTAACACAAGGTCCAGGTACTACGACTCCTGCCACGGCGACTTTCACAAATGGCGGAAGAAGCCCAAGTGCAAGAAGAGCGACAAGGGCGACGAGGACAAGGGCGAAGGCGATGACTAGATACCCGTTACCGGGGATGCTGGTACAGGGTTGTGGGAGGTCTGGAAACTCATGGTGGGATGATCCGGAAGGGAGATGAAGTTGGGGTATGGACGAAGGAAGGGGACGGGGGGTCTGTAGCAGCACACTCATTTGGTTGCTGCGGTTTTGTACGTTATGTGGATCTGATACCGCCGCGGATTTGGAACTCGTCAATGAAAGCTATCTGCGAATCTTGCTTCTCCCCACGTCAAGAACAGACCCACGTTGCGGGCCAGAGTATCTCGCATTTCCACCCGTAATATTTTGCCTGTGGCTCGCGCGAATTCTCTAGCCGGTTGACGGAGTTGATCGCTCGACACCTTGATCATCCGTGTTTTACCACCTTCCTGCCTCGGTCTTGCCGCTTATAAACGGTGCACAATACCAGGCTCAGAGCATCGTTGGAAGTTTTAATCTAGCAGTGTGAAAATACAAACTTCCCACCAACTTCACTCACCACATCAACTCCTACTTCCCGCCAGTCCAAAGATCAGCCTCATTTCCCCGCGCAACAATATCCCTGTTGGAACACGAGGTCATATGGGGCATTTTGGTATGTAGGTTGTTGCTGTTAGGAGTCTATCTAGGAGCGAGGGAATGAGGAGAAGGGTGGTTGTGGTGGTAGTTGTGGTGGTAGTTGTGTATGGGGCCCTTGAAGGGCGGTGCTTGGTTGTGCTTAGAGTGAGAAAGGATGCTTTGAGGACGACCTGATTCGTCTGATAGGTCTTCCTACGTATGTTGCGTTCATAATAGTTATAAAACATAAATCTTCCTAAGCAATAAACATGACACTCACCCGCTCGAATTCGACCTCGAGTTTCCGCTTTGAATCCGGATTTTATACGAGAATGTCTTCATGATCAAAGCGGTCAAAGTGAAATAACACGTTCGAGGTGATATTCTATAGGATGTGAGAGGGAGGAGTCGTTCATGTTCAGAGCCTTGGTGACGATATTTTCCACTACGGTCGCTGCAGTAGGGTGCTCCATTGGTCTTTCCATTTTCAACCCGTGATCCGCATAATAGGTGGCAAATAGGATTCATGTGAGATGACACCTGAGGTTTGCTACAAACCCCGGTGCAGGAGAGTACTTCTTCTCGGTCGGTGAAAATCCGAGTCATTTTCGGGTACTAGGCAGGGGCCGGAACGTAAGCACTGAGCATTGACTCATAGACAGATAACAATCGATTCCAGCAGGGAAGGAAAAAGATGCTTTTGGGTTACGCAGCTATAGAGAAAGCGGGACCGAAACGAGATACAAAGTAGAAATTAGCAAAATCGACTTGTAAAGTCCATGACGTTCGCACTTTATTCTACCCAAACGTATTACGCCGTTGGACTGAAAGAACTCGCCCCACTGGCAACAAACACGGAAAGAACAGCAGCATATCCCGCAGAAGCGGCCATTGTCTCTTGATTGGACGCCTGGGACAAAAGAGAAACAAGCAAAGAAAACACTAAAATGCAACAACAGACAGTCGCCAGCTGAGCTTCGCCGGTATGTTGATGCGATAAGATAACCAACGGGACGACGAGGAAAGCAGCGGCTAGCAATGCTACAAAAAGACGCGTGATGACTTCTGCGATCCGAGTGGTATTCTGATAGGATGATTTCAGCCGCGATTCCAGCACTGCAGAGGAAGAAGATGAAGCATGTTCGGGGTCATCCACCACGATCTTTGGCGAGCGAACGAAGAACCACATAGCTCGCAGGAATCTTCGAAGGCTATGTCGAAGCAGATCTCTGGTTCCGTTGCGATGGGCTAGGTCGACGCGGACGAGTCTGGTTTTATACTTTTCGTAAGGGTTGAGATCGCTTCGGAGGCTGGATTGCCAGCTATTGTCGGCGAGGGAGAAGGTTTCCATGAGCATGAGCTGGTTGAATGAAGTCAATCCATCGTCTTGCAAAGCGCTTGAGGTTAGTATGTACAGATAATTCATGTGTGCGGAAAGTAGGCATTACCGTATTCCTTAAGAAGATGCCGAAGGTGCAAGACTGATTCCCTATCAATTGTCTCTTCTGCGCCGAGGGCGTTGACGTCCTTTTTCCCATGTCTCAGTCCTAATCTATCATCCTTCGCCAAAGGCACATCTAATTTCAGTCCAGCCTGGTAGATTATATGATCTATCTGGTCGATCTCAGCTTCCAAGAACCGTAGATTCAGTAGGTGAGCGGTCCTGAACCTTCGAAAGCCAAACAGTGTCAAGCGGTTATCGTCAGTAGTTACTCGCCACAGATCGCGAAATAACCGAGCTACTTCAGTATCCGAAAGCTCGAGCCGTGTGCGTAAAGGTTCAGCCTTGGTTTTGTCGAGCTTGACTCCGTCAAAACTCGCTCCATGCGGTTGCTTTAGAGATTGGAATTGGTCCATTACCATCTGAAATAACGCTAATGCTCTGCAAATATACCATAAGCCATTTCGCCAAACCAGGAAGTCTTTTTGGTGGTTGACATCCGTTCTTTCAGTTCCGGAGCCCCTGTTTTATAGAAGAAGCGGCAAAGGCTGAGATGGTAACACGAGGCTGCATAAATATGGTTTATCAGGCATCATATGCAGAGGACATCAAGGGGGGTGTTTTGCCATAGTGCTCGGTCAAACTCCACACCTAGATGCAGCTTCCTAGGCCAAAAAGGCTTCAGATCCTGCTTCCGGGTGCGAAGCACTCCCTCTGCCCATGCGACTGAGTCTATGGAATGGGCGGGCGGGCGAAAAACCATTGAAGGCTCGTTTGCCCGAATGCAAGGCGATCAAAGGCAAATTTACAAGCAGTGCTCCCTTTTTATAACCAGGCCTCTAGGCCTCCAAGCCTAATGATTGAGGCATGAAAACTCTGATTTTCAGCCGCCACCATGGCGCATGCGACTGCTCCGTGAAGCTCTAGTCTAAGGTAGCCCGATAGTCTTATCGTGCACCTTTGTAATCCAAAGCTGCAAGGCAGGCGCACTATCATATGTATGCGCCTGAAGGTCGCCTTAGGTTTTAACCTCAAAGAGCACATTCCGATGGTGCTCGGAGCCGCAGCGTGGAGGCATTTCCATCCCTTCGCCTGGAAAATATGCAGTCAGCTCATCAGCGTCTTCTCAATTCTCTGCTCTGCATTGAAAGGCGCATTGTTATGCTAGCGCCATCACAGTTTTACGCTTGAAATCAATGCCAGGATGATTTGGGTGTGCTGAGTATGAGTTTCCCAAACATGAGGGTACACCTGTTAGTCGGCGTCGGTGGAGAAGGAAGTAATTGCATAGACATGGCGATGGCGTGGGTGGGTAGCAATGAAGGTAAAAAGTGGAGCGAATATTCAGATAAACAACGCGATGGACCCTGAAATTACCTGATTAGGCTTAGTGGCGGGGGGTGGTGTTTATGCAAAGTTCAGGTGGTGTGTCTGCAAAGGCGGGTGGTGTCCATATAGTGGTTACCTTGTTATATGGTCTCAATTGTAGGCCTAATCTAGAACTTCAAAATGGTGCAAAAATTATCAAATTTGGGTCACTTTTGCCTGATAAATTGAATATCTTATATTCATCTTTTTTCGGCCGAGGGACTTCTGGACGCTATACTGCGCTTCTGTGATCGTGATTTAGTACTGAGCTCAATACCTGGTACAGAAAGATTGACTTCAATTAAACCATTGCGTGATCATGTAAAATACTCTTTGTTACATGTACTTCAATACAATATGAGAACTGGTATTTGAGGCGCAGGCTTGCGGCGGCGAAACTTGGCGTGTCAATACTCGAGGCAGGCTGAACGGCACACGACTCCTTCAGCTGAGATCTGCACCACCAAGATGTGAATCAGTACACCATCACAACTACCTTTACAGAATCAAATTCGAAAATCCCAGCATCGACGTTTCACCCATATGCAATCCATACCGTGAGGCTGAATTGGGCGTCTGGCCAGCCCGATAGGAATGCAACCCAGGTGGCATTCAGAACTGGTGGCTCAGATGTTTGGACGATGTGGCAAAGCTTTGTAGCCAGCACTACAAAATGATTCTTCGTGCCAGCAGGACCACTCCCGACAGACCCATCGACACGTCCGGAAATCTAAACTATGGTTTTCTTCCTTCATCTGATTGTCAGCGGTACCATACTTTCGGTAGCAATTATAGTCAAGCTTGCGTTCTGGGGTGGCTTCATTGCTTCGCAAATCTGGCCTCTGTCCAAAATCCCAGGCCCTTGGTGGGCACGCTATACAAGACTCTGGATAGTTAAGACATTAGCATCTGGAAGCTCCCCGACAACCTTTATCGATGTCAATCGGAAATATGGTACTCTCGAAATCCCCCCCTACTATAAAATGTATTATCTAAATTTTTATGAGGCCCGCTGGCGCGGATTGGTCCCAATCTTCTCATAACGGATGACCCAGAGACCACTCGGAGAATCCTCGCACCGAGGTCGCCATATCTACGAGCCCCATGCTTTGATACCCTTAGGATTGATCCAGCAGTCACAAACGTTGTTTCTGAAAGAGATCCAAAGAAACATCAAGCTCTACGTCACAAACTATCTGCTGGTGTGAGTATATCACGCACAAGGTCGCTTCCAATAGCTAATCATGCACCAGTACTCCGGCAGAGATGCGGGTAATCTTGAAGCAATTATTGACAACCATCTGTTGACCTGGATTGACCAAGTTCATAAGAACTGGGTTTCTCAATCGAATGACTCCCCAAAAGTTGACATTGGGCGACAAATTCAACTTCTGACTGTAGATGTTATCAGCAACGTGTCCCTGGGCGAGTCGTTTGACTGCGTCAAAAATAACATTGACAAGTATGATTTTCTCGCCACCATCCAGCAAGCTGTCAAGGCTTCCCAATTATTCTCCGCCCTAGACGAGCTAGGTATACTTTTTTACTATGCCACACGAATACCTCTTGTCAGACGAGTCTTGCTACCTTCTGTGGCAGATCAGAAAGGCTTGGGCAAGATTATGGGGGTAAGACAGACCTCCTGTTTGTACTGTTTTCGAGCTAACTTTCCGGTACAGCTTGCCGAGAAGGCTATAGAAGAAATATCCGAGTCGCGCAATATTCCAGAGAAGAGTTTACTCAACTCGTTTTTAAAACGAGGCGTAGCGAGGGGCCAAATTGCTACAGAGATTGTGGTTTCATTGTAAGTCTAGACCTAACTAATAAAGAGGACGGGCAACATAACCTTTCTACAGGGTTGCTGGATCTGAAAGCACTTCGATGTCCATCCAAAGCATACTGCTTTCAATTTTGACCAACGCTCCTGTGTACCGAAGGCTTCAGTTAGAGATCGACACTGCCGTGGCTCATGGGAATGTAACGCAGCCAGTTCAGTACGCCGAAGCCCAGCAACTGCCCTATCTCTCCGCCTGCATTCTTGAGGGCTTACGAAAATACCCACCCGCTGCTCAACTTCGCGAGCGTGTGGTCCCGCCGGAAGGAGACTACGTCCTTGGTTACCGAGTCCCGGGGGGCACTTACATTGGACTAAACACCTGGAGTACCCAATTGAACTCGGTCTTTGGAGCTGATTATGAGGTCTACAGGCCAGAACGATGGCTTGTCAACGACGAGGAACGTTTGAAAGCTATGCGGCGGACCGTAGAGCTCGTGTTTGGCCATGGATCTACGAAGTGCCTGGGAATGCCTTTGGCAATGATGAAAGTATACAAGGTTATTTTTGAGGTAGGCCGTGCTATTAAAACGGGGATAGTTGGTAATTTTAAGCTGACTATCACCTACCTAGCTTTTGAGGCATTTTGATGTTGCCATCGCTAATCCACATCGACCGTGGAAGAGCAGCTGCTATGGCATTTTCTTCCGGGAAGATTTCAATGTCCGAATCACGTCGCGTTCTGATGATGGAAAGAAGTGGGCCTTCTCTTGAAGTGGGATAGCTATTCCTTCTACCGCTCATCAGTCGTAGTACCCCTATTGAGCGAACAGCTACGTACCATTTTACTAGACTTGATTTGCTGAGGTGTGATTGAATTCTTTCTACTTCCCCAATGATGAAAGGCCTGGCCTGGAGAAGGCATGGCATCGTGTGACGTATGATCGGCGTTTAGTGCCGACCATCCGGTATTATGAAACAACGTATCTACTAGTACGTGTAATCTACCTAATGATCCACTCCCTTTCCAGTAGTAGCGCCCCAACGCCGCAGGGAAAGCAAGCATACCCAAATGTGAAACCAATAAATGCGGTCGGATTCAGGCAAGGCTCTCGCATCCCTCGCTTGCACATTCCTTGCTCAAGGCTTGGGAAAGATCAGCCTATCTCAGGTGCTACAAACGTGAACGAATGCAGCCGCGGCACATGTCTCACTCAAAGTCGTTGTCTCGCGCCTCATGCCAGCCTGCGCTCGAGATGCAACATGCTGCCAGCTCTTTCTTTTCACCTGGCTGTTCAAAACACTTCCCGTTTGCTAAGCTAGCTCTGTGAAATCCTACTTCCCCCCTGATCTTAGAATGGCGCCTGCAATGCAAGCAGCGGCTCTGCTCCTCCTGACTTTTTTATTCTACCTCTATCGTCGCTTCTCAAAATCCGAGCAGGACATCATGGAACCCCCTTCTCTCCAGCACAGAATCCCCTTGATTGGCCATATAATTGGTATGATCTGGGGGAAAGCGGACTATTATGTTCAGTTGAGGTGCACCGTCCACCCTTTCACAAAGCAACACACTCCTAACTGAGCCCATGATATAGAGACCAGAATCCGCTTCCAATCTATACCCTGGCTATGCCCGGAATGAAGATCTACGTCATAAATTCGGTTGAGCTCATTGTTGCCACTCAAAGGTATCCTAAGACTCTGGCCTTTCCTCCAATAGAGGCCAAGATGGGGATACGCCTGAATGGAGCCAGCGAGACGGCAAACAAGATTATCATGAAGAACGTCAATGGCGATGAAGGCGATTGGGGCTTGTCAATGGACACGTACAAATGTATGCGGACGGCTATGACGCCCGGTTCAGGTCTGGACTCGATGAATCGTGTAATGATCCAGGAGTTGGCCGCGTCTATGGAGAAGCTTCATGTGGAGAAGAGCTCTTCCAGCATTACAATAGGCCTGATGGAATGGCTTCGCCACGAAATCACCTTGGCGACTACATATGCTGTATACGGCCCACAGAATCCTTACAGGGACGAGAATGTGGAAAACGGCTTCTGGTGAGTGACGCGCCAATCTATTATCGTTCCAAGCTATGCACTGATATCTATTTTCAACGCAGGGATCTTGTGCATGATCTGACCATGATACTACTGAACCTTGTGCCTTCTATAACAGCTCGGAGAGGAATTCGTGGCCGTAAGAAGGTTGCAGCAGCTTTCTTGAAATACTTCAATGCCGATGGTCAGAAACAGGGGTCAAAGTTCGTACAAAATCGCTATGATGTTAGTATACGCAATGGCGTCTCCGTAGAAGATACGGCAGAGTTTGAGGTAGGCGGAGGAATCGCTATACTGGTCAACACCACCCCAACCGTCTTTTGGATGCTATTCTATGTCTACTCCTGTCCCGAAGTCCTTCAAGACCTGAGGCGCGAATTAGCGGCAATTATGAGAGTCACCAAGGACGCTTCCGGCTCGCCAGTCCGAACCCTTGACATCGTTAGCGTTAAGACCCACTGCCCATTGCTCACTTCCACCTTCCAAGAGGTCCTCCGACATCGATCCGTCAGTACTTCCGTTCGTCAGGTAATGGAAGACACCATGCTGGATGGGAAGTACCTTCTCAAAAAAGATGCGATTCTCCAGATGCCGAGCTTGGTCATCCACACGGACGCAGAAATATGGGGCTCAGACGTCGAATCCTTCAACCACCGGCGATTCATGACCAACAAGGCTAACAAGCCCCCGGAGACCAAGCGCGTTGCTGCAGGGGCCTTCAGGGCCTTTGGTGGAGGCAGCACTCTATGCCCCGGCCGACACTTCGCCACGACGGAAATTCTGGCTGTTGTGGTGGGCTTCGTCATGCGGTACGAGCTCACGCCGGAAGCAGGCCGCTGGTCGCCACCCACACATGCTAAGACCAACATCGCCGCTGCAATCATGGAGCCTGACTATGACTTGTCGGTGAAAGTCGAGCCGAGAGCTGGCTTCGAGGACGGATCTTGGGCTTTTGAACTCCCAGACTCGGAGATGGTCTTTGCAGCTGCGGCGGAAGATTTGAAACTGTGAAAAGTGATACTGCGCTCACACTTTCGGCCATGAGCATGGGCGTATTTAGATAAGGCAGCTATGAGCACAGGGGTCTTATCGGTGCTATGGCTTTAAAATATATGAAACAATAATGCTATACAATTCACTTCGGGCTGCTCGCTCAGATCCTTGTATGAGGCATCACCTGCGCAATTGGAGAAGTTGACATGATTCCGAGAACACTGGAACTATCCGCAAGTGTATCTGCGACATTCCAAATTCGTACGCTATGCAGCTAACAAAATACATATCAGACCATCGTTCGCCAATCCTACACCACAGTATCGCCCGGTATTCCTCAAACATGTGTCCTACTTGTCGTCACCTGGGTGCCCTGCAAACCTCCGCCCTACTTTATCTTGCAGATTCCCATGTCTTCCGGTCGCCGAGTTTCACAGTGACGCCTCGCCGCCCATATACACTTTTGACGCACCCCAGTCCCTCCGGCTCTGGCTTCTCGTGCTATTGAAGGTTTTGACACGAATAGGGTTATGCTGTGGCCGCAATTCCGACTTACTACTCGTCTCGTGTAGCTCATACCTTTCGGTGAAGTAGCCGTAGCCGCGCAACCGCTGCTGATAGCTGGTGAGGAAAATCGCGACGCGTGGTCGCACATGGCGGTACACTGCGGCGGCGGAGGGCATACATGAGACGACAAAGCCGGAGGTGATCTCAATGATGCTACATGTAGGTTAGGTATCCGACGTATTAGGATGAAGGCCGCTGCGAACTCACGTCACGACCCATAGTGGAACCACGGTCCAAGTGTTATCGGTGCCTTGGCTTAGCTTGAGGCGGTAGACAAGACCGAGGCTGCTGCTGATGCAGGCGCTGCGTTCCTGTCAGCAAAAGCCCGTCCATTTCCAAGAGCCCATGTCGCAACCGGCAGACTCACGTAATGCCCGTTAGGAATATCGCCGAGATCCCGATCTTGCGTCGCCGCGGCATCTGCAGGGACCACACAGCCGGCAAGGGGATGCACAGGATGTAGAAGTCGCTGAGCATGTTGAAGGCACCCATGACGATGCTGAGGCTCTGACTCTCGCATTTAGGCGCCGAGATGGCGGCTAGGTAGTCGAGCTGTGATTGGCCGTGGTGCGGCGCGCAGAGGCCAATGTAAACAACCATAGTGGCGAGATAGAAGAGACCCGACACGACGACGCCGCTCCACACAAGCCATTTCAACCAGCGGATTATGCCGAAAAGCTCGAGGAAGAGGAGAAAGAGCGTAAGCTTGATCACCCAGATGAAGGGGCCGTAGACGACCTCGTTGACGAGTGTGAGCTAAAGGTTGATTAGCGTAAGTTCTCCACGCTGTTGAGCGCGATGTGCCGTAAGGGTGAAATGAGGACTCACGCGAATCAGCTCAAGGGAAAGGCCGCTGATGGTGAAATCCCAAATGTGATGGCCATATGCACCGAGACTAACGACTATAGTAATTTCAGTATCTGGAAAGTCAAAATGGACAGACTGAGTTGGGATTGTACCTGCCACTGTCAAACTGATATATGTACACCCATCATCCCACGTCCTCGATTTGGTAAGGTACAACTTCGCATAAAACCTGAGACTTGCGAAGAGGATGATCAGAGGTAGACAGACGGCGGCAGCGATGTAAATCCATGACGCCCTTGACTCGGGATTTTGAAAATTTGCCTTGATGCCCGGTGGTGGAAGGGCAAGAGGGGACTCTTCGATCAGGGAGCTCATATCGCATCACAGAGATTCGAACTTTGCGGAGAAGGAGATTACGTATCTCAGCTTTTCACGCCATCCTACTATAAGTACAGGAATAATATGCGGCAGTGCTGCACACCCTTCAGTTTCTTTTTTCTTTCATTCACACATTACTGGACTGGGCCCTTTGAGAGCATAATCACTAGTGTGAAAGCAACGCCATTCAAATTCCCGAGTTAGAAACCAGGTATTGTTCGTGAACGAATGAAAAAGGAGACATCGCAGAGGCGCGCCCTAATCCTGTCTCGCATGCGATCTCGCCTTTTGCATCAGGCGTCCGAAGTCTAGTGGATATACTGCGCAGCGGGGGTCAGCTTCGACGGAGCTGATTGGTGCATATTCTACTACTACGCATGGCATGGGGTCATTTGCTACAGTGCGGGTCTTCAGCTGCCCCAATCTTTCCGTTACGTGAAGTGGTCCGTGAGTCTTTTGCTTCCCGCCTGGGCTGCAGGTAGTGCGGCAAGGTATTCAAAGTGACGTTGAAGGAGGAAGACTGATCGGGGAGCGAATGCACGCTCAAGGCAATGCAATGGCCAGACTCTACGATGAAGGCGAATCATAGGATGCTGAACTGTATCTCGATGAGGCTGAGCGAATCAGTGAATGCCTTGTCAGCAATCTAGAGTTTCGGAGAAAAGAACTTGCCACACCAGTTGCAGGTTAGGCAGCGATACTAGTTCGGGAAATTTTACAGAAAATTACAGAAATATTGTGTCTTGGTAACGAATGTATTATTCACGGTTTTGCTAATCTTGATCAAGCGCCGATTCAACTTTCATATTACAATCGGAACTTTCGAAAGATATCACTTCTTCCTTCCTTCGTAGTTCCTACCTACTAGATAGTCAATATATGCACATATTCGCTCTGACCCTCATATATTAATGATTACATAATTAATCACACTTCCGAAAAACAACCATGGCAACCGAAG
>JAABUK010000424.1_pt1 | contig 39530 bp, 34 predicted proteins | sample 5559141 | NCBI WGS metagenome assembly JAABUK01 (sample SAMN10711869, study PRJNA513367) | rock metagenome | isolation source: Antarctica rocks | place: Antarctica: Victoria Land, Pudding Butte nord | collected 2016-01-03 | reverse complement strand
CACCGCCGAAATGGATGCGTCCCGCCTGCGGCGGGGCATCGGTTACGTCATCCAGCACGCCGGCCTCTTCCCGCACCGCACCGTCGTCGACAACGTCGCCACCGTGCCGCTCCTGCTAGGGGTGGACCGGCGGCAGGCTCGCACGACGGCGCTGGAGCTGCTCGAGCGCGTCGGTCTGCCTGCGGCCTTCGCCAAGCGATATCCCTCCCAGCTTTCCGGCGGCCAGCAACAGCGGGTAGGGGTGGCGCGGGCGCTCGCGGCCGACCCCCCCGTCATGCTGATGGACGAGCCGTTCAGCGCGGTCGACCCCGTTGTCCGCGAGCAGCTTCAGGACGAGTTCCTGCGCCTCCAGGGTGACCTCGGCAAGACCATCGTCTTCGTCACCCACGACATCGATGAGGCCATCAAACTCGGGGACCAGGTCGCCGTACTCCGGGTGGGCGGCAAGCTGGCCCAGCTCGCCGACCCCGCGTACCTCCTGGCCCATCCGGTCGACGACTTCGTCGCGGACTTCGTCGGGCGGGACCGCGGCTACCGCGCGCTGAGCTTCCAGCCCGCGCCGTCCCTGCCGCTGATGCCCGAGCCGACGGTGCTGCTGGGTGCGACGCCCGACCAGGCTCGTGCAGCCACCCGCGACCCGTGGCTGCTCGTCGTCGACGATCGACGGCACCCCCTGGGTTGGATCGAGCCCGCTCGGATGGCTGCGCCGGTAGCCCCGGAGGAGCTGCACCGAGGCGGCACCCTGGCCTCCGCGGAAGGCTCCCTACGCAACGCGCTCGATGCCGCCCTCTCCGCGCCCAGCCGACGAGGGGTGATCGTCGACGCGGCGGGTGCGCTGCTCGGTACGGTCCGCGCGCACGAGGTGCTGACCGCCATCGAGAGCACCGAACGACCCGCCGACCGATCCCCCTCTGCTGTCCACGCCACCGCCAGCACCGGCGCCACCGTGGACTCCCGGCCATGACCTGGCTGCGCGACCACGTCTCCGACGTGCTGTCGCTGACCGTCCACCACATCTACCTCGCCGGGCTGCCGCTGCTCCTGGGGCTGCTGCTCGCCCTTCCGCTGGGCTGGCTCGCGCGTCGTCAACGGTGGCTGTACGCGCCGATCATCGTCGGCACCGGGCTGCTCTACACGATCCCGTCGCTGGCGCTGTTCATCTTGCTGCCCCTGGTCATCGGCACCAAGATCCTCGATCCCAACAACGTGGTGATCGCGCTCACGATCTACACGGTGGCCCTGCTGGCTCGCACCGTCGCCGACGGCCTCGGGGCCGTGCCCGACGACGTCAACGCCGCAGCGACGGCGATGGGCTACAAGCGCCTGCGCCGCCTGGTGTCCGTGGAGCTGCCCCTGGCCGTGCCGGTGATCTCCGCCGGCCTGCGGGTGGCGGCGGTGAGCAACGTGAGCATCGTGAGCGTGGCAGCGATCATCGGTGTGGCCCAACTAGGGTCACTGTTCACCGACGGCTTCAACCGGTTCTTCTACGACCCGATCGTCGTAGGCCTGATCGCCTGCGTGCTGCTGGCACTGCTGTTCGACGTCGTCATCGTCGCTGTGACGCGACTGCTGACACCCTGGCAGCGTGCGGGGACGGCCAAGTCGTGATCGCCCAGATCCTTTCCTGGCTGACCTCGTCGGCTCACTGGTCCGGTGACGACGGCATCGGGCACCGCTTGGTGCAGCACCTCGAATACTCCTTCTCGGCGCTGGTCGTCGCCACCGTGATCGCTTTGCCGCTCGGGCTGTATGTCGGCCACACCGGTCGCGGGCGATTCCTGGTTGTCAACGTGGCCGGCGCGGCGCGGGCGGTGCCGACGCTCGGCCTGCTCTTCCTCGTGGTGTTGTTCCTCGGGTCGAGGCTGAGCGGCGACGTCGCGTTCCTGCTGCCGAGCGTCCTGGTCCTGGTCGTGCTGGCCATCCCCCCTATCCTCTCCGGCGCTTACGCCGGGGTGGAGGGCGTCGACCCGGCCGCCCGGGACGCTGCCAAGGGCATGGGCATGCGGGGCGCGCAAGTCCTTCGCCGGGTCGAGTTCCCCTGCGCGCTGCCGCTGATCTTCTCGGGCGTGCGCTCTGCCGCCTTGCAGGTCATCGCCACGGCCACCATCGCGGCATACGTGGGTCTCGGCGGCCTGGGCCGGTTGCTGATCGACGGCCTCGCCGTGCGGGACACGCCGCAGACGGTGTCCGGTGCCTTGCTGGTGGCGGTCCTCGCGCTCGCCGTCGACCTGCTGTTCTTCGCCGTGATCCAGCGCTTGGTCGTCTCTCCGGGCCTCACGGGACGGGCCGGTCGCGCAGGAGGCCCGAGACGTGGGGCGCTCCCGGCCGAGCACGGCGGCATCACCGCGGGCGCCGTACAGCCATCCGATGCAGACAACGACTCGACCAGCACAGTCCCCCAACCCGCCTGAGCGAACGAAGAGAGACTGCCATGAAGCGCACCACCCTCCTGCTGACCGCGACCGCGTCAGCGGCCCTGATGTCTGTCACCGCCTGCGGCTCGAACAGCGATCCACTGTCCACGTCCTCGTCGTCGTCCACCGCATCAGCGGGTGCAGGGTCCAGTTCGACCTCCAGTGGCGGCGGTGGCGGTGGTGGCGGCAGCGTCGTCGTGGGGTCCGCCAACTTCCCGGAGAACGCCCTGCTCGCCGAGATCTACGCCGGCGCGCTGAAGGCCAAGGGGGTACAGGTCAAGAAGAAGCTCAACATTGGCAGCCGCGAGACCTACATCCCGGCGCTGAAGGACGGCTCTATCGATCTCATCCCGGAGTACACCGGTGTTCTCACGCAGTACTTCAGCAAGACCCTGAAGGCGGTCAGCTCCGATGGCGTCTACAGCGAGCTCAAGGCGTCCCTGCCGTCGACGCTCACGGTGCTGGACAAGTCGGCCGCCGAGGACAAGGACGCGGTCGCGGTCACCAAGGCGACGGCAGCCAAGGACCACCTCAAGACCATCGCCGACCTGCAGCCGATCGCCAAGAACATCACCCTCGGGGGCCCACCCGAGTGGAAGACGCGCGCCACGGGCGTCCCTGGGCTGAAGAAGGTCTACGGACTGACTTTCAAGAGCTTCCGCCCGCTCGACACCGGCGGCCCGCTCTCGGTGCAGGCGCTCAAGAACGGCCAGGTCGACGCGGTCAACCTTTTCACCACGGACCCGTCCATCGCGGCGAACTCCTTCGTGATCCTGGGTGACCCCAAGAACCTGTACGCCGCGCAGAACGTCGTACCGCTGATCACCAAATCGAAGTCCAACCCCACCATCGCCTCGGCCCTCAACGCCGTCTCGGCCAAGCTCGACACCAAGACGCTCGGCGAGCTGGTCAAGCAGGTCGTCGTAGAGAAGAAGGACGCATCCGCGGTCGCGAAGGACTTCCTCAGCAAGAACAGCCTCGGCTGACCGTGGGCCCCGTACGGCCTTCGGCGCGGAGTGGCAGCATGGCGACCGGCTCCCAAACGGGGGGGCCGGTCGCCGCCGCATTTCGAGGGCCGTCCGCCCCCCGAATCGGGGCGCTGGCCTCGCCTTCCGGGCCACCGGTGTCAGGACGGAGTGCGGACCGCGGCCAGCAGCATCTGGGCGATGTCGACAACCTCGACGTCGGCCGTGTGGGCGCTCGCGTCGGGCTCCGTCTGGGCGCTTGCCAGGCCGTCGGACAGCATCACCCGGCAGAACGGGCAGCCGATCGCGATCCGGTCGGCGCCGGTCGCCAGCGCCTCCTGGGTGCGGTTCGTGTTGATCCGCGTGCCGAGCTTCTCCTCCATCCACATCCGTGCCCCGCCCGCGCCGCAGCAGAACGAGGTCTCCCGGGAGCGCGGCATCTCGCGGAGCTCGACCCCCGGTAGCGCGCCGAGCAGCTCCCGCGGCGCCGCGTAGACGCCGTTGTGCCGTCCGAGGTAGCACGGGTCGTGGTAGGTGACGGTGGGCGCCGTCGACGCCGCGCCAGCACGGTCCGCCTCGTCTGGGCGGGACACCGGCGTGAGGCGTCCCTCGCGCACCAACCGGTTGAGCAGTTGGGTGTGGTGGACCACCTCGTAGTGGCCGCCCACCTGCGGGTACTCGCCCTTGATCGTGTTGAAGCAATGGGCGCAGGTGACGACGATCGCCGTGGCCCCCGCCTCGTTCAGCGTCTCGACGTTCTGCTGCGCCAGCATCTGGAACAGGAACTCATTGCCCGCCCGGCGCGCCGGATCGCCGGTGCAGGCTTCGCCGTCGCCGAGCACCGCGAAGCTGACCCCCGCCATGTGCAGCAACTCGGCCACCGCCCGGGTGGTCTTCTTGGCGCGGTCCTCGTAGGCGCCTGCGCACCCGACCCAGAACAGGTACTCGACCTCTGCCGCCGACTCGACGTCCTGACCCAGGACCGGCACGTCGAACGGCAGGTCCTTCGCCCAGTCCAGCCGGGCGCGGGGAGCCATCCCCCAGGGGTTGGACTTGCTCTCCAGGTTCTTGAACAGCCCGCCGAGCTCGGCCGGGAACGCCGACTCGATCAGGACCTGGTAGCGGCGCAGATCGACGATCGCGTCGACATGCTCGATGTCGACCGGGCACTGCTCCACGCAGGCGCCGCAGGTGGTGCACGACCAGAGCACGTCCGGGTCGATCACCGCCGCGAGGGTGTCGACGAAGGCATGCGAGTCGTCGCCTGGGACTGCTGCCACGTCCTTCCCGTCGACGGCTGCGCCATCCTTGCCGCGGATGGCGGGGCGGTAGGCACCCAGCGGCGAGCGGATGTCGTATGCCGTGTCGCCCACCAGGGCACGCCCCGCCTCGGCCCTGACCGGCTCGGGCAGATTCGAGCGCTCGCTCTCGGCGGCGAGCACCCACGGCGCCTTGGCGTGGGAGTGGTCGCGTAAGGCGGTGACCAGCATCTTCGGGGACAGCGGCTTGTCGGTGTGCCAGGCAGGGCACTGCGACTGGCAGCGGCCGCACTCGGTGCAGGTGGAGAAGTCGAGCAGCCCCTTCCAGGTGAAGTCCTCGACCTTGCCGACGCCGAGGCTCGCGTCATCGTCGAGCTCCTCGATCGCCTCGAAGTCGACCGGCACGCCCGCCACCGCGATCGGCTGCAGCGGCCCCAGCGACGTGCGGCCGTCGGCGTACCGCTTCCAGTAGATGTTGAAAAACGCCAGGAACCGGTGCCACGCCACCCCCATGGCCGGCTGCAGCGAGACCGTGATCAGCCAGGCCATGGAGATCAGGATCTTCACCGTAGCGACGACGACGACGACGGTGCGAACGGATGCGGCGGACATACCGGAGACCAGGGACCCGAGCCAGGAAGTCAGCGGGTAGTGCAGCGCCGAGGCGCTCGGCTGCCCCTCGGCGTGGCCGAGGGCGAATTCCGACGCGCGCAGGGCGATGATGCAGACGACCACGGCGAGAATGGTCGCCTCGACGTAGTACGCCTGCCAGAAGTTGGAGCCGAAGAAGCGGCTGCGCCGTCCGAGACCCCGCGGATGGTTGCGCTGCCGGATGGCGATAAGCACGACGATGCCGACCAGCGAGGCCCAGGCGATCAACTCGGTCAGCCACTCCAGCGGTGCGAGGTGGCCGATCAGCGGCAGGGCGAAGCCGGGCGAAAACAGTTGCCCGTATGCCGTGAGCAGGGTCAGGAAGAGCAGCCCGAACGACACCATGACGAACCAGTGGGCGGCCGCGACGACCGGCAGTCGGGCCATCCGGGTGTGCCCGAGGAACTCACGGACGAGGGTCCTGACGCGCAGTGCCGGCCGGTCGGTCCGCGAGGCGTCCGGCGCACCCATCCGGAAGAGGGACACGAAAGAGCCGATGACCCTTCCGAACAACACCAGGGCCACGAGCGTGGCGGCTCCGCACAAGGCGATCGAGGTGACCTGGAGTGCGCCCATGCCGCGAGTGTACGGAGCAGCGCCGACGGTCCATCGAGGCAGCGGTGGTAGCGATGGCCGCAGCGGCGAAAGAGCGTCGGCGTCGGGCAGTGCCGGCATCCGCCTGCCCCGCCTCGAGCGCATAACGTATGCTTAGCAAACCCATAACACGGTGTTTACTCACGGTGTTCGCCAGGTCTTCCGTCATCCGGTGCGAGCCGGACCCGTCCCGAGGTGGTTCCCGCAGTGCCTATCTACGACGACGTCACCGCCCTTGTCGGCAATACCCCGCTCGTGCGGATCAACCGGCTGAGCGAAGGCGCCGGCGCCACCATCGCCGCGAAGCTCGAGTTCTACAACCCGGCCAACAGCGTCAAGGACCGGATCGGTGTGGCCATCGTCGACGCGGCCGAGCGCTCGGGTGAGCTCAAGCCCGGCGGCACGATCGTCGAGGCCACGAGCGGCAATACCGGTATCGCGCTTGCCATGGTCGGTGCGGCCCGCGGATACAAGGTGATCCTCGCGATGCCGGAGACCATGTCCAAGGAGCGGCGCGCGCTGCTGCGGGCCTTCGGAGCCGAGCTGATCCTGACTCCTGGGTCCGAGGGCATGAAGGGGGCCGTCAACAAGGCGGAGGAGATCGGGGCCGAGTCTGGCAACATCCTCGCCCGGCAGTTCTCGAACGCCGCCAACCCGCAGATCCACCGTGAGACGACGGCCGAGGAGATCTGGAAGGACACCGACGGCCAGATCGACATCTTCGTCGCCGGCATCGGCACGGGGGGGACCATCACCGGCGTCGGCCAGGTGCTCAAGTCGCGCAACCCCGACATCCAAATCATCGGCGTCGAGCCCGCCGAGTCGCCGATCCTCAACGGCGGCAAGCCCGGCCCGCACAAGATCCAGGGCATCGGCGCCAACTTCGTGCCGGACATCCTCGACCGCGAGGTTTACGACGAGATCATCGACATCGACGCCGAGACCTCGGTCGAGTGGGCCCGCCGGGCAGCGCGCGAGGAGGGCCTGCTGGTTGGCATCTCCTCGGGTACGGCGCTCGCGGCGGCCGACCAGGTCGCGCGGCGTCCCGAGAACGCGGGCAAGCTGATCGTCGTCATCATCCCGTCGTTCGGCGAGCGTTACCTGTCGACGATCCTGTTCTCCGATCTGCTCGACTGAGGTCGGCGTGCTGCAACAGCGATCGCAGGGCCGCTTCTCGGTGAACGCCCGGGGCGCCTTGGCGACCGCCGCCGAGGATCTCGACGCAGCGATCGCGCGGGACCCCTCGATCGACTCCCGGGTGGAGATGGCTTTGGCCTCGCCCGGTCTGCACGCCATCTGGGTCTACCGGCTCGCGCACCGGCTCTGGGGTCAGCCCGGCTACCGGCTCCTGGCCCGGCTGCTGTCCCAGTTCGCCCGAGCGTTCACCGGCGTCGAGATCCATCCGGGCGCGACGATCGGGCGCCGGTTCTTCATCGACCACGGGATGGGCGTGGTAATCGGGGAGACCGCAGAGGTCGGCGACGACGTGATGATGTATCACGGCGTGACCCTCGGCGGACGTTCGCTGCTCGCGGTCAAACGTCATCCGACCGTAGGGGACAACGTGACCATCGGGGCCGGTGCGCGCATCCTCGGGGCGATCACGATCGGCGACGGCGTCCAGATCGGCGCCAACTCCGTCGTCGTCAAGGACGTTCCGGCTGGGGCGGTGGCGACCGGCATACCGGCCGTGGTCCGGTTCCCCTCGCCGGGCCAGGACCCGTACGAGCTGCTGTTCGCCGACCCCGCCATCTGGATCTGATCGTCGGCGGCTACGGCCCGCCGACCCTTTCCGCCCGGCTCATGTTTAAGCCGTCCTGCGGTCCTGTTGCCCTCATGTCCCAGAGACACACCTTTCGCGGCCTACGAAAGGTGTGTCTTTGGGACATGAGCGCACCTGCCGCCCGGGCGCGGCCGGGGAGCCGGGGTGAGCGAGGGCCACGGCACTGTGCGGCAGAATGATCCGTCGTCTGGAGGGCTCGCATAGTGGCCTAGTGCGGCGGTCTTGAAAACCGCTGTGGGGTTACACCCACCGTGGGTTCGAATCCCACGCCCTCCGCTGAGTCTCAGATCGGGACGGTCTCGCCTCGGCCGGATCCGGCGCAGGAAGTCGACGCCCTGCGCGGCGTCCATGGTGACGGGGTGCTCCAGCATCGACCCCGTGACCGGAGGCAGCAGCCGTCCGGTCACGGACGGGCTTCTGACGGTGCTGGTACGCCTCGTGCAGGCGTCGATCGCGTGCTACGGTAGCCCCGGTTGCAGTTTCAGATCCTCGCAGGACGAAGAGGTGCCCGCCCACCAGCGGGCTTTTTCTTTATACGGGCATGTCCCGAGTTTGTGGGGCGGACACGGCAGCCGGGATCTCGCGAAGTGCGGGGTCCCTTGGCTATCAAAGAAGAGAGTTTTCTCCATGGCACAGGGCACCGTTAAGTGGTTCAACGCTGAAAAGGGCTTCGGCTTCATTGCTCAGGACGGCGGCGGCCCCGACGTTTTCGTGCACTACTCGGCCATCGAAACGAGCGGCTACCGCTCGCTGGACGAGGCACAGCGCGTCGAGTTCGAGGTCACCCAGGGTCCGAAGGGTCCCCAGGCTGACAAGGTTCACCCGCTCTGAGGTGAGCTGCACGCACGACCGCTGAACTTTCAGTACGACGAAACCCCCGGCACTCGCCGGGGGTTTCGTCGTAACGGTTCCTCTGCCGAGGCGCTGCCGACGTGGCAGGCTCCGGTCATGAAGAGCACCATGCAGCAGACGCCGCTGCTCATCTCCTCGATCCTCGACCACGGAGCCCGGCTGCACGGCGACCAGGAGGCCGTTACCTGGACGGCGCAGGGGCCACGGCGCACGTCATACCGGCAGATCGGCGCCATGGGAGCCCAGCTCGCCCATGCCCTGCGCGGATTGGGCATCGACGGCGACCAGCGCGTGGCCACCTTTATGTGGAACAACGCCGAGCACCTGACGGCATACCTCGCGGTCCCGTCGATGGGGGCGGTCCTGCACGCGCTCAACATCCGGCTGTTCCCCGAGCAGATCGCGTACGTCGCCACGCACGCCGCCGACGAGGTGGTAATCGTGGACAACAGCCTCGCGGGGCCGTTCAGCCAGCTGCTGCCTAGCCTGCGCACCGTGCGCCAGGTCATCGTCAACGGGCCGGTCGGCAGCGACATACGCGGGGCGCTCGCTGCGGCGGGACCGCACGTCGAGGGCGTCCACGACTGGACCGAGCTGCTGAGCGGCCAGCCGGACTCCATCGATTGGCCGGTCCTGGACGAGAACCTCGCGTCGTCGATGTGCTACACCTCCGGGACGACGGGCAACCCCAAGGGCGTCGCCTACTCTCACCGGTCGAATTACCTGCACTCCCTGGCTTGCTGTATGGCCTCGATGATGGACATCCGTCAGGGTGACCGGCTGCTGACCGTCGTTCCCATGTTCCACGCCAACTGCTGGGGCCTGCCGTATGCCGCGTTCCTCGCCGGTGCCTCGATGATCCTGCCGGACCGGTTTCTCCAGGCCGAGCCGCTGGCCCGGATGATCGAGAGCGAGCGGGTGACCGGTGGCGGCGCCGTGCCGACGATCTGGACCGACCTCCTTCGCCACCTCGACGAGCACCCCATCGACACCTCCTCCGTCCGTAACATCATCGTGGGGGGCTCCGCCTGCCCGCCGTCCCTGATGGTGGCGATGCAGGAGCGGCACGGCATACACATCACTCATGCATGGGGTATGACCGAGACGTCCCCTCTGGGGTCGACCGCCGTACCACCGGTCACGGCCACCGGGGAGGAGCACTGGGCCTACCGGCGGACCCAGGGCCGAATCGCGGTGCCGCTCGACGCGCGCCTGGTCGGGGCGGACGGTGTGGAGCAGCCCTGGGACGGCGTGGCCGTCGGTGAGCTCCAGATGCGCGGACCGTGGATCGCCTCGAGCTACTACGACAACGGCGAGGAGACTGATGCCGAGCGGGCCGATTCCGAGGTCAGGTTCGAGGACGGTTGGCTGCGCACCGGCGATGTGGGGTCGATCAGCCCGGACGGCTTCCTCACCCTTACCGACCGCACCAAGGACGTGATCAAGTCCGGCGGGGAATGGATCTCCTCGGTCGCCCTGGAGAACGCCTTGATGGGTCACCCCGAGGTGAGGGAGGCTTCCGTCGTCGGCGTCCCGGACGAGCGGTGGGGCGAGCGTCCTCTCGCCACTGTCGTCCGCGTGCCCGGCTCCACCGTCGACGCCGAGGTGTTGCGGAGCTACCTGAGCTCCAGCTTCGCGAAGTGGCAGCTGCCGGAGCGGTGGGCGTTCACCGACGAGGTTCCCAAGACCAGCGTCGGCAAGTTCGACAAGAAGACGATCCGGTCGCGATACGCCGGCGGCGAACTCGAGGTCGAGACGCTCAGCAAGCGTCCTTGACGTCCGATACGGCGTCCTTGCTGGCCTTCTTTTTCTTGGGAGTGGCCGAGCTCGGCGGCGGTGGCGCGCCCGAGTCAGCGATCGCCTTCTGAACCATCGTGCGGATTTTGGCGAAGTCGGGGTTGACCACGTTGGTGTTGCTCGCGGTGAACGGCAGGCTCGCGATCCGGCCTCGCTGGATCCGCTGCACCAGGGTCACCCACGCCGGAAGGTCGGCGGCGGCGATGTCGACGCTGATGTTCTTCTTGGCGACCTTGGCGAGGGTGGGGTACTTGCCGAGCATGCTCACCGGGTTGACCTGGGTGAGCAGGGCGCTGACCATGCAGCGCTGCCGGCGCATCCTGCTGTAGTCGTCCGTGGTGGCCCGCGAGCGGGAGAACCACAGAGCCTTGTAGCCGTTGAGGTGCTGGCGCCCCTTCTCGATCCAGCCCTTGATGCTGCCCGCAGCGATGGCGCCGCTGGCGGTATGCGACCCGCCGATCGGGATGCGCTGAGTGACATCGACGGTCACCCCGCCCATGGCGTCGACCAGCGAGGTGAAGCCGGCGAGGTCGATCACCGCGGTGTTGGTGATTTGGAGGCCGAGGGTCTGCGAGATCGCATCGGTGGTGGCGGTCAGTCCGGGGTTGCTGTCGCCCTTGAACAGGTCCTTGTGCGCATAGGCCTCGGTCCAGACCGCGTTGAGCAGGCATACCGAGCCGCAGTTGTAACCGTTCGGCCAGATCTTCGACAGCGGGTCCTTCGCCGGGAAGCGCACCCGCTCGAGGTTGCGCGGGAGACCGAACAACACCGTATTGCCGGTCTTGGTGTTGATGCTGGCGACCATCATGGAGTCGGTGCGGACGCCGGTGCGGTCGGCCCCGGCGTCGGAGCCGAGCAGCAGGACGTTGACCCGGGGCATGCCGGCCCAGGGGTCGGTGGCCGTGCCGGCGGCGCCGGTGCCGGAGCCGGGGTTGGCGTTGGAGCCTGCTGCGGCCGTGCCGTGCTTGCCGGAGAACATGGAGCTGACTAGGTCGCGCTGGATGGCGGCGTACTGGATGACTTTCAGGCCCGGGAGCAGGATCACCAGGCACATCAGCGCGGTGAACACCTTGGCCGTCACGGCCGGGAAGCCTGGGCGCATCGGGCGGGTGGCGAGGTGGGTCGCCACGATGGACCAGATCCAGACCAGTGCGACCAAGCCGACCCCAACCGACAGCGCGATCAGCCACCGGTCACTGACCGCCAGGCCAAGCGCCGTCGTGACCAGTCCTCGGCGCATCGCCACGACGACGATGGCGGCGGCGGTGACCACGAACGCGGCCAGGAGAGCCAGGCCGGTGCGGCGGCGTCCGGCGAACGCGAGCCCGGCCCCCGGGATCGCGGTGCCGAGCGCGGTCAGCCGCAGCGACCGGCCGAGCGAGTGGCGACGGCGCAACCCCCGCTCGGTGCGGGTGTCCACGACGAAAAGGGACGCGTTGGCGTCGTCGTCGTACAAATGCGACATCGACCATCCCTCATGCGTTGCCAGGCCGCGCTGGAGTGCGCGAGTACGCACTCCGTGGTCATACGTGTCGGCGCGGACAGCCGGGAGCGACTCAACCATTGTGCCCGACGCGTGGCGTCGGTCGCACGGCCCTACGACGCCGCAGGCGCTCGTCCGGTTGTCCGGCATCACCTCGGACCCTGTCATACCCGCGTTTTGGTGAGCGTTCGGCTCCACCGGTAGCCTGTGCGGGCTCTGGTCCGTCCCGGGGGAAGCTGATCCGGCGGCGTATTGGTGCGTGGAGGCGTCGCCTAGCCCGGTTTATGGCGCCCGCCTGCTAAGCGGGTTGAGGATAAAACCTCTCGCGGGTTCAAATCCCGCCGCCTCCGCGCGTTGTCCGGTCCGGCTCCCGGGGTTTCCTGCCCCGGTCGAGCCGGATCGTTTTGGACCGCCCGCCGCCCCTGATACGTCCAGAACGCGCCGGTATGTCGACGCCGGGGGGCGGTGCTCGCCTGCGGATCGAGCAACTGCAGTCCGGCCAGCGCCGGCGAGGTCAGCCCGAGCGTGAGGCAGAACAGGAGCAGTTTCAGCGCGCGATGAGCCGCAGTGATGAGCTGCGCTGATGCTGATGAGTCAGCCGACGGGCAGCTCGACGCTGAATCGCGTTCTGCCGGGTCGGCTTTCGAGTGCGACGCGGCCGCCGTGCGCAGCTGCTACGGCGCTGACGATGCTCAGCCCCAGGCCGGTGCTGCCGGCAGCTCGCGAGCGGGAGCTGTCGCCGCGTGCGAAACGTTGGAACACGTTGGGCTGCAACGCCTCCGGTACGCCTGGGCCGTTGTCCTCGACGCTCAACGTCGCGTGCTGGCCCGCCCGTTGGACACTGGCCAGCACCGTGGTGCCGTCCGGTGTGTGGGTGCGCGCGTTGGCGAGGAGGTTAGCGACGACCTGGTGCAGTCGGGCCGAGTCCCCCTCGACCATCACCGACTCCTCCGGCACGTCGAGACGCCAGGTATGCGCGGGGCTCGCCGCGTGCGCGTCGCTCACCGCGTCGACCACCAGGTGGGTCAGGTCCACCGGCTCGCGGTCGAGCGGCCGCCCCGCGTCGAGGCGGGCGAGCAGCAGCAGGTCGTCGACCAGGAGGGACATCCGGGTAGCCTCGGATTCGACCCGCGAGAGCGCATGGCTCACCGCGGGCGGCACCGGGTCCCGCTCCTTGCGCGACAGCTCGGCATACCCTCGGATCGACGCCAGCGGCGTCCGCAATTCGTGACTCGCGTCGGCCACGAACTGGCGCACCCGAGTCTCGCTCTCGTGCCGTGCATTGAGGGCGGCGCCGACGTGGTCGAGCAGTCCGTTCAGCGCCGAGCCGACCTGCCCGACCTCTGTCCTGGGGTCAGTGTCCTGTGGGGGGACGCGCTCGGCCAGGGCGACGGCGCCCGAGTCCAGGGGCAGGTGGCTGACACGGGTTGCGGTTGCGGCGACCCGGCGCAGCGGTCGCAGGTTTGTCCGGACGAGCCAGGTGCCGCCGATTCCTACGGCGAGCAGGCCCGCGGCGGTCATCAGCGCGATCGTCGTCGCCAGATCCCGCACGATCGCCTCCACCGGACGGACCGGCAGGCCGCTGATCGACATCTCTTCGTCCGTCCTCTGGCTGCGGACGAGGCGGTAGGTGCCCAGTGGCTTGACGTCCACCGACGTCGGTGCCGACGACAGGTGCGTCGACAGGAGTCGATCGACCTGGTCGGCTGCGAGGCTCTGCTTCTGATCGACGTCGGTGACGGCGAAGGCCTCCGTGACCACCCCACCGGACGTGCTGATGCGCAGGAATCCCTCCCCGGCACCCATGGGCGCTCCTGGAGGCCTCCCGCCCGGACGGCCGGGATCGTGCTCGCCGAACCCGGCCGTGGTCACCACGCGGGAGTCGAGCTGGCGCATCAAGGACGCATTGAGGGCAAGGACGGTCAAGGCTCCGACTGCCAGGGTGATCACCACGAACAGCGCCAGCACCGAGGCGACGAGCTTGGACCGGAGCGTCCACGACGACGGATGCCGCAGCCGAATACCCGTCGTCACCGGCTCCGGGGCAGCGGACATCTCAGCCGACGGGCTTCAGGACGTAGCCGACGCCGCGCATGGTGTGGATCATCGGGCTGCGTCCGGCGTCGATCTTCTTGCGGAGGTAGGAGATGTAGAGCTCGACGACGTTGGCCTGGCCGCCGAAGTCGTAGTTCCAGACCCGGTCGAGGATTTGCGCCTTCGAGAGGACCCGCTTGGGGTTGCGCATCAGGTAGCGCAACAGCTCGAACTCCGTTGCCGTCAGGTGGATCTGGGTGCCGGCGCGGACCACCTCGTGGCTGTCCTCGTCGAGGCTCAGGTCGCCGACGACCAGGGTCGAGTCGCTACCGTTGACCGCCACGGCGGTGCGGCGCATCAGTGCCCGCAGGCGGGCGACCACCTCTTCGAGGCTGAAGGGCTTGGTGACGTAGTCGTCGCCGCCCGCGGTCAGGCCGGCAATACGGTCCTCGACGGCATCCCGTGCGGTGAGGAACAGGACCGGGACATTCGGGTTGTCCGCTCGCATCCGGCGCAGGACTTCGAGCCCGTCGAAGTCGGGCAGCATCATGTCGAGAGCGATGGCGTCCGGCTGGAACTCACGCGCCGCGCGTACGGCGTGCAGCCCGGTTGCCGCCGAGCGCACGTCCCACCCCTCGTAGCGCAGTGCCATGCTGAGCAGCTCGGTGAGGTTGTCCTCGTCGTCGACGACCAGGACTCGCACCGGTGAGCCGTCGAGGCGGGTGGAGTCGGTGCCGGCATGCGTGGCGGACTGTGTCATGAGCGCTAGAACACCCGCCTTTGCTGGGGCCAGCCTGTCGCGCGTCTGTGCGCCACCTATGAGAACTCTATGGCGGCGCTACCCGGCCACCTCGGGCGCCGCAGCGGATAATCGCCGGGACACCTCTGGAAGGGGCGCGAACGACATGAGACAGCAGGCGGTCTACCTACCCGGCGACAGCACGGTCGATGTCAAGGAGGTCGACCGGCCCGTACCAGGTCACGGACAGGTGCTCCTGCGGGTCGAGGCGTCCACCATCTGCGGCAGCGACATCCGGGCCATCTACCGCGAGCACCTCGGCACCGGCCCCGAGGCGTACCAGGACGTCGTCGCCGGCCATGAGCCGTGCGGAGTGGTCGAGGAGCTCGGGCCGGGGTGCGCGGTGCGTTCGGCCGGCGACCGGGTCGTGGTCTACCACATCAGCGGGTGCGGCCAGTGCGACGACTGCCGCAAGGGCTTCCAGATCAGCTGCCCCAGCCCGCTGCGCCGCGCATACGGCTGGCAGCGCGACGGCGGCCACGAGCACTACCTCGTGGCCGACGAGAAGGACCTCCTGCTGATGCCGGACTCCCTCTCCTTCGTCGACGGCGCCTGCGTCGCGTGCGGCTTCGGGACGGCGTACGAGGCCGTATGCCGGGTCGGCGTCAGCGGCCGGGATTCCGTCCTGGTCACCGGGCTCGGACCTGTGGGACTCGCGGTGGGCCTGTTGGCGCGCAAACTCGGCGCGCCGCTGGTCGTCGGGTCCGACCTGAGCGCCGACCGGCGCCGGACCGCTCTCGAGATCGGCGCCGTCGACTCCGCGGTCGACCCCGCTTCCGCCTCTGCCGACGATGACCTGGACGCAGCGCTGGGCGGCGGTGCGAGCGCCGGCATCGACGCCTCCGGCAGCGGCCGGGCGCAGGGGCAGTTGCTGGACCACATGGCGCGGTGGGGTCGGGTGGCGTTCGTCGGGGAGGGCGGCACGTTGACGGTCGACGTCAGCCACGCGATCATCCACAAGCAGCTGGTTCTGCACGGCTCGTGGGTGACGAGCACGCACCGGATGGCCGAGCTGCTCCAGCGGCTGGACACGTGGAAGCTGCACCCCGAAGTCGTGATCTCGCATCGGTTTCCGCTGTCGCAGGCGGCGGAGGCGTACGCCGTCGCCGACGCCGGGCTGGACGGCAAGGTGGCGTTGCTGCCGCAGCTGTCCCGTTCTTAGCTGGCGTCGAGCCGGGCCTTCAACGCATCGAGCTCGGTCAGCAGTTGGGTCGGCACGCTCTCGCCGATGGTGTCGAACCACTGCTCGATCTGCGGTATCTCGGCGCGCCACTCGGCCGCGTCCACCGCCAGGGCCGCGGTGAGCTGCTCGTCAGTGAGCTCGAGCCCGTCGATGTCCAGAGCGCCCGGCGCGGGTGTCAGACCGATCGGCGTCTCCACCGCCGCCGCGCGTCCCTCGATCCGCTCGACGGCCCACTTGAGCACCCGGCTGTTCTCGCCGAAGCCCGGCCAAGTGAAGCGGCCCTGCGCATCGCGGCGGAACCAGTTGACGTAGAAGATCTGCGGCAGCTTCTCCGCCTCCGCCTGCTTGCCGACGGCGAGCCAGTGTGCGAAGTAGTCGCCGGCGTCGTAGCCGAGGAAGGGCAACATCGCCATCGGGTCCCGCCGGACGACTCCGACAGCTCCGGTGGCGGCTGCCGTCGTCTCCGAGGAGATCGTGGCGCCGAGGAAGACCCCGTGCGACCAGTCGCGCGCCTGCGTCACCAGCGGGACGGTGGTGCGGCGCCGTCCGCCGAAGAAGATCGCCGAGATCGGCACGCCCCGCGGGTCATCGAACTCCGGCGCGAGGATGGGGCACTGCTCGATCGGGGTGCAGAACCGGCTGTTGGGGTGCGAGGACGGCGAATCCGACTCTGGAGTCCAGTCCTGCCCCTTCCAGTCCGTGAGGTGCGCGGGCGTCTCCTTCGTCATGCCCTCCCACCACACGTCGCCGTCGTCGGTGCGGGCGACGTTGGTGAAGACCGAGTTTCCCTTGGCGACGGTGCGCATGGCGTTGGGGTTGGTGTGCCAGCCGGTGCCCGGTGCAACGCCGAACAGGCCGAACTCGGGGTTCACCGCATACAGGCGTCCGTCGTCGCCGAAGCGCATCCACGCGATGTCGTCACCGAGCGTCTCGGCCTTCCAACCGGGGATGGTTGGCTCGAGCATCGCCAGGTTGGTCTTGCCGCAGGCGCTCGGAAACGCGGCCGCGATGTAGTGGACGCTTCCGTGCGGCGAGGTGAGTTTCAGGACGAGCATGTGCTCCGCCAGCCAGCCCTCGTCGCGGGCGATGGCGGACGCAATACGCAGGCTGTAGCACTTCTTCCCGAGCAAGGCGTTCCCGCCGTACCCCGAGCCGTAGCTCCAGATCGTGCGCTCCTCGGGGAAGTGCACGATGTACTTCGTGTCGTTGCACGGCCAGGGGACGTCCTGCTCGCCGGGCCTGAGCGGCGCCCCTACCGAGTGCAGGCACGGTACGTACGTCGCGCCCAGTTCCTCCATCCGCCGCAATACCGGATCCCCCACCCGGGCCATGACCCGCATAGACACCGCGACGTACGCCGAGTCGGTGATCTCGACGCCGAACATCGGCTTGTCGGCGTGCAGGTGCCCCATGACGAACGGGATGACGTACAGGGTGCGGCCGGCCATGCAGCCGCGGTACAGCTCGGTCATCCGCGCCTTCATCTCATCCGGCGCCATCCAGTTGTTCGTCGCGCCGGCGTCCTTCTGCTCGCGCGAGCAGATGTACGTGCGGTCCTCGACCCGAGCCACGTCCGAGGGATCGCTCGAGCAGTGGAAGCTGTTGGGCTTCTTGGCCTGGTCGAGCCTGGTGAAGGTGCCGGCGGCCACCAGCTGGTCGGTCAGGTCGGTCCACTCCTGGTCCGAGCCGGTGATCCAGTGAACCGCTTGGGGCGTCGTGAGCGCCGCGATCTCCGCGACCCATCCCGCAAGCTGCCGGTGCGAGGTTGCCCCGGTGTCAGCCGCGGGCTGGTCTGATGTGTTCAGCTGCGTGGTCATCGTGCGCCGTCCCTTCACGAGGCCGAAGTGGGTGGTCGGCCTGTCCCGCGGTGGCTGCGCGGCCAGTGCTCAGCGGGTGTGCTGCAGCACTGTCCACATGGTGAACGCTTTGTCGCCACCGTACGCCTGGCGAGCGCCGCCAGCGCCCGGTATGCGCGGCTGCTCCCGTGAGCCCGATCACAGGTGGGCCGGTTCGGGCGCCGTGGACGAGCCGCGCGGCCCGGTCCGTTCCGGCGGGTCCGGCGGGCAGGTGCGGCGGTTTTCGCTCGACAGCCCTTGCCGGTATGGTCATTGTCGGCCGCGTGGGGACACCGCGCGATGCCCGCGCCCGTAGCTCAACGGATAGAGCATCTGACTACGGATCAGAAGGTTGGGGGTTCGAATCCCTTCGGGCGCGCACCGTCTTGAGATAGCGATAGCAACTAGGGAACAGGCCCCTGAACAGCGACAACGCGGTCGGGGGCCGCTTCGCCTTTGGTTCGTCTGCGAACCGTCGGGGCTCAGACCTTCGCGTTGCAGGTATCGGCGCCGGAGTCCCGGAACGTGTCGCCGACCACCGGCTCGAAACCCCAGCTATACGAACCGTCGTGGAGCGCGAGCCGGAGTACGCCGCGGCTGTCGTTGGCACGGACCTGACTGTTGGCGATCGGTGTCCCGAGCTCGTACAGCTCTCCGTTGCCGCCCGTGCCGACGGTGATCTGCCGGATGCCCTGGTCGGCTGCCTGGCCGGACGGGTCCTGCTTGGCGAACCGCTCGTAGACGTGCTCGTGCCCGTTCAGGACCAGGTCGGCGTGCGCGTCGTACAGCGCGTCCCAGATCGGTCCCAGCGAGGGGTTGCTGCCGTGCTTGAGGCCGGATGACCACCGCGGGTCGGCGAAGTACGCGGCGACGCACGGCTGCGAAGTCGCCGCCAGGTCCGCCTTCAGCCAGGCGACCTGCGCTGAGGCCGCGTCGCAGGCCACCTCGCCGCAGTCGTCCCCGTTGGTGTTGAGCGCGACCATGTGCCACTTGCCGATGTCCCAGCTGTAGTAGCCCGAGCACGCACTGCCGCAGTCCGGGTTGCGAGGAGTTGCCGCTGCGCCGAAATAGCGGAAATACCCACTGGCCGAGTTGTCGGCGCGGTATTCGTGGTGGCCGGGCGACGGGTGGGTGATCGACTTGAACTGCCCCCACGTCGGGGCGTAATAGGTGGTGAAGTCCTCCAGCGAGCCGTCGGGGTACTGGTTGTCACCCATGGTTAGCACGGCGTCTGGGTGCAGCGAGAGCACCACCGCGGACGTCAGCAGGTTGCCGCCCAACCGGGTGCGCGTGGAGATGTCGCCGGCAGCAACGACCACCGGATCGTCGCTTGTGGTGGCGTCGGCGGCGGTTGCCGTCGCCTGCGGCTTCACAGCAGTTGCCGCCAGCGCGACCAGTGCGCCGGCGGCTGCCAGCGCGGCGACACGGCGGGAGCGGCGGCGACTGGTGTGCGTGGTCGAATGAGGTATCACGGGGGTCCCCTTCAGCTGTGGGCGTCCGGTATTGCAGGCGGGGCGGCATAGAACCGTGCCCGATTTGTACCTTATTGGGGTCCATGGTAGGGGCAATCCGCAGGATCCGCTGACCTTGGCCGCCGCGGCAGCTTGCCTCCGGCAAGCCGTCGCTACCACTCCGTGAAGGCGCCGTCGTCCCGGGTGAACAGGGGATTGCGCCAGGAGTGGCCAAGCTCGGCGGCCCGCGTCACCGCTGCCTCGTCCACCTCGATGCCAAGGCCCGGTCCGGTCAACCGGTCGATGTAGCCCCCGCCGAAATCCAGCACCGAGGCGTCCACGAGGTAGTCCAGGACGTCGTTGCCGTGGTTGTAGTGGATGCCGATGCTCTGCTCCTGGATCAGGGTGTTGGCGCTGACGAGGTCGACCTGCAGGCACGCCGCAAGAGCGATGGGACCGAGGGGGCAGTGAGGGGCGAGCGCGACGTCGTGTGCCTCGGCAGCCGTCGCGATCCGCCGGGTCTCGGAGATGCCGCCGGCGTGCGAGACGTCTGGCTGGGCGACCGCTATCCCGGCCGCGAACGCCGCCGCGAAGTCCCAGCGGGAATACAGCCGCTCACCTGTCGCTATGGGGATGGAGGTCGAGTCGCAGATCCGCGCCAGGTGGTCCGTCAGCTCCGGGACGACGGGTTCCTCCACGAACAGCGGGAGGTAGGGCTCGAGCAGCGGCAACACCCGCCGCGCCATCGGGAGGGTGAGCCGGCCGTGGAAGTCGACTGCGATGTCGAACTCCGGACCGCAGGCCTCGCGCACGGCCGCGACCCGGTTGACGATCGACTGGACCGAGCCGGCGGTGTCGATATGGCGCAGCTCGGCGGACGCGTTCATCTTGACCGCGGAAAGCCCCGCCTGCTGCCGGGCGCGTGCCTGCTCCGCGACCTCCAACGGCCGGTCGCCACCGATCCATCCGTAGACCCGCACCCGGTCTCGGACCGCGCCGCCCAGCAGGTCGTGAACCGGCACGCCGTACGTCTTGCCGGCGATGTCCCACAGCGCCTGGTCTATGCCGGCGACGGCACTGGAGAGCACCGGTCCGCCGCGGTAGAAGCCACCCTTGGTCAGGACTTGCCAGTGCCGCTCGATCTGCAGCGGGTCCCGGCCGACCAGGTAGTCGCCCAGCTCGCTCACGGCCGTGGCGACGGTTCGCGCGCGCCCTTCGACGACCGGCTCGCCCCAGCCGACCACGCCCTCGTCGGTGCTGACCTTGAGGAAACACCACCGCGGAGGGACGAGGTAGGTGTCCAGTCCGGTGATCCTCATCGCACGACGTCGTCGCCGCTCAGCAGCGGCAACTCGGCCAGCCGTGGTGCGCCCTCCCAGTCACCCTGGCAGGACACCGCGAATGCCCCGCAGACGCAGGCCCGCTCGAGCCGGTCAGGTTCGCTCATACCGGCAAGGTAGGCGCTCAGATAGCCGGCGACGAACGCGTCACCGGCCCCGACCGGGTCGACGGCGCTCACCGGCACGGCGGGGTGCCGGTGCACGACATGGCCGGCGACGGCCAGCGCGCCGCCGTCACCCAGTTTGAGGACCACCGAAGCGCCCGTCGTTTCGGCCAGCGCGGTGGCGATCGCGTCCGGATGCTCAGGCACGGCGGGCACGTCAGGCCCAGCAGGGCCGGCCGGCCCGCTCAGGAACAGCCGAACCTCGTCAAGACCGGCGAACAGTATGTCGGCTGCGCTCACCAGGTAGGCGAGCGCCCGGGCCGCCTCCGGACGCGACCAGAGGCGGGACCGGTAGTTGACGTCGAAGGACACCGGCACGCCGGACTCCTGCGCGACCTGGACGGCGAAGCGCACTGCAGCAGCACAGGATTCGCCCAGGGCGGGAGTGATGCCGGTAACGTGAAGCAGCCGCGCGGAGCGCACCAGCGACGCGTCGACGTCCTCGGGCCGCAGCAGCGAACCGGCACTGTGCCGTCGGTGGTACCAAACGCGGACGTGGTCCGCCGTACGCCGTTCGCGCAGTAGCAGCGCCGTGGGGTTGTCCGGGTCCATGACGACGTGCGCGACGTCGACCGACTCCCCGCGCAACGCTTCGCGGATTGCCCGCCCGGCTGCGTCGTCGCCCAGCCGGCCGAGCCACGTGCAGTCGTGGCCCAGCCGGCTCATCCCGATGGCGACGTTGCTCTCGGCGCCGGCGAAGGTGAAGGTGCTCGTGTCGCCAACCCTCAGCGGCCCGGTGCCTGCGGCGGCGTACACGCCCATTGCCTCGCCCAGGGTGAGCAGGTCCATCAGCCGGCCGACCACGGTCGAAGCGAATCCACCAGGGTGACGGCGCGGGCGTGCAGCGACTCCAGATCGCCGCTGTCGAGGACGTCACCGAGCAGGGCACCGCCCAGGCCGAGCGCCGTTGCGCCTGCGCCCATGCACTCGGGCGCATCGCTCAGCGACAGCCCACCCGTCGGCACGAGGGGGATGTCCGGCAGGGGGTCGCGCACCGCCTTGACGTACGCCGCTCCGCCGGTCGCGGGGAACACCTTGACCATCGCCGCTCCGCTGCGCCATGCGGTCAGGATCTCGGTGGGCGTCAGCGCGCCCGGCAGCATCGGTACGCCGAGCCGGGCCGCTTCCCGGATCGTCTCCACGACGACCGCCGGAGCCACGAGGTACTGAGCTCCGGCGGACACCGCCTCCCGCGCCTGGGACGGGTCCAGCACCGTCCCCGCCCCGAGGGCCAGCTCGCCGTGGCGGCCGGCGCATTCACGCAGGGCACGCAGGGCACCGGGTGTGGTCAGGCTGAATTCGACGGCCCGCAGGCCCGCGTCGTACAGCGCGTCGGCGACGTCGGCGAACCGCTCCGCGCTGGAGCTGCGCAGGATGGCGATCACCGGCACGGCCCGGACAGCATCCGCCAACGGGGTCATCTGTTGCTCAGCGCTCCTCGGGGTAGGCACCTACCGCACCGTAGTCGTCGGGCACGCGGCCTCGACGGCAACCCGCGTCAGTGGCCGGGATCGCCCGCGGGAAACGGGAGCCGGGCCTGGTCACCGGAGGGGCTGCCCAGTTGCGGCGTGCCGTCGGCTGCGAACCGGACCGGTTGCGCGTAGACCTGCCGGTCGGCGCCGCAGCTGCCGCCGGGCGAGGTCACGGCGTGGTAGACGAGCCAGGTCTGCCGGCCGTCCGGCGAGGAGAAGAAGGAGTTGTGCCCCGTGCCGTACTCCCCGCTGCCAGAGCCGCCGTGGAAGATCGGCGTGGGCGACTTGTGCCAGGACGACGGATCGAGCAGGTTGCTCGACGCATCCGCGCTCAGCATGCCGAGGGCGTAATCCGGGGTCCAGCAGCCGGATCCGGAGTAGGTGACGTAGACCTTGCCGCCCCGGGCGAGGACCGCCGGGCCCTCGTTGACCTCCACCCCGACGGTGCCCGCATGCTGCTCCCATGCGTACTGCGGGCGGGAGAGCCGGACCCGAGCGCCGGTCACCGTCGTCGGGTTCGACAGCTTGGCGATGTAGATGTCCTGCTCGCCGTTGGAGGCGCCGGGCCAACCCGACCAGAGGACGTAATCGGTCCCGTGCGATCCCCGCAGGATGGTGGCATCGATGGCCCATCGGTTGCCGGGCAGCTTCAGCTCGCCCGCGAATGCGTAGGGTCCGGTGATCCGCGAGGCCTTGAACACGTAGGTGCGGTGGTGGGCGTTGTCGCCATCGTCGGCCGCGACGTAGACGTACCAGGAACCGCCGATCCGGTGCACCTCGGGGGCCCAGTACTCGCAGCAGGGCGCCTTGCCACCCCCCTCGAAAACTGTTGTCTCGGGGGCGAATTGGAGCGTTGCGAGTGAGGTGGAGGAGCGCATGCTGACGCCGTGGTTGCCAGAGGAGGACTGGACGTAGTAATACCGGCCTTTGACGACAGTGACGAACGGGTCGGCTCCCTGTCCGAGCACCGGGTTGCTGAACGTGATCGTTCCGGCTGCCGTGGTAGCGCCCGACGCCAGCGTCGTACTGGTCTTCGATGTTGGCGCTGCCGGCGTCTTGGCCCCCGTGCTGGCGCAACCAGCGAGCAGCAGCAGCGCTGGCAGCACGAGAGTCGACAGCGCCGCCGACGCTCGCCTCACCCCTTCAGGCCGCTGCGCGAGACGCCCTCGACCAGTGAACGCTGCGCGAGGACAAACAAGATGATGGCCGGGACGGCGGTGATCGCGGCACCGGCCATCACGACCGGGTAGTTGATCGTGAACGCTCCCTGGAGGATGGACAGGCCAGCCGGAAGGGTCAGGTGCGACGGGCTGAAGAGGACGAATACCGGCCACAGGAAGTCGTTGTAGTTGGTGAGGAACGAGAGCACCAGCAGGGTCGAGAGTCCCGGCTTGGACAGCGGCAGGACGATCTTGGTGAAGATCTGCCACCGGTTCGCGCCGTCGATGGACGCCGCCTCCTCGATCTCGCCCGGCAGGCCGAGGAAGAACTGACGAAGGAAGAACACCCCGAAGGCGCCACCCGCACTGGGGACGATGAGCGCCCACAACGTGTCCAGCCAGCCCAGATTGTTCACGATGATGTAGTTGGGGATCAGGAACAGGAAGCCGGGGATGAACAACGTGCTGATGATCGCCCCGAAGACGATCCGCTTGCCAGGAAACTCCAGCCGCGCCAGCGCGTAGGCCGCCAGGGCGGCGGTGGCGGTCACCAAGACCGCGTTGGCCGCGCCGGCGAGCAGGCTGTTGACGAACCAGCGAAGGACGGGGGTCTCGCTCGCGGTGTTGAGCAGCGGCCGGTAGCCAGCGGTGGTGCCCGGGTTGGGCAGCCACTTGGGCGGGATCGACGTCGCGCCTTCGACGGTCTTGAACGAGGTGAGGAACATCCACAACAGCGGGCCGACGAAGACGACGGTCAGGACGGCCAGGGTCGCCGCGAAGGCCGCCCTACTCATCGGCGACCCGCGCCGCCCCGACGCGGCGGACTTGCGCCCGGCCGGTTCGGCCAGGACAGGGTCGGTCGTGGCGGTGGTCATTTGACGGCGTCCTTGTCACGGAAGAGACGGAAGTTGATCAGGCTGACGGCCAGCAGCACCAGAGCCAGGATGTAGCTCATCGCGGCCGCGGAACCCATCCGGAAACTGCGCAGCCCCTCGTCGGCGATGTAGCCGATCACCGTCCGGGTCGACGTGCCGGGAGCGCCTTTGGTCAGGATGTAGTACTGGCCGAACATGTTGGCCGAGGCCAGGATCGTCACGGTGATCACGAATACCATCACGGGGCGCAGCCCGGGCAGTGTCACGTGTCGGAACTGCTGCAACCGGTTGGCGCCGTCCATCTCGGCCGCCTCGTAGAGCTCCGGCGAGATGTCCTGCAGCCCGGCGAGGTAGATGATCGCGTTGAACCCCAGCGTCCACCAGACCGTCATGCCCACCAGGCTGATCCAGGCCCATGGCAGGTCGGTTGTCCACGGGATGTTGCGCCCGAGATGGAGCGTGCCGAGGAAGTAGTTCACCACGCCGATGTTCGGGTCGAGCATGTACCGGAAGAGCAGGCCGATCACCGCTACGCCCAGCACGTAGGGGAGGAAGAAGATTGCCCGGAAGAACGTGCGCCCCGGGAATTTCCGGTTCAGCAGCATCGCCACGCCGAGCGGTATGACGACCAGGCACGGCACGCTGAAGACGGTGAAGATCGCCGTGGCGCCCATGCTCTGCCAGAAGCTGCTGAAGTCGCGCGAGCCCGGCGTGAACAGGTCGACGTAGTTCTGCAGACCGACCCAGGGCTTTTCTGGCAAGGCGAAGTCGTAATCGTGCAGGCTGATCCAGATGCCGTAGATCGCCGGCAGCACGATGAAGCCGAGGAACAGGACGAGGTAGGGCGCAAGGAACAGGTAGGCCATCAGGCCGCCTGAACCACCCTTACCTCCGCGCTTGCTCCGGCGCCCGCTGCCGGTTCCAGCCGTGGCCGCAGGCGCGAGAGCAACATCGGTCTGGGTGCTCTGCGCGGTCATCTGCTAGGCGCCGTACTTCTTCTTGTTGTCCTGCAGGATGCCCGTGGCCTTCTTGGCTCCCGCGCTCAGCGCGTCCTTGGGCGAGGCCTTGAGCAGCACCGCCTTGTTGACCGCGGTGTACAGCTCGGCCAGCGCATCGCCGATACCCGGCACCGCCGGCGGGAAGTGCACGTAGCCGGACTCCGGAGCGAGCGCGAACTCCTCCTTGAGCTTCTTGAACTCCGGGCCGTCCGCCACGCTCTTGCGGGCCGGGATCTTGCCACTCGTCGCCCACTCCGCGGAGCGCTGGCTCATCCAGTTGATGAAATAGCGGGCGGCATCGGTCTTGTTCTGGTCCGGACGCAGCTGGCGCAGCTGGACGAACTGGTGCGAGTTGCCCCATACCCCCTTCTCGGTGCCGATCTGGGGCACCGGGCCGACGCCCCATTCGAGGCTTGTCGTCTTGAGGTCGTTGATCTGCCAGATGCCGTTCCAGTTGAACGCGTTCTTGTTGTTCTTGAACGCAACGTAGTCGGCGTCCTGACCGACGTTCTTGGGGCTGTACCCCTTGTTGACGACGTCGACCATCCACTGCAAGGCCTGCACACCGGCGTCGGAGTCGAAGGTCGCCTTGGTCAGCCCCTTGTCGAAGCTGTCACCGCCGTACTGCCACATCAGCGACTGGAACTCGAAGCCGCCCGTGAACTGGAACGGCGACACCCAGTGTCCCTGGATGCCCTTGCCCTTGAGTTCTTGCAGCGCCGACATGAAGTCGTCCTTGGTCATCGGCGGCTTCTCGGGGTCGAGGCCTGCCTTGGACATGACCTTCTTGTTCCAGTACATCGCCAGCGGGTGGATGTCGAGCGGGATGCCGTAGCGCTGTCCCTTGTACAGGCCGCCCTGCCACACCACCGGAGAGAAGTCCGACTCGCTGAACTTCAGCGCCTGGACGACCTTGTCCACCGGAACGATGATTCGGCGCGCTGCGTTGGTGGGGATGTCGTCGGCGTGCAGGATGCCCACGTCGGGGCCGCGGCCGGTCGTGACCGCCGCGGGCAGCTTCTGGAACAGGTCTGCCCACTGGTAGATGTTCATCGTGACCTTGACGTTCTTGGTCTGGCCGTTGAACTCGCTGACCATCTTCTTGATCACGTCGCCGTCACCGCCGGTGAGTCCGTTCCAGAACGCCAGCGTGACGGCTGGCCCGGTGTAGCTGTCCCCGCCCGGACCGGTGTCCGACTTCTGCGGCTGCGCTGCCGGGGCGCCCCCCTTGCTGCTGTCGCCACACGCCGCGAGAGCGGCACCGGCGCCTGCCAGCCCGCTGAGCTCGAGGAAGTTCCGCCGCGACAGAGGGATCGGGGAGCTGCTGGTCATCGTTGGCCTGCTTTCCGCTGGTTTCGGTTGCACCTGCTGCAAGGTTTCTACAACGATGCAAGGAGCGCTGTAAAGGGCTCGTTACACCCTTGTGACCCGGTGCCCTTCGATCTCCGCTGGTAGCGTCCGCAGGCGTGACCAGCGGCAGACCCCCGGCCCGACTGAAGGACGTCGCTGCGCTCGCCGGGGTATCGGTCAAGACGGTTTCCAACGTCGTCAACGACTACGCGTACGTGCGGGCCGAGACCCGCAGCCGAGTCCAGCAGGTCATCGCCGACCTGGGCTATCTGCCGAATCCGGCCGCGCGCCGGCTGCGCAATGGCCGCTCGGGAGTCATTGCCTTCGCCGTCCCCGAGCTCGACGTGCCGTATTTCTCAGAGCTCGCCCACCACATCGTGCACGCTGCGGTCGCCAAGGGATGGACCGTGCTGGTCGACGAGACCGGAGGCGTCCCTGCGCGCGAACGAATTGTTGCCTCGGGCATCCGGGCGCATCTGATCGACGGCGCCATCCTCAGCCCGCTCTCGCTCAACGTCGCGGACGTGGCCGACCGCATCTCGGCCACGCCGATGGTGCTGCTGGGCGAACGGCTCGGCTCCGGCCCCGCTGACCATGTCGCCATCGACAACCGGTCCGCTGCGCAGGAGGCCACCACACACCTGATCGCTGCAGGACGACGCCGGATTGCAGTCATCGGCTCGCAGCGCGCGCCTTTCGGCCATACCGCCCGACTGCGGCTCGCGGGCTATCGTGCCGCGCTCACGGCAGCCGGCCTGAGGTACGACCCAGCCCTGGTGGTCGGTTCGCGGCTGTGGCGGCGCAGCGCCGGTATGGACGGCGCCCGCCGCCTGCTCGAGCTGGATCAGCGCCCCGATGCGGTCTTCTGTCTCAACGACTTGCTCGCGCTAGGTGCGATGCGGACGTTCGCCGAGTTCGGCGTCGGCGTCCCGGACGATGTCGCCGTGGTCGGCTTCGATGACATCGAGGAGAGCCGATACAGCACTCCGACGCTGACCACCATGTCTCCGGACAAGCGGGCAATCGCCCAATGCGCCGTGGACCGGCTGGCGATGCGCCTGGAGGAGGGCGTTCGCAGCCCTTCGGAGGAGATCATCGTCGCTGCCACCCTCAAGGTGCGGGAGAGCAGCGGGGGATCGCGAATCCCTGCCCGGCTGGCGCCGGAGCCCGTCAGCCGCCAGGACAGACCATCACCTTGACGCTCGCCGGGTCCCGCTTGGCCGCGGTCAACGCCTCCTCCACCTGGTCCAGGCCGTAGTGGCCGGTCACCATCGCGTCGAGGTCCACCCGGCCGGAGGCGACCATGGCGATGGCCGTCGGCCAGGTGTTGGCGTATCGGAAGGCGCCGGTGACCATCAGCTCCCGGTCCTGGAGGTAGGACAGCGGCAGCACCACCTCGTCGCCACCCATGCCGACGAGCACGACCCGCCCGGCGCGGGCGACCGTGCTCACGGCGTCCCAAGTGGCCCGGCCGTTGCCGGAGCATTCCAGCAACACGTCCGCCTCGAACCCGGTCTCGCCGACCGGCGTCGTACTCACGTCGACGGCCGTCATCCCCAGCTCGCGGGCCAGGTCCAGGCGGTGCGGGTTGACGTCAGTGACCATGACCTCCGGCGCGCCGTATGCGCGGGCCACCTGGCCGGCGATCAGCCCGATCGGACCGGCGCCGGTGATCAGCACCCGGCTTTCCGGGTCGACGCGGGCACGCCGGCAGGCGCCGATCCCGACCGATAGCGGCTCCAACAGGCCCGAAGCGTCGTCGCTGACGGTGTCGGGAATGGCATAGACGAAGGCCGCGGGCATGACGACGAACTCGGCGAAGGCGCCGTCGTACGGCGGCGTGGCGAGGAACCGGACGTTCGGGCAGAGGTTGTATCTGCCGGCCACGCACTGCTCGCAGGAGCGGCACGGAATGCCGGGTTCGATGGAGACACGCTGGCCCTCCTGCAGCGACTCGATGCCTTCGCCCACGCCGGTCACGACGCCGCCGGCTTCGTGACCGAGTACGAGGGGGCTCTGCACGACATGGGTGCCGATCCGGCCGTGCTCGAAGTAGTGGACGTCCGAGCCGCAGACGCCGACCGACGCGACCCGGACGAGCACCTCTCCCGGGCCGGGCTGGGGCACCGGCCGTTGCTCGACCTCCACCACGCCTGCCGTGCGGAGCACGCTGACGCGCATGATCCCTGACGCCATGGTGCCTCCAACATTCTCATTTGAGTGCGCGTTGCACATCTGTGCCGGCAGATCTAGACCCCCGCGGAGCTGCCGTCCATAACGCGGCGACGGGGCCCCGCTCAGGTCGGCCGGGCGGCCGACTCGATCCGGCCCCGGTGCTCCTCGATCCACGCCACGCCGCGGTCGGCCCGCGCGGCACCACCCGCGACCCAGTACGGCACGAAGCTCTGATGCCCCTGCGCCACCTGCCGGCGCACCTGGGCGTAGCACCACTGGTAGGCGACGATGACCAGGTCGACGAAGTCCTCCCGCTCGCGAGCCGGCAGGCCGTAGGCGTCAAGGAACAGCCGCAACCGCTGCATCGCCCGTCCCCGTCGCTCGTCGGCGACGTCGGCCGGGTCGTTCAGCGGAGACCACAGCCGGGCCGCGCACGCGACATCCCAGCGCCGCGAGCCGGGACTGGCCAGGTCGAAGTCGATCAGCGCAACGGCCCGGCCTTCCCGGAAGACCACGTTGTCCGGACACGGGTCGTTGTGGCTGATCAGGGTGTGTCCGAAACGCTCGGGAGCGGCCAGGGGCCAGCTATACGGCGAGGGGTCGAAGCCGGCCTGCGCGTCGTGGAAGCGGCGGATGAGCTGGGCCACGCTGACCATGGCCTCGTCCGTGACGGCCCACGCGGGCAGTGGGGCGATCGCGGCCTCTCCAGGGATGTAGGACTGGACCTCGCGACCCCGTTTGTCGACGCGGAGGAAGCGGGGGGCTCCCTCGAATCCCACCGCTTCGAGGTGGCGCAACAGCGCGTGTGTCGCGGGCGAGGTCGCGCGCATAGGCCGCCGGACCGTCGCGCCTTTGCGCACCACCAGCCCAGCGTTGGTCAGGCCGCCGGGGAGCGGCACCTCGAGCTCGTCCGGCTCATCGATGGAGCCGGGGGGAACGCTCACCTGGTTTCCCCTGTTCGTCAGCCCTTGCATCACCGTCATCATCTGATAGCCAACAGCGCGCGCGCCAGACTGCTGTGCGTCACCAGTCCGTTCAGGTAACCACCCTTGATGCCCGCGCAGGCGGCGGGGGCCTTCACCGCGTCATACACGATCCCGATGACGTCTGGTATAGCGCGCAGCTGCGTCGCGGTGATACCTATCGTCCGCGGTGTGAGGGCAGTGATCACCTCGGCACCGTCCTTGTCTACCTGTACCCCGGAGAGGTCGGCTCGAACGCCCTGGGCGTACATTTCGCGCCACTCCTGCTCGGTGAGCGCGTCCACCACCGTGGAGTACCGCGGTTGCCAAGCGCCCACACCGACGATGGCCTTGGTGACCGAGGGAAAGCGCTCGATCGCCCGGGCGACCTCCGGCTGCGTGCGCAGGGCCTGGGTCGTCGTGGCATCCGGCAGGATCATCGGTGCGTGGAAGAAGAACGCCGGGCCGCCGCCGATCCGGGCTACGTCGCGCACGAGGTCGATGGAGCTCCCGTCCACATCCGGCCGGGACAGCGCGCCGGTGAGCTGGACCACCGTGCAGGCAGGGAGCCCGACCAGCCAGTGGCGCATGTCCATCAGGCTCCGGGCCCAGGCCAGACCCAGCACGTCCGTGACCTCGACGATCTCGGTGAGCAGCTCCCCGGCGACCCGGCCCAGGTGCCTGCGTAGTTCGAGCGGGTCCACGTCTCCGTCGTCGATGACCACGCTGTGCCGCAGGCTGAACGCCGACTGGAGCTCGCTGGCCAGTTCCAGATCCACCTCGCCGTGGTAGTCGAGCTGGATGCGCACCATCCCGCTGGTCCGCGCCGACTCGATCATCCGCGCCACCTTGAACCGGCTCATCCCGAACTCTTCGGCGATCTCGATCTTGGTCTTGCCCTGGAGGTAGTAACGGCGCGCGACGGTGGCCACCAGGACGGCGGCTGAGGACCCCTGGGCCGATCGCGCCATGGTGCACCTCCTTCGAGCGAGCCCAACGACGGCCTTTCGCGTTGAGCGGAGTGTTGTCCGCAGGTGCTCATATGAGCACGCTAATCTCAACTTCGCAACATTCCTTGACACCTGAGCGGCCAGCGAGGCACTGTCACCCGGGACGAGCGAGGTTCGCTCACACAGCGTCATGGGCTCAGGGGCCCGGAGGAGGATTCGCGTGAATCACGTGATTACGAGGCGAAATGGTCGGGCCCGTCGCTCTGCTGCGGTGCTGTGCAGCACCGGCGTCATGGCAGCTCTGGTGGCCGGCTGCGCCGGCGCCGGGGGCGGCGGCGGTGGCGGCGGCGGAAGCGCCAGTGGCGGAAGCGGGGGTGGTGGCGCCAAGTCGGTGAACGTGTTGATGGTCAACAACCCGCAGATGCTGGCGCTGCAGAAGCTCACGGCTGACAACTTCACCAAGCAGAGCGGCATCAAGGTCAACTACACGGTGCTTCCGGAGAACGACGTGCGCGACAAGATCAGCCAGGAGTTCTCGTCCCAGGCCGGGCAGTACGACGTCGCCTCGGTGAGCAACTACGAGATCCCGTTCTACGCCAAAAATGGCTGGCTGGCCCCGCTCGACGACACCGTGGGCAAGGACCCCGCGTTCGACCAGGCCGACATCCTCAAGCCGCTGACGGAGTCGCTCACGGCAGAGGACGGCAAGCTGTACGGCGAGCCGTTCTACGGCGAGTCCTCGTTCCTGATGTACCGCAAGGACCTGCTCAAGGCCAAGGGCATCACCATGCCGGCCGCCCCGACGTGGCAGCAGGTCGCGGACATCGCCGCCAAACTCGACGGCGCCAAGCCGGGCATGAAGGGCATCTGCCTTCGCGGTCTGCCCGGTTGGGGTGAGGTCATGGCCCCGCTGACGACGGTGTGGAACACGTTCGGCGGGGGGTGGTGGGACAAGGGCTGGAACACCCTGCTCACGTCCCCGGCGACGACAGAGGCCACCAACTTCTACGTCAACCTGATCCAGAAGCACGGAGAGGCCGGCGCGCCGCAATCCGGCTTCGCCGAGTGCCTGAACAACGTCGAGCAGAGCAAGACGGCAATGTGGTACGACGCCACCTCTGCCGCCGGGTCGCTGGAGGGACCGCAGTCTCCGGTCAAGGGCAAGATGGGCTACGCACCGGCGCCGGTCGTGAAAACCAAGTCTTCCGGCTGGCTCTACTCCTGGGCCTGGGGCATCCAGAAGGCCAGCAAGCGCCAGGACGCGGCAGCCAAGTTCATCGCCTTCGCGTCCAGCAAGGAGTTCGAGAAGCTCGTCGGCAAGACCGACGGGTGGGCGACGATCCCGGCCGGCAAGCGGGCCTCGACCTACTCCAACGCGGACTACCTGAAGGTCGCCAAGACGTTCGCGGAGCCGACCAAGACCGCGATCGAGGGTGCCGACCCGAAGAACCCGGGCGTGCAGCCGCGGCCCACGATCGGGATCCAGTTCGTCGACATCCCGGAGTTCTCCGCGGTGGGGACCACGGTGTCCCAGGGCATCAGTTCGGCAATCGCCGGCAAGACAAGCGTTGCGCAGGCGCTCAGCAGCGGCCAGGCTGTAGCCGACAAGGTCGGGGCGAAGTACAAGAAAAAGTGAACTGACGCCACCGGCCGGGCTTCCCTCGAGACGAGGGCTCCCGGCCGGTGGCAACGGTCAGGAACGCCGCGGAAGTGGCCTGGACCGTATTGCCGCCGTAGCGGCCATGCATTACCCGCGTGAGAGCGGCCAATTCGACATCGCCGCTGCGGCGGCCAACTCCCTCTCGCCGCGGGAGCGGCCCTGATCACCTGAACAACCTCAACGAAGCGGATTGCACCGGAAGGATCGGGATGAGCGCAGTCAGCAGCACCCTCACCACGGAGGGCGAAGGCGGTCCCAGCGAGGCACTCAAGCCCCGCCCGTCGACCGGTCGATTCGGCGGTGCCAAGGGCTGGGCGACCCGCGCCCCCCTCCTGCCCGCTCTGATCTTCATGATCATCATCACCCAGCTGCCGTTCGTGGCGACGCTGATCATCTCGTTCATGAACTGGAACGCCCTGTATCCCAACGATCGCGGGTTCGCGGGCATCGACAACTTCAAGACCGCCTTCACCGACCCGGTCCTGCGGTCCTCGATCTTCACCACGATCCTGTTCACGGTCACGATCGTCCTGGTGTCGCTGCTGTTCGGGCTCGGCCTGGCGCTGCTGCTCGACCGCACCTTCCGGGGCCGTGGGGTCGTCCGCACGATCCTCATCGCGCCGTTCCTCGTGGTGCCGGTCGCGGCGGCACTGCTCTGGAAGCACGCCCTGTTCAACCCGGAGTACGGCCTGTTCAACGGCACGATCACCGCGATCTGGAAGCTGTTCGGATCGAGCAACCCGCCACAGCCGGACTGGATCACGAACACACCCAAGCTGGCGATCATGGCGTCCTTGATCTGGCAGTGGACCCCGTTCATGATGCTGATCCTGTTGGCTGGTCTCCAGGGAAGGCCGCTGGACGTCATCGAGGCGGCGCAGGTCGACGGCGCCAGCTCGGTGCAGATCTTCCGCCACATGACGCTGCCGTACATGCGCCAGTACCTCGAGCTCGCCGGCCTGCTCGGCTCGATCTACATCGTGCAGAACTTCGATTCGGTCTTCACCATCACCTCGGGTGGCCTCGGCTCGGCGAACCTGCCCTACACGATCTACGAGACGTTCTACCAGGCGCACGACTACGGCCTGGCGTCAGCCGGTGGCGTCATCGTGGTCATCGGCACCATCATCATCGCCACGTTCGCGCTGCGGACCGTGTCCAGCCTGCTCAAGGAGGAGTCCGTATGACGACCGCGACAGCCCCGGCAGCGACCGCGCAGGCGCCCACCCTCGGCACGGTTCGCCGCCGCAAGCAGACCAGCGCCAGCAAGTTCTTCACGGTGCTGACTTGGGTGCTGGGCATCCTGTTCTTCATCCCCGTGGCGTGGATGCTGCTCACGTCACTGCACAGCGAGCAGAACGCGGCTACCAACCCGCCGTCCCTCTTCGCGCCGCTGACCGGAGCCGGCTACAAGGAGTTCTTCGGCGCCAGCTCCGGTGCGAGCCCCTGGCCACCGCTGATCAACTCGGCCACGGCGAGCATCGGCGCCACCATCCTGGTACTGATTCTGGCGATCCCGGCGGCATACGCGCTGTCGATCAAGCCGGTGCGCAAGTGGTCCGACGTGATGTTCTTCTTCCTGTCGACCAAGATGCTCCCCGCCATCGCGGGACTGCTGCCGATCTACCTGATCGCCCAGAACCTCGGCCTGCTGGACAACATCTCGCTCATGGTGGTGCTCTACACCTCCCTGAACCTGCCGATCGCGGTCTGGATGATGCGGTCGTTCCTGGCGGAGATCCCCATCGCGATCCTGGAGGCGGCCACCATCGATGGTGCGGGCCTGCTGATGACCTTCCGCAGGATCATCATCCCGATGTCCGCTCCCGGCATTGCCGCCACGTCCCTGATCTGCTTCATCTTCAGCTGGAACGAAATGCTCTTCGCACGCGTCCTCACCGGCGTGCGCTCGAACACCGCACCGGTGTTCCTGACCAGCTTCGTGACCAGCCAGGGACTGTTCCTGGCCAAGGTCTGCGCCGCGGCCATGGCGGTCTCGCTGCCCGTGCTGATCGCGGGCTTCGCGGCGCAGGACAAGCTGGTTCAGGGTCTGTCGCTGGGCGCGGTCAAGTGAGCGGTGGCGAGGGCGGCGGACCCACGCCGCTCAGCAATGCCACTCTCGCCTCCATGCCCGCAAAGGTCCCCGTCCCGACGTACGACCGCAGCCTCGTCACGGCCGGCATCGTGCACTTCGGGGTCGGCGGATTTCACCGAGCGCACGAGGCGATGTACGTCGACCGGTTGCTCAATAAGGGTGGTGCCCGGGAGTGGGGGATCTGCGGGGTCGGCGTGATGCCGGCCGACCAGCGGATGAAGGACGCACTGAGCGCCCAGGACGGCCTCTACACGCTCCTGGTCAAGCACCCCGACGGGAGCATGGAGGCCACGGTCATCGGCTCGATCGTCGACTATCTCTACGCCCCCGACGATCCCGAGATGGTCATCGAGAAGATGGCCGACCCGGCCGTACAGATCATCTCCCTCACGGTCACCGAGGGTGGCTACAACTTCAATGCGACGACCGGCGAGTTCGACGCGGCCAACCCGGACGTGGTTCACGACCTCGAGCCGGATGCCGTTCCGAAGACCTCGTTCGGCCTGATCATCGAGGCGCTCCAGCGCCGGCGCCAGCGCGGCGTACCCCCGTTCACCGTCATGTCCTGCGACAACATCCCCGGCAACGGCGATGCCGCCCGGCGCAGTTTCGCGGCCTTCGCCACCCTGCGCGATCCCGAACTGGGCGCTTACGTGCGCGACGAGATGCACTTCCCCAACTCGATGGTCGACCGGATCACCCCCGTCACGACCGATGCCGATCGCGCCGAGGTGGCGGAGCGGTTCGGGATCGAGGACAAGTGGCCCGTGGTGTGCGAGCCGTTCACCCAGTGGGCGCTGGAGGACAAGTTCGCCGGTGCCCGGCCCGCGTTCGACGAGGTCGGGGTCCAGGTGGTCGCCGACGTCGAGCCGTACGAGCTGATGAAGCTGCGACTGCTCAACGCGAGTCACCAGGCCCTGTGCTACTTCGCCTACCTCGCGGGATACCGCCTGGTGCACGAGGCCTGCCAGGACCCGCTGTTCGCGAAGTTCCTGCTCGCCTACATGGATCGCGAGGCCACGCCGACCCTCGAACCGGTGCCCGGCATCGATCTGGAGGAATACAAGCACAACCTGATCGAGCGGTTCTCGAATGCCGCGGTGCGTGACACCGTCGCGCGGCTGTGTGCCGAGAGCTCCGACCGCATCCCGAAGTGGCTCCTGCCCGTCGTCCGGCACAACCTCGACAGCGGCGGCGAGGTGACCCTGTCGACGGCGGTGGTGGCTGCCTGGGCACGCTATGCCGAAGGGGCGGACGAGCAGGGCGAGCCGATCGAGATCGTCGACCAGCTCAAGGACACGCTCACCGCCAATGCTCGCCGTCAGCGCGAGGACCCCCTGGCCTTCGTCGCCAACCGCGATGTCTTCGGCGACCTCGTCGACGACGCGACCTTCACTGCGGCCTTCACCACCGTCCTGGACTCCCTGCATTCCGTGGGCTCCCGGGCGACGCTGGAACACCTGATGGGCGAGCGCCCCGATGTGGGCGCCGGCTCGGACTCGAACGCGGCGACGGCCGCCGGTGCCCCGGCCGGAGCGCAGGAGCTCGAACCGTCGTCCTCCGCCCCGTGATCCGGCCGTGACCGGGCCTGGAACGACCGGCCCGCTCGTGGCCGGTGTTGATTCCTCGACCCAGTCCTGCAAGGTCCTGGTCTGCGACTCGGCGACAGGGGCGGTCGTGCGCCAGGCCACGACGGCGCACCCGGACGGCACCGAGGTCGACCCCACGCACTGGTGGGACGCCTTGCGCACGGCGTGTGGGGACGGCCTGCTCGACGGCGTAGAGGCGATCGCCGTCGGCGGCCAGCAGCACGGGATGGTGCTGCAGGACGACTCCGGCGACGTCGTACGCCCCGCGCTGCTGTGGAACGACACCCGCTCGGCGGATGCGGCTTTGGACCTGGTGGCTGAGCTGGGGGGACCGCAAGCCTGGGCCACTGCCGTCGGATCGGTGCCACTCGCCGCGTTCACGGTGACCAAGCTCCGGTGGGTAGCTGAGCACGAGCCCGAGAACGCAGCCCAGGCGTCGTCGGTGCAGCTGCCGCACGACTGGCTCACTCAGCAGTTGCGGGGTGGCTCCGCGCCCGCTGCCGCGGCCGAGGCGATGACCGACCGGGGTGACGCCTCCGGCACGGGCTACTGGTCGCCCGGCGAGGGGGACTACCGACCAGACTTGCTCGAGCGCGCCTTCGGGCGAATCCTCTCTACGCCTCGGGTGCTCGGTGCGGCCGAGCCGGCGGGACAGACCCGGGGCGGGGGCTCCGGCATACCGGACGGACTGCTGGTCGGCCCCGGCACCGGCGACAACATGGGCGCGGCCCTGGGGCTCGGGCTGGAGCAAGGGGACGTGGTGGTGTCGCTGGGCACCAGCGGGACGGTGTTCGCGGTGCATGACTCGCAGAGCGCCGACCCACGCGGCGAGGTGGCCGGCTTCGCCGATGCGACCGGACGGTTCCTGCCGCTGGTATGCACGCTCAACGCGGCGCGCGTCCTGACCGCGTCGGCGTCGATGCTCGGGGTCGATCTCGACGCCTTCGCCAGGCTGGCCCTGGAGGCGTCGCCCGGAGCAGCGGGGATGGTCCTTTTGCCGTACCTGGACGGTGAGCGGACCCCGAACCTGCCCACGGCCACCGGCTCGCTGACCGGCCTGACCCGCTCGGCGATGACCCCGCAGAACCTGGCCCGGGCCGCCGTCGAGGGAATGCTGTGCCTGCTGGCCGATGGGGTCGACGCCCTGCGCGCCCAGGGCGTGCCGGTTCATCGGGTGCTGCTGATCGGCGGCGCCTCCCGGTCCGAGGCGGTGCAGCGGCTGGCGCCGGACGTCTTCGGTACGCCGGTCGTCGTGCCGGCCGCGGCGGAATACGTCGCCCTCGGCGCGGCCCGTCAGGCGGCGTGGGTGTTGGCCCGCTCCACCGGTGCCGACGACGAACTGCCACCCTCATGGCCGTTGCCCTCGACCCCCCCGCGGGAACCGAGCGGGTCGGGCGCCGAGGTGCGTGCCGCGTACGCAGCGGCGCGGCTGCAGATGCACGGCATCTGATCAGCTCGATCCCTCCCGCGGAGGTGGTCTGCCGGCACTTGCGCTGTGTTGCCGTGGGGTGCCCACAATGGCCGGCGGGGGCTCAGTTACATTGCCGTTGCAGTGGATCCACGCTTCCAGCGCATTCCGTGGATCGCGCCGCGCGACCAGTGAAGCCCCGTGATCGACGTGACACCGAGGAGAAGCAGTGGCTGACTACACCAGGTCCCGTTCGATGCCCGTGCCGGCGGACGTGCTCTTCGACTACCTGTCCGACGTGGAGCATCTGCCGGAGTACTTCCCCATGATCACCTCCGCCCGAGCGACCGGCGGGGCGGTGCAGACCACCGCGGTCATCGAGCCGCCCGGCCAGGAGAAGCAGAAGGTAGAGGGCGAGGCGTGGTTCACCGTGGCGGACGGGGAGCGGCGGCTGACGTGGGGCTCCGAGGGTGACAACGACTACCACGGGGAGATCTCCGTCGAGCCGGACGGGGACGGCTCGGCGGTCACGTTCAGCCTGCACACCGAGGCCGACCACGACGGCATCGACGACGGGATTGACGACACCCTCGACCGGATCGGCGAGCTGAGTGCCAGGGGCGTGCCGCGGGAGTGAGCCGGCAGAGCGCGCTGACGGTGGCGTCGTGAGCTTGCGCCTGACCCTGAAACTGCTGACTGGTCAGCCGGAGGAGATGGCTGAGCTGGCACGGGTGCTGGCCGGTGCTCCGACGTATGCCGAGCGGGTCACCGGTTATCCGCCCGGGATGTAATGCGCGGCTGGCCAGACCGGCAGACCGCGTTGATCGGCCTGTTGCTGCTGGACGAGGCGCACCACCGATGCGGGCTGGGCTCCGCGGCATATCGGCTGCTCGAGGAGCGGATCCGGCTGTGGCCGGAGATCGAGCGGGTCCGTGCCGCGGTGGTGCGCACCAACGCGGAGGTTCTCCCCTTCTGGGAGCGCCTCGGCTTCGCCGAGACAGGGGAGGTCAAGCCCTACCGCTACGACCAGCTGATCTCCGAAGTCATCATCGTTGGGAGGCCGTTGGCTGCCGGTCCGCGGGAATGACGGAGGTGAGGTGTATGTTTGTACTCATGTAATCAAGTAATTAAGGAGTACGACATGAAGCAACATCACTCACACAGATCAGGGCCATTCGGTCCCCTCGACGGCCCCGCAGGCTTTGGCGGACGCGGCCCCGGCGGCCATGGCGGCCATGGCGGCCATGGCGGTGGCTGGCGGCCCGGCGGCCCAGGTGCCCCCGGTGAGCGCGCCGGCCGGGGACCTCGGCGCGGCGGACCGTTCGGCCGGCCGGGTGGTTGGCAGCAGGGCGACCTGCCCGACGCCACCGACGCCGGCGCCTGGATCGGCGCCCGGCTTCCGGACGGCTGGTTCGACTCGCCGCCGGAGGTCACCGTTGACCGTGACGAGATCGTCGTCATCGGGACCCTGGCCGCACCGGCGAGCGACTCCCCGGCGGCCGCCGAAGGCCGGATCACCCGCTGGCGCGAGGAGACTCGGGACCAGCGGATAACCATTGCCGAGGAGGCCAAGGCCCGCTACGGGCGCACGGTCTCCTGGGGCGCCCGGATCGGCGAGACGGGGCAGCTGTTCACCAACCTGTCCATCCCGACGATGACCCGGTTGCGGCAGAGCGAGCGGCAGGTGCTCGACACGCTGGTGGACGCCGGAGTGGCGCGCTCGCGTTCCGAAGCGCTCGCCTGGTGCGTCCGCCTCGTCGGTGAGCACACGAGCGAGTGGCTGGACGGCCTCCGCGAGGCGATGACCGAGGTGGAGCGGCGGCGCTCCGAAGGCCCCGAGCTCTGAGGTAACGCAACCGCAAGATCCCGGAGACACAGGACGAGTGCCAATTTCATGCTGTGTCTTCGGGACCGGGGGTACTCCGAGTGCACCGGGAATGCGAGAGCGCGCCGTGGCCGTTAGAGTAGTTGAAGACTCAACGAGCCAAGGAGACGACCATGCCCGCCGTGACGGTTCCCGACCTGACGCTCCTGCACCGCATACCCGCTGTGCCGCCGACCTCGACCCAGCGTCCGGTTTTCTCGGTGACCAGCGCTCCGTTGTCATACGAGGGAGAGGGTTTCCCGGTCAAACGGGCCTTCGCCGGCGTCGACCTCGCGGCGCTGGACCCGTTCATCCACCTCGACGAGATGGGCGAGGTGGACTATGCGCCTGGTGAGGCGAAGGGGACC
>JAABUK010001843.1_pt1 | contig 39547 bp, 53 predicted proteins | sample 5559141 | NCBI WGS metagenome assembly JAABUK01 (sample SAMN10711869, study PRJNA513367) | rock metagenome | isolation source: Antarctica rocks | place: Antarctica: Victoria Land, Pudding Butte nord | collected 2016-01-03 | reverse complement strand
CACCATAGCTCCTGATTGCAGCTCTCAGGCTTTGAACCAAGCTAGCCGCATGAAGCAGCTCGTGACTGGACGTACAACAATGACTTGCAACAATGTCTTGTCTAAGTCTCCACTAAGAGCTAGGAATCTTCTTCACTGTGGCCTAAGGACACATATTGGTAACAATAACTCCTATAAGAAATGCCTTCTTGTGCCCTTCTAAAACACTTGTCCTAGCAAAGCAACTTGCTTCTTGCTCATGCAGTAGAGGCGTCCTAAGCCCACAGAGCCATACTTGCTGCACACAGACTGGAGTCCCATTGCTCTTGCTGTCCCAGATTGACCTGGGCAGCCCGGTATAATACTTGGCTTCTCATTAAATAGACGCCGAAAGGCGTAGTCTTTTCTTTTCTTTTCTCCCAGATTGACCTTGAGGCAGTAGCTCACCTGCTGGAGTGGTGTAGTCCTCCACCATCTGTCGCAGCATGTCTAGCATGGCAATGCAGCGCGCATTGGCTCCCTTGATGGTGCCATCAGCATATCTGAGACCTAGCTTCAGCACCTCAGGATGAAAGGGGAAGTCGTGGTTGTACTTGGCCAGCACTGAGTCCAGAGTCACCCTCTGCAACATATGGTGCATGTGATGCAAAAACTCTTCTGGGTTCCAACAAGGGAACAGCTGCAAAGCTAAAGCAATGCAGGGTCATGCTAAGCTCAGCATCACTTGTCAACTTACAAGGTGCCTCAGTAGTTCAAACAAGCTGCCAATTCAAATTGAGTATGTACCGTGGCATGCTATAAAAGCAACAGTAAGCACACGACATGTGTCACTCTACCAGTAGCTCACATTGTATCGTGGAAGATGTGCAAAGACATCAGACGGCAAAGACATGGCTTGGCCGTCTGCAGCTCCCTTCTGCTGCTGCTGCACTCTGCTGGCCTGCTTGGCAGGCTTAGCCTTAGTGCCCGTTGGCATGCCTTGAGCAGGTGCTTGAGGCTGCGCAGATGTTGATGTGGCTGCTTGCTTGTCTGAACTTGCAGCTGGTGGAACCTGCTTGGCGCCTGCTTGGCTCTGCTTGGGCGCTGCTTGCTTACCTCCTCCCTGCAGAAGGCACGCATCAAAATGAGTCAATGCAGACGCCAACTACTATCAGCCTGAAGTAGTCATGCTGGCGGTGCCTGTACACGCTTTGTACAAGTCAAGACCAAAGTGTATGGACAGACACTTGACAGATCAGACATGCAGGGTGCAATTGAAGGCAGGCATAAGGCCTTTGCATGTGCCATACAATATGCATAATGAGTTATTGCTCGCTGCTGCTGTGGTAGAAGATCCTGGCCAAGTCACAACTGGACAGGGTTCAGTTGATCAGCTGATCAGGACCCAGACGCAGAGCAAGGCGTTTGACAGTACCTTGGGAGCGCCTGCCGCCTTTGCAGCTCTCTCAGCTTCCTGCTTGGCCCGCCTCTCTGCTTTTGTCGTCTTGGGCTTGTCTTGACTGTCTTGAGGTGCTTGTGCTGTCTCTTTCTTTACTTGACTACCTTCCTGCTTGGCTGCGTGTCCCTGTAAAGCCACCAGCACTACAGGAAGGCATTGATATTGCCTGCCTGAACATTACAAAGCAACATGTCAAGGAGCTAGGTCTGGCCACACCCTACTGATCTGGACAGCAGAGATCAGCCTGTGTCTGAGCTACGACCGCAATAAGGCCACCAGCAGTAAGTATGTACGACAGCAGAATCAACTACACAGGGTACAGAAGTACCTCTGGTTTTGACTCCTTCTGCAGCCTGCTTGCCTCCCTGACAGGTGGGGCCTTGCCCTGTTGTATCTCTGCCTTTGAACCCTGATGCTGCTTGGGTGTTGACGCAGCACCAACATTAGGCTGTGGCTTTTCCGTCTTGCTGCTTGGCTGAGGTTGAGATGCACCAGAAACAGCAGGAGGATCTTGGGACTGTGAGGTTGCAGCAGGCTGCTGTGGCTGCTGCTGCGCAGATGACTGCTGTTGCTCCTCTTCCTGCTGTTCGGCTTCCCTTCCTTTGGAAGCCAGCTCGGCAGCTGAAGCTGATTGATGCACTGGTTGCAGAGGGGGTGGGGGTATCTCGAGGTCTTGCTTTGGGGCGCCTGAGGGGTTTGCAGAACTGGATGTGGTGCCTACAAAGACAAAGAACAACAGTCACGCTTGACAATTCTTCTCATGTCTAAGGCATGATGCTTTAGATGTCTCAAAGAATGCAACTGTGCTGTTGTTGCAGCCAATACTTTGCGCAAGCTGTAACAAAGGCAGCCTTGTTATAGCAGTTGGTAGCGCCAAGCTCTTTCTATCTCAAGATTACAGTGAAAGACATTGTGTTCAGGTTTGCATGGCGTTACCAACTGCATGTGATCTGAACAATAACAAGGGTGTGCCTCACACATCTAAACTAACTTGTGCCATAACACAGACTTGGCGTGATTGCTCATGCGGGTGAACGCGGATCACGTGCAAGGAGCACTTAACGGTGTGATTCTTGACATACAGTACAAAACAATGTACCTGATTCACTAGGACGTGCCATTTCCAGGCTGCGACGCTTGGGCTCACCCACGCCTGCATCACAGACAGACGGTCACAAACTAGTGAGACACCCCCCCTAAGATTCCTGACCTTGGTGTGGTTGCTACACTAGTGCAAAATGGTTCTTGCACACTTCTCAACATGTCCAAATGCTTGTTCACAACCACTTACGTCACACTCCCCTTTGACCAAGATGCACAAGTCCAACACCGCCAACCTTGCCAGCAAGATGTGCAAGTGCTGACCTTTCAGCCCAACACATTATGATGCAAGCTTTGCAGGTATATGTCACGGCCATCCAAGGTGGGCATAGCACATGCCATCAGCAGATTCCTTGAACTAGAGTCCTTGTTCAACAATGCTTGTGTCTATGCAGCCCAAACAAGGCATGATCACTGTGCATGACATACTCAGCTGGAAGGGGGTGCCAATGCCCAGAGCTGCTGCTGCTGCTGACACAGTGGCCGCTATTGGTGGCACATTGTGGTGAGAGAAGCTAGACTGGCGGACAGCCCCTCTTGGGGTGCCGTGGGGGCTGGAGGGGACTGATTTGGTCGTGGGGACTGGTCTCTGCTCTGAAGTGCTCTCACCAGAATCTGCAATTTGTGAGGCATGTTACATATCACAGTGAACGGCGATATGAAAGGAGTTTGTGATGGGTGCAAGCTTCAGATCTGCAACTGACTAGGCTTTCAGGCGTGATGCATGCAGCATTATCGTCAATGCACTCAGGTAAGACATACCACTGTAGAACTAGCAGTGGTTGCATGGAGAGCGCACAGCCCAGAAGTACTGTCAAGGTTTGTGCATCATCACCTGATGCTATTGGACACAATTTTGTTGATGTTGCTGCAATGCATGGCTTTGACTCACCCTTATGCTCCTCACCAGACTGTGCAGCAAAAGGAGAGGTAGGGCGCTGCGAGAATGTGGGTGTGTCTGCTTGATGAGGCGAAGGTGGCATGCTCAGCTGCCCAGTGGGATGGGCTGAAGATGAAGGGGCAGCTCCATTGGACGCTAGTACAGCGCTGTCAATGTCTGACCGCATTGTGGTGAGTTCCCCTATTGGGGGCAGACTGATTGCAGAACTGAGCATGAGTGGCTTTGCAGGGCTGTTTGCATCCCTGCAACATGCAGCACAAACTTTTTCCACCTGTGAGCACTCCCAGCATGACGCCAAAACCTGCCAAACCCTGGATTTGTACTTGTACCGAAACATAGTAGACAAACCAGCTTAGCCTTATGGGTTTGTGTTCTTACACGCTTGACTGGTCATGGTAAGCAAGTTCAGTGGTTTATGATGCATGACAAACAATGACGTGAGATTGCAACCTAGAGATTGATGAGTGGATCAGAAATAGGTTGGTGTATGTACCTTGGATTGTTTGTAGTAGCCCTGGGAGCTGGTGCCACTAGGATGGATGGATCCTAAGCAATACAGGACAAAATCAGAATCTGGGCGCGAAACCCTAATGGCCACAGCTGAGATGAATCAGTCAAGAACTCACCTGCAGGTGGCTGCTGTCAGGCAAGCTACCAGGTACAGATACAGGAGCAGTGCGCTGTCGTGCAAGAGGGTTGGTGACAGGAGGTGCATCGCCGCTCCTTCTGTTGACTGCCTGAGAGACTGGAGAGTCAGTCTGCAATGGAAACAGAAGCGTGTTTGGACCATGACCGGGACCAGTCAAGTGCAACATCTTAAACGTAAAACAGGCTGGAAACCCTCATTGAGTGAAGCAAGGAAATTCACAAAAGACGTACTTGGAATGACGGTGGTATGATCACTGGGTTTGGGGAACCCGATATGACGTTGCCATCATTGCGCTGAGAGTCTGCTAGCAATGTGGAGGCGGGTGATGGAGATGGTGCAGCGCCCTCAACACGAAAGCCAACAACTTTGATGGCAGGTTGCGTCTGGCTGACTGATGACTCGCTTCTTCTTGGCGCAGGTCTGCTCTCGATAGACTGCGTTCTATCTCTGTTAGGCATATGCGCAAATCAAGAGCTCTACAGCGAATTGAGCACGCAAGACGAAAGGAAAGCTGCCCGTGAAAGCTCAGGTGCGAATCTTGCGGCGACTACACCGCCTAGACAAGCTGAACGGTTTGCGAACGGCTGTTGTACAAGCCTTGGCGACGATTTGCTGATAGATTGCTGTTGTGCTCAGACAACACATGCTCGTGCAGAACGTGCGCTTTAGAACAGTCAGGAGCAAGAGAAGGTTGGAACCATTTTTTGACCTAACAACAGTCAGCAAACCCTCTTAAGCTTGCGAACTCGAGGAGAGACAGGTACTGTGTTCATGGATCGAAACGAGGACAAAAAGCAACTGGCTACTATGCTTCAGATCAAATGCACTTTGCAAACAGTTCGTCAGTCTGGTTGTCTGTCGAGCAGGCTCACGTGTTGACTTCTCTGATCCGCGCGACAAGTCGATCAACTGGATTGCAAGGACGTGCTTCTTTAGCAAGCTTCCTTAGCAAGCTGACTGGAGCCGGTATGACTGGCTCATTGCCGAAGCCCACCTGGCGATGCATACGAGTGGCATTTGGGCAAAGCGATGTTGACGTGAACGACATTTTGGACGAGACTTGCGGAGTAGCAGTTGAGATAGCTCAATCCCCAGAGGCAGCATATCAGGTTTGTGATCAAACGCTGTAGTTCTGGCAAGAGTAGCGCAAAGGTTGCACTGACGGACCCATCTGCAGCTGCTGGACCTCAAGCAACCAACTGGGCAAGAGCTAGCTGCCGAGATACAGGCTCACCAGGCAGCTTTTGTATATGTGCAATATCAGAGTTGCTCCTTGACATCAGATCATATTCCCAATCTTCAGGGTATGCTGTTCCCTCGTGACTGAGTGCCACTCATGGGGTGGTTGTTTTGTTATGGCTTTGTCCCATATAAACTGTGAGTGACACCAGTTGATATTGCACTGCAGATCTGGGTCTGTTGGAAGCTTTTGCAAATTTTGTCAAAAGTGAAGACGCAGGTCATTTTGCCCCTCAGATTCTGTATATAGATGCAACACTATCAGAGGCTACAGGTGACATTGGCTTCAGACAGATTGCACGTGTATTGCTTGCAAAACATGTCACATATGTCCTGCTGATGTTGGCCAAAATTCATAATCACATCTGCTTTGTCAAGACATGCACAGCAAAGGCAACAACACTGCTCATTGCCAACTGCATACATGCATCCACCAACATCTTGCCGCTTTTGAGATGCATAACAGACCTTGCTGGGCGTGATACAACTTGCAGCTGCAATGCTGGGCGTTATACAGCTCGCAGCTGTGATGCTGGGCGCCACACAGCTCACAGCTGCATTGCCAAAACCCACTGATATAAGTGATGTCACCGTAAAGCATACAGGTGGCTAATGTGTCTGCAGTTGAGGAGTTGGCAAAGGCTGGCATTCAGTACATTGTATACTGGTCAGAGGAGCGGCCGGGCTCCCAGCTCATTGCTGCTCATTTTGGCCATGCTTTCTGTGCTACCCTGCGCAATCCCGTGACTACCGTACCTGAGGTACCTTGGTGTCTTCATCACTATGATGACATGCATGCTGTGTCCTGTGCTCAACTGACCCCGCAGCGTTGCTTCCTGCAAGGGCGCACTCATTCAGTGGATGCATTTTGCCCTCTGCAGTGGGCCTAGCTGGTGCGGTCGGCAGTGATGAGACAAGGACTGCTGAATGATCTGCGCCCAGACCTGTGTTGTAATGCTGGACTGGTGCTGCAGGCATTTGCTGTTGCCAGTCATGCCTGTCATGTACACCTAGGATCCAAGCCAGGTCAAGGGCATGCTGCTGCAGCCCTGCCCTGCTTGCGCTCAGCACAAACACCTGCGCTGCCCTCCAACAACTCTGTTCCCTTACCACAACTGGAAGTAAGAATTGGTTGAACTCAAAATTCTGCTTTGGGATTGCTGTGCTGGCTGTGCTCGACGCTCTTTGTGCATGTATCATTTACACATCTGGCTTGGTACCTGTTTCTGGGTGAGACCTGCCCAAGCAAGTGGCAACCAACAGACGCACGTATGCATGTATACATCAGGAAGCTCAAAGCATGCACATCAGCTCTGCAAAGCTGGGATCCATTGATAGCCGTGCGCATTGTACCTACGTACCACTTCATGCTGTTCTGTACACGGCAGGGGATGGATCTGTCCCAGGGCATAGCAGCCGTGGTGCCTGACTGGGACAGCGTGAGGCTGCTGGCTCCTCATGCAGAGCTGCGCTTGCTGGCTTGCGGGCAAGCCTCCCTCATAGCCCCCCATCGCCTCAGGTCACACACTGTCTGCCCCAGCATGCATCTTCTCTCAGACAATGGCATCTGTCATCGTCTGTTATGCAATGGCGTCTGTCAGAGTTTGTTATCAAACATCTGCTTCTCTCCACTATTGACCTCAGAGTGACTCAATGGCAACATATCATCTTTGTCATCAAACACCTGCTCCTTCCAGACAATGAGTGGCATTTGTCAACTGTTGTCAACAAAAGTCTGCTCTTCTCATACAATGGTGACTGTCATCTCTCTTCCACAAATGTCTGTCTTTGGGGAAAATCATGTCTCATTTGCTAAATTAGTTTCACAACAGCCTTACAAGAGGTTGCTTATAGGTTGGTGGCAAAATTGCATGATGTGCTGTGCCCCGCATACTGTGGCAAGTACATGTACAGCTGTACCCTGTGCATTTGAGGCTAGACACCCAGACTCAAACAGCGCGAAAACAAACATGGCTGTGGCCACTGTCTTTGCAACCAGTTCTAACAATCTTAAGCTTTGTATTTGCTATCGCAGCTTCTTGGGTGAAGCTTTGAGGGCGATGCTAGTGCTGGAAGTGCGGCAGCTGACAGTCATATCCCAGACACCTACACATCGAGTTCCCGCTCACTTGCCAGTAGGCTGCACTGCCTTGAGATGTGAGATCCAAAGTGCCAGTGGAGCTTGTGCCCAGGTTGTTCTAGGTGGACCACAAGAAGGTGTGACTGCCTACCAAGGCTCACTGTTTGTCATGCATGCTGGATTTGATCTCTACTTAAGTGCTAGTGCTGTGCCTCAAGTTTGGTATGGTCTGGTTACAGCTGCTTGCTGTAGCCATTAGCAGTTGCGGGTACATGGTGTGATTGTACGTGGGACAAAGCACTGTGAGTGATGCTGACTGTTACACAGTATATGGTGTCACAATCAAGGTTGTGCTGGAATTGCTGTTCCTTTATGTGATTGCGACATCATGTGATGGCTTCGGAAGAGCCAAGAGTGAGTTCCGCTGCTGGACAACCCTCATGGTTTTGCTGTGCATCAATCTTTTACATGAACTGCAGCATAGGACATGCTCAATCCTGTCAACCATGGGCAGCGAACACCTTAAAATCGTGGCATGCTCTGGCACTCTGCATGTCCATTCCTCAAGCAACATGCTTCGGTCATGCCATGACCGGCATGGTGCCCAATGTCAAGCCAGCCATTGCTGTGTATGCAGTGCTGAAGAACTCAGCTCTGGTGGAGCATGCCTTACGGCAAACCTTAGCTGCCGATGCACTCAGCCTGCAGTTCAAGCTGCCACCCCCTAGCCTGCCTGTGCCTATAGCTCAGAGCAGTGATGACATTGCTGGCGGCACACTTGTTGTGGATGCTCTGGCCGTCACATCTGTGTGGGCTGTTCAGCTCCTGCGAATGCTGTGCTCGGTGAGGCAAGCTAGCAGCCTCACAGCTTCTGTACATGCTGACCTGCTGAAATTTGCCTGGCATGACTGCCAAGTCCCCAGGACTCACACTGTGCGTCGAGTGATCAGCCCTGCATGCACTGCGCTCTGTGATCCATTACAATGATGATGTTAAATTGATCTTTGATTGGAAAAACGTGAGCCTACACAGGGTATGCCTCATGTCTCATTGCATGTTATTGGTCCTGTGTTGTAGATCTGCTGAGCAGCATGGGATGCATTCTGATGCGTCCATCAGGCTTACAGTGTGTGTGCATGCGTGTGTGTGTCTGTGTGTGCACATTTCACTCTGTCATGAACATGTCTAAGCAGATTGGCAAAGACTGTGTCCAGTCCGCATACAGCTCATCACAGACTTTGCAATGCACAGGATAGCAAGTTTAGGATGTTGGCAGCTCTTGGCATAGCTGCAGTGGGCTGCACAACAACCTCATCTTTTACCCAGTCAGATGCACACCGCTTCACAGCCCTTACTCATCTCACCCCATCAGTGCCAGAGTCCCTGGATCCCATCCTGCTGCCCCACTCTCGGCCAGCCCCAGCTCCCCTGGGACCCATTGCCTACAACACCCTTCCTGCACAGCAGCAACCTTCGTCAGGCTCCCTTCAAATGGATGGGCAACGCAGCAGCAGCCAGGCTGCTGCAGGCAATACCACCTCCACTGGTTCCAGAGGCCGTCCAGCAAAAGAGCCCAAGGTATCAGGTATGCAAGCTATCAATTCTGTATACAACAGACGTCAGAGCAGGCTGGTGTCTGGTGAAGCTCACCCTGGCATCTGCTGTCACTTGTTTGCGTGACAGTACGCTGTAATTGCGGTCATAGTTGACATTCTCATGTGTTTCCCCAAGATGGGTAAGTCAGTTTGTCGCCTTGGTGAAACCAACTTGAATATGAACTCTGGTCAACGTGTAGAGGGATCATCAGCAGATCTGACAAAGAACTCGTGAAACAGGTTTCAAGTGACGCAAAAGATATAAAATTGCAATGTGATCTCTGTTGGCAGAATTTGGCGTGCTCTTGACCAAGAAGTGAAAGTTGTTGAAAAGGGTAAAAGTGTGACAGCTGCTGTGTGAAGATGGGTGCGTCAGTTCATTGCCTTCACACAGTACTTGTCATGCTTTGGTCCTTTTCACTGACTTTGACCTGCTTGTCAAGAGCCCACCAGTGGTGCTGTTATCTACGCTTGCCAACAATCTACGCATACGCACCAGACGTCCATGCGTATATGTCTATAATCGGGAGCTATCAACAGTTGGCAGTGCAACTAGACTACTTTACCGTAGAATCAGCTAAGCAGCTACGGATATACAGGCTTATACACCCCTCAGAACTTGGGCATATGCTGTACATATTCACCAGGAGTTTTATCATGGTTTGACAGCTTTGGCGTCTGTTGGAGTCTCTCTCCAGAAACCGTTTGTTAGGTTCGCTGACAATCCCAAAGATAACAAATGCGATTGCGTGATTACGTGCACATGTTACACCATGTGTAGTGAGGGAAATACACCTTGCCCGCCTGACCTAACTTTGTATCTGCAGTTCCAGAGCTAGCGTCTGTCAGCTGGAGCTCAGACCGGCCTGAGCTGTCAGTGTGTACACCACATCAACTGCTGGAGGACATGAGGAGCTTTCTGGAAGTGCGCAGAGGCCGACAGCTGCAGTCCAGTACCTTTCCAGAAGCTATTCTGAACGGGACACAGCTGGACCTGAATGCTTTATACAGGGCAGTATGCTCCAGAGGAGGCTATGCCATGGGCACTGGTGTCAACTGGGCTGGACAGGTTTGCGATTCTTTGTGCATTCATTCCCCTTTTCACTTGACCATTGCTCTACTCACTTCTTTGGCTAAATTGGCTCGGGTTCAAGCTGTACAGCGCGTCGCTGCTATCATGCCTAGCGGCATAGGGGTTCCTTGCTTATCCATTACTTTGTGGTATCATTCATGCAAGAGGACAAATTTGTGCATTGTTCATTTCGGTCAGCGTCTTTGTTCCAGTTTTCTTTCCTTTTTTTAGCAACCATTGTGCAGTTGCGCATCTGCCTGCTGTCAAGTCAGTCAGCTGACTCCAAGCTAGCTTCACTTCGCTGCATTGGCCATGTCTTTGCTGTTATGTAATTTTGTAGGCAAGTGGAGTTTAGTAAAATTCAGCTGTACTTTCATAGACTGACCAGCCTACCTGTGTATTTATTACTTCTGCATGCCTGCAGGTTTTTCCCCGCATGGCCAATTTCACCAACACCCACAAGATGACTGGTGTTGGCAATGCATTGAAACGCCATTATCAGGCATTATGTCTAGAGTATGAGCTAGCTCATCCAGGAGATCTTGACAAACTGGTAACTCTCAATACTCCAGCACTGCAAATTAGGATCAGATATTGTCTGTTGGCAATGGGTAGCTTACTGGGATCAGAGGTTCAGTGCTGGAGATTGTATGCATCAGCAGGCCAAGATGGTGTCTGTGACATTGATTGTCATTGTGACTGTTGTCAAGCTGGTACTCTGAGAATCTCTGAGCCACCATGGTTTTGCATGAGAGCTGAAGCACATTTTTTTGGGATTTTGCTTGAGCAGCAGCAATGAATCATGCCTGAGGGTGCAATGAAGTAGACATGACAGTCATCAGAGATGCAATGTTGCCTGCAGGAAGCTTCTGGATGACCTAGTGCCTGTAAAGAACACTGGTTGTACAACTGTTTTGCAATACCTGGCTGTCAAAGTTAGTCAAGCAGCAGTTCAGGCAAGCAGTAATACATTCTCTGGGCACACATTTGTTATTGGATGTCAAGCTCATGTACAAACTGCTTTAAGGAGACTGCAGGGCGTTAACTCTACAAGCATGCTTTTTTTGTCAATAAGTCTGACTGCAAGAGCTCATCAGAACATGTACCAGTGCGTATGCATGGCTGAGTGCTTTGATGAGTTCGCCTTATCAGCACATTTGTATTGCTGATGTGTAGTTCCCGGGCTCACCAGTGGGCACATCTGTACAACTGACCTAAGGAAGTTACACAGCTCCCCCTGAGATGTTGTCAAAATCAGCAATCTTCATGTGTGTGGACTCCTTGATAAATTGGATCTCAGATACACATCTCCAAGGACGCATTAAGTTGCAGAGCCTGTCAAAATGCCTGGATCATCTGTCGTATAATGTGATTTGGTGTTGTTTGGTTTGGTGTTGTTCGATTTGCTGTTGTTTGATTTGTTGTTGTTTGGCGCCCTTAGGGCTCTCGGGTACCTGCTTTTTATTTGGCAAGTTTATACCCAGCGCCGGGCCTTAGGTGTGAGCACTAAGGCGGCTGGTGACCCCCCCTGAGGGTAATAACTGTGGCAGACGTCTCAGGCCCCCTACGGGGTATGGGTCAGCGTTCAGCAGGTCACGAGCATGCAACATAGCATCACGAGCCCCAGCCGTCCTTGTGAGAAAGGTATTCTGTTATGCAAGCGACGTCTGAAAGGTGAGCTGCCATGTCTCGCAAGCAACGCTTTCAACCCAGATATGACTGCATGCGCTGAATCCTCTTGTCAAGTGTCAAACAAGCGACAGCGCTGAAATTCCCCGATTTTGCAGCGACGGCACTCAGAACATGTACGACAAGTAAGCTTTCAGCCTGCAGTGCAAGGACACGGTTGCACAGCAACTGCGTCAGCAGTGCAATGATGGCAAATACATTCTCAAGTCTTGCATACAACCAGTAATATCAATCATGATACTGTCATCAAGGAATCTGTTTTTGAGCTCAGACAGCCAGCGTGGGCAGATCTTGACGCAACTACTATCCTGCTAGGTCTAATATAAGCAAGGAGTCTCTGTGGGGCCAGGATTGTAATTACAGCAAAGTCTGCCCACATCTAGGCCACTAGTTGATGTTTCAACACCTCGCAGGCTGCCGTTTTTGCAAATGCAGAATATTGCAACAACACTTCTTTATGAGAATCAGGCATAGCAGATGTGCATGTAGTCAGCTGTCCTGGGCATGCTCAGCTTGCTGGACTGGCACCATTTATCTGTGCTTGGTGAACTGTGTGACATCCGTGGCATTCAGTCCCAACTAGGACTGGCTGTCAGACAGTGTTCATCTGCCAGTGTTACAGCTGAAGCCATGCATGGCAATGCCATACTTGCGCATTATGTACTGTCTGCAGATGAGCTTGATCCACATGTTATCCAGACTCAAATGCTGCATTGCCCAGCAGTGTATTCTCTTGCAAATGCAAAGCAAGTTGTCATACTGTAGGCAATGATGAGAAGGGCTGAACAGTGCTCCTGAACGCTGCCCTCTGCCTGTGAACTGTACAGATGGACAAATGTTGCATGAATCATGACACAGGTAAAGAAATGGGTTGAGGCATGATTATCCTCCTGATGACCACTGAGGAGCACTTCGTGTGCAAGGATTCAGCTTGAGAGAATGCGTTGTGTGCGTGAAGGCTCGTAGTGATTGAGCATCTTGGTGTCTGAGCACGAACATTCACCTCATGATACTCATTTTATTTCATTTTATAACTTACAGTCTGGGGTGTGGAGCCAGTAGTGACTCATCAGACATCCTGGCTTGAAAGCACAGGTGTATGTGGTGTGCAGCAAAACCAAGCTGGTGGGAGTTCTGTTCGAAAAAGAGCCTAATGTCCCGTTGTTGGTAGTTTGGACCAAATAACGAAAAGTGCTGACCCCTAATGATGCTGTAAAAAGGGCAATCAAAAAGGAAATGTTGCTCATCTTCAACCGCTTGAATAGAGCAGTGGCGACAAACACGTTGTTCTCTAGGTGGTTTGGGTCTCAACCATCTGTCAGTCTCAACCCTCAGTGAGTGAGCACCTAACCTGAACTTGATGAGTGAAAACAATGGAGCACTGGGTCTAATGTCCCGAAGGTAAGAAGCCATGACATTGGAGTCAAAAAACATGTTGTCCATGAAAAAGCTGACCTTTGTAGCTGAAGACTGGCAGATACCATGGTACCACTTGTCTCTTAGATGCTGCTCAGCATTGACCAATGAAAAAGTCCCCTCTGCTAACACACCTTCAAACCTATGTTGGCTCAGCCAAAGGGACAGTTTTTGCCACCAAAGAGTGTTCACAGATGAGGCATGAGTAAAAGCCTTCTTAACCAGCCTGTCAGAAGGTAACACCATCCATGTGCCTGCAGGTTTACCTAGGCACGTTTGATCTCATGAGTTCCACAGAAACCAACACAACTTGTATGTGTTCATTGGATTTCATTGTGAAATACTTGCGTGGTGCTTCAGTACAACTTCAGGTGCCTGGTTTCCTGAAAAGGCTGGATCAACTACACGTTCCCAAGGATACACTAGTCTGCAGAGCTTGGTAAAATGCCTGGATCATTCAGGTGCCTGGTTTCTTCTGCTTCTGTGGAAAATCCAGACACGGGAGAGTCGCATCCCGTACTCCGTACGCTCAGCGTTTGCCAAGGCTTTATGGAGTTTTGTATCATCGCAAGCGCTTGCCCGGCAACATCTACACGTGTAGCAATTAATCGCTGAAGCAGCGCGCGCGTACTCTGCATGGTTGCTCGAGTTGACATCAGTAGCCAACGTTTGTATTGATCTGCGGTAGTGTGCGCCCTGCGTCACTTCTTGTTGTCCGCTATCTCAGGCAGTGCATGGTGGAGCCAGCCCTTGAGTCGTGCACTGCTTAGCTCGGCTGGTGTGCGGCCCAGGCTTGCTCGCAAACAGCATCCAGACTGATCAAAGCCAGGGCTGACCGCCAGTGCAAGCAGCGTCATGGCTGACTATCATACAGTATACAAAGGTCCCGAGGGCCAAACAACACAGTGGGATGACATACAACGCAAAATGGGCAATTTGCCTGCTAAGGAGCCTGTGAAAAAGGCTGACCCTTTTACCCCTGAGAGAGAGGACACCAAAAACAAAACATGGATTGACGGAAAAGCAGTGGATGAGCTAGAAGAGCTAGAAGATGAGTTTGATGATGATAGATTCCTAGAGCAGTACAGGTAAGGCTGTGCTTGTCTTATGCTTGTGCCACGTTGGGTTTGACCAAGGTCTGTGTACAAGTTTCTATGAATGTGTCATGTCTGAACAGGCAAGAAAGGATTGAGCAACTTAAAGCAGCACAAAAGCAAGCCAGGTTTGGGACAATGGAGCACATCACAAGGGGGGATTTTGTGCAGCAAGTTACCAATGCCGGCGAAGATGTATATGTTGTTGTACACCTTTACAAAGACAAGTAAGCTGCATACATTTGTCCTGCAACATGCTAGGTACAACCAAACCCATTGAGCATCCCAAAACCATATTGTGTAACTTTGTGTTTGCAGGGTAGCAGATTCTGCCATGCTAGGCGAATGTCTCACTGAGCTGGCCAAAAAGTACCCTCAAACAAAGTTTCTCAAGATCATCTCCACAGAGTGCATACCCAGTTACCCAGACAAGAATGTACCAACAGTGCTGATATACAAAGACACCAAGTGCCTTCAGCACCTTATTGGTCTAGGACCATTTGGTGGACCCAGAACAACCCCAGAACGTGAGTCTGCCTGCATGAAAAGCTGGCTCTTCTGGCTCTGGATCTTCCCAATCAATCACCTGTATGCTGCCTAAGACACCAGTTACATGCGATGCTGGCAGCCCGGGATAACACTTGGCTTCTCATCAAGTTGACGCCGAAAGACGTAGTCTCTTCTTTTCTGTGATGCTGTTTGAGCTGACCAGATGACAAAACAGCGTTGTGCATGCAGAGGTGGCCATATCCCTCAATTGCTTTGGTCCATTGTGCCGGCAAGAGGGTGAAGAAGACACACCTTTGTCCATGCAAGATATCAGGGTACGCTTCCTCCAGATGCACATGCTTTGACACAACCACTATGTCATGCACTTTTGCCAGATTTTATTTTGCCATTGATTTTGGAAAAAAACCGCTGTCACACTAGAATGTGCTTGTGCAGGAACTCATCAAGACCCTGCTGATCCAACAGTCAGAAAAGGTCAACGAGAATGAATCAGATGATTGACCTGCCAAAATACGAGATGCTAGACAGCACCGTAAAAACATGCAACAGGCACCATACACTGAACCTAGCATATATTGGCATCGGTGTCTGTATCTTCTAGCTGGCATGTAGCATAAAATTCAGGCACAGTTTGATGCTTGCACTCGCTTGTTGTTTAATAGTCAGCCTCGGCAAACCTGCTGCTGGTGAACATGTTCACATGCATTAGCATAAACAGGCAGTGTCATGCAACACTTGCATTGGGTTACATCTGATAGCAGTCTGATATAAGACTAAAGATCAAGTTTTTTGAAGTAGGGCATCTGTCAGCCTACTGACTTCTTTTTTGCTTTCATCTAAAGTTCGTATCTGGGAAGCTAGCTTGCTGTCTGCCTCCTGGACCACATACACTCAGGCTAGTCAGTAAGGATGTGGACAAGAACACATGGGTCTAGTGTAAAACTTGTGACAAAGTGCTGCTACAGAAATCAAGCAGACCACCAGAACTGTTATACAAGAGGTTGATGATCATGGACACGCATTGTCATTGGCACAACAAACCGACCAAATGTGTGTGGGTGATACTGTGGTCACCCCTCACACAGCAAGTCATCCCACTCGCATCACATTTTTGTTTATGCTACCCAGACTATGACACATGCTTCTCAAAACCATAATACGCTGACTTTCAAGCATTATAAGCAGGTGAAAAGGGCGTCTTTACCTCCAGGCTGTTGTTCTCCTTCATAAGCTGCGATCGTTTATTGAACAGCTGCATGGCAATAGCTTGCATAGCCGACTCCTTTTCTCGCAGTGACGCCAGAGCTGCATTCCTTGAACTGCTGCCTATCTGCTGATGCTGTTGCTCAGCAGCTTTCAGCTGCATGAATAACAATTCAGGCTTGTGAGCTCAGAGAGGATCTAAATGTACAGACACGGTGCCTGTATTGAATTGTCAATATATGTCAGCTGGGCCTGACATGTGCTGTACTCAAACATGTACCATTTGTGAGTCTGCACAAACCTGTCCAGAGAGGAAGGCGGGGGACAGAAGCACAAACAGCGCTTGTCATGGCCCACATCACAAGTTGCTGATGCACAGGGCACAGAGCTTACCTGTTCACTTGTTTGCTTGATGGTGGCTTCAACCTCGACCTTGGTCCTGGATGCGCTGTCCAAGCCACTGGATAGTGCATAGTCCAAAACCGTCAAAGCGCTTCTCCTCTCTGCATGTGCAAGACTGTTACTGCAGCAAACTCCATGTATAGTAGCACGCTTGTTGCAAGTCAAACAGTAGATGAGGTTACGTGCTTTCAGTTTGCTCGCAATGCACAGGCGTGAGGCTTTAGGCCGTACAAACACAGCATGACGGCAATTGCATACGCTGAGATACTGTGAGAGGTATAATATATTGAGAATTGCACAGGCGAGAGGCTTTAGGCCGTATAAACGCAACATGATGATGATAGCGCACGATACTATGACAGCAATCAATTATTGAGAGCAGCTGACAACAGACTGAGAAGCAGATTGGAGCATGGGGAGGGGAGGGGGAGGGGGGGGGGGTGATGACCTGCAATGATGCCAGTGAACTTCTGCACCAGGGCAACTGCCTTCTCCTTCTGCCTATCGGCGTGCCACTTGTTATCCCTGGAAAGGACAAAGTCACAGCGCACCCAGCCAATGATACTGGCAAACAGAAGGGCAAAGACTGACACCAGCAGGAAGGGCTCCCTCAACATGAGCAGGGAGAAAAAGCTGTAGTTGACTGTGAACTCCACATTGTGGTCTGGAACAAGGTTGGTCTTGTGCAGAACGACGACTGGGCGGCCTGTTGTGTCCAGGTATGTGTGCTTCACTTCCCTAGTTTGATTGACTGGGAAGGGCGCCTTGGCAGAGATGCTGGTTGCACCTTCTGGGAGCACAACCTGCAGCGCAAACAAGCCATCTTGGCACAGCATACCCATACTCGGCACAGTCTTCTGGATGCAAGGCTGCCTTGGGAACGTGTTGGGATGCTCGCCAGCCGAGTAAGATGAACATCTGTTGTTGTGACTGCATAGTTTGGGTTTGAACGCTGCTAGCATCTGTGGGAACATCCAGAGGCTTGGATTTTTCATGTAACCCCAATCGAAGTACATGCATGGATGTACTCAGATTGGGGTTGTTTGCAACACTACAGTAGATTGACACAATGAGCATTTGTGAAGGTGATGAGACACACATGCATCAACCAGAGTCACTGCACAACCATTGCAAGATCAGCATGCATGCACCCTCTTATGCGTGCACGGGTAAGCACATCACAGATACCTTGACCACCAGATCATCAACCACCACATTGTCGAAGGGGCTGCTAAACAAGGCTTCCAGTTGTCTGCCACCTTTGACCTTGCTGACAATGGCACTCAGTGGCAAGCTGTACCCAAAGGTGAACTCGGTCTTCCAGCCACCATAAAGGGGAAACCTGGGTCGGATCTCAGCTTGCACATTGCTTGGACCAAACCTGCAAATAGGGACTTGATACAGCTAATTTCATGCAGCCTTTTTTTCTATGTCTCAGGCCAGGCAGAATGTTTCGTATCCATGCTGCATCTGATGGGCACACACACTCTGTGCAATTAAGGTACAAAGCTATGACAAGGCCAAACAGCAAATTGTATCTATGCATCTCATGCAAGCTCATTCAGTATAATTTCAATTGGCATGCCAAGCCACAAAAAATAGTAACAAAGCTTATCACTCCCTGACATGGATGCTTTGCTTGACAGGACAAACTTTCATTTGCCAATTGTTCAGAAGAAAAGGTACAACTGATACACAGTTTGCCTGTTGTTGCGACAGCGCCAGACCTGATGTTGGATGTGGAGATGTTGCCGATCTCATCCCTGAAGTAGAAGGTGTTGGCCTGTGGCGGCAGCTTGGCAGTCAGAGCTGACAGGGCAAAGCGACCAAAGCCTGCTGGGTTCTTCTGAACATCCAGACGGGACCAGGGACCCTTGTGTTTGGCTCCATCATTCCTACACACCATAGCAGCTGAAAACGACTTGAAGCGTGAGTGCACGTAGAATCATATGGTCACCAGCCCACATGCAGCTGTGCCTCTTTCACCACACAGATGTTTGGCGCTGTTTAAGACTGTGAACAACGCAATGCACACTTGCTTGGCGGTGCAAGCGTGCTGTCCATGCCATGCTTGTTCATGTGTATGTTGCCGCACACCTGTTTGCTTGTATTGCTTTGAGGACAGGAGCATACATGGTCATCACACAGCACACATGTCAGAGCTGCTGTACACAAACTGCTAGGCTGTTGCTATGGCATGCGCACTGTTTGCATTGATCTGCATTGTGGATGCACATTGCAGATGATGACAGTAAGATTGTTACTGGTTGGAAAGTATCCCAGGTGTCAGCTTAACCTTGCGCACAGAGTATACAAGACCCATGTACCTGATGTAGTATTTCTCATCCACATACACATTGCCCCAGTGGGATACTTCCAGCTCTCTTGTTAGCTTGGTCACCCTTATGAAAGGGTTGTTGTTCTCAAAGTGGACAGAGAAAGGGGAGAATGCATAGGCTGGTGTATCACTGTAAGGCCCAAATGTCACAACCTTGCCTTGGCGTTTTGTGGGAGCCAGTTCCTTCAAGCTGATCATGCTGGTGCTTGATAGCCTCAGCTGCAAGATCAGCACACAGACATCAGATGCAAACAGATGCTGATTTGGATACCTTTCACAAGTATGGCAGCCTTTCTCACCAATGCCAAAGGCATCTAAAATTAGCTGCAACATAGCCTGCTTAGCATCAGAGACACACTTTCTGACATGGACTGCCACAGCATGAAGATTTTGTGCAGAGATCAAGCTTGTCTATTATGTCACTTTATACAGCAACATGACACAGACCAAGCTTCTAAATGGGCAGGAAGCCCGACTGCATGAATCATGCCGTATGGTGAGAGCATGTGTGATACATGTCACTTGTAATGACCACATCAACTACCGGGCAAAGTGTTAATACAGCCAGGTAACAATACACAGCGTGTATCATGCTTGCTGATTGCGTATGCAATGGTGAAGGCACCTACAGCACACGTATGGCTTTGCAATATTTGAATGCAGCAATAGCACAGGCAACAGAAATTGACATATGCAGAGAAGTGTCCCAGCTGTGTAAAAAGCAGCAGCAGCAAAGCTTGCCTTTGTTGTCTGCTTGGAGATTGGGTATGGTGATGCCACATAATGGCTGCCCTTCAACAGGACCCGTTGGGGATCTGACTGAGAGGCTTGTGCTGGGAATGGTGTCATCAAGCCAATATGCACTGCGTATAATTCTATGTCAATGCTGCTGCCAGCTTTCAAAGGTGACTCAAGGTGGGCCCGCATGCAGGTGATGTTTGCTGATTGGTTGCTGTCCTCTGCCTCTTCTACCTGTGAAGATCCATTCAAATGATCAGCAGTTGAGCAATGCACCTTTACAGTTGTCACTGCGTGTTGATGGGCCTGGTAGCTGCAGCACGTGCCAATCAGGGCATGTACAACTATTTGCATGATGCTATGTTCAAAGTTGAAAATGAACAGATTCTGTAGACAAAAAGTCCTAGTGATAGCTGTCTGCAAAGCTAATTGCGCATATGCTTGTTCACAGATCGTTCCATCATAAGCTGTGTGGAGATGCATGAATTCACACCCAACATTTGCTCACAGCAAGCAACTGGACTTGATGGGTCCATGGTTGCCGCCATGCGCAGCAGTAAAACGTCAATGTGGCGACTCTGGAAGAGCAGCATATACACAAGCACTGTGGGATATCAAGTTTATTGCATTGTTGGCTGGGTCACTCACCTTCAACAGGGGGGCGTCCTCATCGTCACCCACGGTGACCTGCAAACATAGGAGCAACAGTATACAACAAAGCTTGGGACCTGCCTGCTGACACAGCGAATACAGACGGAGAAATATAACAGCACCTCTTGATGCGCCTGAACGGCTGCGTACTCAGCAGGAGAACACAACAGAAGGCTGTCCTCGCCGCTTTTGCCATCATTTTTGAACACATAGCTTTCGGTCACTACCACCAGCTGATGAGAGATTGCGACCTGTCAACATGTTGCGCACCTTTAAGATAGGAGATTTACAATATACAATGAAGCAAAAGATTACACACCGATTGCATGCACAGCCGGTATGACGCCTACCTCTCTGTCAACACTGCTGATCTTGATGCCGGCAGATGCATGCACGGCAGGGCAGAGAAGACAGACAGCAAGTAGGCTGTGTAGCAATCGGCACCACATGATGCTATGGAAACGCAAGCTGCAAGAGGTACTGAGCGCCGATGGGCGTTGGGGACAGCATGTGCACACTGATGTGCACTGTGATCCTGGACCCGCATTGGACCTCAAGGGCAGGGCGAAGGGGCGTTCACATGCACCTGAAAAGCAAAAATTAAGCAACAGCTGTGTATGGTCCTTTCCTGCCTTCCTTTCAAAGGAGTGATTCTGTGCTATGGTCATTCCAGTGGCAGCATCAGATTCTGAATGATCATAATTTGGCTGGAATGTTGTGCTGCAACAGCCCTATACTGCAGCAGTAGAGTGTGTCTAGGGATTTGGTTCTACTTCTCTGACCAACCTCTTTCATGAGTACCCTCACTACATGGAGCAAAGTCTTCAAATGCCTATACAGTATGGTGAGCACATATACCTATGGCTCTCAGAACATATTCGAAAATTCTATTCACCGCGTAAACAGTCAGGGTTAATACAGTCAACTGAGCTTCACCAGGCACTAAGAGCCTCACAGCACAATACACTGGTTTATACACAAGTATACACATGCCTTTGAGCAACTACACTTCATAACACAAATTTACCTATGCATGAGCACATGAAGAAGCAATGCTAGTCCCGCCCCCCCCCCCCCACCCCCCAAAAAATCCCTCTTAAACAAATTTAATATCTCACTGCAATGAATGACTGGGTTCCTGTACAGGCCTACTGAGCATGATGTTGCTGCTCGTACAAGGCTGCTGAGATGGCGTGATCCAGCATGGCAACAGATGTAGCAGTCATGCCCTGCAGAGCCTTCTGCATTTGCTGCTGCTGTGTATTCTGCTCCTGCAGCCATGTTGTACACACATTCACCTGCTGAACAGTCTGGTGCAAAACCTCCTGCATTGACTGATGCCGCCTCCTGGCTGCTCCTGGTGCGGACGGTACTGCGGCTGATACAGTCACACCAGGTTTGCTTTTGTTGGGCAGCATTGCCACCAAGCCAAGGGTTCTGAGCCGCGGGTGGTGGCTCAGAACACTTGGCTGATGGGCAGAGCCGCGATGGGCAGAGCCTATCAAAGCTGCCCTATCCGGACGTGATTGTTGGGCAGAAAGACCGCTGGCTTGCCTCACAGGCAGCAGCGCAACCTTTTCAGGGCTCACTTTGCCAGAGCGCCGCTTCAGGGACATGATCCCCTTGTACTGTCTGCCCAGGTCAAGCTTCAGTCTTGATCTATGCCTGTGCCTCAGGACCTGTGCCTGCTGTGAGACTTGCACAGCCGGGGAGCTGCTCCCATGAGGAGACTCTTGTGCATGTGAAGCCTGCTTGATGTTATGCCGGTGGGAGAGGCGCTGCATCAGTTTTTGTGGCTGCTGCTGCTGCTGCTCCCCGCCCAGTTGCCTGTTTGTAGGGGCAGCTGCTGCCCTTGTGTCCTGTGGTTCTGAGGCGAACCCACCAGCATCAGTTTCCAAGCCTTCAGCATGCTGCTGCATGGGTCCTGGACGAGGCCTTGCTGCCCGATGCCCCAAGCCCTGCAGACTGTTGCTCTCACACTCTGCAACTGTCTGATGAGCCACTTCCTGAGGAACGTCACCACTGTAAACCAAATCAGCGTCCTCGGCCAGCATGGGAATGCTGGATCCACTTCTTTCCACAGCTGTGTGCTTGTCCACATCATGCCGCTGCCTCCCTGGCAGGCCATGCCTTGCATGAGGGGTTGCAGAGGCTCCAGGCAAAGCACCTGGGTTTGATGAGGCCCAATGCCTGAGAGTGGGTCCTGACCGTACCCCTCCAATGGCGGCATTAGCAGCAGAATCCGGAACTGTATTGGCAGGAGCATCAACTGACCAGAGCACAGTGCCGGCAGGCACTGCGTCATTAGGGACACCTGCCAAGTTGATTGCCTGTGCCATCTCAAGGCCAGGCCAGGTTTGGTCTAGCCTGACAGAGCCGGTACCAGCCAGCTCTACAACAGCGCTTGAACCCCACCGCAGCAGCCTGCATCAGTCAAGCCACTGAAACCAGTAGGGACAAGTCTGGCACCTGGCAGCATGTCTTTAGGCTCCAGGAGTGTGCTGTGGCTACAAGTTACAGGCAAGATTGCTTCATTACCCCTGCACTACATGTTTACAATACAGCATGGCTCTGCAATACCAACTTTCAGACCATCAAGTTGTTGTCTCTGCTGCACAAATGCCTTGTGAGTGCAGACAAGCATGGTGTCATGGCAGCCAGTGTGCCTAGGCCCAAATAATGCTTTGCCAGCATGGTTGTCACAGCCCAACATAAAGTGTTTCCTTTTCAGATTTGTCTGATATTGTTTGCCCTACCAACGTGAAAACCCAGCCTTTACTGCACGCTTACCTGGATGCTGTTCTTGCTGCTGGCCTTTGCACTTCTTGACGAGCTGGAGTCAACACGCTGTCCTGCCATGCAGGCTCAGCCAGTTTCAACCCACTCCAGTCATCCTCAGAGGGAAGCTCCTGGCCTGACTGGGAATCTGACCAAGGCTGCTGTCTGCAAGCAGCATCAGCAGCTGCCAGGTCAGCTACTGTGCTTGACCCCCAGCGTAGTAATTTGTGCTGGGCGGCCAGGTCAGCGCTGCCAAGCTGGACTCCAGCGCTGGCATTGTACGCAGCTGCTAGCTCAGCTGCAGTACTGCTGCCCCACCGCAACAACCTGCAACCATCAAGAACTCTGAGCCATCAGGCATGTTGTCAGTGCAAGTAATTGCGTGTGCATGTACTGTGCTCTGAGACAGCTATTGGGCGGAACTTGATTTGACATGTAGCTGAGCCAGCATATGCAGTATGTTGGTCTGGCAACAACATAGGACAAGATCTAGGGCCTGCATATGGTGCAGCATAAGTGTGTGCAAGCTTACAGTTGGCATGTGATTGGCTGGACCTCCCCACAAACATGACTCAAGTATGCCCCAGATCAAGATATGGCAACAAGACAGCCATGTCAGATTAAAAGCATCAGCAAGTTGCGACATAGATGCTACTTTTGTCCGAGAATGGGCAAATTACTGTTTTCATTGAGTTTGTGTTTGTACGTGTGCAGCAATGTTACCATTTGGTCAGTTGCAAATTAAGTTACTGATTCAAAAACACTGTGGTCTTGATATATTGTGCCATATTCAATTCTGAACATTTGCCTTGATTCTATTCGGTCCCAAAATCCCTGTATTTACTGCCAAATGGCCCTGATTTTGGGCTTGTTTGGGCTCGTTACGCATACTAAATGCTACTGTTCATGTCTTGAAAGCAACAGAGACTCCAGCAATGGTGTAATGCAGTCATAATAATAACAGCTGAAAGCTCAAGTACACAAGCTGACTTCTGCCACAAAACTACATTTTTGGAGATTTCTGAAGAGCGCCGGATGCACCTCTGACCAAGGGCACTCCCGAGCCACTTCTTCTGGGGCTCAGGGGGCTCAGTCTCACACCCTGCCGGATCTCAGACGAGAAGGTGACAGACGAGCGCCGGACCAAGGGGGGTGACCTGGGTGGACCGCCCCAGCCAGGGACAGGCTCTGACCAGCGATCAGGGCTGCTGTTACTGGAGCGGCTGTTGGGTGAAACAGCAGCAACAGAGCTGCCTCTTGTCAGTGTGCTGGCAACAGAGGATCCACGCTTGAGGGCTGTTGAATGTAAGCAAGGCTTGCTGCTGGCCTTGCTCAGTCTGCCAGCAGCTGTGGCAACTAATGAGCCTCTCCTGCACGCGTGATGCAACTTGGAAGGAGACGTTGATATGTACATGATGTCTGTGAGGTTGCCTGCCAGGCGACTGCAAAATAGCAAGACACCAAGCTTTCCATTTCATGACAGTTTGTCTTGTTCTGTAGCGCAGGAGGGGCCACCTTTGTAAAGCCGTCTTCATGACAACAGCTGCTAAGATGTCCGTAGTATGTGATACAGAAATGACAGAAATTGAGAAGAGATGTCAAACCTGAGTGGTGGCAGTGGCTTGAGGCCTGGGCTCAGTGGCAGCACATGGTCAAGCGGCAGCAGCCTTGAATTCTGCTTCATGATCTCAGCAATGGTCACAGAGGCCCCTCTGACCAAGGGAGGGGACAATCTCTGACTCAAGACTGGAGACAGAGACCCTCCAGTGTCCAGGCTGTGCCTGTGAAGGGTTCCCCCTGTTTTCCGTGGGGTGGCAACAGACCCCCCACGCCTGAGAGGGGCAGACCCTGGGGGCGACCGTTGACCTGCGGCTAGGCTGCTGGGAGTTGCCACAGAGCCAAATCTTCGCAAAGGCGGTCTTGGACTGGCTAAGCTTGCATCCAAGCTTCTGCGCACTCCAGAAGTGCTGGTGACTGAACTGAGCCTGCTTAGAGGTGATGCTGGCCGCCCTGTGTCAAGGCTGCTGCGCTGAGTGGCAAGTGCCCTGGGTGTGGCTGATGTGGCGTTCTTCTTCAGAGGTACTGCCCAGCCATGGTGGGCAGCATCACCCTCGTGCTGTGCTGAGCCTGCTGAGCATGCTAGGCTGTGCTCGTTCAAATGCAGCCTGGCTCTGTGTGCTGCCACAGCTGCCTGGTTCCTGGCCGCAGCTCCTTGCAGAAGTGGCTGGTGGTGTGATCTGGGAGTGCTTGCTATGGTAGTACTTTCAGGTATGGTAGCCATGCTAGGCGCAGGCTGGAGCTTGGCTGAGCTCAGTAGTGGCGCACCAGGGGTTGTGCCATCCGGAGTTGTGCCATCTGGAGCTGTGCCATCTGGAGATGTGCCATCTAAAGTTGTGCCATCTGGAGTTGTGACATCAGCTGTTGCCTGTTCAGGACCAGTACTGTGGAGCACCAGGCCTTCAGGGATCTGTAGAAAAGCCAAGCGAGGTCTGCCAGACACAGGGCGGTCTGATTGCTGTGCATTCGGCCACACAGCTGATGCAAAGTCTGCTACAGTTTGCTGAGGGGCAGCTGGATCTGAGCCCAGCTGCTCATACTGTTGCACCAGCGCAGCCACATGGTTCCTTTCTTCAGAACCTGCAGGTTCTGCCAGTGGTGAGGGCAGATCTGGCAGCATCTGCCCTTCAGCCCTTGCCTTGTCTGCCTCTGGCAGCAACATGTCTGCCTGGAGGACACTGCTTGCATCCAGCCATTGCTGGACTACTGCTTGGGGTTCTGCAGCTGGCTCTACTGCTTCTGAAAAAGGGCCATGCTGCGTTTCACCAGACTCCTGGTCGTCTTCTTCTTCCGCAGTCTTCAGCGCGTCTCGTATGTCAGCTGATGTCAATACCTGCAGCAGAGCACAGCAGGGCTTGGAGTTTTCAGACAGCCACAGTGTGAAGGTGCCTACAGCATACACAATGCCACCACACATTGCTGCTGGGCACACGCTGCCAGCAGTCTTGTGCTCCGACATTAAGGCCCAACTTGCAGTTATAACACAGGGAAGTGTGAGATGCAGCTGATGTCCTGCACGTATTGTCAATGTCCAGCAGCAATCTTGGGAGGCACTCACCAGCATAAATTGTAGGCAAGCATGTTACAGTGGCTGCATGGTTCTTTGATGAGGCAGCAACTGTGCAACTCATGCCAATACATAACACGCAGATTTTCATGCAGAAATGCCTGACTCTTGCTTTCTGACCTGCGATGCAAACACCAGTCTGGCTGAATGACTGGGCACAGCATTGCGCATGGCCAGCAGCTTTGATGAAGCAGCCACACTGGCTTGAGTCTGCAGCTGCTTCTGCACAAACTCTCCCCAATCCCTAAGAGGCTGTTTCTGCTTCTGCTGCTCTGCTTTGGGGACAGAAGCATCCCCAGCAAGCGCGGAATCTTGCAGCAGGTGCATAGCTGCATCCACTAGATCCTCAGGAGGCTCCTGTTCATCTTCATCTTCCCCACTGAGATCAATGCTGGAGTCTGTGCAGCGCCATGTGGGTATGGGATGGACAGCAGCAGGGCTCTGGCTTCTAGACCAGGGGTTCAGCAGGGCTGAAGCCCTAATCCAGGTGGGTGGCAAACTGGGGTGCATCTTCTTCTGGCTTCGCGGCATGTCAATCTTGGTACTTTGCAGAAGCACACCCACAGCATCCTGCATGACAGCTCACTTTAGGTGTGTCCTTTGCCACTAGAGGCCTATTGCAATCAGGCATGAGTGCAGTTCCAGGAGCTTTTGAAGGGGCTGTGCAGTGCAATCTAACAGCAAGAGAAGCGATTGAATGTTAGATGTTCCCATTGAGGCAATTGCAACAGCAAATGCCAGTTAGTTTTCATGCTGTACAATGAATGTCATAAAATCAGGACCATCATGTACATATACTGTTGCTGTTGATCCAACCCTATAGTGGACACTGCTTGAGGCAAACCGTAAGCAGCCGGGTGTCTGACCTGTATGTCTGCAGATGTATGCAAGACCCCATGCAGCTTGACTGACTGCATGCGTTGCAGGGCAGAGCGTCTGCCAAAAGACATCGTGGACGTCCAGCTCAAGGCCGACTTCACAAAGGACCTGTACAGCCCACGAGCAACTTTCTGTATGAGCCATTATAGTTATATCTAGTCACTATAGGCCTATTGTACAAGGCTACCCCAATGGTTGCCAGCATAGACTTACAAATCCTGCTGAGGCTAAGGCCCTACCCCATGAGGGGGCACTGGTTCTTGTTTTTGTATGAGCCATGCCGGTGCTTACAGCATGAACGTTTATGAAAGCACGCTAATGCTGCAATCAAGGTTGTCACTGCTCAGAGTGCTCTTGATCTGTGCCAACAATATGATATGAGAGGGCAATCCAGAGCCCTCTGTGATTTCATTGCACAAATGAAGGCAGTGACGATCTCACTGATACCAAGAATCCGTCAGATGCATGGCATGTGCACTGTGCAAGCAGTCTTAACACACGGCAAATGCCGTAAAACTTGATGGTGCACATATGCAATATCTATACAAGACAGAAGCTGTAACTGGAGCAACTGTCGCATAATGTCAGGTGATGGTAGGTGAGCATGCAGCCTTGCCTTGCACCCCACAGTGTGCTATTGAGTACCTGATGAAACTTGGCATAGCCTTGAAGCTCCTGCCTCGACCATTCAGCCGGAACAAGGTGATCAACATGTTCTGATTGCTGGGTGCCCGCTGGAACAGGCGCTGCCACCATTCAATGACAAGGGCCTGGATCTGAGCCACAATGCTGCTGTGGGAATGGTCGCCCTGCTTCCTGAGGCTGCTGAACAGGTTGACCAGCACACTCACCACCAAAGCTGCCACCACCCACTTCAGAATGAAGGGTAGAATGAACACATATATCTCCTATACACATCATCAAAACGTCAGCTTGTTTGCTCTGCTGCTGTGCAGTGTTCATCACATCAAATGCAGAGGGTCCAACAGCTAACGCAACATGATGGGTGATCTCACAGGGGTGCATACATTGGCAGCGGACAAATGCATTAATATCAAGCCATGTGGGTGCATCTTCCGATTCAGGCGCTGAGTCATAAGTCAGCCTGCCAAGAGTTGGCTGATCTTTGCTGTGCTGCAAACAGACCTGACTGAGGCTCTCAATGAGTGTCAGCTGAAGGTTGCCGTTGCCCAGAATGTCAGCGCGAGCATCGTCCATGACGCCTACTACCAGCAGAGTGGCCAGCACCTTCATGCTATCTGCAGCATATTGCAGCACGCCAGCGGTGATACGCAATGGTGTGGCAACCCACAAATTCATTACCACACATGCGCAGTGGCACTCACCAAAAGACGGCAATTTACAGTTACACTTGGGCACACTTGGCAATATGGTAGAATTTAGCTCAGTTGCTTGAGTATGCACCGTCCAAAGCCCCTTTGCTTGGGCTGCAGTCACTTCTTGCTTGCAGTGTCACAATGGCCAGATGCAGGCAACACAGCAAGGGTAACAGCAGCTTGCTTTTACGCTCAGCAGCAAGATAGACACGGCATCACACGGCTCCAACATGTCATTCATGTCAATCAGGTTGCGGCAGCAAGCCTCATCCATCAAATCTAGTCTGATGCAAAACAGAATCCTTTGCTGCGGGAGGTGACAATCATGGTCAGGTTGCTGTTTCAGGAACTCATTGTGTAATGTTTATCATGTCTTGCATGAGGCTAACCGTCACTCAAGCTGCTGTCAACTTTGTTGCCGCACCTGAGAAAGTGGAGAAGGAAGCTGCCCTATCTCCAAATAGAGCAGCACCAGTGATGGCGACCATGAGGGCCACTATCAGCAGGACAGCTCCCACATGCAGCAGTTCTGGCAGGCACGCCCACAGCACCCTTGCTATGGGGCCCATCTTGGGGTCAAAAGACCTGCAGGTCAATGCCGCATGACATCATCTGAGAGGACACATGGGCTGCTGTTGCGACTAGTATGACTCATTGCCTGAGAGCATGTGATCCTCCAGCACAACAGTCACATGAACAACAGAGCACAAGCCGGAGCCAAGCATCAGGCAGCAAGAACATATGCTCACAAGATGCTGCCTGCCAGGAAAGCTCAGGAAAGCTGAGGCAGTGCGGCTGAAGAGGCAGCATGTGCAGCAGTTCATGCAATTTGTCACAAAGCATGTGTGCATGCAAGCCAATGTTGCTCAACTAGACCTGCAGAGTTTCAGCATGGTGAAGGTGCAGGGGTATACCAGCGCTGGATGAAGGAGCAGAGCATGAGGATGAGGACCAGGGCTTGCACAAAGGCGTACACCACCAGCAGGTTGTACAGCACGCTCGTGTTGAACAGGAATGTCTCAAACCCCTCCATGCCTGCAACAGCTATCTAGTTTTGTGCTTCTTTTTAGATTCTTTGCCATGTCATCATGATGAACTTGAGGCGTTTCAGCGTTCTTGCTGATCTCTTACAGTGCTACATATTGTACAGACAGTCCATGCCATGTTGCTCTGATGCTAAGCACTGATGCTGCCTTGATCAGCGCATGCCTGGCAGCTGAGCAAGCAAGCCTGTAGACAGCCACAGCCATCCATGTGACAAAGATCCAAAGCATAGCGTGAAAGAGGCATCAGCGGGCATTGAGTACTGCCTCAACTCTTCGCAATGCTGCTGGCAATACATGCAGGGTGTGATTTAATGCAAGCTTTTGTCTCCAAACATAGAAGAGTGAGCTTTGGCAGGACTGGTACATTGATCACTTGTGGTGCAGTGTTGCCTGCTTGCCTGTGAGGTTGGCAGGCAGGCGCCACCTGTACGGTCCGCCTGCTTGAGTGGCTGTTTCGTCTGTTGTATTGGTTCCGGAGCTGGCTTCTCTTGCAAGCAATGGGAAGCGCGCCTGCACATACGCGCTCTGCTGAAAAAAAGATTACGCCTTCGGCGTCAATTTCATGAGAAGTCGAGTATTATACCGGGCAGCCCATGCGCTCGTGCTGAACACTACTGCTCAGACATGATCAAGAATGCCTAGCTGAATGCATGCTGATCACAAGTCTGTGCAACACAGCAGGGCGGCATGCAATGATTTCATCAGCAGACTGTGTGGCTCAGCATGCATGCTGGTGACAATGCGCATCATACAATCACTCCTGATATACAGACAGATGCCAAACGCAACTTGTGTTGCACATAGGACGCACACAACATAGGACACATACAAAATGGGTCGCACACAACATGGGACACAGACAACATGGGACGCAGACAACATGGGACGCAGACAACATGGGACACAGCATGCAGTGTGCTGCATGGAGGCAGAGCAGGCGCTGCTGCTTTGATGTCACATGGTACAAGCTTGCAAGGGATACCAGTCAGCTGACATTGTATACCGACTCAGCACGGCACAGACAGGCTTCACAGCTCGGCCGTGAGTTCACGCTCTGCGCGTTGAGGCTTGCGACTGGGGACAACACAAAGGGACTTTGCTGTCACATGGTACAAGCTTGCAAGGGACACACCTGAGGGTAGTTGTCTGAGTCATACACATCGTACGTTGGTACAGCGCTTCCTAGCTGGCGTGCTTGTACGGCAGCATAGGTGACAAAAATCAGCATGCCTGCAGCAGCAGCTGTATCTGTCAACAGCTTGTCTTGATGCATTTTTGGGGGCACCCAAATGGAGTAAGAGTGTTTAGTTTGAGGACAGCAGTTTTGACAAGGCATACGTGGTTCATCACAACATGCATTCAACACAGCTTTCACACCAAAGTACAATTAGGCAGTTTGAGCTTGCATGCAACAGTTAGACATAGGTCAAACTGCTAAGCTCAGCAGCCAAAGAAGCAGATAATACCGCATGTAGAAAAAGCCATCCTCAGTTCAGGAGAGGGTGCAATATCGTTTATCAGCCACATGTAATTGGTGTCTGGGGATTACTTACTGAATGCTTGCAAGGCAACAATGAAAACATCCAGAAGTAGGCCTGTCTTCTCATACAGTAGACGCCACAGGTGCCTGTTATGCTTGTGGGTAATCTGACGCACACGCAGCGCCACATTTACAGCAAACACCACCATGACAGCAAACACCAATGCATCTGGAAAGATGCCCTTCCACCTGCGATAGAGCATGTGCTGAAGTGGGTGACATAGAAGAGAGTGGTGGACGCTGTCAGTAAAGCTATGAGAGGCATTGGTGGCGTGCAGCTCAACAGCTGCTGCTGCTGCCAAGACAATGGCCAGTCGATTGGAGTTAACCAGAGGCACAGCCATATACACAGGTCATGTAAGGCATGGGAACCCCATCAACAAGAAGCCATCCAATGCTGGGCCTTAATTTGCACAAATGCAGGGTTGCTGCAGCGGGACAGGTTTGACTGACCTGCTTGAGGCGTAGGATGAGTATGCCAGCACAGGCAGGGCCAGGATGGAGGGGGGACCACCCACAATGACCCCTGCATCCTGCCACTCAAAGGGGAAGCGGACAAAGGCCAGTGACTGGGCATCAGCATTGTAGGAAACCAGGCGCAGCGTCATGCTGCTGGTGGTGCTGCTCAGGTAGCGGCCATCTGACATGAGGATGAGCTGATCCACAGATCTGTCGCGTGACATCTGTGTGGTGACCAGCAGGGGGTAGGAGGGGGTGTGCTGGGGTAGGGGGGTGCTGAAAAAGCCAAAGGGGTTGCCTAGAGCATCCACGTCTCCAGAAGCCTGCATTGCAACAACACAGCTGGTGGCAGTGGTCATTGGGTCAGCAATACAGTACACACCATTTTCAGCAGCACAGATATAGCCTGGTCAAAGTGACGAAAGCATAGCAGATCACACTGCGATGTCAGCAAAGCACAGCATGCATGGACCCTGTCAGATGTTGAGTGAGCACTGTGACCATGACCAGATCATGCAGAGCCCATGCATTCTGTGTTCTTTGTGCATCAAAACATGCTCGCTTGCACTGCAGCAGGCTAGCAAATGTGTACAGAGCATGAGCATACCTTGCTGAATACAAGAGTCGATGCCTCTCCTCACGGGGTAGAACCTTAGCCTCAGTAGGACTTGCTGGCAACCATCGGGGTAGCCTTGTATACTAGGCCTATCATGACTAAATAATAATAATAATAATAATAATAATAATAATAATAATAATAATAATGATGATGATAATAATAACAATAACAATACCTTGCTGAGGTCGTAGTACTCCTGTTGCTCCCCGGTGAGTCGTAGATTCCACAGGTTGGACCAGATCTGGAAGACAGGGTCCAGGCCTATCCCCCCTCCCAAAGCAGGGGCCTCCAGATCCCCATTGCTCAGCTCTGATGCTGTTGGAACCCCAACAACTGCAAGACACGAATTTCTTTGCAAATGTGTGAGAGCTTTTGTAGAAGGCTTTACAAGGCGTTATACAACCCATCATTTAGATGCATCACATGTTGGGCAACAGAAGCTAAACATGTGCTCAACCACATGGGTTGGTCCACAAAGGAGGGCATTGAACTTCAAACTTGCACTGTTCACAAACACAAGCTACGTGTGCACAACTTGTTATGTTGTGTGCAAAAAGAGAGCCGCTGCATGCATCAACCATGCTGTACGATGAATGGAGATGCCAACACTGGTACTGTGTCTGGGACATAGACAGAACAGCATGCAATGTTGCTCACCCTAAATCTCGCCACAGGTGGGGTCCAGCTTTTCGAACCGCTGGGACAGGCAGACCTGAGCTTGGACAGTCTGCATTGCACAGAATGGCCACTTTGGTTACTGGCCAAGCAAGAGATGGCATGAAATGCCTGCAGGGCCAAAGCCCTCAACCACCCTGGACAAACCCCTGGACCTAGACTCTTTATGAGCCATGCAGCTTCAGCAAGCGCAGCAGCCAAGGCAGCTGACTGTCTTGGAACCATATGCACCTGACGTGACTTGGGGGAAAAATCATTGACTCAGCACAGATGCACAGACACTCAGACAGACAGGAATGAAAAGGGACAGACAAACGCCCATGCTGAATGTGTGACAGGCGACTACAAGCTGACCTGCTGGATCTCCAGTGCACCGACCACCTTGTTGCTTCCTGAGATGCCTAGGTAGCGCCTACGCAACAGATCCTGAGCCAAGGTGCTTGTGCCCAATGTCGTACTTGCTGCAGCAGATGCTACTAGGTACCCTTCCCATGTACCAGTACTCTGCAAACAGATTTTGAAACATGCAAGATGTTATGTAGACAGTGGCTGATTTGGCATTTACATGTATGCCCTGTTGGTCAAAGCAAATGAGGGTGTATGGGCAAAACGCTGCCAGGCTGACCATAATGATGATGAAGAAAGTTCGCAAGTTCTCAGACCAAAATTGCATACATGAGAATGCAGGGCAGCGCAGCATTGCACAGCTGTGCAGAGTTGGAAGCAGCTGGTCTGAAGAGTCTTATAGATTGACAGAAGGCAAATGCAGAGCAAGTCATCAGCCTCAATCAAGCCAACTTGACTTAAGCTAAGTGAGAATGACGGCGTACCACATCAGCTTGCAGCTTGCGCCTGCTGTCAGTTGACTCAGTGGCTGTATCATTGGTCACCTGCAATGGTGCAAGAGTTGGTGCAACTGGTGGGTTGCTGGCCAGAGCAAGGGCAGCAACAGTAGGATGGCCTTGAGGGTCTACGCTGTATTGTTCAATCCAGCTACCTCGGGATGACCCCTATGACATGTGATTTGGCACTGCAAGCTTGCATGAATGCATGCAACAACATCTGGTATTGCTGTTAAGCACTCATGACACAGGTCGTAACTGTACAGACCAAGGCTTGCGCCAAAGCTACACCAGTGCAAGGCGCATTCATCATTGTTGCCAATGGCTGTCAAACTTCTTGTCAAATGTTGGTGATGCAGCCAGTGTAGCAGCATGGACATGCAAGCAAGACAGACCCAACATGACAGAACCAACAAGACAGAACCAACATGACAGAACAAACATGACGGAACTCGGGGTTGAGAGGTAGGAATGTCGTACAGTGCAACGCAAAAGCATGAAGGCTGACCACAAAGAAGTATTGCATGTCTGCAGTTCTGTTGCAGCCAGCTGCCACAGACAGGCCAGAAACAGCCGATTGCTGGGCGGACTGCTGTGCAACGAGAGCCGCCCTCAGTGCCAGCGTGGATGAGCTGATTTTCCCCTGGATTGCCAAACAGTGGCAACTCGTGTAAGTTCTAGGACAAAGTGTCTTGCCAAGCCCTGTTTGTATGCAGCTGTGCTGCTCAGAAACATACAAACAGAGACAGAGAAACAGAGACAGACACACAGAGACAGAGACACACAGAGACAGAGACACACACATACACACACACTCAGGTGCAGTTTTGTCGGAAGACACACCACACTGACTTGCGCACACCCTTCAGCAGTGCTCAGGAAGACATACCGTGAACAAGCAGCCATGAGCATGCACTCATCCCCTTTGCCACATGACAACTTGCCTGATGCTGAGAACAGCCCACAAAAATTGACAGGTTCCCAGCATGACCCCAGCAAGACAAAATCCTACCGGTAACAGTGATGAGGACGCTGTCTCATTCAGCAGATCAATCCCAATAGCTGCACTCAAATTGGCACTCGTGGCCAAAGCTTGAGTCAAGTATGCTGAGTAGGCACTCAGCAGCTGTCCAGCTGTCACAACAGCGGCCTGGGTTGTCACCAAGGACAGGGAGTTTAGGTCTGCCAGCTGAAGTTGCTGACTGTAGGTGGTCTGCTGCAGTATGGCCAGAATCATGGCTTCAATGCCTGACTCATAGTCCACTGGCTGACTCTGAGGTGATGTGGATGCTGACTGCAGTTGCAACACCTGAGGCCATCAGAGCACACAATGTCAACATGACCCTGATCTGTTGGAATGTGCCTGATGACATGTCATGAAAAGTATGCGATGCTTGCTGGCCAGTCCAGAGGAAAACTTTCATCCACATTGGATGACATACAATTTACCTGTAGCAGCGGGACGCTACTGTTAGCAGTGCCAAGTAGCGCTGCATTCAGGCTGAGATCCTGACTACCCCTATCAACCCCACACAGCTCTGCCAGGGTGTCCGGGGGTTCACTGTCCGCATAGAACAGGTCTGTCAGGCTGTCAGTGCTGCAGCCTGACGTGCCAGAGAAGGCAGCAAGCAGCATGTCCATTTTGAATTGCAGCAGAGACGCCAGAGGGAAGACAGTACTGCTGCTGCCTGAGCTCTGTAGGCTGCGGCTATGAGACACACCTGCTGTTGGCTGCTCTGCTGGCTTGTCTTCATGAGCTAATATGCTTTGACCACGTGCCTGCTGCATAGTGCTGGGTACTATACTGGAACTGGTACTGTGCACTTGCATCTCCGGCTGGCGAGCATAGTCTTTCTTATAAGCAACCAGTGATTGATGTGGCTCCTCAGAGGACAATGGCAGCTTATCTAAAAGCACTGCTGTAGCTTCTGGGCTTGTCTGCATGGCCTGTGATGTTTCATGATGTGTGTCAGGGTGAGTCCAAGGGAATGCTGAGCTGCCCAACAGACGCCGTCTGGTGTATGTGCTGTTCAGCACGTCCACAAAGACAGACAACAGCATGTCAGCAGTGAGCACCACAACCTGCAGGGTCACGTTGAAGGCATAGTTCTGGATGATCTCGCTGCTGTTCACATTCAGAGCCATTGTGACGTTCTGATCTATGGCAACATTCAGCACCGTCACATCTGCAGTCAGTACAGAGCTGAATAAGCCCAGCTCTATCGTGTTGGTGGCTGCTACTGTTGCTGCTGTTGTGCCCAAGGTGGCAGTCAGCTGACCAACATAGCTGCTGGTCGCTGATGTAAGCCATGTCTGGAAGACTGAGGCCACAGCTGTGGTGAAGGCAGTATTAGGAGCAGCCCCTGTGGTGTTCAGCTGCTGAGCTTGTAGCTGAGCGCTGCTCGTACTGTTTGCCTGCCCAATGAACAGGAAGCTGCCAGTGACTAAGGCCACCTCAACAAAGGTGATGCTGATTGTGAGGGGCGTTGCTGCCACATTGTTGGCATCTAAAACTGTGTACTGAATCTGGTACCTGCAAAGCAGCAGAATGAAAGTGTGGAAATGGCACAAGTGAGGCTGCAGACTGGCCCTGTCATGAAATTCTGGGCAGAGCCTTGATTTCAAGGTCACTGCATAACTTGGCATTAGGCGATGGTATCAGACATCCGTGTGAAGGCTGGGTATTGTTTTTGAAAATTCATGCGATCCATCTGGTCATAGGAGATCTTGACTTTGCTGGGCTGGCTTTCGCTTTTGCAGAAGGTACACTCTCCCTCAAGACAGACACCTAAAGCCAGCTGACGCCGCATGCATGCACACACGCACGTACGCAGACAGGATTGCGCACATACAGTCACAATAACACGCAGTCACAGCAGTGCACTGTCAGTAAAAGCAGGTGTCTCAGTATTGAGCTGCTACTATACCTGTCAGGTAGGCACAGGCCCTGCTGCATGTACTCCACAGCACATTGTGGGCAGGCCAGATCTCCAGCAAAGGAAGCACTGCATGTGGGATTGCTGGTCACATATGCAATGGAACTGGAAATGTCATCACCAAGACCATCCATTGCATACACTGCACAATCTGTCTGCTCCTCTGCAAGCAACAAGCTCAGCCATTGCAATTTCCAGACTACAGAATGTATTTGACGTGAAGTCTTGCGGTCTTTTCTGACAGACATTTGACAGACTACACGCCCCAAATGGTAGTCACGTGGCACAAAGGATGGCACTGATTGCAGGTGAGGCAAACAGTGTTTCTGTTCACGATGCAATGGTCGACTCATGAGCATGCAACACTGTTCCTTGCAAATGCTCACAGCATCATAATGCACACCACATGATGGCTGTGCTGGTCTGCAGTCTTTAGTTGTTTTTGCCATTTGTCTCTTCAGACATCATAAGTGTCACACCAAGAAGTCATCACTATTTGTGTAACGAGTATCAATGCAAGCAAGGAAACAAATCTCATCAGAATTTACGTCGCCTTTTGGTAACTCAAATCACACGCCTTCCAATGTGTACAGGAAGGTTGCATGTTGCTGACCTACCAGAGCTTGGGCATGGCAGCAAATTGAAGTCCACTGGGATGCCGTATGCCAGCACCAACGTCAGAGATGACGTCACTGTTGCCTTTGCTTCTAGAGAGAGGAGAATGGATGGGGGTGTCGCTGCCTTCAGCCTTGCTACCGTTGCACAGCTGACTTGGTAACAGCTGCCACTGCAGTAGTACTCGCCTGCATCACTGAGCACATGCTTTGTATGGCGTTATTGGCAGTCGGGACAGTTGCCTTGGCTGCTGTCATGATTGCAGGTATCTGCTGCTAGCTCACAAGAGGTGACGACACCCAGTACCGTATTTCAGTGATGCAATGTGAAACTTTTGTCTGTTATGTGCTTTGCGTCAATGGTCATGTTTACGGGTCGTGTCAGCAACATTGGGCCAATGCTGTTTTGCAGTCAAGATACAGCGTCAGCATCACAAGCTTCAGCCGTGGCATCCTGCTTCCAGCATCCTGAGCTGCATACACCTGCTGTGTATGCAGACTTGACTCATGTCAGCACATGTTCATGTTTCCTGTATGCACAGAAAGTGTACGAGACACACACCTGCTGCACAAGGTGATACAACCAGGAGAGTCCTGTTGACAGTTGCCATCAACTGTGGTGACCCATTGTCATACACAGAGAAGGGAACCTCGATTGTGGTTCCCAAGGCAGCAGCAGCTGTGTCCAAGTTGCAAGGGGTCAGCCCTACACTATAGAATGCATGACCTGCAAACCCAGCTGAGTTCTGTTACACACGTGTTGCTGTCAACATGCATATGTATGAGAGGTTACACTGAGATCAGAAATGTATGCCTCTGTGGAGCGCTGCACATAGCAGGTATTTGTTTACTTTGGCACAGTACACATAGGCAAAAAGACAGGTTGTGCCTACCCTGCACCTCTGCTGTGACGGGCTGTTTTGCGCAGACTCACAACAGGCAAGTCTACGCGCTTAAACAAATATATGTGGTTGTCAGATTAGAAGACAGACCTGTTGGCACATGCAATACCAATGTTTGATCAAAGCGCTACAATAGCCACTCCTACAACCCAGTGACATACAAGTTGAGAATAAAAGCCAAATCTGCTGACATCTGCAAGACCAATGTTTGATCAATGCGCTGCAATAGCCACTCCTACAATCCAGTGACACATAATTGCATACTGTCTCCACCACAACACCTATGATCCAGGCATTTCACCGGGCCTTGCAAATAAGTGTGTCCTTGGGGACATGTATCTGAAAGCCAATCTATCAAGGAACCCAGTGACGCATGAGATGAGAAGTGTAGGAGACTCACTGGTAATGCAGGCCAGTGTAGTGCAGGCTGCAGGGGCACACACCAGCACTGACGCAGTGAGGTTGCCATTCTGGCTGTCCTGAGCTGTGGCGCCCAGCTCGCACTCTGCTCCTGTGTAGGGCTGCTGCCCTGACGCGCAGGCCTTGTAGGTGTAGCCCAGTTTGATGGTGGTGGTCGCGGGTGCAGCAGCAGTGGTGATCAGGCTCATGGTGGGCGCAGTGTTGGCAGTGGTGGACACAATTCCCAGACAGATGCCATACATGCTACACTGACCTACAGGCACAACCTTACAGGCTGGCATACACATTGGCACTGCGCCGGACGAAAGAAAGATGCCCAAATCCATTTGGTGCATCAGAAAAAGGTAAGGAGATGTACCGAAGAGACACAACTATGCAGGCATGGCAGAAAGTAGAATGAGGTCACAGAGCAACATGCTGACAGCACGTCAGAAATGAGCTCTGCTAGCACAGGAAAGCTACTGTCTGAGTGCAACTCATCTGAGCTGTGATGACATGCTTTGTGATGTGCAGTCACAAACCTGTGCCTGAGCAGTAGTGCTCAGGGGGGCACTGGTCATACACACTCACAGACCGGACCACTGGGGTTGCAGTGTTTCCCAATGCATCCGTGGCTGTGTACTGAATGTAGTAGGGAGTGGTTGTTACTGCACTTGTCTGGACTGTCAGACCCCCTGCAGCAACGGTCCCTATCATTGTTTGCAGCATCACAGAAATGAAGGGTCCTTGTCAGCATGAAGGGAAGGAGACCCGTCACCCAACAATGGCGTGAACGGATAGCTGCCACTGCTGTGATATGTATACAAAGCAGGTAGCAGCAGCAGGTAGCAGGAGGTAGCAGCAGCAGCAGCAGCAGCAGCAGATGTGATACCTTCGACAGAGGCACTGACTGTCACAGGGCTGCTCTTGCCTGCTGCAGCACTGCTGGCAAAGCAGCCAGGGTCTTTAAATGTGTCCCCGAGAGGGATCTGCATCAGCCAGTTGTAGTGGAGGTTGGTGGGACAACAGTGCTCATACAACATACTGAGGCAGGCAGGATGCAGTGCACTGTACGGAAAGATAAGTTTGCTCTAATTCAACTAGTTGAAAGTCAAGTTGTTCACTGTCGTGATTTAATGCTGCACATGTATGCATACGTGTCTGATGACAGGGAGCAGTCAGCAGCTTGCAAAGATGAGCAGTTGTCTGATGCACAGTAGCTGACAGCAACATGCTCAGCACTGACCTGCGTAGACTTGTGACCCAAGAGATAAATAGTCACAAGCGATGACTGTGTTAGTG
>JAABUK010001842.1_pt1 | contig 39556 bp, 41 predicted proteins | sample 5559141 | NCBI WGS metagenome assembly JAABUK01 (sample SAMN10711869, study PRJNA513367) | rock metagenome | isolation source: Antarctica rocks | place: Antarctica: Victoria Land, Pudding Butte nord | collected 2016-01-03 | reverse complement strand
AGGTGGCCACCGAGCTCAACGACCGGCCCCGCAAAACCCTGGGCGGCATCACCCCCGCACAAGCGATGCAACGCCTACTGTTGGACCCCGAATCACCCGTCGTTGCGACGACCGCCTGAATTCGCCCTTCGGCCCCAGGGCCTGTCGCTCGACCTGTTCGGGGTGGCGGCTGCCCGTGGTCAGCAAAGCGACGTCCTCCGGCCGCCAGCCTTCGCCTAAGAGGTCGTCGACTGCGTCGTCGGCGGCTTCCAACGCCTCCTCGGCTGAACACGGCACGAAGCGGACCGGTCGGCCGTCGCCGCCTTGCAAGCGCATCCGTTGCCCGACCAGCGGGTTGAATGCTTCGGCAATCTGTCGGGTATTGCGCAGGTTCGCGTCGAGCACCAGCGGCACCAGGGGCACCGGCGGGATGCCCTGCCGCTCGAACACCCGTTGGCCCTCGTCGCTGAACACGTACAGCCCGCTGCGGTCCGGATCTTTCAACGCACCGAGCAGCGGTGGCCACCAGGAGTCGGCGAAGTCCTGGGCCTCGTCGACCACGATGGCGTCGAAGCGCTGTCCGGGCGGCAGCTGCTGCGCCAGTTCGGTCATGACGGCCGGCAGGTCGTGCTCGAAAAACTGTGGATGGTCGCTTGGTGCGGCGGGGGCGGTCGGTGCGCCCCAACCCTGGCCCAACGCGTGGAACTCCCCCACATAACCCGGTCGCTGGTTGCGCGGCCACGCCGAGCACAGCCGCTGCAGGTAGGACGCCAGGCCGTGGGAGTAACACAGCAGCGCCACCCGCTGGCCCGACTGAGACAACCGCCGCGCCTGCTCGCACGCCAGGTGGGTCTTGCCGCTGCCCGCGCCGCCGCGTATCTCCACGCGGTGCAGCAGCTGGATGGCCCCGAGGATCACCGACTGCTGCTCGGTGAGCCGGTCGGCCGCCTCCTCGTGCTCCAGGGCCCGGGCCACCACATCGCGCTGCGGCAACCCGCGCCCGGCGAGCACCTGTTCCAGTAGGTCGATGTCCGCGGCGGTCGGGACCCGGTTGGCGGAATCCTGCTGGCGCAGCGCCGCCCGGGCCAACTCGGCAATGTCGTCGAGTTGGGTGCGGTCGATGATCGTCCACCGTGGACACTCGGGCAGCGCGAAGTCGGCGGGCAGCTCGGTGTGGGGCAGTACCACCAGGTGGGCCCACCGGAGCCGGCGCCGCCCGCCCCAGCGCGGATCCGTCTCGACGTAGTTGCGCAGGGCGTACTTGGCGTCGCGCACCTGGCTCACCGGGTCGATGCGACCGTGCTGCTGCCGCCACGACTGCCCGTCATGGGTAACCTGCCCGCCCTTGACCTCGAGGGTGACCACGCCCGCACCCTCGAGCACCGCAACCAGGTCGATCTCGAAGTCCTTGGTGTGGTTGGTGACCCGCTGCCCGGCGATGACCAGATCCCCTGGGCCGCACTGGGCGCGGAGCCGGTCCCACACTGTCTGTTCCGCAGGGTTGACCAAGCGGGGTTGGTCAGGAAAGCAGCGCACCATCGGTTCAGCCTATGGGGGCAGGGTGCGCATTGACGCGGACGCCGGTCGGCGAGACCGGGTGCGGGGACGGCGCGGCCCGATTCCGTGGCGGGTCGTGGTCGGGTAGGTCGCTGCTTAGTTCCCTACCAGAGACTGAATGCGCGAACTACCTCGCCCCAGATCGTAGTTTATGATGATTATGTACAACCTGCCCCGTAGTCGCGATAGTGTTCCGCCCAAGGCCGGGTTGCGTGAGTCCGCGAAGCGCGAACCATGCTGAGGTGGTGTCGCCCAGCGGCCACTTGGGCAAATCGCGCATAACCCCCATTGCGGAGGGGCCGGTTGAAGAACTCGCGCAAATGGTCCGTGAACTGCACCGAAGACGGTGTCCATCCGGTAGCTCAGCGGATGAGTGGAGTTGATCGCCCGCCGACACCAGTGCCCCAGCATGTCCAGCACACCGGTCAACTCCAGCGAATCGGCCGCCTCGGACAATGCCTGCCGGTATGCCCGGTCGAACTCGCCCTCCTCTTCCGTGACCAGTAGTGCGCGGATGGCGGACGACATTGCCACGGAGGTCATAGCTTCAGATCGTGAGGTCCCATGGGTTGACCAGCTGTATGCCTGCGTCGGTGAAGTCGGTGGTGTTCCTTGTCGCCAAGACTGAGTCGTACTGACGGCAGACCGCAGCGATCTGTGTATCGAAAGTGGTGATCGGGCGGCCGCCGCGGGTGCGGACAGCGAGGACCTCCGCGTAGTAGGCAGAGGAGCCCACATCGAACGCCAGCACGTAGCCAGCGAACGTCTCGACGAGTAGCGACTCGATCCGCATTCCGAGCTCGACTCTCCTACGGCCCTCCGGCAGCAGGGCGACGCCCGCTCGGAGCTCAGCAGCGGTGAGCGCAGTGATCACCAACTCCGACGAATCGTGTTCGTCCACCCACTCGACGACCGACCGGTTGGGGCTCGGCCTGACCAGTTCGGACACGACGTTCGTGTCCAGAACGATCACACGCTGAAGTCCGCCGCACGCGCGGGCTCGCTTAAACGCGACGTCTCCAAGTCAACGCCGCCGATCTCGGCGAACTGCTCATGAATGTAGGAGCCGAGCCCCCGTCGCGGTCGCCGTCCGCTCAGCGCAGCCCCGAGAATCTGCCTGGCCTCGGCTTCCATCGACCGGCCGTGTTCGGCAGCCTGAACGCGCAAACGGCTCTTCACGTCGTCGTCCAAGTCTCGAATCATCAATGTGGCCATCAGTCGCCTCCAACTTCCGGATTGCATGCAATGCTATCACTGCCTACTCGATGCAGTTCGCCGCAACCAACACCACGACGTGGCACGGCTGTCGCAACATGATGGATCGCCGTCACCAAGCATCCCGGTGTCGGACGGCTCTCAGCTCGCGTAGTGCCGCTACCCGTCACCAAGCCTTCGACGCGCCGGCCGCCACCGACGGGCTCCGGGAGCGTGGCGCCGACTTGACCGTACTGGAGGTCGAGGATTACATCGCGCGGCCGAAGCCCAACGGGTACCGGAGCCTGCACGCGCTGGTCGAGGTCCCCGTGCATCTGTCCGACCGGGTGGTTCCGGTGACAGTGGAACTTCAGATCCGGCACTGTCGCGATGGACTTCTGGGCCAGCCTCGAGCACACGATCTACTACAAGTACGCGCCGACGTCCCGCCGACGCTGTTGCGCGAGCTCGCGCGAAGCCGCCGAGACGGCCGCCAGTCTCGACTCGCAGATGGAACGGCTGCACACGCAAACCCATCCGGTCGCAGTGACCGGCAGCGCGTTGCCCAGCTGACGTTGCGGTCGCAGTGGGACGAGTCGCTGGGCGTCACTCAGGGACAGTGAAAGGCTTGCGCTCGCGCCGGTGAGGGCTGGTAGGTACACGCGTCGGGAACGATCTCTTGCACTGCGAAGGCCCACACGATGCAACTGAGCACCACGAGTGCACTGACCACGAGCACGACGATGCGCATCTGAGCAGGTTTCACTGGTCCGCCTCCTCAGGCCATCATGAATCGTTCGCTATGGAACTGCTCGGCCGCGACACCGTCACCGGCAAGCCAACTCTCTGCGGTGTCCATCATCGCCGAGGGACCACAGAGGAAGAACTGCCACTGCTTGTGGGGGCCGGGCAAGCTCGCCGCCAGCACCTGCTCCCCCACCCGTCCGCTCTCGCCTGCCCAGCCGTCTGCCGGCTCGCTGAGCACATGCACCACCCGCAGGTTGAGCGTGGCCTGCAGCGCCTCGATGTCGGCCCGGCCCGGAATCGTGGTTTCGCTCCGGTTGCCCAGAATCAGCACACACTCGCGGCGATCACCGCCGTCGGCCATGGTCTTGAGCATGCTCAGCATCGGCGTGACCCCGATGCCGGCGGCGATCATCGCGACGCGCACCCGACGATCCGGATTGACCCGGAACCGCCCCCAGGGTCCGTCCAGGTAGACGTGCTCGCCGACCTTCAGGCGGCGCAGACCGGCGGTGAAGGTGCCGAAACTGCGGATGGTGAACTCCACCCGCGTGCGTGAGTGGGCGCTGGAGCTGAACGAGAAGGGGTGATAGGTCAGCGCAAACGGTGAGTGCCCCACTATGATCCACGCGAATTGCCCCGCATCGAACTGGAAGCCGTCGGGGCCGTATGCGCCAGGGTGCACCAGCTCGAGGGCGATCGTGAGGCTGCCCCCCGGCTGCTCCCGAACCTCGACCACTCGCCACCGCCTGCGCCAGCGTTGCAGCGGCTTGACCGCCCGCACCCACAGCGAGATCCAGACGAACGCCAGCGAGTAGACAATCCACAGCGCTCGTTTACACGGCTGGTCGACGTAGTAGCCGATGAGCAGTACATGCGCCAACGCGGTTGCCACGGTGCAGACCGCGAGCGTGGCGTGCATTACCTGCCAGGCGTGATAGCTCAACCGCACCCGGGTCCGCCACACCGATGTCGCCACCAGTAGAAGTAGCGCGAGGACCGAGGCGATCGCCACCTGGGCGCGCAGCGGCGCATGGACCTCGTCGAACAGCGACCAGAAGGAGCTGTCGTAGAGGACCAGGATGAGCGGGTGCGCGAGAATCAGCACCAGGACGAGGTAGCTGATCTCGCGGTGGAACTGCAGCAACGGCAGCACGCCTGTGGCTGAGCCACCCGCACCGAGCGGGCAGCGAGCACGAATTGCAGGCCCAACAGCGCGAGGCCGACGAAGCCGAACGACACCGAGAGGTTCACCCAGAACCCGCGGCCGGGGTCGAGCTAGATCAAGCTCAACAGCAGCGGTGCGACGGCCACCAACACATACCCCGCGACCCACGCCACGGCACCCTGCCGGCTCCTCATTTGTGCATCTAAACATTCGACGACACGCCCAGCCAATGTCCTATGCGGAACGCGCCGAGGTCGCTCACCGAACGAAAACGCAGCGAATGCCGCACCGCGCCCCTGCACTCCGACGATTGCCGCCCGCTGCGCATGGCGTCGCCGATTACAGTTCGTCGTATGGCAACGCTGACCATTCGCACTGACCCGGAGGTGGAAGAGGCCCTTGAGTCGCTCACCCAGGATGGGTCCTCCCAGTCGGAGGCGGCGCGGGCGGCGATTCTGCTGGCCGGACGTGCGCAGCGGCGCGGGCGCCTACGGGCCGAGGCCGAGGAACTCCGCAATGACGCAGAGGACGTTGCCGCATCGGAGGCACTGGCCGCAGAGATGGCTGCCGTTCGTGCGTGGTGACCTCTACCGTCCCTGAGATCCTCTCGATGCCCGTGGGCACGAACAGCTCGGAGCGCGGTATGCCGTCGTGGTCCAGTCCGACGACCTTCCGCTCTCCACCTGGGTCATCGCACCGACGTCGACCGGGCGACGAGAAGCGTCCTTCTGTCCCAAGATCGAGGTCGACAGCACCTTGCCCCGCGTGATGGTCGAACAGCTCACCGTCATCGACCCACAGACCCGGCTGGGTGACTTCGCCGGTCGACTCAGCAGCTCGGAAGTGCAGGGCGGTCGACCACGCACTGCAGGTGGTGCTGGCACTGGACTGAACGACCGGACCCTTCAGGCCAGCGGTGGTATGGCAGGAATCGGGCGGCGCTGCCCGGTAGCGACCATGCCGACTCGGATAGCGGCCTGAGCCGATATCGGCGCGGATCACTGGGCAGGCGTCAATACCGACGCCGTCGCGCACGACGCGGACATCGGTTCCCTGGCGGTCCGCGCAACCCAGTCTTCCGCGGAAGACCCAATCAGTTGATCGTGGTCCCGTGTCCCTGTCGGACCGGGTGGTTCCCGTGACGGCGGAGCCGCAGGTCTGCACACCTGCACATCGTCTCGCTCAAGTAATCGGAACCACTGTAAGGGCGTGATGAATCCCGCGGAAGTCCGCCGGGTTGCGAGTGAGTAGCGGTAGACCAGCGGCAACGGCCACCGCGGCGATAAGCAGGTCGAACCGGCGAGGTTTCGGGTCGCGACCAACGGCCCGCACTGCGGCGCACAGCGCACCGTAGGTTCGTGCCGCAGTCGTCCCGAACGGCACCGGATCGAACGTGCTGACGATCCATTGGTACCGCTGCTCTCGTGCCGCGTCGACCAACGGATCGGTGGTGTGCAGGCCGTAGGACAGCTCGGCAAGCGTGATCGTGCTGACCGCAGCGGTTTCGGTGTGCTGCGCCACCGCGTCGACCGGGTAGTCGATGACGACGGATGTATCCAGCAGCGCTCGTCGATGGCGGACAGTCATCGCCCGCCGGCCCAACGGTCCACGTCCCGGTCGTCGAGCGCGTCGTCGAGCTCAGCGAGCTCGCCTCGGAACTGTTCAGCTCCCCAACTTGGCAGAGCGGCGATGCCAGCCGCGACAGCATTCACGGCAACGAAGCGCTCCGGCCCGACAGCGGCTGCCGCGTCATGCGGCAGTAAATCCGCCACGGGCACACCATTCCTGGTCACCGTGAAGGACTCGCCGTGCTCGACCCGGCGCATGATGGCGCCACTGTCGTTGCGGAGTTCGCGTTGACTGATGGTGGCTTTCACCGGACTAGTGTAGCGCCGAGGTGCTACACCCGGCCGACCCTGAGCCGCCTAGTTCCGCTGTCGACTCGATGTAGCGCCGATCGGCTAGGTCTCACGGCGCACGTCGGCGGGCGCCTTGTCGACACGCCAGCCACGCCACGACGGGTGCCGCAACCGTGCGCCCGACGTCCACTCGGTGAACTCGACCTCGCCGACCAGTTTCGGGCTGACCCATCGGGCATCGTTAGCGTCGGGCTTCGGCACCTCTCCGAAGGGACTCGTCTTGCGTTCCAGCCGCTGCAGCTTGGCCGCGAGATCAGCGAGCTCCTTGTCCCGGAAACCGGTCCCGACCCGGCCCACGTACTCAAGGGTGCCGTCCTCACCGGGAACGCCCATCAGCAGCGACCCGACGAGCGAGGATCGACGACCCTTGCCCGGTCGCCAACCGCCGATGACGACTTCTTGCGTCAGATGGTGCTTGATCTTGATCCAGGCACGAGACCGTCGGCCGACGGCATAGGTGCTGCCACGTTTCTTGGCGACGACGCCTTCAAGGCCGAGCTCCTTGCTGCTCGCCATCGCCGCGTCGAAGCCGCCCTCGAAGGCCGGTGGTACCTGGACCGCACCCGGGCCGCCGACCAGCGACGGGAGTGAGTCGCGGCGCTCGGTGTAGGAACGTTGGCGCTGCGACTCCCCACCAATCTCTAGGACGTCGAACAGCATCAGCACTACCGGCACATTCTTGGTGGCCTCCTCGACGTCCCGCTTCTTGGTCAGTCCCATGCGCCGTTGCAGCAAGCCGAAGTCGGGCCGCGACCCCGTGCCCAGCGCAACGATCTCACCGTCGAGGACGGCGGAGTCGACGCTGACCGCGTCGCGGATCGCTTCGCACAGATCGGGATAGGTCGCGCTCATGGCATTGCCGTTGCGGCTCATCAACCGCACGTCGTCGCCGTCGAGGTGGACGACCACCCGAACGCCGTCCCACTTCATCTCGAACACCCAGTCGTCACCGGTGGCCACGTCACCGGCGTCGCCGAGGGTGGCCAGCATCGGCGACGCCGCTGTGACGCGGCGAGGCTCTGATTCCGCCGAGGGCGTAGGCTCCGGAGTGGCGGCCTCCATCAAGTGGATCAGCCAGTGCGCGTCGGCCTTGCCCTCGCCACCTGTGTGGATCAGCGCATAGGTGCGCGGACCGTCGAGACCACCGTCTTCCCGGCCGGTCAGCGTCGCGATGATCTCCTTGCCGTCGCGCCACTTTTCCAGCGCGTAGGTCCCCGCGTCCCAGATCTTCACGGTGCCGCCGCCGTACTCACCCTTTGCGATGGTCCCTTCGTAGGTTCCGTACTCCAGCGGATGGTCCTCGGTCTGCACGGCCAGCCGGTTCTGCTTCGGGTTGGTCGGCACACCTTTGGGCAACGCCCACGAGACCAGCACTCCCTCGTGTTCGAGCCGAAAATCGTAGTGCAGCCGGCTCGCGTGGTGCTCCTGGATGACGAAGCTCTGCCCGGTGCCCGTCTTCGGCCTCTCGGCGGGAACGGGCTCCGACGTCTTTGCGGCATCGCGCTTTCCGCGGTAGGTGGCGAGACGGTCGGTCGATGCCACCTCGTTGCTCCTGACCAGGACCTCGTCCAGCTCGAGGTGGCGGAGGTCGTCGTTCAGCTCGTCCCACGTGCGGGGCACGGCGACGTACGGACGGGACCGCCCGCGCAGTGAATAGGGCACGACCGTCGTCTTCGAACCGTTGTTCTGGCTCCAGTCGACCAAGACCTTGCCGCCGCGGATGGCCTTCTTCATGTCGCTCACGACGAGGTCGGGATGGTCGCTCTCCAACGCCCGGGCCAGCTCGTGCGCGACGGCCGCGACCTCCTCGGACGAATGCTTCCCGTCCAAGGAGGCATAGAGGTGGATGCCCTTGCTGCCGCTGGTGACCGGGACTGGGTCGAGGTCCATGCCGCGCATGATCGTGCGCGCGGCCCAAGCGACCGCGACACACTCGGGCAGGCCCGCCCCCTCGCCGGGATCGAGGTCGAGGACGATCCGGTCGGGGTTGAGTCGTTTGCCGCCGCGGCCGAACATCCATTGCGGGACATGGAACTCGAGCGAGGCGAGCTGCGCGAACCAGGTCAGTGTCGCGAGGTCGTTAACCAACGGATACTCGTTCGTGTGGTCGGAGTGCTCGATTGCGTAGTGCCGGATCCAGGACGGAGCAGTGGCGTCAAGGCTCTTGTTGATGAAGGCCTTGCCGGGGCGGGCTTCCGTGCCGACCCCGTTGACCCAGCGCTTACGGGTGGCCGGGCGGTCGGCGGCATAAGGGATCAGGAGGGGCGCGATCGCGGCGTAGTAGGCAAGAACGTCGCCCTTCGTCGTACCCGTCTCCGGATACAGCACCTTCTCCAGGTTCGTGAGCTGCGATGACCGTCGACACTCACAGTCTGCTTTTGGGCACCCGCCGCCGTCGATGACATGAGCACCAAGTTCCCTTGCTTGGCAGTTCCGCGCAAGCGGGTATGTACTGGGGTATGAGCCCACGTATGAAGATCGCCGTCCTGACCTCCAACACCGGTGTGGAGAAGGCCGAGCTCGAGTCACCCCTGCGCGCCCTCTCGGAGCAGGGTTGGGACGTTGACCACCTCGCTCCCGAAGCCGGAGACGTCCAGACGATGAACCACGATGTCGACAAGGACGTTGTGCACCAGGCTGACAAGGCTGTGGCGGACGTATCCCCCGACGACTACGACGCCCTCATCATTCCCGGCGGCACCGTCAACGCCGACAAGTTGCGGGCCGATGAGGGTGCGGTCAGCTTCATCAAACGGTTCGCCCAGGCCAAGAAGCCGATAGCGGCGATCTGCCACGGCCCATGGGCCCTCGTCGAGGCGGGACTCCTGCCCGGCAAGACGCTGACCTCCTACCCTTCGCTCCGGACCGACATCACGAACGCCGGTGGCACGTGGGTGGATCAGGAAGTCATGCACTGTCCCGCCGAGGGCTGGGACCTCGTCACGTCGCGCAACCCCGGTGACCTCGACGCGTTCAACGCGAAGCTCATCGAAGTGTTCAACCATTGACGGCGGCCCGCTGACGCGGTCAGTGGTTACGTAGCGCCGTGATCAGCTCGCTCTTCTTCTTGGCGGAGTAGTTCGTCAGACCGAGCTCTTTCGCCCGCTTCTTCAGCTCGCTGACGGTCCAGTCGGCGTAGGGCGGGGATTCACCGCCCCGTTCGGCGACCTTCGACTTGCCGTCCCGCGCTGCGGCATTGGAGATGCGGGCCGCCTTCTCCTTGGAGGCACCCTCCTCGCGCAGGCCCTCGTACATGTCTGGCTTTTTGATCCTGGCGTTCTTCTTTTCTGGCATTGCGACTCCTCGATGCTCGTTGGTTGCGGTGCGGTCTCCGAACGCGAGTACAACATCATCGGGCACCGTAGGACGCGAGCAGTTCTTTGACCTTTCTCCACGCCGGTGTGGAATCGGGCAGTTCATGCGCCAGCTTCGCGACGCGGCGGTCTGTGCCGTAGAGCAGTTCGGCGTAGCGGGGGACAAGGACGTAAAAATGCTCGTCGGACGCCGCCTTCGCTGCGATGCGGTCGAGGAAAATTTTTCAGCGGCGCGGACTACCGCGTTGTCGGTCTCGGATCCAGGTGCGGGGTGTCCCATCCCCAATCACCGTTGCGCCTCGCGTAGTACTTCGGCGCTTGCTTGTCGTCCAGCTTCCGCAGACCCGCCTTATAGAGCAGGTGCGTCGGCCACCACCGGCCGCTATCGCTTCTGGCGACGAGGGCCCGCTTCGGCGCATACCACCCGTGGCCCATTGCGATGGCCTCAAGTTCACTGACCGAGTCGGCCTCGCGGTCGGGGCAGAACTCTCCCACCTTGTAGTGCCGATTCGTTCACCAAAGGCCGTAGGCCATTGTCCAAGCCTAACGGCGACGACGGCCTGTGGACGTGGAAGCGGGACGGCGCTGCGCTGCGCTGAGCCTCCTCGCCCCGATCGACGAGCAGCGCGCCGACCACCCCGTCGCCCAAGCGCTGCGCCACCTGAACGGGCTGCATTGGGCATCGCGGTGGTGGGCGCCCAGTGAGCTGCTGGCTACGCTCGTCGCCGACCCCAGCAGGGCGCGGAGACTTCCCGCGTGGTGGAGGCCGCGCTACCCGAGACCGATGCGAGCGCGGTGCGGATCATGACGGTGCACGCCGCCAAGGGGCTGGGATGTCCCATCACCGTGCTCAGCGGCATGACCTCCGCGCCCCGTGGACCCGGAATGTCGGAGAGCAGCGGCTGCAGGGTGCGGTTTCGTCGTCGACTACCTAGCTCGTGCAGCTCGATCACGTCGACGTCGTCGGGACCGATACCGGCCTGCTCGTACGCCTGTCGCGCGGCGGTGCGGCTCATATCCGCCCCGACCAGCGACATCATGCTGCGGTCTGCGAACGTCGACGGCAGGTCGGTGACCACCGACTGGTCGACGATCTCGATCGCCTGGTCCCCCAGCCCGTGCTCCTCGACGAACTTCTCGCTGGCCACGATCGCCGCCCCCGACCCGTCCGAGGTGGGCGAGCACTGTGTGCGGGTCAGCCCGGCCGGCTCGTAGATCATCTTGTCGCCCCTGATCGCCTCGGCGCTGTAGGCCTCCTGGAACTGGGTGTTCGGGTTGTTCACCGAGTGGCGGTGGTTCTTCTCCGCGATCCCGGTAACCTCTGCGCGAGAAGACAAGAAGCTATCGGGGAGTGATGTATGACGCGGTACGAGCTGACAGGCAAGACGGTCGCAGTGACCGGCGGGGCCCGGGGAATCGGCCTGGCTATCGCCCGCGCTTGCAGTGAGGCGGGCATGTCGGTGGCCATCGGCGACCTGTCGGAAGCCGCCAGCGCGGAAGCTGCCCAGTCACTGCCCGGGCGGTCGATCGGGCTGGTCGTAGACGTCCGGGACCGCGCCTCGTTCTCAGCCTTTCTCGACACCGCCGAAGATCAGCTCGGACCGCTGCATGCGCTGGTCAACAACGCCGGAGTGCTGCACATGGGGCCGTTCGCGGATGCGGACCCCAACGACATCGCGCTGCAGGTCGACGTGAACCTGGGCGGCACGCTGACCGGCACTCAGCTGGCTCTGGAGACGTTCCTGCCGCGCGGTAGCGGGCACATCGTCAACCTGGCGTCCACCGCCGCGATGGTCGCCTCGCCCTACGGCGCGACGTACACCGCCACCAAACACGCGGTGCTCGGTTTCACTCGCGCCCTGCGTGGTGAGCTCAGAGGGTCGGGAGTGTCGAGCACGGTGGTCCTCCCCGGAGTGATCCGAACCGAGATGACCAGCGAGTTCAAATCGGCGTTGGGAGTGCGCACCGTGGAACCCGAGGCGGTCGGAGACGCCGTCGTAGCGGCGTTGCGCCAGGGAACTCCGGAGGTCTACGTGCCCCGTGAGGTGGCGCTGCAGGGGCGGCTCTTCACGACCTTGCCGGCACGGCTCGCCGACCGTCTCTCCCGCCTCACCCGGGCCGACCGGGTCATGCGCTGACCGAGACTCCCCTCCGCTCGCACGACGATCGCCCAAGAACACGAGGCCCGGCATCGGCGAACTGCGATTCGCCTCGCCAGCGCTAGGAGGCGTCGGGAAGGCCCCCGTGCCACCCGAGACCGATGCTGACCTGCTCGGCCACGTCACGGACCTGCGGTACCAACTCGGATCGACGCTCGAAGGTGACGCGTGAGACGGGCCCACACACCGAGATCGCTCCCGTCACCACTCCGTCGAAGTTGAATACCGGTGCCGCAACTGAGCCCGCGTCAGACTGCCGTTCCCCACCTGACTGGGCGACACCAGCTCGGCGAACCTTGTCCAGCGTGAACGGTCATGGTCACGAGCTCACAACTCGCGCATTTTCTCGTCATGCGCTTGCAGCCGGTCCACCGGAGCGGTGCCGGCATCGCCTCACCACCTACAGTAAAGATTCACCGGCGAAACGGAAGCCTGTATGTCTGAGAAGAGCAGCACCGAGACGTTTACCCAACGTGCCGTCGACCTGGCCCTGACCAACGTCGAGGAGGGCGGCAAGCCGTTCGCGTGCGTCGTCGTCGACCGGGAGACCGGGGAGGTCGTGCACGAAGCCACCAATCACGTCTCGCAGACCGGCGACGTCAGCGCCCACGCCGAGATCACCGCGATCCGGGAACTTGCCGCAGCCGGACGCAACGACCTCACCGGCTGCGACGTCTACGTCACCGCCTACCCGTGCCCGATGTGCCTGGGGGCGCTCTACTACGCGGCTCCCGAACAAGTTTACTACGCGGCCAGCCGTGACCAGGAGGGCGAGCACTACGAGGACGGCGGTCGTTACATGACGCTGGCGACCTTCTACGGCGAGTACGCCAAGCCGCCCTCGGAGCAGAACCTTCCCTCGGCCCATGTACCCGTCGACGACCCGAGCATCCCGTTCCGACTATGGACGAGCCGCAACGACCGCTGAGCCCCCGTGCGCTGCCTCTCCGCGGCCAACCAGGCGGCAGCACCCGCCGGACCCTCTAACAACCGGGGTCGGGCGGGGCCCCCAAGCCATCGCTTGCCAGTCAGCGGCGGCTCCCTCGGTCGGGCTGACAGGGTCATGCGCTGACCGAGGATCGGCTACCGGAACTTCACGGGGCTACTCGACGGTGCCGGCTGGCACGACCCACGGTGTCTTACTCCTACCGAATACCGGAAGGCATCCTCCGGAGTAACACCGTGCTTCGTGACGATGCCGTCCCCGCGATGAACCCAGTTCCGGGCCCGAGCACCCCAATCATGGATTACGTTGCACTACAGAGTGCGATCACGCCCTCCACCAGGTCCTGGCTGCGGTGCTTCGCTTTGCCGGCGATCGCCCCTAGGGTCGAATGATGACCCCGCGAAGCTCTCCCCCCTTCCGGGCCGACCACGTCGGCAGCCTGCTTCGTCCGCACCGGCTCCTGCAGGCGCGTGCGGCCCACCGGGCCGGAGAGATCCCCGACGAAGCGCTGCGCGGGGTCGAGGACGAAGCGATCAGGGACGTCGTCGCGCTGCAGGAAGACGTCGGCCTGCAGACCCGCACGGACGGGGAGTTCAGACGTACCTCGTGGCACATGGACTTCATTTACCGGCTTCGTGGGGTCAGTCAGACCAGCGACGCTATCGAGGTCCACTTTCGCAACGAGCAGGGCGATCTGGACTTCACCTCGGCGGCACTGGTCGTCGATGGCAAGGTCGGCCTGGACGCGCCCATCTTCGGCGACGACTTCTCGTTCCTGAAGTCGGTGGCCAGCAGCGGCACGCCGAAACTAGCGATTCCCTCGCCGAGCATGGTCCACTACCGGGGCGGCCGTGCGGCTCTCGACCCGGCCGTCTACCCCGACGAGGACGAGTTCTGGGCCGATCTGTCGGCGGCCTACGCACAGCAGGTGCGCGGAATCTCCGAGCTCGGGTGCACCTATCTGCAGCTCGACGACACCAGCCTGGCCTACCTCAATGACCCAGCACAACGTGCCGAGGTAGCCGCGCAGAGGCGCGACGCGGAGCACCAGCACGAGCGCTACATCAGACAGATCAACGCCGCGCTGGTCGGACGGCCGGCGGGTCTCACCGTCACCACCCACATGTGCCGGGGCAACTTTCGCTCCTCCTGGGTGGCCGACGGCGGCTACGACTTTGTCGCCGAAGCCCTGTTCGGCCAGCTCGACGTCGATGGCTTCTTTCTCGAGTACGACGATGCCCGCTCCGGCGGCTTCGAGCCCCTGCGGTTCGTGCCGCCTGGCAAGTTCGTCGTGCTCGGTCTGGTGACCACGAAACGGCCGGCGCTGGAGTCGAAGGACGACCTCAAGCGACGCATCGACGAGGCCTCGAAGTACGTGCCGCTGGAACAGCTGTGCCTCTCACCGCAGTGCGGCTTCTCCTCGACGGTGGACGGCAACAACCTCACGCAGGACGAAGAGATCGCCAAGTTGCAGCTGATCGTCGAGACCGCGCGGGAGGTCTGGGGCTGACCGACGGGGGGACTCGGCGCTCACCGCAATCAATGACCTGCATCCTGCACTACGAGCAGCGCGAACTCGCCGTAGGCGGTGGCTACCTGCTGCCCGGTGAGCGGGCCACCCGACGCGAACCACGACTTGGCTCCGTTGCCCAACTCGAGTACGGCGTAGGCCGCGAGCTGGGGGGTGGCTGTCGCGAACCGACCCGACGCACACCCGGCGTCGATGATCGACCGCACGCGGCGCGCGTACCGGTCGCGCTTGGCGATGATCGCCGGACGCGTCGCGTGATCAAGACTGCGCACTTCGACGTTGCAGATGGTCACCTCGGCGGGGTGGCGCAGGAAGTCCAGCACCAGCGACTCGGTGGCAAGCCGCAGCTGCTCGGCCTCGTCATCCACTCCCCGTAGCGCCTCGTCGAGCGCGCCAAGAGCGCGGTCCATCGCCGCGTCCATGATCGCGAAGAGCATGTCCTGCTTCGAATCGACGTGGTTGTAGAGGCTGGGCGCCCGAACATCGAGAGCGGTCGCGACGTCCTTCATCGAGGTCCCCCGGTAGCCCTGCGCGGCGAAGAGGTCCCGCGCGGCATCGAGCACGGTGCTGCGGTTGAGGGGTGTTGACCGGGTCACGAGCGCAGCCTACAGTGCTAACTAACGTTCATTAGTCCGATCGCCGGCTCGCTCCGGCACAGGGGAGCACGCCAGCATGACCGCGCCCGCGACGGCCTGGGAGCTCGACCAGGACCACACCGACTTCCGGGCCACGGCCCGCAACTTCGTCGACCGGCAGGTACGCCCGGTGGTGGATGAGGCTGAACGGCTGGGGCGACCGCCGGAGACACTGTGGAAGGAGCTCGGCGCCGCCGGGCTGCTCGGACTCGCGGTGAGCGAAGCCAACGGCGGCAGCGAGGGCGACGCGCTCGCGATCGTCCTGCTGGCCGAGGAGCTCTCGCGAGCCTGCGGTGGCATCGCCGTGAGCGCCCTGGTCAGCGCCTACATGGCCACCCCCCACATCGTCCGCTTCGGCACCGACGAGCAGCGCGCGCACTACCTGCCCCGCCTGGTCTCGGGTGAGTTCATTGCCGCCATCGCGGTGACCGAACCCGGTGCGGGCTCGAACGTGGCGGGGATGACCACCCGGGCCACCCGTACCGACGACGGATACCAGCTCACCGGCGCGAAGATGTACATCACCAATGCCGGCCTGGCCGACGTGTTCGTCGTGGCCGCCCGCACCTCACCCGACGGGTACCGCGGCGTGACCACGTTCCTGGTCGACAAGGGCACCCCCGGGCTGACCCTCGGCGAACCGCTGCGCAAGATCGGCTGGCACTCCTCCGACACCCGCGAAGTCGTCCTCGACCACGTGCACCTCGCCCCGGACGCCGTGCTGGGCGAGGAGGGTCGCGGCTTCCATCAGATCATGGCCGCCTTCCAGCTCGAGCGCGTCGTGCTCGCCGGCATGGGTCTCGGCCACGCTGCGGAGTGTTTGGCCCTGGCCACCGCCCACGCTGCGACACGCGAGGTCTTCGATGTGCCGCTGATCAGCCTGCAGACGGCGCGGCACCGCCTGGCCGCCATGTCGGTTGACCTCGAGGCCGCCCGGCTGATGACCTACCAGGCCGCGGCCCGCCTCGACAGCGGCCACCCGGACGCCGCCCGCTCGGTCGCCATGGCCAAGTACTTCGCGGCGACCTCCGCCTGCCGCATCGTCGACGAGGCGGTGCAGCTCTTCGGTGGCAGCGGATTTATCGAAGACAACCCGGTCGCGCGGCACTACCGCGACGCTCGCATCCTGCGTATCGGCGGCGGTACGGACGAGATCCAGCTCGAGGTGCTGGCCAAGGATCTCACCCCATGACCGACCTGCACGAAGGCTCGACCACGATGCACGACGTCCGGGAGGCCACCGCGGTGGCCCTCGCAGGCGGCGACGGTTCCCGCTGGCCGGACAAGCTCGCCGTCGGCGACCGCATCACGACCCTGCTGGACCCCGGCAGCTGGGTGGAGGACGGCCTGCTGGCCAACGCCGGGGTCGAGGGCATGCCCGCAGACGGAGTACGCACCGGCGTGGGGCGGGTCGAGGGCAGGCCCGTGGTCGTGATCGCCCACGACTACACCGTCAAAGCCGGCTCGTGGGGTGAGCTGACGTGTGAGAAGCAGATCCGCATCCTCGAGCGGGCCGACCGCGACCTGCTTCCGGTGATCTACCTCGTCGACTCTGCTGGCGGGCGGCTCAGCGACCAGATGGGCTTCTTCCCCGGCCGCCGCGGCGCCTCGCGGATCTTCCAGCTGCAGGTGGCGCTGTCGGGTCGGGTGCCGCAGCTCTGTTGCCTGCACGGGCCGTCGGCCGCGGGCGGCGCCTACATGCCTGCCTTCTGCGACTGGGTTGGCATGGTGGAGGGCAACGCCTCCATGTACCTCGCCTCGCCGCGCGTGGCCGAGAAGGTCACCGGTGAGCTGACCACGCTGGAGGAGATGGGCGGGGCAATGATGCATGCCACCGTCTCCGGCTGCGCTGACGAAGTCTTCGACGAGGACTGGCAGGTGATCGCCGCGGCACGGCTGCTGCTGACCTACCTGCCCGACGACTGGAACCACACCTCGGCACGCAGCGAGCCCGCCGAGCCGCTGACCGCCGACTGGGGCGGGGTGATCCCCGCCGATCCCAATACCAGCTACGACGTCGGTGACGTGATTGACGGCATCGTGGACGGCGGCTCCTTCTTCGAGATCAAGGCCCGTTGGGCGCAGGAGCTCGTCACCGGGCTCGCCCGACTCGACGGCCGCGTCATCGGTATCGTCGCCAACCAACCTCGAGTACGCAGCGGCGCCATCTTCGTCGACTCCGCGGACAAGGCCGCCCGGTTCATCACCCTGTGCGACGCGTTCAACATTCCGCTGGTCTTCCTACACGACGTGCCGGGTTTCATGGTCGGCGTCGCTGTCGAGCGCCAAGGCATCATCCGGCACGGCGCCAAGATGATCGCCGCGATGGCCGGCGCGGAGGTGCCGAAATTCTCGGTGGTGCTCCGCAAGAGCTACGCCGCCGGTTTCTACGCGATGTGCGCACCAGGGTTTGCGCCGCGGGCGACGATAGCGCTGACCAGCGCGACCATCGGGCCGATGTCGGCCGAGGCGTCGGTGAACGCGATGTATGCGAGGAAGCTGGCGGCAATGGGAGACCCGGCTGAGCGGACCTGCTACACCGAGGCTCGCCTCGCCGAGCAGCGGGCCGACACCAGCCTGCTGCACCTCGCCGCCGAGCTGGTCGTCGACGCCGTCGTCGAACCGGCAGCGCTGCGCGCAGAGCTGATCACCCGAATGGCCCACGCCGAGGGCTGGTCCCGTTCCCCCCAACGACGTCACCACCCGGTAGCGCCAGTGTGAGCACCATCGAGTCGACGGTCGAGGACGCCCGTCGGGAAGGGGAGTCGTCGTGAGCGACAACCTCAGCCAGTTGCTGGCCACCCCGCTGCAACCACTCCGGCAGGACTGGCGCTCCCCGCGTCAGGCCGCCCGGCTCGCCCACGCCCGAGAGCTGGACGCGGTCAGCCCGGACACCTATTGGGAGTGGGTGGCCCAACAGCAGCGGTGGAGCGCGCCGTGGACCACGGTGCGCACCGGGACGATCGACGACTTCACCTACTTCGATGGTGGCCGGCTCAACGTGGCCGAGAACTGCCTCGACCGCTGGGCTGAGGACCCCGCGACGGCGAACCGACCCGCGGTGGTGTGGGAGGGCGAACCCGGCGACTCCCGCACCCTGACCTACGGCCAGCTGGCCGAGGAGGCCACGCGCCTCGCGGCGGGTCTGCTGGATCTCGGCGTGCGGGCCGGCGATGTCGTGGCCATCTACATGCCCAACCTGGTCGAAGCATTCACCGCCGTGCACGCCTGCAACCGCATCGGCGCGATCTACACGATCGTGTTCTCCGGCTTCGGTGCCGACGCGGTCACCGCACGGTTGACGGCCGCGCGGGCTGCCACGGTCATCGTCGCCGACGCCGCGTACCGCCGTGGCAAGCTGGTCCCCCTGCTCGACACGCTGCGCGCCGCACGAGGCGGTATCGGGACCGTCACGACCACCGTCGTGGTCGACCGCACCGGCCGAGGCGTCCCGCTGCTCGACGGAGAGGTCGGCTACGCCAACGTCCTTGTCCGCGGCGCCGCTGGTACGCCTGCCGTGCCGCTCGGGGCCAACGACCCGTCGTTCCTCATCTTCACCAGTGGCACGGAGGCCAAGCCGAAGGGCGTCGTGCACAGCGTTGCGGGGTTCCTGCTCGGCACCTGGGCCAACGCGCACTGGCAGGTCGGCCCCGTCGACGGCGACGTGTACTGGGTCGCTGCCGACGTCGGCTGGTTGACCTTCCCGATCCAAGCTGTGGTCGGTGGCCTCGCCAACGGCATGACCATCGTCTGCTTCGAGGGTGCGTTGGACACCCCCAGCAACGAGCGGTTCTACGAGATCTGCGAGAAGCACCGCGTCACCAAGATCCTCGCTGCCCCGACACTGCTCCGCATGCTGCGCAAGTACGGCGACGACCTCGCCGCAGCGCACCCCCTGCCCGAGCTGAAGCTGGTCACCGTGCAGGGGGAGCCGCTCGACGGCGACACCTTCGGCTGGGCCAGCGGACATCTCGGCGGTGGCGTCCCGGTGGTCAACGCCTACGGGCAGACCGAGACCGGCTCCACCTGGGCATACCCCGTCGCCGGCGTAGAGGACCTCAAGCCCGGCTCCACCGGAACCGCCGTACCCGGGCACGTCTACCTGGTACTGGACGACGACGGCCATCCTGTTCCGGCGGGCACCAAGGGCAACCTGGTGCTCTGCGAACCGTTTCCGACGCTGGCCCGCACGGTGTGGGACGACCCCGCCCGTTACCAGCGTGCCTACTTCGAGAAGTTCCCCGGCTACTACTGCACCAACGACGAGGCCGTGGTCGACGACGACGGCCACCTGTGGGTGCTCGGCCGCCGAGACGACGTGATCAACGTTGCGGCGCACCGCATCTCGACCCTGGAGATCGAGGCGATTGCCACCGCGCACCCGCAGGTCGCCGAGGCCGCCGTGGTCGGGGTGCCCGACGAGACGAAGGGAACCGTGCCCGTGGCGTTCCTCACCCTGCTGGACGGCGCCGACCCCGGCCGGGTGCGGGAGGAGGTTGCGACGGCGGTCACCACCGGTCTCGGCGGGTACGTCCGGCTCAGTGCCGTCTACCTCACCTCGTCGCTGCCCAAGACCCGCACCGGCAAGACGATGCGCCGGCTGCTGCGCGACATGGTCGTCCACGGTGAGCCGCAGGGTGACACCAGCGCCATGGAGGATGCCGCCGGGCTCGACGCGGTCCGCGCCGCGGTGCATGCAGTGCCGGCGTGAGCGGGATGTGGTTCGAGGAGTTCGAAGTGGGCATGACAGTCGCCGCGGCCACGACTCGCACCGTCACCGAGACGGATAACGTCCTGTTCACCACGATGACGATGAACCCGCAGCCGCTGCACCTCGATCACGAGTTCGCAGCCACGACGGAGTTCGGGAAGCCACTGGTGAACAGCCTGTTCACCCTCGGTCTCGTCGTCGGACTCGCCGTGCCTGAGCTGACCCTGGGCACCACCGTGGCCAACCTCGGGTTTACCCGGGTCGACTTTCCCCACCCCGTGTTCGCCGGGGACACCGTGCATGTCCTCACCGACGTCACCGAGATTCGGGACTCGCGCTCCCGCCCGGAGGTCGGCATCGTCACCTTCGACCACCACGGCCGCAACCAGCGTGGCGAGGAGGTCTGCCGCGCAGTCCGGGCCGCCATGATGCACCGTCGACCCCGTGCCTGACACCCCGCTGCGGGCCCGCAGCCTGCTCTTCGTCCCCGGCGGCCGAGCCGACATGATCAGCAAGGTTCCGCGCTTCGCGCCCGACGTGGTCGTGCTCGACCTCGAGGACGCCATCGCCGCCGTGGACAAGGAGCGCGCCCGCGCCGTCGCCGTCACCGCACTCGCGGAGCTCGACCCGGGGCCGGGCACCACCGTCCTGGTCCGGGTCAACCCGGCCTCGACCCCGTGGTTCGCTGCGGACGTCGCCGCCGTCGCCAACAGCCCCGCCAGCGGTGTCGTGTTGCCAAAGCTGGAGCGGCGAGCCGAACTCGACGACCTGTTTGCGGCGCTCGCGCGTCATGGCCGGGCCGACGCGCTCGTGGTGGCCGGCCTGGAAACCGGGCTCGGCGTGGCCGACGCCCGCGCGCTGCTGCCCGGCGTCACCGCCTGCTACTTCGGCGCCGAGGACTACGTTGCCGGCGTCGGGGGACACCGCACCCCGGGCGGCCTCGAAGTGCTCTACGCGCGCAGCCAGGTCAGCCTCGCCGCGCACCTCGCGGGGGTGGTGGCGCTCGACCAGGCCGTCGTGGGCCTCGACGACGACGCGCACTTCACCGCCGACGCCGACGCCGGCGCCGCCATGGGCTATCAGGGCAAGATCTGCATTCATCCACGTCAGGTGGAGCTCTGCCACGAGGTGTTCACCCCTACCGACGCCGAAGTCGTCCACGCCCGCACCGTGCTCGCGGCCGGGGCAGCTGGGGTCGCGGTGGTCGACGGGGCGATGATCGACGAGGTGCACCTACGCATGGCCCGCGCCGTCCTGGGGCGGGCCGGCGAGGTGCCGTGAGAACGCGCCCGGATAGGACAAAGGCAAAGGGACCACCACGTCATGCGGTGATCCCCTTGAAGCCAAAGTAGAACTGGTCGGGCTGACAGGATTTGAACCTGCGACCCCTTGACCCCCAGTCAAGTGCGCTACCAAGCTGCGCCACAGCCCGAACACGCCCGCCAACGAGCGCCCGCTGAGGTTACCGCAGCCCGGCCCCGCCGGACGAACCGGCCGGTCAGCGCCGCACCCGTCAGCGCCAGCCCAGCTCCGGCCCAATCTCGCGCAGCACCGTGTCGAGCACGTGCACGTTGTAGTCGACACCGAGCTGGTTCGGGATCGTCAGCAGCAACGTGTCCGCCGCCACGACCGCCTCGTCCTCCGCCAGCTCTCGCACCAGCCGTTCCGGCTCGCCGGCGTAGGTCTTGCCGAAGCGGGCCAGGCCGCCGTCGAGCTGACCGACCTGGTCCTGGCTCCCGCCCTGGCCGCCGAAGTATGCGCGATCCAGGTCGCTGACCAACGGAAAGATGCTGCGACTGACCGAGACCCGTGGTTCCCGCTGATGCCCGGCCGCCTTCCACGCGTCGCGGAACCGCTGAATCTGCTCGGCCTGCAGCTGGTGAAACGGGACACCGGTGTCCTCGGTGAGCAGCGTCGAACTCATCAGGTTCATGCCCTGCTCGGCCGTCCACTCCGCCGTCGCCCTGCTTCCGGCTCCCCACCAGATCCGCTCCCGTAGACCGGGTGACTGCGGTTCGAGCCGCAGCAGGCCGGGTGGGTTGGGAAACATCGGCCGCGCGTTGGGCTGCGCAAAACCCGCGCCCTCGAGCATCTCGAGGAAGATCCGCGTGTGCTCCCGGGCCATCGCCGCGTGGTCGGAGCCTTCGGCAGGCACGTGTCCGAAGTATCGGTATCCGTCGTCCACCTGCTCCGGCGACCCCCGGCTGATGCCCAGCTGCAGCCGCCCACCGGCGATCAGGTCAGCTGACCCGGCATCCTCGGTCATGGAGAGCGGGTTCTCGTAGCGCATGTCGATCACGCCGGTCCCGATCTCGATCCGCCCGGTCCGGGCGCCGATCGCGGCGAGCAGTGGGAACGGCGAGGCCAGCTGCCGGGCGAAGTGGTGCACCCGGAAGTACGCACCGTCCACCCCGATCTCCTCCGCGGCGACGGCCAGGTCGATGGACTGCAGCAGCGCGTCAGCGGCCGAGTGGGTCTGCGACTGCGGCGACGGCGTCCAGTGACCGAACGACAAAAATCCGATGTTCTTCATGTTTGATTGAACATGCAACGACCCGGCTATCTTCCCGTCAGTGCTTGCGGCGGTCCCGCTTTTCCCGCACCCGGACGTTCACTCGCACCGGAGAGCCGGTGAAGTCGAAACTCTCCCGCAGCTTGCGCTCCAAAAAGCGCCGGTACCCGGCCTCCAGAAACCCCGTGGTGAACAGCACGAACGTCGGCGGCCGGGTCGCCGCCTGAGTCGCGAACAGAACCCGCGGCAGGCGGCCACCGCGCATCGGCGGCGGCGTAGCGGCCACCACCTCGGTGAGCCAGGAGTTCAGCTGCCCGGTGGGGATGCGCTTGTCCCAGGACGCCAGCGAGGTCCGCAGCGCGGGCACCAGCTTGGCCACGCTGCGCCCGGTGTGCGCGGAGATGTTCACCCGCAGCGCCCACGGCACTCGAGCCAGGTCGCGGTCGATCTCCTTGTCCAGCGTGTACCGGCGGTCCTCGTCGACCAGGTCCCACTTGTTGAACGCCAGCACGAGCGCCCGCCCGGCGTCGGCGACCATGGACAGCACCCGCAGATCCTGCTCGCTGATCACTTCGTGCGCGTCGATGAGCAGCACCGCAACCTCGGCGGCCTCGATGGCCGAGCGGGTCCGCAGCGAGGCGTAGAACTCGGCCCCGCTGGCATGGCTGACCCGCTTGCGCAATCCCGCGGTGTCCACGAAGCGCCACACCTGTCCGCCGAGCTCCACCAGCGAGTCCACCGGATCCACGGTGGTGCCGGCCACCTCGTGCACCACCGAGCGCTCGTCGCCGGTGAGCCGGTTGAGCAGGCTGGACTTACCGACGTTGGGCTTCCCCACCAGCGCCACCCGTCGCGGGCCGCCCGTCGGATCGGTCTCTCGCGGGGTGTGCGGCAGGGCCTTGAGGATTTCGTCCAGCAGGTCGCCGGTGCCGCGGCCGTGGGTGGCGCTCACCGAGTGCGGCTGCCCCAGGCCCAGCGACCACAGCGCCGCTGCCTCGGCTTCGGCGCGTTCGTCGTCCACCTTGTTCGCCGCCAGCAGCACCGGAACCTTTCCCCGGCGCAGTACTCGGGCGGCGGCCTCGTCGGTAGCAGTCGCCCCGACGACGGTGTCCACCACCAGCAGCACCACGTCGGCGGCCTTCATCGCCAGCTCGGCCTGTGCGGCCACCGACTTCTGCAGCCCCTTGGCGTCGGGCTCCCAACCGCCGGTGTCCTGCACGGTGAAGCGGCGCCCGTTCCAGTTGGCGTCGTAGGATACCCGGTCCCGCGTCACCCCGGGCACGTCCTGGACCACCGCCTCGCGCCGGCCGATGATGCGGTTGACCAGGGTTGACTTGCCGACGTTGGGACGGCCGACCACCGCCAGCACCGGCACCGCCTCGGCGGGGCCGTGCTCGTCGCCGATCTCGTCGAGGCCGAGCGCCTCCCACTCATGCTCGTCGTTCCAGATGCCGTCGCCGGAGACCAGGCCCTCGTCGTTCACGCTGTGCTCCTGGCTGTGACGAGCGACCGCAGCCGCTCGAGTACGTCGTCGATGGTCAAACCGCTGGTGTCCACGGTGATGGCGTCCTGCGCCGGCCTTAGTGGGGAGGTCGCCCGGGTGGAGTCGAGGTGGTCGCGGCGCTGCACGTCAGCCAGCACTGCCTCGTAGTCCCCGGAACGGCCCTCGGCCACGTCCTGCTGGGTGCGTCGTTCGGCGCGGTCTTCTGCCGACGCGGTGAGGTACACCTTGAGGTCGGCCTCCGGCAGCACTACGGTGCCGATGTCCCGCCCCTCCACGACGATGGCAGCCTCGGCCCCGCAGACGATGCTGCGCTGCTGGGCCACGAGCCGTTCCCGAACCGCTGCCACCGCCGATACCGCGGACACCGCCTGGGTCACCGCGGTGCCCCGGATTTCCGCGGACACGTCCTCTCCGCCCAGGCGCACCCACGGCTGCGCCGGGTCGGTTCCGATGGTCAGCGCAAGCCCCACAGTCGCCGCGTCCACCGCCGCACCGTCCGCCGGGTCAACGTGCCGACGCAGCACGTGCAGGGTCGCGGTGCGGTACATCGCCCCGGTGTCCAGATACGTCCCCCCGAGCGCCACCGCCAGCCGCCGAGCGACGGTGGACTTGCCGGTACCCGAGGGCCCGTCCATGGCAACAACCAAGCTCATAGCCCGACCGCCTGGTACAGGCTGGCGACCTCACCACGGTTGAGCACCCGAAGCGACCCCGGCCGTTGCTCGCCAAGACTCAACGGCCCCAGGTCGGTACGTACCAGGCGTTGCACTGGGTGCCCGACCGCTTCCAGCAGTCGCCGGACGATGTGCTTGCGGCCTTCGTGCAGCACCACCTTGACCAGCGCCTTGCCCTCCCACACGTCGACTACCGCGAAACTGTCCACCTTGGCGATGCCGTCGTCGAGCTCGACGCCCTCGCGCAGCTGCTTGCCGATCCCCTTGGGAATCGGCGCCGCCACGTTGGCCAGGTAAGTCTTGGACACCTCGTAGGAGGGGTGCATCAGGCGGTGCGCGAGGTCGCCGTCGTTGGTGAGCAACAACAGCCCCTCGGTATCCGCATCCAGGCGCCCGACGTGAAACAAGCGGTGCCCGGCGGCGACCCGCTCGGCCACGATGTCCCCGACGCAGGGGCGGCCGCGGTCATCGGCCATGGTGGAGTGCATCCCGCGGGGCTTGTTCAGCACCAGGTGCACCAGGTCGTCGGTGACCATCACCCGGGCGCCGTCCACCCGCACCACGGAGTTGTGCGGGTCGATGCGGCGGCCCATCTCCATCACGATGGCGCCGTCAACCTCCACGCGGCCCTCGGCGATCATCTCCTCGGCGGCGCGCCGGGAGGCGACCCCGGCCTGGGCCAGCACCTTCTGCAGGCGGATGCCGCGAGGGTCGGTCGGGTCGTGCTCGTGCTCAGGCATTCTCGTCCATGTCGATCAGGTCCACCTCGGGAAGCAACGGAGCCAGCGGAGGCAGCTCCGCCAGCGAAGACAAGCCGAGTCGCTCCAGAAACAGCTCGGTCGTCGAGTACAGGGTCGCGTGGGTGTCGGGGTCGATACCGGCCTCGGCCACCAGGCCACGAGCCAGCAACGTGCGCATCACACCGTCCACGTTCACCCCGCGGACCGCAGCGACGCGAGCGCGGGTGAGGGGTTGACGATACGCAACAACGGCCAGACTCTCCAACGCCGCCCTGGTCAGGCGGCTGCGGGCACCGTCAAGCAGGAGCTTTTCCACGTAGGGAGCATGCTCATCGCGGGTGAACAACCGCCATCCCTCGCCCACTCTGCGCAGGTCGATGCCGCTACCCCGGGCAGTGAAGCCGGCGCTCAGGGAGTCCAGCGCGGCTGCGACCCTGGCGGTGGGCTCATCGACGGCCCCGGCCAGCACCTCGTCCGACGCGGGGGCATCCACCACCAACAGCAACGCCTCCAGCGCCGCCTCGAGCTCGGCGTCCGTCACGCGTAGTCCTCGGCCACGACGTCGACGTCCTCCCCCGACCACTGCACGAGCAGCGCGCCCAGCGCCTGCTCCTGGTCGAACACCACCGCCGCCTCCCGGTAGAGCTCCAGCAGGCCCAGAAACCGGGCCACCACCTGCACGGTGTGCTCGCAGTCGGCCACCAGCTCCGCGAACCCCGTCCAGTTGCCCACCCCGGCGGCCCGCAGCCGCTCCAGCATCACTGCGGACTGCTCGGGTACCGAGACCCGCGGGGTGTGCAGGTGGGTGAGGCTGACCTCCGGCGGCGGGGGCGCCGGGCGGAACGCGGCCGCAGCGATCTCGGCGAAGTGGGCGGCGTCCACCCCAAGCAGCACCTCGGGCAGCAGCGCCGCGAAACGGTCCTCCAGCGCCACCGAGCGCGGGTACCGGCGCAGCGCCGCCCCTTCCAGCTCGTGGAACAGCTCGGCGACCTGCTTGTAGGCGCGGTACTGCAGCAGCCGGGCAAAGATGAGGTCACGCGCCTCCAGCAAGGCCAGGTCCTCGTCGTCCACCTGCCCCGACGGCAGCAGCCGGGCCGTCTTCAGGTCCAACAAGGTTGCGGCGATCACCAGGAACTCGGTGGTCTCCTCGAGGCCCGCGCTGGCCCCCAACGCCCGGGTGTGCGCGATGAAGTCGTCGGTGACCTGGTGCAGCGCCACCTCGGTGACGTCCATCCGACGTTGGCTGATCAGCTGCAGCAGCAGGTCGAACGGGCCTTCGAAGTTGCGCAGGCGGACGGTGAACGGGCTCGGCGCCGGGGCCTCAAGCAGTTCAGTGGAGCTCACCAACTCACCGGCTCACCGCGCGAGTACCTCACGGGCCAGCGCGCGGTATGCGGTCGCCCCGGCCGAGGTGGGCGCCCAGGTGATGATCGACTGCCCGGCGACGGAGGTCTCCGGGAACTTCACCGTCCGGTTGATCACCGTGTCGTAAACCTTATCGCCGAACACCTCCACCACCCGGGACATGATCTCCCTGGCGTGCAGGGTGCGGGCGTCGAACATGGTGACCAGGATTCCGGACAGCGCCAGCCGCGGGTTGAGCCGGTCGCGGACCTTGGCCATGGTGTCGTTGAGCAGGGCAAGGCCGCGCAGGCTGAAGTACTCGCACTCCATCGGGATCACCACCCCGTCGGCCGCGGCCAGGGCGTTGACGGTGAGCAGACCCAGCGAGGGCTGGCAGTCGATGAGGATGTAGTCGTAGCGGTCCAGGACGGCGTGCAGCACCCGGCCCAGGGTGTGCTCGCGGCCGACCTCGTTCACCAGCTGGATCTCCGCCGCGGACAGGTCGATGTTGCTCGGCAACAGGTCGACGCCGTCGATGCCGGTGGGCACCAGCACCTCGTCCACCGAGGCCCGCGGCTCGACCAACAGGTTGTGCACCGTCAGGTCCAGCTCGTGGTGGGCGATCCCCAACCCGGCCGAGAGCGCGCCTTGCGGGTCCAGGTCCACCAGCAGCACCCGGCGGCCGCACTCGGCCAAGGCCGCACCCAGGTTGATGGTTGACGTCGTCTTGCCGACCCCACCCTTCTGGTTGCACATGGCCAGCACCCGCGCCGGACCGTGGCTGCTCAGCGGTGCGGGCTCGGGCACCTGACGCAGCGGCCGCCCCGTGGGACCGAGCTCACCCGTGTCCGATGCGTGGCGGTCAGCTCCCGTGGGGATGCCCTGCGGTGTCGACACGGTGCGGTGTCCGCCCTTCGGTAACCTGACGCTGCTGGTGTTGCCGCTACCGAGCCTAGGAGTCGCCCCCACCCAGGGGCAACGCACCCCGCTCAGCGGGCACGGGGATGAGCCCCCGCCCATACTTCGCGCAGACCCTGCACCGTGACCATGGTGTACACCTGTGTCGTCGTCACCGAAGCGTGCCCCAGCAGCTCCTGCACCACCCGCACGTCGGCGCCCCCATCGAGGAGGTGGGTGGCGAAGGAGTGCCGCAGGGTGTGCGGTGACACATCCGTGGTGATGCCCGCTCGCGCGGCGGCCTCGCGCAGGACCTGCCATGCACTTTGCCGCGACAGCCGTCCCCCGCGGGCGTTGAGGAACAGCGCAGGGCCCGCCCGGGACGCCAACGACGGACGGCCGCGCACCAGGTAGGCACCCACCGCCGCCAGCGCGGGACGCCCCACCGGAACCAACCGCTGCTTGCCGCCCTTGCCGGCCAGCAGCACCGAGCGGCTGTCATCATCCACGTCATCGACGTCGAGCCCCACCGCCTCGGAGATCCGGGCGCCGGTCGAGTAGAGCAGCTCCAGCAGTGCTCTGTCGCGCAGCTGGCGCGGTCCCGCCGCTTCCTCCGGTCCCCCCGCCGCGTCCAGCAGGGCCAGCACCTGGTCCACGGCCAGCGCCTTGGGCAGCCGCTTGGGCCCACTGGGGGGCCGTACCTCACGGGCCACGTCGACGGTGGTGATGCCCTCGCCGGTGGCGAAGCGGTGCAGTCCCCGCGCAGCAACCAGGGCCCGCGCCGCCGAGGACGCTGCCAGAGGCGGCACACCCCGCTCGGCGTCCCCGGTGCGCAGCGTCCGGACGAAGGCACTGACGTCGGACTCCCCCACCGCGGCGAGGTCATCGATCTGGCGCTCGGCCAGGTGCTGGGAGTAGCGGCGCAGGTCGCGCCGGTAGGACTCCAAGGTGTTGCGCGCGCTGCCCCGTTCCACGGCCAGGTGGTCGAGGTAACCCTGGACCTGTGCGGGCAGCTGCGCGGACGGTTCGGGCACAACGCTCAGCATCCTCTCCGGCTCGGGTTGTCCGACTGTGCCACACGGCCCGCGACGCTCGGGATATCCTGCGGCGATGAGTGCAGCGAGCGGAGCCAACCTGCCCCCGGTCAACGACGGCCAACGAGACGAGACCCGCGCCGTGCTCGGTCAGCACTACGCCAGTGGCGCGCTCACCAGCGATCAGTATTCCGACCGGATGGGCACGGCGGCCACTGCGGGCTCGGTCGGCGAGCTGCGTGAGTTGTTCAGCGACCTTCCCCACCCCTACCCCATTTCACTGGGTGGTCAGCCCGCGCCGGGCCGGCCTCAGCCCCAGGCTGGGCCCTACGGACCGCCGCCCCAGAGTTACGGGCCGCCCCCTGGATACGGTCAACCGGCGTACGGCCGGCCCACCATGCCGCCACCCGGGATGGGTGGATTCGTCCAACCTGCTCCCGGTGCGCCCTTCGGGATCGACTCTCGTACCGGTGTCCCCTTCTCCGACAAGCAAAAACTGGTCGCCGGACTGCTGCAGATCTTCGTGGGAGGCTTCGGCGTCGGCCGCTTCTACACTGGCCACACCGGTATCGCGATCGCTCAGCTACTCACCTGCGGCGGGTGCGGAATCTGGTCACTGGTCGACGGCATCATGATTCTGACCGGCAGCGTGACCGACTCGGACGGACGCCCGTTGCGCGACTAGCGCTGACGCCCGCTGAAGGCAGTCGGCCGGTCCGGCCACGATGCGTCGACGCCTCGTGACCGGCCAGCGCGGGCTCGTACTGCAGCCAGTGCCAGCAGGCCGCCCACCGTCGAGGCGTTGATGACCTCCCCCGACAGCACCCGCGCCACCGCGTCATCCACGGCGACGCGCTGCACCACCAGATCTGCTTCCTCGTGTTCCCCGGTGGGCCGGGCCACGTCGGACAACCCCTGCGCGAGGTAGACGCGCACGCACTCGTCGGTGAACCCCGGCGACGCGGCCACGTCCACCAGCACCGACCACTGTTCCGCCGCCAACCCCACCTCCTCCGCCAACTCCCGCTGCGCCGCCGGCAACGGCTCCTCGTCGGCGACGTCGAGCAAGCCGGCGGGCAGCTCCCACAAGCGGTGGCCGAGCGGATGGCGGTACTGGTGGATCAGCACCACTTGGTCGTCGTCGTCCACTGCGACAATGGCGACAGCGCCCTGGTGCTCCACGACCTCACGCGCGCCCGAGCCGCCGCCAGGCATCTGCACCTCGTCCACCCGCAACGCGAGGATGGCTCCGGTGTACTCGGTGCGGGTGCTGCTGACCGTGAACTCGTGTGCGCCGGGCTCGTCCATCCTCAGACTCCCGAACCCACAGCCTCGCGCCGGGTGACTTCCACGGGCAGCCGCTCAGCGGCCTCGTAGTCGATGGCCGCCCGGATGAACGCGGCGAACAACGGATGGGGGCGCGTGGGGCGGCTCTTCAGCTCCGGGTGGGCCTGGGTGGCGACGAAGAACGGGTGCACCTCGGCCGGCAGCTCCACGAACTCCACCAGGTTACCGTCCGGCGAGGTGCCACTGAACCGTAGCCCCGCCGCGGCGAGCTGGGCCCGGTAGGAGTTGTTCACCTCGTAGCGGTGGCGGTGACGCTCGGACACCGCGGTGTCGCCGTAGGCCGCGGCCACCACCGACCCTGGTTCCAGCACCGCCGGGTAGGCACCGAGGCGCATGCTGGCGCCCATGTCCGCCTCCCCGGCGACGACCTCGGTCTGGTCGGCCATGGTGGAGATCACCGGATACGGGGTCTCCGAGTCGAACTCGCTGGAGTTCGCGTCGTCCAGCCCCGCGAGGTTGCGCGCCGCTTCGATGACCATGCACTGCAAGCCGAGGCACAGGCCGAGCAGCGGGATACCCCGGGTGCGGGCGAAGCGAATGGCGCCCAGCTTGCCTTCGATGCCGCGGACCCCGAATCCCCCGGGCACCAGCACACCGTCCACATCGGACAGTGCTGCGGCCGCGCCGTGCTCCGTGGCGCACAGGTCGGAGGCCACCCAGACGATCTCCACCTTGGCCTGGTAGGCGAAGCCCCCGGCCCGTACCGCCTCGGTGACCGACAGGTAGGCGTCCGGCAGGTCGACGTACTTGCCCACCACTGCGATGCGAACGTGCTCCTGCGGCTCGTGCACCCGGCGCAGGAGGTCGCCCCACACCGTCCAGTCCACGTCACGAAAGGGCAGCCCGAGACGACGAACCACATACGCGTCCAGGCCCTCACGGTGCAGCACCTTGGGGATGTCGTAGATCGACGGGGCGTCTGGAGTGGACACCACTCCGTCGTAGTCGACGTCGCACATCAACGAGATCTTGCGCTTCAGCCCGTCGGGCACGTCCCGGTCGGCGCGCAGGATCAGGGCGTCCGGCTGAATCCCGATGTTGCGCAGGGCGGCAACGGAGTGCTGGGTGGGCTTGGTCTTCAGCTCCCCCGACGGTGCGAGGAAGGGCACCAGGGAGACGTGCAGGAAGAAGATGTTGTCCCGGCCCACGTCGTGGCGGACCTGGCGGGCGGCCTCCAGAAAGGGCTGCGACTCGATGTCTCCGACGGTGCCGCCGATCTCGGTGATCACCACGTCCGGCGTCTGGCCCTGCAGATCCGGCTCGCTCATGGCCAGTATCCGGGACTTGATCTCATCGGTGATGTGCGGGATGACCTGCACGGTGTCGCCGAGGTATTCACCGCGGCGCTCCTTGGCGATGACCGTGGAGTAGACCTGGCCGGTGGTGACGTTGGCCCACCCCGGCAGGTCGCGATCCAGGAACCGTTCGTAGTGGCCGACGTCCAGATCGGTCTCCGCACCGTCCTCGGTGACGAACACCTCGCCGTGCTGGAACGGGTTCATCGTCCCGGGATCGACGTTGAGGTAGGGGTCCAGCTTCTGCATGGTGACCCGCAGACCGCGTGCCGTGAGCAGTTGCCCCAGACTGGACGCGGTGAGGCCCTTACCGAGGGAGGACGCGACCCCCCCGGTGACGAAGATGTGCTTGGCGACGCGCGCGTGCTGACGTGACTGGCTCACGGAACCCCACGCTAACACGGGAGCGCAGCGGTGTGTGGACGTCTGCGAGGTGCTGACCGCCTCAACCCTGGGTGGACACCGTCATTCCCTGCGCGGTCGAGGAGGTGCCGTACCGCCCTGCTCTGCCGTCGAGCTGTTCCTGCAGCCCGAGCACGGTGGTGATCTGACCGGCTGCGGTGTCCACGTTGTCCACCGTGGTCACCGCCGCGGTGACATCAGCGTCGACCCGTGCCACCCCGATAGGACCGTTGCCCTCGGCCGAACCGCCGCGGCCGGCGAGGACCACGCCGGCGCTGGCGCGGTCGAGGGCCGCCGCGAAACGGGCTACGGTCGAGGCGCGGTCCCCGGCGCCGTCGCCGGTCACCGCACCGCCGGTGAGCACCACGCCGAGTTGCCCGGGAGCTACTGCCGGGCCGCCTGCGCCGACGAACCCGCCGGCCTGCAGCGCCTGCACCGCCACCGCGAGCGCGGCCGGGGTGGTGCGCGGCTTCGCCGTCTTGGCGTCGAGCAAAGTGACCGAACCCAGCAGCGCGCCGGCCAGGCTGCCGGAGTCCACCGCGCCGGTCGGTAGCTGAATGCCGGCGGGGATCACGTTGGTGATCGTCGAGCGGAGCTGGTCGGCGTTGGCCGGGTTGACGAATGCGGGCGTGAGCGCCACCTGCCCGGACACCGAACCGCCGGCTTGGCCGATCAGCTTCACCAACGCGTCGCGGTCGCCCGAGTTCGCGTCGGGGGCGGTGAAAATGACCACGCTGCGCTGGTCGAGGACCCCGCGCAGCGCCAGCGGTGCGATGGCAGAGTCGAACCCGTTGCCCGAGTTGAGCTGTGACCGCAAGGCGTTGCGATCGGACTCCAGTGTCCCGACGTTCTGCTGCAACCCGCTCTTGTCGCTGCGCAGACCCGACAACAAGCCGTTGGACACCGAGGTGGCGCCCAGCACGAGGCCGAGGGCGAGGGCGAGGAAGACCGCCGACAGGGAGACGATGTGGTGGCGCAGCGAGATCACTTTCCTAGCCCCTTGGCCCGGTTGTAGAAGGAGTTCCACGCGTCGATGGCGTGGTCGAGGTAGACCTGGCCGGCATCGGAGATGAGCAATGCGACCACGATCGCGGCGAGGGCGGCGAGCACCAGCAAGACGACTGTGGACGCGGACACCCTGCTCCGGTAGAGCGTGGCCACGGCCTTGCCGTCCACCAGCTTCGAGCCGACTTTGAGGCGGGTGAGGAAGGTCGAGGGGTTGGAGTCGCGCCGACCGCTGTCCAGGAACTCGTGCAGGGTCGCCGCGGATCCCACGCTGACGATGAGCGATGCGTCGTTGTGGTCGGCGATCAGCAGCGCCAGATCCTCACTGGAGCCCGACGCCGGAAAGGTGATCGCCCCGATGCCGAGGTCCTGGATCCGCTCCAACCCCGGCGCATGCCCGTCGGAGTGTGCGGGCAGCACCACCTGGGCACCACACTTCAGCGTGTCGGTACCGATTCCGTCGGGGTCGCCCACGATGAGGTCCGGGGTGTACCCGGCGGCGATCAGCGCATCGGCACCGCCGTCCACCCCCACGAGGATCGGCCCGTACTCCTTGATGAAGGGCTTCAGCCGTTTGAGATCCTCGGCGTGATCGTATCCGTTGCTCACGACCACGACGTGACGATCACGCATGGCGACCCTGACGTCAGGCACTCCGACGCCGTCCAGCAGCAGCGAGCTCTCCCGCCGAATGAATTCGATCGTGTTGCCCGAGAAGGCCTCCAAGTGATCGACGAGTCCTGTTTTGGCTTCCACCATGAGGTCGGCCACCGAGTCCGAACTCTGCTCGCTGCCCTGGGCGAGTTCTTTGTCACCGGAGAAGACGCCGCCGTCGTGCAATCGCAGCTTGGTACCGTCCTTGACCCGGCGGAACACCTCGCCACCAACGCTGTCGAGCAGCGGAATGCCCGCGCCGACGAGGATCTCCGGACCCAGGTTGGGATAACGCCCGGAGATGGACGGCGCGGCGTTCACCACGGCGGCCACCTCGGCGGTGACCAGTGCGTCGGCGGTCGCGCGATCCAAGTCCATCTCATCGAGGACGGCGATGTCGCCCGGCCCCACGCGGCGCAGCAGACGCGCGGTGTTGCGATCAATGCGGGCGACGCCGGTGACACCCGGTAGGACGTCATGCGGTCGAGTGAGCAGGCCGGAGAGCTTCATGGCCTCGATGATGACCTGCGGTGCTGCCCCGAACGTGGAGGCGCGCCGCAACGACGACCGTCCCGGGATCAGGCCGATCGAGCACCGGCAGCAGTGGCCAGCAGCTCTTCGGCGTGGGCCCGGCCGGTCTCGGTGTCCTCCAGACCGGCCAGCATGCGCGCAAGTTCTGCCACGCGCTGCTGTTGGTCCAGGGTGCGCACCCCGCTGACGGTGACCATGTCACCTTGGGCCGCCTTGTCCACCACCAGATGCCGGTCCGCGAACGCGGCGACCTGCGGCAGGTGGGTCACCACGATTACCTGATGGGTGCGGGCGAGCCTGGCCAGGCGCCTGCCGACCTCCACCGCTGCCCGGCCCCCGATGCCCGCGTCTACCTCGTCGAACACCAAGGTGGCCGTGGTGTCCGCGTTGGCCAGCACCACCTCCAGGGCCAGCATCACTCGAGACAGCTCGCCCCCTGAGGCGCTGCGGCCCACCGGAAGTGCGGGGGCACCGGCGTGGGCGACCAGGCGTAGCTCCACCTCGTCCACTCCCGACGCCCCGGCGTGCGCGAACTCCCCCGCCATGTCGAGCCGATGGGCGTCATCGCTGATGGCCGGGCGCGTCGCGACGTGCACGTGCAGTGCCGCCTGGCCCATTGCCAGGCCCGCCAGCTCGGCCGATACCTCGGTGGCCAGCCGCTTGGCCGCGCTACGGCGCGCTTTGCTGAGCTTGGCCGCCGCCGCAACCAGCTGACCACCGAGCCCGGAGCGCTGCTGCGCCAACGCATCGAGCGCTCCTTCGGACACATCGACCTCGCTGAGTCGCTTGCCTGCTTGCTTCGCCCACGCCAGCACACCATCGACGTCGGCCGCGTACTTGCGCGTCAACGCCTTGAGCTCGGCCTGCCGAGTGAGCACGGCGTCGAGCGCACCCGGGTCGGCAGGCAGCTCGGAGAGATAGCCGCTCAGCTCGCCTCCGACGTCAGTGAGCACAGCGAGTACGCCATCCAGTCGCTGCGCCTGCGCCTGCAGCGCCTCGTCCTCGACCCCGCTCATCCGGGCCCGGGCGCGAGCAACCAGCTCCATCGCCCCACCCGACTCGTCCTCGCTACCCATGAGCGCGGCCTTGGCGTCGGAGGCACTCTCCCGCAGCATGTCCAGATCGCCCAGGCGACGGACCGTGCGGCTGATGTCGGTGTCCTCCCCGGCCAACGGCGACACCTCAGCGATTTCGGACAGGCCCAGGCGCAGCTGATCGGCTTCTCGGGCCAGTTCTCGCGCCCGGCTCGTGCGCTCGAGCAGTTCGCGCCCCACCCGGAGCCAGTCCGCGCGCACACTTTGGTACGCCTTCAGCAGCGGCGCGATGCGCGCTTCGTCAGACCGGTCGAGCGCGGCGCGCTGCTGATCGGGGCGCAGCAACCGCAGCTGCTCATTCTGGCCGTGCACCGCGAGCAGCGGCGCAGTGAAATCACCGAGCACCCCCGCGGGCACGCTGCGACCACCAAGGTGCGCACGCGAGCGACCGTCGCTGCTGACCGTCCGGATCGCGATGATGGCGTCGTCATCGTCCCGCTCGGCGCCGGCAGCCTCGGCGACGTCGCCTGCCGTGTGCCCTGCCGTTCCAGCGAGAGTGAAACGGCCCTCCACCACTGCCTTGCTCGCATCGGTACGCACTCGCGACGGGTCAGCGCGGGCCCCACTGAGCAGGTGCAGCCCGCTTACCACCATGGTTTTGCCTGCCCCGGTCTCGCCGGTGAGCACGGTGAGGCCCGCGTGCAGCTCAACGCTGGCGTCGGCGATCACACCAAGACCCTGGATACGCATCTCGGCCAGCACGCCGCCCAGCCTATCCACCTCTCAGCCGTGGTGGCGGCCCCGCCAGCTCTGCACCGGGAGGTTGAACTTCTCCACGAGCCGGTCGGCGAATGGTGCGTCGTCGAAGCGCACCAGGTGCAGCGGCAGCACACCCCGCTTGACCTCCACCCGAGCACCCGCGGGCAACGGCAAGGTCCTGCGGCTGTCGCAACACAGCACGGCGGCCGGCCCCACACCGTCCACCTCGATGGCGATGACGGACTCCGGGCTGACCACGAGCGGCCGCGCGAACAGCGCGTGCGCGTTGCTGGGCACGACCAATAGCGCTTCCACATCGGGCCAGAGCACCGGGCCACCCGCGGAAAAGGCGTAGGCGGTCGACCCGGTGGGAGTGGCGAACAGGACACCGTCGCAGCCGAACCCGGACACCGGACGGTCGTCGACCTCCAGGACCACATCCAGGATGCCGCCCCTCGTGGTCTTCTCCACGCTCGCCTCGTTCAGGGCCCAGCTCCTGGACACCTCCGCACCGTCGACGATCACAATGGCGTCGAGCGTCATCCGTTGCTCCACGCGGTAGTTCCGCGCTACCACTGCGTCCAGCGCGATGTCCAGGTCGTCGGGGTCGGCCTCGGCGAGGAACCCGACCCGCCCCAGGTTGATTCCCAACACCGGAACTTCTGCGGCCCTGGCCAACTCGGCGGCCCGCAAGATGGTGCCGTCACCGCCGAGCACCAAGACGAGTTCCACTCCGTCGGCCGCCGTGGCCCCGGACGCGACAGTGTGCGCACCGAGCACGCTGGGCAGCGCCAGATCGTCTGTCTCCTCCACGAGCACCCGGATGCCGATACCTGCGCCGGTGAGACACGTTGCCACCCGTTTGGCCGGCACCGCAATGTCCGCGCGTCCCGTGTGCACGACCAGGAGCACCTCGCGACTCTGCTCGGCCGCAGCATCGGCACTCATTGCGGCCCTTCCTGAACTGCGCGGCGCACCGTGAAATCCACGTGGTCAGTATCACCGGTGCCGGACCCGTCGTACTGCTCAGCATGCAGCCACACGAAGTACTCGACGTTGCCCGACGGCCCCGGCAAGGGGCTGGCCACCACGTCTGCGCAGTGCAGGCCCAGACCGGCGGCCCTGCGCACCACCTCCAGTACCGCGGAAACCCGCAGCTCAGGGTCGCGCACCACACCACCGGCACCGACCCGTTCCTTGCCCACCTCGAACTGCGGTTTCACCATCGGCACGAGGTCTGCGCCGGGGTGCACGCACGCCGCGAGCGCGGGAAGTACCAGGGTGAGTGAGATGAAGGACAGGTCGGCGACGACAACATCGGCCGGTCCACCGATCTGAGTGGCGTCGAGCCCCCTGGCGTTGGTGCGGTCGATGACCGTGACCCGATCGTCGGTGCGCAAGCGCCACACCAGCTGGCCGTACCCGACGTCCACGGCGATCACCTCGCGCGCCCCGCGGTGCAACAGCACGTCGGTGAAACCGCCGGTGGATGCTCCCGCATCCAGACACCGTCGTCCCTGCACACTGAGGCCGGCCGGTGCGAACGCCTCCAGCGCACCGAGCAGTTTATGGGCACCCCGCGATGCCCACCGATGCTCGTCGGCCACTTTCACTACCAACAAAGGCGTGCCTGCTTCCACCGCCGTCGCGGGCTTGGTGGCCACCGTTCCCGCGATCCGGATGCGGCCGGCCTGGATCAGCTCAACGGCATCCTCTCGGGACCGCGCCAAGCCCCGGCGAACCAGTTCAGCATCGACCCGCGCACGACGGCCCACCTCAGGCCCGATCGATCGTCGACAGCGCAGCAGCTAGCCGCTGATGCAGTGCCTCGAGTGTCTGCAGCTCGGCGGCAATATCGGCTCCGTCAGTATCGGACCCCTCGTGGGCCTGCAGTGCGCTGGCGACGTCTGCACTGAGCCGGTCAGGATCGACTCCGGGGTCGCCCTCCGGCTGCGGCACTGGGGTAGTCATCACTGTGCACGCTAGTCGACGTCGCCTGGACGGTCAGTGGTCGTCCACGCCCGACTGCCGCAACACTGCTGCCGCGCCCGCATCTGCCGCCACGACCGTGCGAAAGGCCGGTGCAGCCCAAGCCGCACCGCACGCTGCCCGTAGGGCGTCCACCGCCGACACCGGGCCGCCCGCGCAGCTCAGCACCAGGTCATCACCATCGACGTGGGCGGTGCATCCTTCGACCGGGCCCACCGCCGAATCGGCGGCGGGTAGGTCGAGGGCGCGCAGGTCAGCACCGATGTGGTCCGGACGCTCCGCCTCCGGTGCCCGCAAAACGTCCATGGCGGTGCTGACGCCGGTCATGACGAGCAATGTCGGTAGCCCCGCGCCCCGGCCGCCAGCGATGTCTGTGTCCAGTCGGTCGCCGATCACCAGGGGCCGACGTGCCTGTGCACGCTGCACCGCGTCCCGCATCAGCGGAGCCGCGGGCTTGCCTGCGACCTGCGGCTCCCTTGCGGTGGCCGTGCGCAGGGCTGCCACGAGGGAACCGTTGCCCGGCAGTAGCCCACGGTCCGAGGGCAAGGTGGGGTCAACATTGGCCGCCACCCACACAGCGCCCGCTCGGATCGCCAGGGCGGCTTCAGCCAGAATGGTCCAGTCGGTGGTCGTGGAATGACCCTGCACCACGGCGACGGGATCAGCGCTGAACTCGCGCACCGGAAGCAGACCACGCTTCTGTATCTCCTCCGCGAGCGCATCGGTGCCCACAATCAGCACCGCCGAGCCTGCGGGAAGTTGGTCGCTCAACAACTTTGCCGCCGACTGGGCGCTGGTCACCACGTCGCCTTCCGTGGCCGGCAGCCCCAGTTCCTGCAGGTGCCTGGCAACATCCGCTGGCGACCGACTGGCGTTGTTGGTCACGTAGAGCACCTGTTGGTCGCCGTGGCGCAGCGTGTCGATCGCGCCGTCGATTGCTCGCGGCCCGGCATAGACGGTGCCGTCCAAATCGACCAGCAGCGCGTCGTAACCGGCGCGCAGCGCGCTCAACGCTGATTCCCGAGAGTGCTCGGCGGAGCAGCACCAAGTGCGACCGCCCGCTCCTCGGCGTCGGTCTCGCCGTCCTCGTCGGCGCCGGCCGCGATCAGGAACCAGCGCAAAGCGTCGTCGGAACGGTTCGCCGCCAGCAGTGCGTCCGCGTAGGCGTAGAACAGCCGCGCAGCCGATGTGCCCATACGCGTCGGGTCCAGCTCGGGCGTCTGCAGCAGGACGACCGCGGCATCGAACTGGCCGAGATCGCGCCGTGCACCGGATGCGACCATCCGCAGCTCCTCGGCGTCCTCTCCGGTGAGCGAGCGCCCCTCCGGCGAGCGCGCCAGCTCCAAAGCACGCTCTGGGCGACCGAGCGCGCGCTCACAGTCGGCCAGCACCGCTACCAAGCCGGGGCCACCTGCCATTCGGCGCGCTGCGCGCAGCTCGCTGATCGCCTCCGCCCACTCACCTGCGTGGTACGCAGCGATTCCCGCCGCCTCGCGCACCACCGCCACGCGCCCCGCACGACCCCGGGCCGCGCGAGCGTGTGCGAGAGCACGGGCCGGATCCTCGTCGACCAGGAGTCCCGCCATCACCAGATGTTGAGCCACCACGCCCGCGTTGGTCTTGTCCAGGCTCAACAGGTCCCGTCGAACTTCGGCATCGAGCTGTGCGACATCCAAGTCTTCCGGAAGCTCCGGCTCCACGGCACGGGGCGCCCGCCTGACCGAGTCACCGCGACCCGCACCACCCCGAATGTCGCGCCGATCCGTCCCGCGTCGGCCGGCCGCAGGGCCGCCCGACGACACCGCCCGACCATTGCCCTCCGGCGGATACGCCATTGCGTCGCCCCTTTCTAGGGTGTGTGGTTTGTGGGACGCAAAAAAGGGGACCCGGTGGTGGGTCCCCTTTTTTGGGTGGTGGTTGTTCGGCGGTGTCCTACTCTCCCACACCCTGGCGGGTGCAGTACCATCGGCGCTGGAGG